>OBJA01000277.1_pt1 | contig 47996 bp, 28 predicted proteins | sample 1519751 | NCBI WGS metagenome assembly OBJA01 (sample SAMEA3881238, study PRJEB22517) | soil metagenome | biome: lake sediment; feature: soda lake sediment; material: sediment, water from around vicinity | place: India | collected 2013-12-23 | depth 3 m
ACACAAAAGCGTATTCTACCAATTCAATGTTTTCATCTTCATCGTCAAGCACATCATAATGATACATTATTAATAATGCTTTTGCTACTTTCCAAACCTCAGAACTATGCCATAAAATGTGTGGAAATTCCTGAATAATAGTATAGAGTGTTGGCAGTAATTCAGCAGCTCGTGCTTTATTTCCCACATTAGCTTGTGAAAGAATTTCATGTAATAAATTTTCTGCAATGCGCTGTGGGTTTGTATGAGATTTTTGCATTAGCTTTTAGGTAATAGTTTTTTAATTCGTGCTATCTGGTTTTGCTTTTGAACTTCTCTATTTTGCTTGGCAAAATCGGTAAAATATTGATGTCCGCTAATAAACTTGATTTGCAGTGCATTCCAATCATCCTTATTGGTAAGTATATTTTGATAACGTAACTCTTCATATAAAGAATCAGAAACGGGAATAAAATCCGGTCGTCCTAAATAATCTAAGTCTGCGTCACACATAATTTTTTGCAACAAATTTTTTGGATTTGGAGGAAGTTGCGTTGCCATGATTATAGAACATATTTCTTCAATTTGCTCAGGTGAATAGGCATATTGCGGCAAAATATCACGTGCAAAATTACAACTGATTTCTTCGTGACCTTTAGACTGCACTATTTGTCCCATATCATGAAATAATGCGGCAGTTTTTAATAATAATAATTCAGCATCAGTAATATTTTCTGCCGCACCAATTACCTCAACACCAATTAGCACGTCCATGGTGTGTTTTACATTATGATAATATAAGTAATGTGGCAGTTCTTTCTCTAATCTATTAAGAATATACTCTTCTAAATCATTAAAACGAACATGTCCGAATCGAGTATAAAACCGAGCATTGGGAATCCATAATAAATCATCATCACTAAATTTTGGTTTAAACCCAATGAGTTCAAACATATCAATAACACCGGTATATTTAACCGGCAGCCCCCCTATTCTATCGCAAATAAAATAATCACGAATAAATTCATAGGTCATTTCTGAAATAATAATTTTTCCCGGTTGAGAGTACGCTTCAATACGAGACGCGATATTAACGGCATCTCCTTTTAGTTCGTAGGTACTTTTCTTTTTGCCGGTTATAGTAGCTTGAACCGGACCGGTATGAATACCTAAACAAATATTCCAAATTTTACCTTCTTCTCTTTGTTTTTTAGAAAGTAAAGCGAGAATATCCATTGCCGCCAAAATTACTTCAATAGGATTAGTTCTATTTTTTTTAGGAATACCGCCGGCACACATATACGTATCGCCTAAAGATTTAATTTTTTTAATGTCGTATTTCTCAACAATTGCGTCAATTTCTATAAAGAGCGTATCTAAATCATCAATAAGAACCTGCGGATTTTCTACCGCATCTAAATCTTGAAAGCCGGTAATATTTGCAAATAATACCGTAACCATTTTAAAGCGTTTGGTATGAGCAGTTCCATGCGAAATTTCGGCACGAGATTCATGTTTTAGCTCGCTAATTTGTTCTTGTGCATCATTATATTTATTTTGCAATGAAACAAATGCATTTTGCAGCACCTCATATTCTTGTTGTGCTTTGAGCAATTTATTGCGAAGTTTTTCTATTTCTATTGTATACTGTTGATTCATAGTATATCTATTTACACCCATCTCCAAAACAAACACCTAACGAGCGTGCTGTTTTAATAAGACGACAATCTGTTGGCACTAAATTAATTTTTCCCGCAGTTTCTGAAAGCGGAATACTATGGAGGGTATTATTTGAAATAGCAACCATACTATTATATTCCTTTTTTGCAATAAGTTGAGCCGCAAATCGGCCATATCGTGTTGCAAGAATTCTATCTGCTGCAGAAGGTGTTCCACCTCTTTGAATATATCCCAAAACCGTTTCACGAGTTTCCAAACCGGTTATTTCTTCAATTTTTTTAGCGATATACGGACCTGCAGTACGTTTTCTACCCGCAGCAATTCCTTCTGCTACTACCACAATAGAAACCGGTTTATTAGCAGCATGTCTTTTTTGTAGGTAATTACATATTATCGAAATATCATACGGTATTTCAGGAATAAGAATAACATCGCCACCTCCGGCAATTCCTGAATGTAATGCTATCCAGCCGGCATCGTGCCCCATAACTTCAATAACCATTATCCGTTTATGTGAATTTGCGGTTGTGTGCAGTCTGTCTATAGCTCCGGTACAAATTTCTACCGCAGAATCAAATCCAAATGTAACATCGGTACCCCACACATCATTATCAATAGTTTTTGGAATTCCTATGACCGGTATTCCAATTTTTGAAAGTTGATATGCATTTTTCATGGTACCGTTTCCCCCAATACACACAATACTATCTAGTTTACACTTAGAAAACATATCGAGAATTTGTTTTGATTTTTGCTCCGGTTCAAAATCATCAGGAGAGTTTTTCTTAAAAGGTTTATCTCTTGAAGTTCCTAGAATAGTGCCTCCTAAAGTAAGTATTCCGGAAACATGTTCCTCTGTAAGTTCAATAAAATCTTGATGAACGAGTCCTCTAAAACCACCTTTAAATCCAATTACCTCCATATTATACTCCAAGATTGCTGTTTTAGCAACACCACGTATTGCCGCATTAAGTCCCGGACAATCGCCACCTGCAGTTAATATTCCTATTCTTCGTTTCATGTTTTTATTGATTTAAAGATGTATATCTATCATTTTGTATCGTGTGTAATATAAGGAATTATATCTGATTTCCTTTTTTATACTGAGATTGTATCCAAGGTATTTGTTCTTGTTCTGTCGCTTCACCGGCATAATCAATTACATTCCAAACCTGCCAAGCGCTCATACTTTGATATGGTTGTAATGGTACATAAGGAGCATGATATTCTAATTCTAACAATGCATGTTTGGAATCAGCTTCGGTATGATTATATAACTCAACAAGTGCATGTTCAGGATGAATACGCGATTGCGGGTGTTTTTCAAACGTAATATGCAAACAATGATTCTTAATAAATGCAAAAATATGTGGTGATTCAGGATATAAAAATGTTTTTGAACTTCTTTCGGCATGACTTGCCGGAGGCATACAGGTATCATAATAAAAAAATCCATCTAAAAACCCTATCGGCATTTCGGTAGATGCCTCAGAAAGCACATGCTCAGTTCTAATATGTTCTTTAGATACAGGAACATATGCTCGCGAAAATCCATGTACACGAGTATTAAACCAAATATCCCATGAAATAGGATACGCTACCATTGAATGCACTTGTACCGAGATAAAGATTGAGCCATCAGGGTTTATTGCAATTTCTTTTGATATCTGTACCCCAGAAACGGGGCTTGTAACACTACGCAAAGAAATAGAGCTTTCTGTTTTATTTTCAACGGTATATGAGCCATACGTTATATAGGGGTCGGGAGGCCATACCGCCTTTTGGGTTTTACGCTCCTGATTTTCTGATTGCTGTGTCCACCATTCTGATTGTGGGCCGAGCCAAATAGTGTGACCATTATACGGTATAAAATCTCCAAAAGGAGATAATTCAGGTTTTTGATTAGGATCCCATAGAGATTCATCTGAATGTAACAAATTTGGAGAATTTTGTTTTGAAAGAAAAAAAATCGTCCCTCCAATCTCCGGCGAAATGCCAAGACAAACATCTTGGTTTTGAATGTATTGTAAATGTGAATTCATACAAATAAAATATTCTTAAAAATAGATATTTTTCTGTAGTTCTTTGTCATTACCATAAAAAAATGATTAGGAATAATATAATATCACAATTCCTATTACTACTCCAATTAACACAGCTGCTTTTTTTAACAAATGCTGCTCTTTAAATATAAACAGCCCTGACAGGAATGATATTACAATACTTCCTCTGCGAACTAAGGAAATAACGGCGATTAAAGCTCCCGGCAAACTGAGAGCATAAAAATACAAGATATCTGAAAAGATTAAAAAAATTCCTATACAAGGGATGCTCCAACGCCACGTAAAGGGATGTTTTTGTTTTTGTGGCCACCAAAACACTAACACAACAGGGGTTAAAATAAGTATTTGATATATAGAAAACCATGCCTGCACTTCCATTCTATGAATAGCAAGATGTGCTAACAAATACTTATCATATAAACCGCTTGCTGCCCCTAATAAAGTTGCTAAGAAAATTAAAAACACCCATTTGTTTTTCAAAAATATAATACCTTCTCGCTTTCCAATACGAGAGTATAGTATAATACACAAAAATATAATACTAATGCCTAACCACTGTTGCGGATTAAGTTGTTCGCCCAGTAAAAAAATTGCACCGGCTAATGTCCATGCCGGACTTGTTGCACGAATTGGTCCCGCCAAAGTAATAGGGAGGTGTTTTAAGGCAAAAAAAGAACACACCCATGATCCCAGAACAAGAAGCGTTTTAAAAAAAATTAACAGTTGGTTTTTGAAACCGGAAAAGGGAGTATATATAAAAGACTCTTGAGAAATTCCATATTCATAGAAAGACGCAAGAATAACCGGAGCAAAAATAACACACTGAACTAAAGAAGAAATCCACAGAACCGGTAATACCGCATTTTGCGTTACCGATACTTTTTTAAAAACATCATATATGCCTAAAAAAATAGCAGAAAAAATAATATATAATACCCACATATTGTAAGCTCTGATTGTGTGGGCAAATATACAAGCTTATCGTAATAAGGTAATATACCCTTTCACAAATTCTTCCTCGTCGCGAGTATTTATATATTTTATGGTATATGAATACGTATCAGAATTTTGCGGCTCACCTTTAAATGTTCCGTCCCATCCTTTATTAAGATTTGTTGACAGAAATACTTGCTGCCCCCATCTATTATAAATACGCACTTCCAAAAATTCCTTAATACCCCAGCCGCGCACATATGCAATATCGTTAAATCCATCGCCATTAGGACTAAATGCTTGTGGTAATGCAGCTTTTGATTCAATAATTATTGAAAATCTAATAGTTGTATCTTTATCAAAACATCCTAAATAATCAGTCATTCGAATTGTGTAATCAACATGCTCAGGAAAATCAATACAACTAGGGAACGGAAGTGCACCGCATCGTAAATCAATATCGGGACTCGGACAATCATCACAGCTTAAGTAATGAGAAGGAGTCCATGAGTAGATTGTTCCCGGAATATATATATTATTTACATTATATTGTTCCCCCGCAATTAACACATCAGAAGATTCTGAAGTAAAGCGTAAAGAATCAACTGAAAAATAATATAATAAGAGAGAATCCGGTGCTCCTAAATAAAAAGGTTCTTGTTGTACAAAAATAAATACACTATCCATACTTTGACATTGATTAGGACTTATAAGTCCCGCATGCACATACATTGAATACGGTAAGGTTAATTGTGTGCTTGGTGCCGTTGGATGAGCAAAATATTGACTTGGTGTCCATTGAATATCAGTAAAATCACCAATAGCTTGAATAGGAATGGTAGTTCCATAACATTTAAGCGTGTCAACTATATAGGAAATATCCGCAGTTGGATATGTATGTATGTTTTTTGTCATAGTATGGCTACACGCCGATGTGGTAATTGATAAAGACACGGAATATGTATCATTAATATTAGAAAAAGTATGAGTAGGATTAGTTTGTGTTGAACTTGTACCATCGTCAAAATCCCATACAAAGTTATTGCCGGACATACCCAGAGACGTATTTACAAAAGAAACGGTATATGGTGCACAACCAATAGAGTCAGTGTCAAATTCGCCACGTAAGAAATTTGCCATTATCGGAAGAACTTGTATGTCTTGCGTAATTTGTTGTGCAATACAACCAGGAGCATTTACCACAAATTGAACCGTGTATACATTTTGCGGATTATCAGGTAAGCTTTCAAATGCATGGCTTACCACATCAGTATCATTATATAATCGTGTGCCATCACCAAACTCAAAATAATGCACATACCGTTCAAGATTTTGTTGGTTTACTAATGAGAATGTTATTTCCTCTCCTACACAAACTTGTGTTTTATTTGCAACAATATTTGCCGTATATCCCGGAACATCTATCGTAATAGACATAGTGTCTGTTTCACAGCCATAATACTTACTTTGCGTAGAAAGATACAATTCCTGTTCTCCATAATTATCAAAAAAGATAACACTTAAATTTTTTCGTTGACTAATAAAAATTGAATCATTATTATCAATCTTCCACCATTTTACCGTATTATAACGATTAGCATCATTATACCATGAACTTTGCAAATAGACTACAAATCGTTGATTTTGTTCTTTACATTCATCCATGCTATTAAAAATGATTTTACTATTAGCATCTTTTACTTGAACCGTTCCTGTTGTAGAAGAAACACATTCATTTCCTTCGGGACTCATGCTGTATGCCGTAAACGTAATGTTAAAATCTGTAGGTGACGACTCTATAGTATAAATATGCGAGACGGTATCTGCAAGAGAAACCTCATCGGTATTCCCATCACCAAAATCCCATAATAAACGATGAATATTATTGTCTAGATTTGGATCATTAGTGTTTCGTACAAAACGAGCAGGATGATTCATACACACAAAAGGATTAATAACCGCAAAGCGAGAATTTGGAACCACCGGTCTAATATAATTTGGAGCAGTATAGGTAGATTCACAACCCAGAATATCTACCACATGAAGACTCGGAGAGCGTAATCCTTCCTGTGTATACTGAGTTTGGACCACAGAATCATTGTGTGCTGTTTGTCCGTTCCCGAATGTCCACGTACGAGCAACTATTGTAGTATCAGAAGCCGTAATATCAGAAAATTCAGAGACAAAAGGTAAGCAATCAGAAACCACATCGGCAATAAAATTTGCTTGAGGTTGATATACTTTTACCGGAATAAATGTTGTGTCCCAACAGCCATGAATATTATGAGCTACAACCTCAACTTGTGTAATATCTAAAGAATTAAAAAAATAAAAAATTGTGTCGCTTGACATATTAATTCGATGCATAAACACACTATCATGAGTATATCGCCAATAATCAATAAATACATTATAATGTCCATCCAAATAATCCCATGGCGTATTTCGTATAAAAACCGCACTATCGCCCAAACACGGTGTTGAATAAGCAAGAGAATATGCTCCTGAAATATCTATATCACGTACTCTTGTAGTAATTTTTGTGGAATCTACACAAATTAAATTTGATAAAGGTTTATCTATACAATCCGTTCCGGAGCAGTCAAAACAGATATCATCTATACATTCTTCGTTACAATTATATGCAACCAGAGTAATAACATAATCTCCTATACCAAGAGTATCGGCACTATAATCAATAGAAAACCCCGGAATGTTTTTTCCTATTCTTTTTCTATTAAATTCTAATTCTCCTACCTTCCTAGATATAAACCATTCAAAATATTGATTTGGATTAAGAGTATCAAGATTAATCATACCGCTTATAGAATAAGAATAATCATAAGGATTATTACAATCAGGTGGCGTAGAGGCAATACCAACAATAGGACCTTTTACATTAATAATTGTTCGTTCTCCATTAGTAGAATCAATAGAATGTATTCCACACCCATGATCAGAAATAAAATAATGAATTTCATGTGGACCAATCGTATCACGGAATTGTTGCTCAAAGGTATCATCTACAGGAACTAATCCTTGAGCTAAATTAGAAGGAGGAAAAAAAACGAATAAGGTATCATATATAGTATTATAACCAGAAGGGTCATCTTTAATAATGCCTATCGGCATCTGCGTTATGGTACATACAGAATCCGGAACATCAAATGTTATTGAAGGTATATCACCGGTAAAAATATAAGGAGTATATACCTCTGAGAATTCGCAGCCATGCTCAGTTGTAATAGTTAGTCTTGGAAGATGTCGTCCTTTATCGGTATATATCGTTGAAACAGGACCTAAAACATATGCAGAATCACCATTATCAAAATCCCATAGAACTGTTTCTATCGGGTCTTTGTCAATAGCAGAATAGATAAATGTTTCCTCAAACGTAAGTTCGTATGGAATACAACCAGAATTTTGTTTATCAATTACTATAGTAAGCAAATGATCTGCAACTTCTATTGGATTATCAATAGTAATAGTTTGAATACATTGATTTGGAGATGTAATTTGTAAAGATGCGTTATTAAAAATACCTTCCCTAGTATAATTTCCAATTATTGGATTTCCAGTATACATAATATTATCAATTATCCATTCAAATGTAGAGCCGGGAAATGCGTTATTTACGGTATATTGTGGGGTTCCCGGAGTTTCACAAAAAAAGGTATTGTTAACTTCAACAGAGGCCTGTTGTTCCGGTTCTACCTCAATTATTTGAGTTACTGTTTCAGTGCAAATACCATTAGAAGCGGTAAGACTAACAGTGTACGTATCGCCATATTGAGCCGCAAGTGATGTAGATATAAATTCTCCGGCGTCAACACCATTAACTTGCCATTGATACGTGCTTGCAAGATCCGGGGACGAGGTTTGAATATTTGCTTGCAAAAACACCGAGCCATCACATGCTTTATTAGCTCCATCTAAGATTTTATACTGATCTTGAGCAGCTATAGAAACTTGATAATCAATTAAACGTACCCGTTGAAATGCTGATGCATCGCACTCATTGGGCGAGGTTGCGACAAGTGTAACAAAGTAATTTCCATAGTCATTAAATGTATGAGAAGGATTTTTTTGAGTTGAACTTCCTCCATCTCCAAAACTCCAATTGTATGTAATGTCGGTTTCCGGAGTTGTATTATTGGTAAAAACTATGGTAGCTGTTGATTCACATAAATTTAGATTATTTGCAGAAAAGTTTGTTTGTGGAAAATCATCAAATACTTCTACAGCAACTTCGTGACGTAATCTATTTGTACAGCCATTTTGGTCAACCACCGTTACAAATGCAGTATAATTACCCGGCGACAAAAATGAATGTGCAGGAATAGTCTGTCCGCTGTAGCTAATACCATCAGACATCACCCATTGCCAACTCACAATAGGAGCTTCAGAATCAACCTCATCAACAGAAAACTGAATTGGCTTATACATACAGGTTTTTCCTTTATTTGCCGTTACGGTAACATAGGGGTCGCGAAATACCGTGATGAAATCAGATTTTGTAATAGTTTCAATTATTTGATTTTGAGAATTTTTAACCCGCATCGTAACGGTGTACGCTCCCGAATTAACATACGTGTATTGCACAGTGTTCGTTTGAGTCGAAAACTGTCCGGGACCAACAATCCATTCATATTGATAGTCATTTCGATATGATTCATCAGTAATATTTGAGAATGTTACCGCATGAGGAGCACATCCTTGAGCATCATCAACAATAAAATCAAAAACTTGAGCAGATATCTTACAATAAGAAACACTTATAAAAAATAAAATTGCAATGTAATGCTTAGCAAAATTCATGTTTTGGTTTATTAAAAAAATACGTGTACAAAGATAGAAAAATAAGTTTTTGTAACATGCTCCTTAAAAAAAATTACGTAATAAGATTTGCTAGTAAAAAAATATTATTTTTGTTGAATCTAAAAATATTTTCATGAAACACACATACTCTGTTATTTTTATATTTTTTTGTTATATGACGCTTATGTGCACTAAAATAGTTGCACAAGACATTCATTTTACTCAATTTGACGCTCAGCCACTTAGTCTTAATCCCGGCTTAACCGGATGGTACACCGGAGATTTACGCGTAAGCGGAATATACCGAACACAATGGAAAGCTATTGATAATAAAGAATATCGCAGCATTGGCTTAGGCTTTGAAAAACAATATCATCATTACCTTAACACATATAATCTTGGCATACAAATACTGCATGATGAAACCGGTTATGTTGGGCTAACCGCAAATAAAGTTGCCGTTTCTGGTAGTTACGGCACAAAATTACAAGGCCATAGTTTTAGTATTGGAGCACAAGTTTTAGGTACTCACAAAGCAACAAATATTACAAAATATACTTATGACGAACAATTTGATTTGGGGGGAGAAAACGTATTTAATCCTTCTTTACCAATATCTGAAGAAGAAGGAGACCCAATAGCATACCTTACCTATAATGTTGGCGCCGTGTGGTCATCAAAAATCACAAAACATATTGAACCGGAAATAGGAGTTGCTGTTTTTTATTTAAATACACCAAATGAATCATTTTATGGCTTAAAACAGCCCGGAACTGAATTGGGCTTGCAAAAAGTATTTCATATTGGAGGTAAAGTTTTGTTTACCGATAAATTATTTGCACGACCATTATTATTATATATGAATCAATTAAAAGCAACAAACTTTTTAATTGGAGGAACGGCTCATTACAAGATGTCTACAGATTTTACCCCATACTATGGCTTTGTATTACGATATAGTTGGATAAGTGATTATGACGCATCGGCTCTTCGCTTTGGAGCTCATTATAAAGCTTTTGATATTGGTATTAGTTATGACATAAACATATCTACATTACAACCTGCAACTAATAATAGAGGAGCTTTTGAAATTTCTATAACCTATATTACACAAAGTTTACAATCACGATTTATTAAAATACCTTGTGACAGATATTAATGTAGCATACATATGAAAACCTTATTTATTCTATTTTTTTTACTCTTTTTAAATTCAATAGTATTTTCACAGATATCGGATTTAAAAAAAATACCAAGCAGACAACTTAAAACACTTGCTCAAAATTCTATTCAAATGGGCGACACGTATTCTGCTATTGATTTTTTAGAAGAATATTGTTCCCGAAAAAAAGATGGAGATATGATGTATCTTTTAGCAGAATCATATCGTCTTGCAAGAAACTATCCTTACGCTAAAAAATGGTATCATGAAGCATACACATCTAATCCAAAAAAACATATTTTAGCTCTCTATTACTACGGAACAATGCTCATGACAGAACAAAACTATGAAAAAGCTCATGAGGCATTTAGACGTTTCCGAAGAGAACTGCGAGATGCAAATATTAAAAGTGATATCGATTATAACCGGCTTTCTCGTAATAAAATGGATGCTTGTGACCGTGCATTTTATATTATTGATTCTGCCTTAACCGTTAAGGTAACTCATCTTTCAAGAAGTATTAATAAAGCTTCTATTGAATTTTCACCACAATATATACATGACAGTTTGTTATTATATGCGTCTCTGCGTTCAGACACTGCCGTTTACAAAGTACTTGAACAAGAACAAAATACCGTTCCAAAACGACAATTTTATTTAGCAAAAAAAACACAAGATAATTGGGAGTATTTAATGCCATGGCCGGAAGGCGACTTTAACGACCCATTATTTGACGTTGGAAATGGCGTGTTTTCACCCGACAAACAACGATTCTACTTTACACGTTGTGAAAAAAACAGACGCATGCAAACCATCTGTAATATTTATGTTAGCCACAGAGATGCAATTGGCTGGACAAGCCCTGAACCACTTCCGGAAATTATTAACTCCAAAAAATTTACAGCAACGCAACCTGCAATAGGAACAGAATCGAGAAGAGGACAAGAAGTTCTCTACTTTGTTTCAGACAGACCGGGTGGAAGAGGCGGTTTAGATATTTGGTATAGTATATATGATGCTCGACAGAAAGAATGGCAAGAACCACGAAATTGTGGCCCGCGCATTAACACTCCCGGAGATGAAATTACCCCATTTTATGATATGAGAACCAGAAGTTTATATTTTAGTTCAAATGGCTGGCCGGGATTAGGAGAATTTGATATTTTTAGAAATAAAGGAGAATTAGCTCGTTGGGTTGATGTAGCAGAAAATGTGGGGTATCCAATTAATTCACCTTTTGATGATTTATATTATATTATTCATGAGCGAGGCAAAGAAGGATTTTTCGCCTCAAACCGTCCGGGAACAGTAACCGTAATGCATGAAACCTGTTGTGATGATTTATTTTCATATGAATATGTTGATTTTATTGATTTGGCAGTAACAGGAAAAGTGTACGAAGTTAAAAACCAAAGACTCAGCTCAATTTTAATGGGGAGAAAAGAACTTCTAGAAGAGCAAGCCGAAGAAAGCAACGAAAAAAATTATATTCAAGGAGCAATAGTTTCAATGTTTATTGTAGAAAGAAGTTCACAAGAATTACTCTATATAGCACAAGACACAACCAAAATTGACGGGTCATATTTTTTCTCTGTTGAGCCAAACAGAAACTATATTCTTACCTTTGAAAGTTTTAAAGAACAACCTCGCCGACAACCATTTTCCACACATGGATATATTGTTTCTGACACAATTGTAATTAATGATATTGGTATTGATTTTATTTCGCGGGAATCTTTTGTTATTCCAAACATTTATTATGAATTTGACAGACATAGACTCACCAACGATGCAAGAAACACTCTTGACACAACATTATTAGTAATTTTAAAAGAAGCACCTGAAATTATAATTGAGTTAAGTAGTCATACAGACAGTATGGGCGATGAAGGATATAACATGAGACTGTCACAAAGAAGAGCAGAGAGTGTTGTTAACTATCTTGTGCAAAAAGGAATTGACAGAAATCGATTACATCCGAAAGGATATGGCGAAACTAAACCGATTGCACCTAACTCAAATCCTGATGGAACAGATAATCCAGACGGTAGACAAATGAACAGAAGAACCGAATTTAGAGTAATTGGAACATTACAACAATATTCAGAAATTATTTATCAAGAATAAATAATAAAGTTGAATATATCCGTAACTCTTATTATATTTGCTTCGTATATTTTTTGTCACTAGGCGTTAATTTTAAAGACATTTTTATGATACAAAAGATTTTATTTTCTGTTTTTCTGGTTATATTATCAACCGGTGTTTTTTCGCAGGAATCGAATGAAGATTTGTCATTACTCAGTAATGGTAAATTAAAAAAACTTGGTATTCAGTCAATGTATAATCAGAATTACTATTCTGCAATTCGTTATTTCGAAGAACTTTGCAGACATCGGGAAGATTATGAAATCATGTTTTTATTAGCAGAAAATTATCGAATTGTTAGAAACTATCCTTTTGCACTCTATTGGTACGACAGAGCATACAAGGCAAATCCTGAAAGAAATGCAAAAGCATTATATCATTTTGCAAGAATTTTACAAATTAATCAAGATTATGAAGAAGCGGCTAAACAGTTTGCTGAATTTGGACGAATATACCGAGATTATCCTGACTCAAGAGAATTTAGACGCTTAGCTCGAATTCATCAAGAAGCATCTGAAGCGGCTCGCGATTCTATGAAAAATCCTGTAAAAGTTAGAATTAGCCATTTAAACACAAGCATAAATACCGATTCTGATGAGTTATCGCCTATGTTTTTAACTCCAACGACCATGATTTATGCTACCATGCAATTTGACACCTTATCAATTCCCGAAGACTCTATTCGAGTACCTGATTATTTTGCAGCAAATAAAACTGCTCAAGGATGGCAGGGACTGGGGGCATATGAACTACAAGAAAGTGACAATCCTTTACTAGATGCACAAAACGGTGCTTTTTCTCCTGATTTTCAAAGATTCTATTTTGTTAAGTGCGAAAAACGCAAACGTTTTCTATTACGAGACATAGATCAATGTGCACTATATCAAAGCAAAAAAATATTTGGTGTTTGGCAACCTGCGGAACGTCTTCCTGAGATTGTTAATATTAAAAATGCAAATATCTATTCGGTAACGGTTGGTAATGATTCTCGAAGAAATGATGAAATCTTATATTATGTTACTGACAGACCGGACGGAAGAGGTGGTTTAGATATCTGGTGGACAATGTATGATGTAAAATCTGAAGATTGGCGTGAACCAAAAAATGCAGGAAATCGTGTAAATTCACCGGGAGATGAAGTAACGCCTCACTATGATATAGCAACGAGAACCTTATACTTTAGTTCTGACGGACACGGCGGTTTTGGCGGTTATGATATCTATTTCTCTATTGGTGAAGCCGGCAGATGGACTCCTGCAGAAAATATGGGGTATCCTATAAATAGTTCACATGACGACTATTATTTTACCATTTCAGAAGATGGAAAAGAAGGTCTTTTTGTTTCTAACAGACCGGGAAGTTTCCACGCGGCACACCCCGGATGTTGCGACGACTTATATGCAATTAATTTTGAACTAATTATTGAAATACCGGTTAGTGGTAGAGTGTTTGAAATTGAGGATAAAGAGCTTTCTAAAATAATTCAAGAAGGATTTGCAATTACCGGTGAAGGAAAGGCAGATTCACTAGATGTTCATTTTATTGCAGGAAGTACTGTTTCATTATTTGTTGGTAACAGAAATGAAAAAGTGTTTATTTCTTCAACAGAAACAGATAAAGATGGAAAATATGTATTTAATGTTGCTCCAAACAGAGACTATGTATTACAATTTGAGCATGTAAGAACCGGTTCTGCATTAATACCTTTTACTACTCGTGGTATAACAGAAGCAGATACAATTAAAATAGAAGATTATGGTATTAATTATATTACTCGTGATCCTCTTATCATAAAAAATATTTACTATGAATATGGAAAATTCCGTCTTACTAAAGAGCATACAACGGTTATTGATGGTGCTATCTTAAAATTATTAAAAGAAGCTCCTGAGATTGTTGTTGAAATTAGTAGCCATACAGACAACCATGGTAGTGCAGAGTTTAATTTTACGCTCTCTCAACGCAGAGCTGATGAAATCGTGAACTATTTGGTTAGAAATGGTATTGACAGAGATAGATTACAAGCAAAAGGATTTGGGTTTGATAAACCAATCGCACCAAATCAAAATCCGGACGGAAGTGATAATCCTGAAGGCAGACAACTTAACCGTAGAACTGAATTCCGCGTTGTTGGCTCGGTTGACAATATATTAATAGATTTTGATTCCGTTGATGAAGATTAATAACATCCTACTCTATAAAAAAAAGCTACTTTTTAAGTAGCTTTTTTTATGCCTTGTAGTACCGAATATGAATGGGTCACTTTAAAATTCCGGTTGATTTATTTTTTGTATTCTCAGAAACCATTCTTAGTAAAACCATCACCCCTCTGTAAACTCGGATCAGTTGATATTTCTGGTTGATATATATTTTAGTCAATCAAATTTGTTACAAGATTATTCATGCTCCATAGGAGCATTCTGTTTATAGAGAGTTAATTAAAGAGCGATTCTTAACTCCATAGGAGTGACCTTAATCATACCATTTGAATGCATATTTTTTATTATAATTGATTTTTTAAAAAATGAGGACAGTCCAAACGGAGCTATGTTTTAATAGGTGAAATACAATACCCTACAAACAGTTTATCTCTACGAGATATTCAGATTAGAACATAATTATGCCTTACAGAAATTATATCAACCTACTATTTCAACTGATTTGCAACATAAGTATCGGTTAATTTATCAATCGTATTCTCAGGAACCAGCATTCGGCGAGCTCTTATTTAGAGACTTTGGCAATGCACATTCTCTCTATCCAGATATAATTAGACGATATTAAAAACTAGGATATAATAGACCGCGAGAATACTGTCTTCTGCCTGTTTTAGAAGCAAAGGTGTATTTTAGAGAAACTTCTGTTGCTCCTTTACCTCTGTTGTTATAAGAAAAGTTAGTTGCATTAAAATCGTAGCTAATTGCAAATTTAAAATCATAATATGTGCAACCAACACTTGTGATAAAAGAATCTCCTACTCTATACCACACACCAACTAAAATATTAACCACATCTTTAGCAACTTCTTCGGTAAGTGACGTTCTAACATTTGCATACATACCTAGGTTAACCTGATTATTAAGATTTTGATGCTCCCATAATAAGGTTGGATATAATGCATACCGTTTAGTTGCATGATATTTTAATCCCGCATTATACTTAATTACAAGTGGAAGGCGAGCTTCTTTGTTATCAAAAAAAGACTGATTTGGTCTATTTACATTATAAAAAGCAATTCCGGTATACGCATCAAAATCAAATCGCTTAAAATAATCTTCTAACACCCCTGATTTATAAAAATACTGTATTCCGAATCCAAATGAAGGAAAATGCGAAAAATCGTTCAAAGCATCATCAACAGAGGATATTACAGAAGGATCATAACCAAAATCTAATGAATATTGAGAACCCCAATTAAAATTATCTCCTTGCATTTTTCTAATATATCCTCCATGTATACCCATAGAGAGGAAATGCTCTCTTTCTAATTGAATACAATGAGCAACCGAAATGATTGATCCAAAAGTGTTTAACTCATCATTTCGTCCGGTAGCTTCTCTATACACAGAAAAACCAAGTCCGCTTGAATGTTGTGATGATGATGAGCGTTTTTTATATAAAAAATCTGCTTCAAATGGAATAATCCCCGCTATTTGTGTAAGATTATAATGAGCTAATTGTGAATTAGTAAATGTTCTATGATTCACTCCAAAGTTAAGATCTTGTTTATCTCCAACAAAAGCAGTATTTACGAATAGAGGAGTGGCATAGTACTGAGAAAAACCGGGGTCTTGAGCACAAACAATGTTTGCCAAGAACAGACTAACTATACTAACTATTACTGTAGTGTTTTTCACGTTTTTTTCTATTACAAATTAATCAATTATCCAAATTGTACCGGCCGTTGAAAAGGACTCATCATGTTTTGTTACTCCTTCTAAATAATATAAATACTGTCCGGTCATTTCTCTTCGCCCAGTACGTTGATTAAAGCCGGTCCATCCTTCTGACTCCATTACTTCTAAAGATGAGGTAGAAAACACCGTATTTCCCCATTGGTTTTTAACAGTAAAACTAAAACCCTCAGGTTTAAATACATTACCATATACTTTAACTACCTTATCTTCTGGATTAGTTGCAAATTGAGACAAAGCATTTGGTATATAAAACAGATTCCAGTTTACATCATGAAAAATACCTAAGGTGTAAAAAATTCTATTAGCAGTATCAATACTTGAAACATATAATTCAGGTATTCTACTAATAATATCATCAGCAGGACCACTACTTCTATAGGGACCAAGCGTGTCATAAGCCATTGCTACCACTACGCTATCAGCAGAATAAAACTCAGCATCTTGTGGTAACAGTGGTAATGATATGCGTGCATAGGTAAGATTTCCTTCAGAAACATCTTGCATCCAGTAGCGAGTATCCAAAACTTTCCGGGTACCCTTACCCGCAATAGGAGTATTATCAATATCAAATTCATGAGCCGACATTCCAATTAACAATGAATCTCCTTGAACTTCATGCAATTCAATGGGCATAAAAGCAGAAAAAACACCAATAGGGTAATACATATCTGATTTTGCTCGAGCATACAAAGGACCTCTAATATATGAAAAATCTGAACCATCAGAAATGTATGATTCAGAGAGCAATACAATTCTTGACGAAGCAAATGGTACCGGATAACCAAATTCAAGAATAAGTGAATCTTTAATAAAAAGATTTGAAATAATATATTTTTGTCCACCTCCACTAATAACTAAATTAGAGAGCGTATCATTATTAATAGATATTTGTTGGTCTGTTCCTATAAGATGAATTGTTCCAACCGGTATATGAGAACCGGTATTAATAAGATCACCAATTATATACATATTACCCTCATTATAAATTACACCATCGTTACGCACATCGGAGGAATAATACATAACAGCATCTTTTTGAATATAGAGCATTGCATCATTTTCCACAAAAATTTGCGAAAACGAAAGTATTGGCACTATACTTAATACAAAGAAAAAGAGCTTTTTCATACTTATTACGTACTTATTTAGATACTGATGGTTGTAATAACAATAAGGCAGCATTGAGTGATGTCATTTGCTCTTGAAGTTTTTCAATTTGTTTTTGCATGACTGTCACGGTTTCAATTTCTGCTTTCATTGAACTATTTTGAGTTTGTAATTTTGCTATTTCACTTGTCTGTGCATCAATAAGTTTTTGTTGTTCTTTAATAGCTTCTATAAGAACCGCTACAAGATTAGCATACTCAACCGCTTTATACCCAGTTTCATCAGTAATAACTAACTCCGGAAATACTGCTTCAACTTCTTGTGCCAACAATCCGATTTGTGTACCTGCAGAAAAATTATGCTCAGGAAACTCATCTCTATTCCATTCATAGCTAACACCTCGTAACTGCTGAACCTTAGTAAGCACATCATCTAGAGGTAAAATATTTGTTTTCCAACGCACATCAGAAGAGTGATATATTTTTTCTGTTTTAAATGCACCGGTAACTTGGAGAGCGTAACTTGCATTTATCGTACTATTTCCTATATGCACGTGTCCCGCACCATCATCCCAAATAGAACTATTAGAAAGTTGATTTCCGGTTGCATCCCAACGAGGCACATTATGATTTGTAAGATTTGCATTATTACGTAATGTAAATTCTGTTCCGGAAAGAGTTAAGCCGTTTCCGGCAGTATAAGTAGTATTAAGATCCGCGTCCCAAACCGGAAGACCAGCAGCAACTTTCAACACCTGCCCCGGTGTACCAATAGCAAGTCGAACATAATCAGTACCATTATAATACATAATATCCCCTGTAGCATCAGAACCTAAGGCTATTTTAGTTCCATCAACAGCATTATTTGCAATATACGCCGTTGTTACTTGCCCCCACGAAGGATTTCCGGCACCTGCACCAAGCAGTACGGTATTTGCTCCTCCCTGTCCGGCAAAATCTGCAGAAGCTAATACTGCGGATGCCCCAGCAGTAACTAATCCTTGAGCATCATACGTAATTTTTGTATTAGTTCCACCGATAATAGGTGCATTTGGAGCTACATAATGAGTACCGGCAGTTGCCGCAGAAATACCGGTTCCATCACCACGTAATAATCCTGTTACAGAAGTACTAATGGTAATAGCCGGTGTTGTGGTTGCCGTAGCAACAGAGCCGGAAAATCCATTAACACTAACTACTGATACTGAAGTTACTGAACCTGTTGCTGCATTTTGCCATGTTGGTGCTCCTGCTCCATCAGATGTTAAAACTTGCCCGGCTGTTCCAACTGCAGTAAACGCAGTTACTCCAGCGGCAGATTGATATAATACTCTTCCTGCAGTTCCACCGGCAATATTACTTGCACTACTTGCTAAAGTTGCCGTTGCTGCATTTCCATCGATACTCACACCGGTAAGTGTTTGAGCCCCAGAAGCTCTATTAATAGCTATTTCGGTAGTGCCAATGTACATAGTTTGATTAACATTAGCTTTTGCTAATAAAAAATTATCAATATATGCTTTAGTTGCTGCATCTTGTGCATTTGTAGGATCGGCTAAATTAATTATGCTAAATCCTCCTAAACTTATATCTGCTGCTGCTGCACCAAAGCCACTAAGCGGAATATTTATTTTATCAAGTTTTGCATTTGTAACATTCGCATTTAATATTTTATCAGCAGTTATAGCATTGTTTGAAATAGTTAAGGTTCCATTATTAGTTAAACTTGCATCTCCCGTAATAGTCTGTGGAGTCGCAACATTTGTCGCACTACCTATTAATATATGAGCATTTGTCAATCCTAAAGCTCCGGAACTTGCAATACCGTCTACATAAGCTTTTGTTGCCGCATCTTGTGCATTTGCAGGATCTGCTAAATTTATTATGTTAAATCCTCCTAAACTTATATCTGCTGCTGCGGCACCAAAACCACTCAGCGGAATATTTATCTTATCAAGTTTTGCATTTGTAACATTCGCATTTAATATTTTGTCCGCAGTTATAGCATTATTTGAAATGGTTAACGTTCCATCCGAAATAATTGTAGCATCTCCTTGTAACGCAACACCGGCAGCTTGATTAGAAGCATTACCCACAAAAACAAAATGATGCTGCAAGGCAATATTACTCGGATCTACAGAAACACTACTTGGGTTAATCCATTCAAATGTGCCATTTCCTTGAGATGCAAGAACATGACCGGCAGTTCCTGCCGGAAGAGGACTTCCTGATAAATCTTCTGCCAATTTCGAGGCAAATACAACACCATCAGATAAACTTGTTACTCCTGCATTATCTATTGTAATAGCACCAGTCATTTGAACCGCACGAGCAGTATCATCTAAGTCCCCCACAAAAATATATCCATCTTCAAGAGAGAAATTTGGGTTTGAAATGAGATTTGTAACTTGATTAGTAATATTAGAAATACTATCATATAAATTCGAAACATTGTTTGTAATATTAGTCACGCTATCAAACAGGATATCAATGTTATTATTGATATTAGTAACACTATCATAGAGATTTGAAACATTATTCGTAATGTTTGTTACGCTGTCAAACAAAATAGAAATATTATTATTGATATTAGTGACACTATCATAGAGATTTGAAACATTATTCGTAATGTTTGTTACACTATCATACAGAATAGAAATATTGTTATTGATATTAGTGACGCTATCATAGAGATTTGAAACATTATTCGTAATGTTTGTTACGCTGTCAAACAAAATAGAAATATTATTATTGATATTAGTGACACTATCATAGAGATTTGAAACATTATTCGTAATGTTTGTTACACTATCATACAGAATAGAAATATTGTTATTGATATTAGTGACGCTATCATAGAGATTCGAAACATTATTCGTAATGTTTGTTACGCTGTCAAACAAAATAGAAATATTGTTGTTGATATTAGTAACACTATCATAGAGATTCGAAACATTGTTTGTTATGTTTGTTACGCTATCAAACAAAATAGAAATATTATTATTGATATTAGTGACACTATCATAGAGATTTGAAACATTGTTTGTTATGTTTGTTACACTATCATACAGAATAGAAATATTGTTATTGATATTGGTGACGCTATCATAGAGATTCGACACATTGTTTGTAATGTTAGTTACGCTATCATAGAGAATATCAATATTGTTGTTGATATTGGTAACGCTGTCGTAGAGATTCGAAACATTGTTTGTAATATTTGTTACGCTATCAAATAGAATAGAAATATTGTTATTGATATTGGTGACGCTATCATAGAGATTCGAAACATTATTCGTAATGTTTGTTACGCTATCATACAGAATATCAATATTGTTATTAATGTTTACTATACTATCAAACAAATTTGAAATACTTGTATTAATATTAGTCACACTGTCGTATAAATTTGTAATAGAGCTATTTATAATCGTCAAAGTATCATCTATATATATTTTAGTTACCGCGTCAAAATCATCTATAGGAGCCCCAACATTTCTAATTCGAAAACCATCTGCATCATTTCCTGCAGCCAAGACCGTATCTAAAGCAGGCACATCTCCTTTAGAAACTCGTTCCCATGCCGTATTATCCCAGTAGTAAAACACATTTTCATCACTATCAAAAACCAACAAGCCATTTTCGCTGCTTCCAAGAGAGCCTACAAAACCGACGTCTGTTCGTTGAGCCGTTGTGAGCCGAGGAATTAATAAACCTTGCGTTCCATCAGGCGAAACTAATTCCAAAACAGCATACGGACTTGGCGTTTGCGTATTGATACCAACTGAATTTTGCCCAAAGGAAACAGTGGCATATGCAATAAACAATGCTGATATAAGCATTATTTTTTTAAGGTAGTTTAAAGGATGCATAGGACGTATAGTTTAAAATATTTACAGCTTTCTAAGTAATTATACACAAATATACAATTTATTTTTTTTGTAACAATAAAATTGTGTTTTGTTATTTCATTATTATCCCCCCTGCCACAACATCATTATCTTCATAAAATACAGCACTTTGCCCCGGAGTAACCGCAGACACTGGCTCTGAAAAATAAATTGTATATGAATTATCTTTATTTTTTTTTACGCTACATGTAACTGCTTGTGTATTATAGCGAATCTTAACTGACAGTTCAATATCTTCTGGCAACGTATCATATTTTACATAATTAAGTTTTTCCACAAGCATAGACTGGGCAAACACATCTTCTTTTGCCCCCAAGGTAATAGTATTTGTTTCTTTATCAATTGCCACAACATATGCAGGTTTACCTAAAGCTATACGGAGTCCTTTCCGTTGCCCTATTGTGTAAAAAGGATATCCGTCATGCTTCCCGAGCACCTTACCGTCGGTTGCAACAAAACTGCCTCCGGCGACTTGCTCTTGGAGACCATCAACTCTTGTTCGCAAAAATTTTCGATAATTATCGTCAGGGATAAAACATATTTCTTGACTTTCTCTTTTCTTAGCCAGTTTCACAAATCCTCTTTGAGCAGCTAATTCTTTTATTTCGCTTTTTTTATAGTCGCCCAAAGGCATTATTGTTCTTTGAATTTGTTCTTGTGTTAATTGCCAAAGCACGTACGATTGGTCTTTTGAATAATCTACAGCTCGTGTTACATAATACCGTCCGTTTTTTTCTCCAACACGAGCATAATGACCGGTAGCAATATGCGAACACCCTAATTCATCAGCTTTTCTGAGAACTCCTGCCCATTTTACGGCGGGGTTACATACTACGCAAGGATTAGGCGTGCGAGCTTCTAAATATTCTGTAATAAAATCGTGCACAACAATCTTCTTAAATTCATCTCTAATGTCTACAATATAATGAGGCACCCCTATTTTTTCGCAAAAATCTCGTGCTTCATATATTGCATCTAAACTACAACAGCCGGTTGTTTTTTCATCACATCCTTCAGAAAGATAGTCCCAAATTCGTAATGTAACACCAACTATTTCATATCCTTGTTCTTGTAATAGCAATGCAGTAATACAACTATCTATTCCACCACTCATTGCTACTGCTATTTTATTTTTTTGCATAATACTCTTTGTCGCTTTATTATGCACAAAATTACTCCCAAAACTTTGGTAATACAAGTTTCACAAAAGAAATTAAAGAAACATGCTTTTGGAGAAAATGTATTCTGTATTTTTGCATAAAAGAGTATACTATGGATGTTGAAATTTTTATACCTTGTTTTATTGATCAATTATTTCCGGAAACCGGATTTAATATGATAAAAGTACTTGAACATGCGGGCTGCACCGTTCATTATAATCCTGAACAAACCTGTTGCGGACAACCTGCATTTAATAGTGGATTTGTAAAAGAATCACAAGATTTAGCAGATAAATTTTTACATGATTTTAACTCAAACAGAGTAATAGTAAGCCCAGGTGGTTCATGTACCGGATTTATAAAAAATTATTACCCTGCACTATTTGAAGACCCGGATAAAAAAGCACAAGCACAAAATCTTAGTTCTCGAATATTTGATATTACCGACTTTTTAGTTAACAAAATCAACGTACGAAATTTTAATAGCACATTCCCTCATAAAGTTGCGATTCACACTGCCTGTTCTGCCATGAGGGAGTATGGATTACAAGATGAACCTCACACGCTTTTAAAACAAGTTAAAAATCTTGAATTATTAGAATTACGAGATACTGAAACTTGTTGTGGTTTTGGAGGGTCTTTTTCTATGAAACACCATGCAATTTCTACTGCAATGGTTGAACAAAAAGTTCAATCGGCTATAGAAACCGGAGCCACACACATTACCTCTACAGAAGCTTCATGCCTTATGAACATTGGAGCATATATAGAAAAACAAAAATTGCCAATTACCCCAATACATATTGTTGATATTCTGGCACATAATCTCTAATATATGAATATCGGATTTGATGCAAAACGACTGTTCTACAACACTACCGGGCTTGGCAATTACAGCCGAGCACTTGTGAAAGGATTATGCGAATATTATCCGGATAATACCTATGTATTATTTACCCCAAAACAAATTGAAAGAGAACAAACAAGGTTTTTTACTCAATCATGTAAAATTGTTTCTGCACCTCGCAAATTCTTTAAAAAAACATGGCGCAGTAAAGGAATGGTTGCTGATATTAGAAAACAAAACATCTCTATATATCATGGTCTTAGCCACGAATTACCTATTGGCATATCTCACACACAAGCAAAGTCTATTGTTACCATCCATGACTTTGCCTATAAATTATTCCCGCAAGATTTCCCGTTAATAGACAGAATAACATATGATATAAAATGGAAATATGCCTGCACACATGCCGATGCAATTATTGCAACCAGTGAAGCAACTAAAAAAGATATCATTCATTATTTTAATATTCCGGAATCAAAAATTCATGTAGTATATCAATCCTGCGACCCGATTTTTTCGATTATGCTACAACAAGATGAAAAAAAACAGGTGCTCGAAAGATATATGCTACCCGATTCTTTTATATTATATGTTGGGTCGCTTACTGCTCGAAAAAATGTATTGTCGCTCCTACAGGCGTATCACTCAATAGCAAATACAACTACTACTCCACTAGTAATTTGCGGAAACGGCGGAGTGTATAAGCAAAAAATAGTACAGTATATACAAGATAACAAGTTAGACACAAAAGTATTTATTCGCACCGCTGTAGAAACTGCAGATTTACCGGCATTATACCAATCGGCACGTGTATTTATATATCCCTCATCCTATGAAGGATTTGGCATACCGGTTTTAGAAGCACTTACAAGTAATTGCCGAGTTATTACCTCTAACTGTTCATGTTTACCCGAAGTTGGTGGAGATGCCGCATTATACTGTTCTCCAGACTCTACACGCAGCATTGCAGAGGCAATACAAGCAGCAATACACGAAAAAACTATACCGGAAGATGTGCAAGAAAAAATTAAAAATCACGCAAAACGCTTTTCTCAGCAACAATTTATCGAAAAAACTATGTCGATATATTGTTCAATTGTATAAAGCGTAACATTTTTTTAATATCTTTGTCTTTATTTTTATCCTAATTAAATATATAGATTATTATGATTCGTAACATTTGCTATGTTTTAGTTGTCTTTTTCGTGCTTATATCTTGCGAAAAACAAGAAGGCACAGGTGGTTTAAATACCATTGAGGGGTATATTTACATGCAACATCTTAATCCTCTTTTAGAAAAGGTTGGGGCGGCATATCCTGCAAAAGATGAAGCAGTGTATATTATCTATGGTTCAGAAAAATCTGTTGGCAACAGAGAGCGAACAAATCATGAAGGATATTTTTCCTTTCAATATCTACTCCCCGGTGATTATATGGTATATGCATATTCTAAAGACACGGCGAAATTCAATGCACGCGAAGATGTAGCAATAACTCAACGCATAAAATTATCAGAAAAAAAAGAAACACGCTCCTTAGATACAATTTTCATATATCGTCATATGGATTATGATGATGGTATTGCCACTATTTACGGAAGAGTAATGGAAATTAACTATTTTCCTGGCACAACATTTCCTTTAGACACCATTTTTGCACAAAACAAGGAAGTTTTTATTATGCTTGTTGGGGATTCCGGAATTCATGATAGATTTAGAACTGCACATGACGGCAGCTTTAGAATTGAAAATGTTCTTCCCGGCACATATTACATATATGCCTTAAGTGAACAAAACGACAGTAGAGAAGATGTGCCGGTAGGCAGCACAATAACCGTTACTGAAACAACTACAACAATGCAATTACCTACTTTTTATATTTCAAATTTTTAAGTCTATGCGTATTCTTTTTATTATACTAAGTGTGTGTGTTTCTTTAAGCGTAACAGCTCAAAGTAAGAAAAAAGATATTCTTAAAGTACGTGAGTATAATCAAGATTTCGAGTTAAAAAATTCTAAAAAAGTTCAAAGAAAAATCACGGAATATGATGCTCGCGGAAATGTGATTAAAGAAACAGAATACAATAAAGACGGCGATTTACGACGAAGCTACGAATACACCTATAAAGGGAAAAATAAGCTTACTGAAACTGAATTTGACAATAAAGGTAAGATTGTGGTAAAAATTGAATATATATATAATAACGAGAATCAACGAACCTCTGAAATTCATTATGATGCTCGAGGAAATGTTCTTTTTAAAAGGGTTTACACATATAATGAACAAGGCGATAGAGTTTCTCGAAAAACCTATGATAAATCAAATAAATTGATTTCTGAAAGAACGTATGAGTATACCTACAAATAATGAATAAAAAAGAATTAGAACATATCATTTCCGGGTTTAAACCTATTACTCTTAAAGAAATGGATTCGGTTAAATTAATGAACCGAACGGATACTAAATTCATTTTTGAGCTTAAGAAACTTCCAAAACTCTTACAAGAGGTGCAGGATTCGTATGCAGTATTGCATGTAGAAAACAATCCGTTTCAAGAATATGAAACCGTATATTATGATACTAATGACAAAAAAATGTATCATATTCATCAAAATGGAAAAGTTAACAGATATAAAGTAAGACACAGAACATATCTTTCTAGCGGCATTGCTTTTTTAGAGTGTAAATATAAAAACAACAAAAAAGTAACATTTAAAAAACGTATTCCATATGATATTTCTCAAGGGCTGGAACATGCTGAAGAATTCCTGCAAAAACATACACCGTTTCATTGGAATGAATTATTTCCAAATTCTATTGTATATTATAAAAGAATAACATTGGTTAACTTACATGCAGGAGAAAGAATTACAATCGATATTGATTTATCGGTAACTAACCATGAAAGCGGTAAAAAAATACATTTTTCTCATCTCTGTATCATTGAATTAAAACGAGAAAAAGGCAAATCAAAAACAGAAATGGCTCATGCACTGCTCCGAAATAGAATTTTCAAGAAAAGCATGAGCAAATACGCTATTGGAACTGCAGCAAGCAGCGATGAGGTTAGAGTTAACCGATTTAAACGAAAATTACGATTAATAGATAAACTTAAAATTAAATAAATATTTACATAGATTTTTTAGTATGAAAACAATTATCCTCTCAATTATTGTAAGCATTATTAGTATTTCAGCATTTGCTCATGCTCCTCGTGATATTAGCTTACGATACGACCGAAAAGAACAAACGCTTAGAATAGACGTTGAGCACAATGTTACAAATATTGAGAAGCATTACATTAAAGAAATGTATGTTACCATAAATAACAAAGCTCTTGACACGATAAGACTTCGTGCACAATCTCGCAATAATAGAGAACGTGTATATTTATCAACTCCTAAACTTAAAAATAATGATGTTGTAACAGTTACCGCTATTTGTAATAAAACAGGCGAACTTACTATTACTCAAAAAATTCAGTTAGAACCGGTTGAATTATTCGGCATAAAAGTGTTTGAACCAAATGAGTTTTCTGAACTCTTTTTCCGGTTTTTATTTAACATGCTTGTAATAGTAATTCTTGTTAGATTCTTATACTATTCTGTTTCACGCAGAAAAGATTTTCTCTTTACCTACATGCTTATTTCCGTTATTGTATTTTTAATGTGTTATATGCTCGGTAATGTGAAAATACAACTTGGTTTTGCTCTTGGATTATTTGCAATTTTTGGCATTATTAGATATAGAACCATTCAATTACCAATTAAAGAAATGACCTATTTATTTATTGTAATAGGGGTTTCTATTGTTAACTCTCTTGCTGACCAAAAAGTAACGTATACTGAACTTATATTTACAAACTTTGCCGTTGTTCTCTTTACCTATTTATTAGAAAAAGTTTGGTTATTGCGTCATGAGTCACAAAAAAGAATCAGATACGATAATATTGAACTTATTAAGCCGGAAAAATACGAAGAATTAAAAGCTGATTTAGAAGAAAGAACCGGACTTATTATAAACCGAGTAGAAATTGAAAATATCAATTTCTTAACTGATTCTGCTCGTATTTTTATTTACTATTACGAAAAAGATAATCAAATTCCGGGTGGCATCCATACTCCCACGGATGATAATGATTAATGAATTATTAATCTCTGCGGTATGAGAATTCTTAGTATATGTATCTCGATTTGCTTATTTTTTTCGGCTCATGCTCAAATTCACACATCTGAAACATGGACAGATATAGAGGTAAGCACCGATATATTTGAAAATAGCAGTATTGAATACGTTATTGACCTAAGAGTTTTTAACGATGTATTTGACGTTAAATCTTTTTCTAATGAAATTGGATATACATATAGATTTAACCGAGAGTTTAGAATGGGAATAAGTCATAAAATTACATATAGAAATTACACTCAAGGTTTTTTTCCAAACCATAAAACCTCTGTTCAGTTTCAATATCGAACACGCGTAAATCATGTACGACTATCATATAGAAATAAATTGGAATTTTCCCGAAATACCTATACAAAAGATATTTCGGATTTATTTGTTGAATATGAAAACAGGAATCGGATAAAAGCTACGTACCGCAGGAGAAAATTATCTTGGGAACCCTCTCTTACCATTGAAACTTTTCATCCAATACATAATAAAAATGTATACGCAGTTTCTGAAATGAGAGCAGGAGCAGGCGTTTCTTTTGATATATTTGAGGATTATTCCATTGAATTTGGATATACCTATCGTACTTTTTTGCAAAAACGAATCCCTGAATCAACATCCATTTTTTCTATTTCGTTTAGCAAAGGGTTTTAAATAAGATAATTGTTATTATCTAGTAAGAAGATTAAACCATGAAGTTTTTATATTCCGTAGTACTCCTTTTATGTTACTGTACAATTTTTAGCCAATCTTTGATTATTTCTGAGGTCTGTCCTTCTAATACATTTAGCTATACAGATTCAGAAGGCAATAATCCCGATTGGATAGAATTACACAACACGTCTCAAACGTCTATTAATCTTTCGGAATACAGTATCGCAAGAACTTCTAACAAACACACACCTCATCCTTTACCAAACCATACGCTTCTGGCAAATCGTTACATTGTTTTAGGATATAAAGAGCTACAATACCCTACTGTTACGCAATGGCATACTCACATAGATTTAGGAGACGAATGGAAATACCATATTCCAAATCAAGAATTACCAAGCAATTGGACTCATACTGACTTTAATGATAATACTTGGCTTACCGGCACAACTCCAATAGGTTATGGGAATAATGGCGTGTTTGGCACCACCATTCCTCCTTCTACATCATTATATATTCGCAAAACATTTACCTTAGAACAGGTTGATGCTATTGCCGCACTCCTATTTCACATGGATTATGATGATGGATTTGTTGCGTATATTAATGGGCAAGAAGTTGCACGAGCAGGACTTTCAGGGTATCCTCCGACATATGATCAGCTTTCAACAGGACATGAAGCTAATTGGTACAGAGGTCTACCTATTGATTTATTTGAAATCTCAAATCTTATTTCACTCCTACAAGCAGGAGAGAATTGCCTCGCTGTTCAAATTCATAATACTACAACTCATTCATCAGATTTGTCGGCTATTCCAATTCTTACCATTGGATACAGGCTGTCTAACAGCATTTCAAATCCTGCTACATCATCGCATGTTATTCTCCCTCATCAGAATACGGGATTAACATTTCCTTTTAATCTCAGTGCACGCGAAGAAACCGTGTATCTCTTTAGAAACAATATACTAATTGACAGTATTTCTTTTGAAAATGTTCCAACAGACGTTAGTATTGGCAGGCATCAAGGAATAATAGGAACTAATTATTATTTTTCAAATCCCACCCCTGGAAGTGCTAATACCGGAGATAGATTTACGGCAAGAACACTTGACCCGCCATTTATTTCAAAACCTTCCGGAGAGTATGTATTACACTTTAACGTAGGTTTGTTCAGCACCGAAAATAATGTTGAAATACGCTACACCTTAGACGGTTCTGACCCTACCATATTTTCAGATCGGTATATTCCCGGCGACAGCATTGCAATTAGAGCTCCACAAATTGTAATTGACGACCCCGACCATATACCTACTCGTCCTCAAACACAAATAAAAGCACGCGTTTTTAGAAATGGATTTCTCCCTAGTGCGGTTTCTACAAGTACGTATATTAATCACCCTCGTCCACGTTCAATTCCAATTATTTCTATAGTAGTAAACCACGATGATTTTTTTGATTGGCATACCGGTATTTACGTTGAGGGTCCCAATGCTTCACACGATGCCCCAAGATACGGAGCAAATTACTGGGAAGATTGGGAAAAACCGGCACATATTGCAATAATTGAACCCGATGGAACCTTATCTCTTAGTATGGATTTAGGAGTTAAAATTGCAGGCAACTGGAGTAGAATGAATCCTCAAAAGTCTTTAAAATTTTATTCGCGTGCTCGCTATGGATATCGAGAAATCCAATATCAAATGTTTAAAGATAAGCCAATTTATGAGTTTCAATCATTTCAATTAAGAAATGCAGGAAACGATTTTTTAAACTCCCACATGCGTGACGGATTAACATCTGCTTTGGTGCGAAATACCGGAATTGCTCGTTCGGCATATCAACCGGCTATTGTGTATATAAATGGAGAATATTATGGGGTTCAAAATTTCAGAGAAAAAATTAATAAACACTATTACCTCTCAAATTTTGGAATTCCACATAACGAATTAAATTATTTTGCAACTTCTCCATGGGACACGCGCGAAGGTTCCGGCGAAAGCTATAATCAACTTCTAGATTTTGTTTCAAATAATGATATTTCTGTACAGGCAAATTATGAAATTGTAGCTCAACAATTAGATATAGATTATTTTATTACCTATTATATTATTCAAATGTTTGTTGTAAATGAAGACTGGCCGGGAAATAATATACTATTCTGGAAGGGCTCTGCATTAGACGACACATGGCGAATGGTGTTATATGATACAGATTTTGGATTTGGCACTTGGGATGATTCAAAAGTATATAGAAATATGCTTGATTTTGTATTATCTAACGATCCTAATATTTTTTGGCCCAATCCCCCCTGGTCTACACTTATGTTTAGAAAACTATATGAAAATCTTGAGTTCAAACATAAACTCATGAATTATACTGCAGATAGATTAAATACAACATTTTTACCGGATAGCGTAAACCCTCTTATTGATTCCTTGTTTAATCTAGTATCTCCCGAATTTGAAGCAATGATTCAAAAATTTGAACCAGACCACATATTTTGGAGAGTTCAGCATATGAATGGACAAAGAGAATACATGCAAAATTTTGTAACGCAACGTATCTCAATAATGAGAAATCATTTTGAACAGCATTTTAACACAAATGGCAGTTATCAATTAACACTTAGTATGTCTAATAATTCTGCCGGTAAAATCACCTTAAATTCAATTGATGTTACCAAATTCCCCTGGTCAGGACTTTATTTTAGAGATATACCCATAACTCTAACTGCAAAAGCAGCTCCGGGATATACCTTTGTTCGTTGGGAAGGTGACATTCATTCAACGGAACAAACTATTACAGTTACCAGAAATTCTGCAACAAGCATACATGCTGTTTTTGAAATAGATTCATATAATCCACTAAATGTATTCTTTACAGAATTACAATACAATCCGAAAGATGAATTTTCGGGTGGTAATTGGATAGAACTATATAATAATAACAATTACCCGGTAGATATTTCCGGTTGGCATGTATTTGGGAACCCCGAATTTAAACAGTATACAATACTAGAAAACACTATCATTCCTCCATTTTCATATCTTGTAATTTGCTCAGATACAACTTCATTTAAGCTAGCAAACCCAGATGTAACAATTCAATATACCGGAAATATCCCGTTTACCTTTTCAAACAGAAGAGATATAATAAGATTAACAACACCAGAAGGATTTGAAATAGATAAATTGGCATACTTTGATAGAAATCCATGGCCCAAAAAAGCAGATGGTTATGGATATACTCTAGAATTAACCTTTATTGGTGCAGACCGCACCGTTTCTAGGAATTGGAGAGCTGCAAGTTATGGCGGCACACCGGGCAAACCAAATAATCCGGTTATACTAACTCCTCACAGACATAGCATTATTATTAATGAAATAAATTATAGTTCTCACTCTAATTACAGAAGTGGCGATTGGTTTGAACTATATAACAAAAGTAACTTTGACATTGATATTTCCGGATGGGTAATTAAAGACGATAATGATAATAGGATTTTTATAGTACCTGAAGGCACCCTTATATATGCTCAAGATTATGCGGTCTTTGCTGATAATCCTATTCGGTTCTCAGCAATTTTCCCGACCGTTGATTTTATTACATGTCCTATTAGTTTAGGAAGTTACTCCGATATGGTTCGCCTCTATGATCAGTATGAATTATTAATAGATTCTGTTCATTACTCAATATTCCCTCCATGGCCCATGTTAGCAAATGGATTTGGGTATACCTTAGCTCTTACATCACCAGACGTAGATAATTCAATTCCACAAAATTGGATGGCAGGGGCAATACCCGGCAGTCCCGGAGAAGCAAATTTCGGCTCACCCCCAACAACAGTATTTTCTATTCCCAAATATAGTGATATTGCATTAGCTGTATTTCCAAATCCTGCAACTAGCTTTATAAAACATACATATCATCATCCGGTATCTATTGTAATATATTCAATGATCGGGAGAATAGTATATTCGGGCACAGATACAATAATTGATGTATCTTTATTGCCAAGAGGCGTATACACCTGTGTTATTACACAAGATTCAAAACAATATACTCATACAATAATTTTGCAGTAATACATCCGTACAGTTTGGTTATTCTTTCGTTTCTATCCACCAGCTTGTATGATGCGGTTTCTGTAAAGAAAACGTTTCACCAATAAATGGGACCGAATATAAAAGTGATGTTTCTTCTGCTTTTGCAATAAACCGTTCAACCGGTTCTCTCCAAGAATGAACACTCAAAGAAAATGCTGCCCAATGAATTGGCATTGCAATGCTGGTTTGCAAATCTATAGCTGCTTGCACCGATTGTTCCGGCAACATATGAATACTTTCCCATCGTTCATCATATTGTCCACATTCAAATAAACCGAAATCAAAAGGAGCGTATTTTTTTGCAATTTCTTTAAAATGAATACCATATCCGGTATCTCCACTAAAGAAAAATGAAAACGAAGGCGACTTAACCACCCAAGACGACCATAATGATGTATTTCTATCACGAGTACCTCTTCCGGAAAAATGACGAGCCGGTGTACAAGCAATAAGAATAGAATCAATATACATCTCATCCCACCAATCTAATTCCGTTATTTTATCTGCATCTACCCCCCAGCGTTCTAAATGCCGTCCAACACCTATAGGCATATAATAAGAAGCAACCTTAGAATCTATTTTACGAATTGTATTATAATCTAAATGATCATAATGATCATGAGAAATAATTACCGCGTCAAAGTAAGGCATATCTTCAATGTGGTCAGGAATGGTATTAGTAAAGCGTTTTGTTCCAAAAAAAGATACCGGTGAAGGTTTTGCACCAAACATTGGATCAAATAAAAAGGTTTTTCCGTCAATTTGTAAAATAAAGGTAGAATGACCAAACCAGGTAAGTTGAGGAGCTAATGAATCAATAATTGAATAATTGGGTTTACGAACCGGGAGCGATTCATGAGGTGTTCGTTCTTTTCTTCCTTTTATAAATTCTATAAGAACAGAAAAACCGGTTTTTGCATCCATATTCATATATGTTGGCTGCATATTATGAAAGGTATTTTTACTAAACCAAGGAGATGCATCATACAAATGTACATGGGCATCAGTAAATTTTCCGCCAAACTGAGGGGCAGTTCTAATAAACACAACTATACCTAAATAACATAGCAATATTGACCCGAATAGAAAAAGAAATATCATATATTTTTTAGACATCTGTATTATAACCTGAGTTGTATAGTAATTTGTTGCTACGCAAAGGTAAACCTTACGAATAATCTACATTACTTTTTTTACACTTTGTTGTTGAGCACAAAGAAAAAGACAGCCAAAAAATGAGAAAAACACTAAACCATTAATGTTTTCAAGCGTGTCTTCATTAAAAAAAGAAATACAGGTAATAACAAACCAACTTATAGAAAGCACATTAAAGAATTTATGAGAATACATATAAAATATCAAAAAGCAAAGACTAATGATACTAAATCCAACAATACCGTATTTTACTAAAAACGTTAAAAATTGATTATGCGGCTTTAGCCATAAATGTTCCGGCAATTGATGTTTTTGAAGAGGATACTGAGAGTGAAGTTCATGTATAAAATGTACCGGTCCGGTTCCCCATACCGCATTTTTCTTAAAAACCTCCCAAGCACACGAAATAAATTCGAAACGTTGTGTAACAGAATGCCCTGCAGGATTATTCCCTTGTAAATAATAGTGAAACTCCCAAATAACTTCATAGATTCTTTGAAAGAGTATAAATTCTGAACTAAATCTATAATTAGTTATTCCATTTTCAATATTTTCAATATCATAAGGTGTTAACAGTGTAAGTCCCTCATAATCCTTACGAAGATTTTTAGAGGTCATATATCGAATTACTGTTTTCTTGAGTTTTTGATTTTTCGCATCTAATCCGCTCAATGGAATTGAACTAAACTCAGACCAATATGTATTTAATTCATCATCACATATATACAAATTTACCCAATGCCCATTTTCTAACATTCCTTTTTTTTCAAAAGGTCTATATTTATTATTATAGCGTGTAACAGAATCAAGATTCTCAACATTAACCACATCGGGTTTAATAAAATATCGTAATTCACCAGCAATAATAAATACAGAAAAAAACAAAATACAAAAGAGCAGTATGAGAGATATAATTTTTGAATGAATATGTGTATGTCTGATACTTTGAGAAAACGCAAACACAAAACTTAAACAGATAATTGCAACATATCCGGTTATAGACTCAAGGAATAATAAAAAAAATAGATTCCACAACAGGGTTGCCCATAAAAAAAATCTTGCTTTAACGCTCGTGTGTGCAGTAGAATAAAACAGATAATACACAGCGATAATAATACTCATAAGAATATAGAGAGACAAGCGTATATACGACATAAAAAAACTCGCATTTCTCACATCAGTATATTCATCGTATTTCCATAAAAAAAAGGCAAAATTAAAAAGAGTATTTGCGGTAACAGAAATTACAAATACCAATAAAATAGCATATAATTGTTTTGAAGAAAGTTTAGGATTACTCCCTATTACAAACGCAAATATAAAAAGAGGAAGATTTTTCCATATTTCATGATAGGAATTTGGCTCAGAAATTTGATTGAGAGACCACAGCAGAATTACTAAAAATAGTGATAAAAAGGCAAGTGCAGGCGGAGATGTTAACAAGCGTATAAACTTTTCTTTATATGCTCCTTCATACAGCCAAAGCACAATAAAAAGTATGGCAGAAATAGTAATAAAAAGATTTCCCCACACAAGAAAAAATGAAGTAAACAGTAATATTGACACATACAATATAGAAGAAATATGATGAGGTATTCGTCGCATATTACCTTCTATTGTATACGTAATTAATTTTGTCTGAATAAATGGATATGACCGGCGGTCTCATGTCTGTTATCCAGATTATCTGAATAAATAACATAATAATATGTTCCCGAAGGGCAATCCCTTCCGGCATTATCTTTTCCTGTCCATGAAACGGTATGAGCTTGTTCTTTAAACACTAAATTGCCCCAGCTATTATAGATATATACCGTAAACACATCTACCCCGTTGGTATTAAAATAAAACACTTCATTTTCATCACCACCACCGGGAGTAAAAATATTTGGAACGTGAGCTTTTCTTTTTTTAAGATTAGGATCTTCTCTGGTTTCTTCGGTAAAAAAATAATCTGTTACCGGAATTATTTGATATTGAGAGGCAGTACAATTCCATAAACTATGATAATTAAGTACGTCTTCGTCATCAAATTTACTGGTATCCAATGCAATTTTCAGATTCACATAGTATCCTGGTTTATAGTGCTCTAAAGGGAATGTAAACAAATGACGGAGAGAATCGGTAGAAAATGCAGCTATTTCTTGTGTTTTTTCACCAAACTCATTGGTAGCATATATTTCCCAATAATATGTCCAAATATTCATATTATGAGAAATAAAGGCTGAGTTGTCTACTTCTAAAATATATGAAAATGATTGCAACGGAGCCTTTTGAGTTTCTGAACTAGGATCATCAATTTCATACACAAAATTATGTGAAGACACTTTAGGGCTATATACAGTAATTTGATTAGCAGAAATTTTCGCGTTATAATCTGACTGTGGAATAAGCACCGGCATTATACGCTCTTGATTATCAACACCAATATACGTAATTTCTATCCGAGCAGAATCATTGCTGATACCGGTATACACTACCTGAGAAACCGGACGTAATTTAATAGAATCATGAATATATTCGGTATTTACAAGGGCTAACGAAACCGAAAACTGACCATCTTTTGTGTAGGTGTATGACTGCAAAGAATTATCTGATACGATACGTTGCTCAGAAGTTTCACCAAAATTCCATACATACCAACAATTCCCGGAACAGGAAGAAAGATTTGTAAAACTAGCGGTTGTATTTTTCAGAGGAATACCATTTTCACGTTCTGTATAACACATTACACGTCTTTGATCATTGAAAAGCATAAAATCAGAAACATTCTGTGCTTTAACAAGTATGGTGTTACACAATAAAGCTGCGCAGCAAAATAAAATAACTTTCATAGAATGAATTGTATAGTATGAAAATCAAAAATATAACTTTATGTACGGTTTTGTATCTATTTACGTATAAGTTTTTCAAAAAATAGTAAACAGAGAGTCATTCAGCACAAAAATATATAAAAAAAAGCCCTACAAAGGGCTTATAGTATTTACAGTTTACGTTTAACTTCTTTTTCCTCAAATGCTTCAATTATATCACCAACTTTAATATCATTATAATTAGCAATATTTAATCCGCACTCGTATCCGCGAGCCACTTCCTTAACATCATCTTTAAATCGTTTTAAAGAGCCCAATTCACCAGACATAACAACAATACCTTCGCGGATTAATCGAACTTTCGAATTTCGGAATATCTTACCGTCAGTTACAAAAGAACCGGCAATTGTACCAACTTTAGGTATTTTAAATGTTTCTCTAATTTCTGCTGTTCCTGTTACCTCTTCTTTAATTTCAGGAGAAAGCATACCTTGCATTGCGTCTTGAATTTCATTTATTGCATCATAAATAATTGAGTATAAACGAATATCAATTCCTTCTTTTTCTGCCAATTTACGAGCGGCCTGAGAAGGTCTTACTTGGAAACCAACAATAATTGCGTCAGAAGCAGATGCCAAGAGCACATCGGATTCAGATATTTGACCAACCGCTTTATGTTTAATATTTACCAAAATTTCTTCGGTAGAAAGTTTACTAAGAGAATCTGCAAGTGCTTCAATAGAACCGTCAACATCACCCTTAATAATAACATTTAATTCTTGGAAATTCCCAATTGCAATACGACGACCAATTTCGTCGAGTGTAATATGCTTCTGGGTTTTTAGTTCTTGTTCTCTTTGTAAACGTTCTCGTTTATTAGCAATATCACGAGCTTCTTTTTCAGAAGCCATAACATGGAATTTATCGCCGGCTTGCGGTGCTCCGTCAAGACCAAGAATAGTTACCGGAGTTGAAGGACCGGCAACTTCTACCCGTTGATTTCGTTCATTAAACATTGCTTTCACTTTTCCTGCATGCATTCCGGCAAGGATAATATCACCAACGCGTAATGTTCCGGAACTTACTAAGAGTGTTGAAACATATCCACGACCTTTATCTAACTCAGACTCGATTACCGTACCGGAAGCTCGTTTATTTGGATTAGCTTTTAATTCCAACATTTCTGCCTCTAACAGTACTTTTTCCATTAATTCGTCAACTTTATTTCCAAATTTTGCGGAAATTTCTTGCGACTGATATTTTCCACCCCATTCTTCAACCAAATAGTTCATATTTGCTAATTGTTCACGAATTTTATCGGGGTTAGCGTTCTCTTTATCAACTTTATTAATTGCAAAAATAATAGGAACACCTGCTGCTGCAGCGTGGTTAATAGCTTCAACAGTTTGAGGCATAACACTATCATCAGCAGCAACAACAATAATTACAATATCCGTTACTTGTGCTCCACGAGCTCTCATAGCAGTAAATGCCTCGTGACCCGGAGTATCTAAGAAGGTGATTTTTCGCTCATTAGACAATGTAACACTATATGCACCAACGTGCTGTGTTATACCCCCTGCCTCACCGGCAATTACATTTGCTTTTCTCACATAATCAAGCAATGATGTTTTACCATGGTCAACATGTCCCATTACTGTAACAATTGGAGGACGAGCAATTAATTGTTCTTCGGTATCTTCTTCTTCCAGAATTGCTTCTTGAATTTCTGCTGTTACAAACTGCACTTCAAAGCCAAATTCTTCTGTAATTAGCTTTATAGTTTCTGCATCAAGACGTTGATTTAAAGAAATAAACAAGCCGATACTCATACATGCAGAAATAATTTCTGTTGCATCAATATCCATCATTCTTGATAGATCATTAGCAGAAATAAATTCTGTAACACGTAAGATTTTTTCTTCACGTATTAGTTTTTCTGTTTCCTCTTCTGATTCCAAACGAGCTGCATCACGTTTATCTCTACGATACTTAGCCCCCTTATTCTTTTTGCCCGACATGCGAGCCATTGTGTCCTTTATTTGTCGGTCAATTTCTTCGGCAGATAATTCTTGAACAAATTTACCTTTTTTACCTTTAAATGCTTTTTTATCAGCTACATCACCAACTACTTCAACAGAAACACCTTTTGGAGGAAGTTCTATTTTTTCTTTTTTGATTCGCTTTCTGCGTTTTTTTGTGTCTTTATCGTCGTCGTCATCTAAATCTATACGACCAACAACATTTGTTTTAGGCTTTTTAATTCTATGCGAAAAAATTTCCTCTTCCTTAGCAGCCGGTTTTTCAACAGCTACCTCTTGTGGTTTTTCAGCAACAGCGGGGGTCTTTTTATTTTTTCTATCTAGACGTTCTTGCTCACGTTCCTTTTTTGATTTTTTATCAGGACGCGTTTTTTGATTAAGTGCAGATAAATCTATTTGACCAACAACCTTAACCGTATTTTCAATTTCAGTTTTTTCGGCAACAAATACCTCATCCTCTTGTTGTACTTCCTCAACAACATCTTCTTCTTGTTCATCAACAAGAATCGGATCTTCAACACGATCTTCAACTATTTCTTCCGGAATTGGTTCTACCTCAGGTTCTTTCTGAACTTTTTCCTCTTTGCTTTTTTTAGGTTTAGGTTCTAAATCTACTTTACCTACAATTTTGATTTTCAAGCCCGGCTCTTCCGGTTCTTCTTCAATTATTTCTTCGGGTTCTTCTTCAACATCTGCTATAGAAACCGTTTCTTGCTTTTTTCTATTTTCAACAAGATCAATTTCTTTAGACTGTTTTTTAATAGAACTCTCTGTACTAAACTCTTTTTCAAGCAATTCATATAGCTCGTCCGGTATTTTTGTGTTTGGATTAGAATCTATTTCATGTCCTTTACTTGCCAAGAAGTCAACAATTGTTGTCATCCCAACATTAAATTCTCTGGTAACTTTGTTTAATCGTTTAGCCATAAACCTTTGTATAAATTAAAATCCGATGCAAAAATAATAACTATTACTATTTTATTCGAATTCTGCTTTAAGTATTTTAATTACATCTTCTATTGTTTCCTGCTCTAAATCTGTTCTTTTTAGAAGTTCATCTACACTTAATCGAAGAATACTTTTTGCGGTATCACAACCAACACGTTTAAATTCTTCAATAATCCATCCTTCTATTTCATCAGAAAACTCTTCAATATTCACATCTTCTTCTTCCTCAATATTATCGCGATACACATCAATATCATATCCGGTAATTTGACTTGCTAATTTAATATTAGCCCCACCTTTACCAATTGCAAGCGAAACCTGATCGGGTTTCATAAACACATCGGCACGTTGATTTTCATCGTCAAGTACTATTGAAGTAATACGAGCAGGGTTAAGTGCACGTTGAATAAAAAGCTGTGGGTTAGATGTAAAATTAATTACATCAATATTTTCGTTTCGTAATTCTCTTACAATTCCATGAATTCTTGAACCTTTCATACCAACACATGCTCCTACGGGGTCAATACGTTCATCGTATGATTCAACAGCTACTTTTGCTTTTTCGCCGGGTATACGTACAATTTTTTTGATTGTGATAAGTCCATCAAATATCTCTGGAACTTCAAGTTCAAATAATCGCTCTAAGAAAAATGGAGAAGTTCTAGAAATTATAACAAGCGGATTATTGTTTTTCATCTCTACCCTTGCAACAACACCTCGCACAGCATCGCCTTTACGGAAATAATCTGATGGTATTTGTTCTGTTTTTGGTAAAATAAGTTCATTACCCTCATCATCTAAAATAAGGATTTCCTTTTTCCACACCTGATATACTTCTCCGGTAACTATTTCTCCAATATGATCTTTATATTTATTATACACATTATTTTTTTCGAGATCCATAATGCGCGAAACCAAATTTTGGCGAATAGACAATACTTCTCTTCGTCCAAAATCTTCGAGTTTTACTTCATTGGTAACATCCTCTCCAATTTCATAATCATCATCTATTTGTTTTGCTTCCGATAATGAAATTTGATGCGTATTATTTTCTAAATCTTCATCAGCAACAACTTCTCTGTTATGCCAAATTTCAAAATCTCCCTTATCAATATTAATAATAATATCAAAGCTTCGTTGAATTTCTTCATCGTCTTCAATATCAAATTTTTTCTTTAACATACTACGAAACACATCTTCTAGAATATGCATCATAGTTGGACGATTAATATTTTTCAGTTCTTTAAATTCTGAAAATGTTTCAATTAAATTCTGATGTTCAATTTTCATCGTGTATCAATATTAAAAAGTATATACTGAATTATTTTACTGTTATTACTAATGTTGTTTGTTTAATAGCTTCTAATGAGAATTCCTCTTCTTTTGAAACTTCTTTTTTCTTACCTTTTGCTCCAATTTTTTCCATCATGGTATACGCAAGTTGTATTGCATCAGGACGAGCATAAATTAATGTTCCGGTTAATTTTTTTCCGTCTTTTAAAAGCACGGTTACCTCTTTTCCAATATTTTTTTGATATTGTTGAAATACCTTAAACGGTAATGAGATTCCTGCTGATGAAACCTCTAATTCATAGTCTTCAACTTCTCGGTCAAAATGCTGCTCAATACATTTACTTAATTGCACACAGGCATCTATATCTATCCCTGAAAAAGAATCTATTGATATTTGAATTACATTAGATGCAGACACAATAACATCAACAATAAACATATCTGTTCCTGCTATAAAATCTGCTACAATTTTCTCAATATCTTCTTTTAAAATCATGTTTCTGTATTTTGAATAAAAAATTAGGGGACTTTGTGTCCCCTAATTCAATTCATCCATAAATCGTTGGCAAAGCTAAAAAAAACTTTTGGAATAGCAAATTTCTTTATATTTTTATTTTCTTTACGCGGTAAAAGCAATCAAAAAAACAATCAAAATACGCGGATATGTCAAAAACCTCTCTCATTTGTTTCTTATTACTTGGAATTACTTCTTGTTTTTGTTGCTCACCGGCACAACAAGAACAGTATTCAATAAGCATAGATTGCAAATCTTTTCCGTATTCTCATATTCTAATAACACAAAATAAAGGCGACAGACATGTAATTATTGATACGCTTAGGCATAAAAAAGATCTTACATATTCCACATCTTTTAATGCTGAACAAGAAAAAGGTATGTACTTCATCGTATTTCCTGACAATCCTTCGTTAGAAATTCCATTTATTTATAATGCTGAAAACATTAGGTTTCAAATTGATTTTTCTCGACTTGAACATGGCATTGAAGTACTAGAATCTGATGAAAACGAACAATATTATGCCTTCCTTAGATTTAATGATTCTGTAGCATATCGTATTTCTCAGATTGAGAAAATATATAACTCACACTTACATGATATTGATTATATTGAGGAATTAAAACACTCATATACATCTTTACTCCAAAAAGAAAAGCTTTTTATTGAAAACAGCATACGCAATAATCCTCATTCTATGGCAACACGTTTTATTTCTTCATCAAGAATGAATACTCCTCCATATCTTATGACTACCTCTGCACGAAACGAATACCTCAAATCGCATTTCTTTACACATATTAATTTTTCTGACACGCTCTTATTTGATTCAAAAATTCTAAGTTCAGCGTGTATTCAATACTTATTATTACATGCTCAATATAGAACTCCGGAAGATCCATATTCTGCACTTAAACAAGCAGTAGATACTATTATAACATATAGTGCTCCACATCCCAAAACCTTTGATTATGTAATTCGCTATTTATTAGATGGTTTTGAAAAAATGCAAAACCAGAGACTGTTACAGTATATTTCTGAACGCTATATTGAACACGTTCAATGCGAAAACAGTGATTACCATGAAACTCTAGAGCGAAGGGCTTTGCAACAAATAGTGTTTGCTCAGGGTAATTCCGTACCGGAATTTTTTGCTATAAGCACCACGGGAGATACTATTTCGAATTCCTCATGTGTGCATAAGACTACCATACTATTTTTTTGGGCAAGCTGGTGTTCTCATTGCACGGTATTAATTCCAAATATTATTCATCTCTATTCAAAACAAGCAAATCCTAATTACTCCCTTGTTTTTATATCTCTTGACGATGACAGAAAAGCATTTGAAACCACTATTGCCGGCATTCCACATTTTTCTGAATTCACTCATATTTTTGATGGAAAAGAATGGGATGGTGCATTGGCACAAGCTTTTTACATCTATGCCAGTCCAAGTATTTTTGTTATTACCAATAATGCTATTCACAGCACTCCTACCGATTTAACCGGATACATTCGCTCATTACAAAACTTAGGATTACAACCATGAGTTCATTTTTAAAACAATTTTACAAAACAATAGTATGGACAAGCGGACTGCTTTATCTTAGTTTTGCTCCCTCATCGCAGTTTGGTAAAAAACTGTATCTCTTTCCACATCAAGATAAAGTTGTGCATATTATCTTATATATGGTTTTGGCTTTTATTCTAATATATGACATCAATCTAAAATCTAAAATCACTACAAAAATTGTGATATACTCCTTTATAGCTTTAGTGATTTTAGGCATTAGTATAGAAATATTACAACCTATACTTTCTAACCGAAGTAGAGATATATTTGATGTTGGAGCAAATACTATAGGGAGTGTATTCGGATTTTTTCTTTTTTCCTTATATCAAAGCAGTAAGAAAAAAATATAATTCAAAAAAAAACGCTTGTTTCACAAAGTAAAACAAGCGTTCTTCAAATTTACGTTAAATAATTACTTTCAGCTTAGGTATTAGCGTAATAGCATCACTGAGCCATATTTGCTGAAGCCGCCCTTACCGTTAGGCACACCCGGCCAATTAAGACCATCGGTAAATTGAGCTTCTATTTTCCATATATATGAACCGGTAGGCAGAATTTTTCCGTCATATCTACCATCCCACTCACCAACAAATACATTATCTACCACCTCATTAGAGTACCAAACTAAATTACCCCAAGCATCAAATATCCACACCTCCATTTTATCAATATTTATTCCTTTTGGTTGGAACGTTCTAACACCATGAGCGGGGTTAGACGGAGCAATTGCACTAGGCACATGCATACTTGTTTGAATCGTAATTAATATATCCTCAGAATAATTTGATTTACAACCAAAGCTATTAATTGCGGTAGCATTAATTGTCCACTCTCCCGGTTTGTATCCGGAAATGTGTAATATTGGATTATTAATTCTATGGAATGGAACAAGGGAGTCAACAGCACGTAAATCGGTAATTTTTTTACCAAAATTCCATGCAACATCATACTCAATGTGCTCACTAAATATTGATCCATTCGGCATAATTGTCCATATTGAATCTTGAATAGTACTATCTAGTAATTGCACCGTATTTTGAGCTCCCGGTAATGACCAGGTAAAAAATGCATTAGGATATGGAGCGGTTTTCACAACCAAGGTGTCAAACCCAATACAATTACCACGTGCCACTTCAATAAGAGTTATAGTATCATATCCGGGGTCAGACCAATCAACATAGCGTACATTAGGCATAGTACTATTTTTACTATACATTGTTTGGTTATTAGAAATTGTCCAGAAATAGTTACTTTCTTGTACCATACGAGTATAATAGAATACTTCTCTATCAAATGCACACACCGAATCTTTACCAATAATTTTAGGAGTAGCAGCAGGGAACACTTCTAAATCGAAGCTCACTTCTCTACTTCTACAACCCAGAGGGAATGTAGGTCCTAAATCTACTAAAGTAAAGGTATAAATACCAGGATCTAACTCTTGACCATCTTCAAATCTATATTGAATACCTTCTGCAAATCTTGGTTTAGAGTCTTTGCTTTCCCACACAATATTCGGGCTACCAATAGCTTGAAGTGGCTGAATATCTTCGCCCTGGCAAATACTACTGCTAATTACAATAGGTGAACGCAAATAATCTTTAATTGTGTAAGTATGCGTTTCATAATCGCTATAACAAACTTGAGTTGGACTAATTCTCACATTAAACCTTGCTCTAATTGGATAGGTTCCGGGTTCAGTAATATAAGAATCAATTGTAACATCTGTAACGCGGGCATTTTTATTAATCGTAGAATTTGCAAATGCCCATTCAATTTCATCTCCATCTTTTAAAACCGGTGATAATCCACGTAACGATATAGTACCGCCACTCTCATACACACATTTTTCTGTTTTGCCAATAATGGTAAATGTTGGCTTTGGCACAACAATTAACTGTACCGGAGTAGGATCACTCCAACATAAATTATTATTTACCGCTGCCACATAAAATGTAGTAGATTGATTTTGAACTTGATCTTCCGTTGGAGTAAATGTTCTTCCAATTCTTAATTGGTTTTGCATTACAATATCAGAATACCAACGATCGCTAGAGTTTTCAGAGGTAAACTGGGGTATAGGCATTCCCTCACACATAGTTTGGTCGGCTACTCTTGGAGATGTAGGATTTGGAATAATTGTAAACGTAAACGTTTGTTTTCCACTTCTACATCCATTAACTTCTTGGCTTGCCTTATACGAAACTTGACCGGCATCTGTAATCAAATGAGTATAATTTGCGCCTGTTCCAACAACAGCATCAGTAATTGAATACCAACGAATATTTTGCCCTATTGCTTGAAGTACCGGATTGTTATCATTAAAACAAAGCGGTGTAGAATAACCCGGAGCAAAATCAATAGCCGGTGCTGCAGGTATTGGTTTTACGACATATTCAACCAAAGCACGATTACTTTCGCAACCATTTACTTCTTGCGAAGCATAAAAGTTATATGTTCCGGCAGTTATTTGCACTGGAGAATGGGTATTTCCGATAGTAATACGAGTTCCACCACCTGCTTGATTATACCAATATATTTGTCCGCCCGAAACAGGAGTAGCAGAAATTGATTCTTTAAACTCAGCACCGGCACACACTTCGGCTCCTTGTATATTTGGAACTGCAGGAACCTCATTAATTATCATTGTTCCGGTTGTAGCCGTACTTTCACAGCCCTCAAATACATGCACCGCATACACCGTATGAGTTCCCGGAGCACTAAAAACCGGTTTGCCTGGAGTATATGTTATTCCTTGAGCTGTTGGGGTAATTGTTGATGGCTGTCCTGTTGGATGAGGATTTACCACATACCAATTTATTGTTCCATTCCCAAGAGTAGCAGTAAAGGTAGGATTTGGTTCATTCTCACAAACCGGATTTGTTGGACCAACTTGCACGGCAGAGGTTCTGTTTACGGTAAGACTAACTTGTGTTCTTGGACCTTCACATGCAGAAGGTGTAACATTTGAGTTATGCTCACTTACCCAGAAATGATGCACTCCTCCGGTAGTTTTATTTACATTTGGCACATATGTTCCATCTGTTGTAGAATGTATAGCAGCTCCACCTGTTGCTTGAGTATATATTCTAAACTGAGGAGCAGCACCAGTTGGACGAGTTCCTGATAACCAATTTGGACCAACCGCCATAGTAATAGGAGGAGTGTCAGCATAATTACAAATAGGACTTTCAATAGAAACTACCGGAGCAGGTACCGGGCAATCTATTACTAAAATACACGCAGATTCTCGTTTACTTTCGCAACCATTAATAGTTTGACTTGCCCAGTAACATTTATCTATTTCTGTTTGTGGATTATCAGCTGTTGTCCATGGGTTAGATGTGCTTATAGAAGCTCCTCCTGTTTCTTGAGCATACCAATTAACTTGGGTTGCTCCCGGTAATGTAGTAGCAGTTACTATAACCGGTTCGTTTAATTCAATCATACTTGTATGACCAATAGTAGTAGGTTTAGGGCTAAATTGCACTAACACATCATCTTGAGCTGTATTTTCACATCCCTTTGCATCAGTGTAGGTATAACTAATAGTGTAGGTGCCGGTAACTTCACCATTAAAGCTAGGTTGGAACACTCCCGCTGTAGTAATACCTGCAGGAGCACCATCTACAGCCCAAACACCAGTTCCAATACCATTATACGATGTTTCTGTTTTAGGTATAATAACATCTCCTGCATCTTGACACACAATAGCAGGAACGGTAATAGTAACATCCGGTAATCTATTAACAATTACGTCAACCGGTGTTTTTGGACTTTCACAGGCATCTCCACTTTGTGTTTCTATTGCAGTATAACTAACATAGAAACGTGTTGTGCCGTAATCCGCATTAGATACAGTATGATTATACGTTGCACTATTATTTACTATTGGAGTTATTTCATCATCTTGATACCATTTCCATTCAACAACCGCTTCAGGTGTAGAAGCACTCACCGGGTTTAATGTTTCATTCATACATTTTTCTTCTCCTACAACCGATGGAGCATCAAACGGACAGTCAACAAGGGTAAGGGTTACCGCAACACGTTCGCTTTCACAGCCCTGAGCGTTCACTTGAGAAATCCAGTATGTTTTTACATGAGTGTCAGGTGTCGGTGTAATTGCATCAACTTCTGCTTGCAGAGCAGCTCTATCAGGATCAAATGTTAATCCGGTATGCATTGGTGCTCCCCCGGATTCATTAGCATACCATCTTATGCTTGTGCCGGTACTGCTATTAGTTGCAGTCATAAAGTTAAGAGGGATTTCATCTATTTTTGTAATTAACCAGCTTTCAGGTTTCGGTGTAGGAGTTTCCATAAAATGACTTGTTGTTTGAGAGGTAACCGTAGACTGACAGGTTGTTGCCCCACTACCAAAACCGTGGTTTTGTGTTACGGTATAGGTAAAAGTATTTGTTAAGGAAACATCCGTTCCACTTGGTGTCCATGTACGACTAGCAGCACTAAATCCATCAGTAATAGATGCCGTTAGTGTTCCGCTGGTTGGATTAACGGTAATATCTGCAATACCGTCAAGGGTACAAATATCTGCCGGAGAAGAAATCGTTACATTTGGTGTATCTACTACGTGAATTGTTACTAATCCACCAACCGACCAGCAGTTATTAACCGCATCATATTCTGCGACATACAACTGCTGTGTGCCGGGAATAGCAGTTGAAATAGATGAAGTATACGTTAAATTATCATCTAATAAAATTTCTGCCAAATTAGGATCTGTTAATCCAACCGGATTAATTGATAACCAAGAAATTTTGCCGCCAGATGACATTGGAGCTGCCACCGCAGTAGCTGTTCTAGGATTAACTGTTCCAACACAATAGTATGGATTAACCACAATTGGTGTAAGTGCCGGACAGTTAGACATTACAATAGTAGCAATAACGCTATCACTATAACAGGTATTTCCACCCGCAATAACTCGTCCCTCACGAACAGCATAGTTATAAGTACCTTCCGGTGACGTT
>OBJA01000278.1_pt1 | contig 47985 bp, 25 predicted proteins | sample 1519751 | NCBI WGS metagenome assembly OBJA01 (sample SAMEA3881238, study PRJEB22517) | soil metagenome | biome: lake sediment; feature: soda lake sediment; material: sediment, water from around vicinity | place: India | collected 2013-12-23 | depth 3 m
TGCCTGACCTGCATCATCTGCCTGGTATTCCCTGATCCATCTCCTGAGCATATTGGCGTTGATTCCCAAGCTTCGGGATACCTCCAACGGCGTATGGCTCTGATCCAATACCAGACTGATTGCATCCAATTTGAACTCTTTTGTGTACTGCTTTCTCCTTTCCATTGCTTCCTCCAGTTAAGATTATTTTCTCTTAACTGGAGTGTCCGGTTTCATTAAACCACGTCAGTTTCCCGTGTTTGACCCTGGGTGGTCAATTTGACCACGCAGGTCATTTGCTCTGTAAATTCATCCGCTTTCCTGGCATAAATATGACTTATGGCCTTTTCATCAGCGTAGCCTAAAGCGTTCGCAATCTGAGAACTTCTCAGCCAAGACTGACCTTCACGGTCTACAACGTTGAATTGAGTGGATTGAAATACTAAAGATTGAGTAGACATGGTCTTACGCTCCTTTGTAGGGAGTTGGCCACCGCAACATGCGGGTGGTCGAGCGCTACAAACCTGGCGTAAGACAGGCGGAGTAATTCCCCTTGCGGGTGTTGTATTCCTCGCACGCTCGACCATAGGGAAACTATGGGCGTAAAAAAACCGCTGGCTTTCGGGCGCGGATGACCGCTTACGCTCAGAAGGTGTTTGTAGCACCTGAGCGAAATATAGACCTGCCTTCGTGGGTTTGTCAAACCTCATAAAGTCTGTTTTTCATGGAACAAATTTCATGTTCTATTGTTCTCAATTATATTGATCAATCAATTAAAGGAGTAAAGATCATGAAAAATCATATTCTTATTATAAGTACGGTATTCGCTGGCGTTCTTCTTGTTCCAGCTCTGACTGTGGCAAATTCAGGCCAACTTATTGCTCAGGTTCCAGGTCAAGTTCCTGGTCAAGAGCTCAATCGGGCTCCCGGTCAAGCTCCCGATCGGGTTCCTGGCCAAGATACTAATCGGGTTCCTGGTCCAGATCGCAATCGGGTTCCCGGCCAAGATCTCAATCGAGTTCCTGGTCAAGCCCCCAATCAGGTTCCCGGTCAGGTTCCCGGCCAAGCTCCCAATCAGGTCCCCGGTCAAACCCCCAATCAAGTTCCCGGTCAGGTCCCTGGTCAAGTCCGGTAAGTTTTTTATTTGTTCTGCATCATCAAAAACCGTTCCGCAATAAATTTTTGACCCGCATGGATAGGGCGTTTCAGGGTGGTCATGTTTCAATAATTGCGGAATAGTTTTTGATGTTAAGCAAATGATTTTCAACTGAATAACAGTGGTCTGTTAATCCGCAGGTCCCTGGTTCGAGCCCAGGTCGGGGAGCCATTTAGTCGAGGCTTTTCTCGGTTTATCCTTTTCATCTGCATTCTTAACGTGACAATGGAATGATTTTGCTATCTCTTGTCGATTCGATTCTGGATGCGGCAAATTAATCACATTCGCCCATGCTGTATTGGTTAAATCTCAACGGATAGGTTGACCACGATACGTAAAGCAGATTTGGTGATGCTTGCCTATTTGTTCCCGCAATACAACAACCGCATCCTTATTCAACGGAACACCTCGCGATGTACCATTCTTAGTTTGATTCAACCAAGCTGTGCGTCGATCTAAATCAACGCGGTTCCACTCCAGTCCGGTAATCTCACGTGCCCGGCAACCAGTTGCCAAAGCAAACCGGATCAACGCTGCCAGATGCTCGGGGGTGGCTTCGATCAATCGATCGGCTTCTTCTCGGGTCAACCAGCGATCTCGTTCTACTTCGCCAGGCAACAGCCGAATCTTAGGGATGCTATCGATCCATTGCCATTCATCACGTGCTATCTTCAGCAGATTGCGAATCAAGGCCAAATAACGATTGACCGTTGCCGGCGTATTATCCTTCTTGAATTGTCCCTGTACTACTGACCAGATCACGTCACCGTTGATCTGATTCAAAGTCAGGTTGCCCAGATAAGGATCCAGTATCCGACAAATCCGTTGCACATCGTGATAACTTCTCAGATTCGCTTTGATCGTAAGATACCGAACTACGGCTTCCTTCCAGGAGCACTGGGGCTTGATGCCGAAATGATGTTCCCGGAACGCTTCCAGCTTGATTTTAGCTAGCAGGGCTTCGGCATCTGGCCGGTTCTCAGTCCCAGCACTTTGGCGTATTCTTTTGCCGTTTGGGAGTGTGGTAGCGATCCACCAGTAGCGGGAATCTTTACGCCGGTAGACACCTTCTTGGGTTTGGGCCATATATTTTCCTCCTTAGCCCGTCCGTGCTCGCGCTGCTTATATTCCTATCCAGGTATCCAAATCAACCCTGTCGTATAGACAACGGCGGCCTAGCTTGATGAAAGGAATCTCTAATTCAGTCAGCAACGTGACACCGATTCCAAGTAAGTTGCCGCCTCTTTTTGGGATAAGCAGCGAATGGCAAGCCTTCTTTCTCTATTGTCATTCTCCATCTAACTAACCCTCTTTGCTGAATCTTAAAAATAGATAGCTACCACAAGATCAATAAGACCATGACCACTGAAACAAGTACCAGGATGAGGCCAGTAAATTAATGATGGAGCCTGCCTGGCAATTCTGACTGGATTTTAAATCAGTAATGTCTACTAGCTTATCCATCTAAAGATCAGATCTTTATTGTATGGCTCGCTTCTTCCAAAAAAGAGATGGAAAGTAGTCAAATCTTGCAATCTTTCAAATATTGCCAGCAACGTGGCTGTCATTAGAGTTTCCGACATTTTTTACTTTTCTTCTGAAATTACATAAGTATGAAAACGAGGATAGTCCTAGACTCAAGGCCTTGTTCAGTACGTTGCGCCAGTCGGCGAATGCTGAAGCTGATATGAAGATATTGATAGTTGCATAGCCTGTTATGGTTGCTGCGCGTGGAGCGGTCGGGCGTATCGAGAGCTGTCAGATCGGGGTGTTCCTGTGCTATGTCGGTATTAGTGACTTTACGAGTACAGGAGAAAAAGCACAGCACGGTCTGATTGCACTGAGCGTGTCTGAGTTGCACAAATTGCTGTTGTACCTGTTGTGGCAAGCCTTCAGGGCGTGTACTGCACTGGCGGCGTAGAAAACATCAGTACAGAGCTTGCTGAGCCTCACTATCAGCATAGAGGTTTCTCTCCTCCTGAAAAAAATATCTACGACTGTAGTACTAAGTAGCATTGCTGATGCTATGCGTGCGGCATAGTTCAGCTAACAGCACCGCTTTCTTTGAGAATCGCGATAATCTGCAGATTTTGTAAATCTGCTTTCTTTCAAGAAAGCTCCTAATTTAAAAGAAGTCTCCGGAATTCTACAGACTAGTTATTTACCATGAGGGAGGAGGGTACACCAGCCACACACTCAATCTTCAGCATAATCGCCTTAATAGTTATCTACAGTGACAGTTAATCCCTACGGATTTCCGGTATCAGTCGTATGACTCACTTCTGGTAAATATTCGTTGATCTCATTCATTCTGGCTCTACTTTCTTTCTCCAAATCCCAGGTAACTCAGGTGTGGCAAATTGTCGCGCGACAATTTGTCACATTGACGATATGAGCCTCTGGGTTTAATTTCTAAAAAGGATACTCGATTGAAAGTATTTATTAGCAGAAGTCGAGATAATTTTTATTCTTTTGGAATATTGAAAGGTGGTTCCATGGTTTTGAACAATGAAGAAGATACAACAATTTATCACGTAGTCATTAATCATGAAGAACAGTACTCAATATGGCCTGAGTATAAGGAAATACCCAAGGGATGGCATTCTGTAGGTAAATCGGGGAAGAAAGACGATTGTCTTGCCTATATTGAGGAAGTATGGACGGATATGCGCCCACTGAGTCTCCGTAAGCAAATGGCTGAGACAAAATCTCAAATTAACCCCCAATAATTCCATGGTTTACCTGGTTAAAGATGATCCAGACTCAAATGGATAATGACGTTTTCTCCTGGTTTCCAAGAGTGCGTATTAAGTCCTCAGCAAGATTGCACTTTTTCTGTTTGCCGTACGCAGGTGGCAGTGCTTCGATATATCAATCATGGGCAAAGTGCTTTCCTGAAATGGTCGATATCAGAGCTGATTTTTCTTTGTTCAAATCATATTGTTCTCGGTTTCATCCTTTTATTCATAAAGCCGCATGATGCAAGCGCTGATGTGTAACGAGACAAATACCGAAAATATCCTGCCAAGACGTGTAGTGCAGGTGTGGAAGGCAGATTTGGATACGCATGCATATCAGGCTGGAGATTTTTATAAAGTTTTATCACAGGATGAACAGTGTCGTGCCCTTCGTTATCAGTTTGTCACGGACCGACAACGCTTTATTGTTGCGCGTGGAATTTTAAGGTTTTTGTTGGCGAATTATCTGGATGTGCACCCTCATGAAATCGGGTTTGGCATTGATTATGTATAAAACATGGCCTGAGCAGACTGATGTTATTGAAGTAGCCACAAGGTATTTAGAAGAGAGAAATCATAGTGAAGATGCTGCGTTCCGCCTGTACTGACGAGAATCTGGTCACGCTCTTACGGCATCGAGTAGATCAAATGCCAGATGCTTGTGCTTACGTGTTTTTAATGGATGGTGAGCATCAGGAGCAATCAATAACGTACAAAGAGTTGGATTCCAGAGCAAGAATGATTGCGGGATACCTGCAAGCCAATCATAAAGCAGGTGAACGTGCTTTACTACTTTATCCATCTAGTCTCGATTACATCGTTGCATTTTTTGCTTGTCTGTACGCAGGACTCATTGCAGTCCCTGTTTATCCACCATCCCGCCATCATCTGCGACGGCTTGAGGCCATCATTCACGATGCCACACCCACTATTATACTGACCACTGCCGAGTGGCAATCAAAGTTACAGGGGAATGGCCAGGAAAACTGGGGACAAAACCGTTTTGACTGGCTGGCGACTGATCGGCAGCTGAGTGGGGATGCTACACCTGGCTGGAAAGCTTACCTGTTAAAGCTGGATAGCCTTGCCTTCTTACAATATACGTCGGGATCTACCGGAACCCCAAAAGGGGTAATGGTAAGCCATGGTAATTTGATGGCTAATCAACGTGCGATTCAGGCAGCGTTTAAACATTCAAGCGATACCATCGTAGTGGGATGGTTGCCGTTCTACCATGACATGGGTCTGATCGGTAACATTCTGCAGCCGCTTTATCTTGGCGTACCAGCAATCCTCATGTCACCGATGGCATTTCTGGAAAAGCCGATCCGATGGTTGAACACGATCTCAAAATACCGTGCTACTACCTCTGGCGGGCCTAATTTTGCCTACGAGCTTTGTGCTCGGAAAATTACACCGGAACAAATTAGTACGATCGATTTGAGCTGCTGGAATTTGGCTTTTAACGGATCCGAACCGGTACGTGCTGCTACCCTGAATCGATTCACGGATGTGTTTTCCTCTTGCGGTTTTCGTAAGACAGCTTTTTTTCCTTGCTATGGATTGGCAGAAGCGACGTTGTTTGTTACTGGCAGGGCATATGCACCTGAATCCAAGACAGAAAATACGATATCACCACTAAGTAATCCATCTTATCAGCCCTCTCCGAATTTTGTGAATTGCGGGCACGCTGATATCGATCATCAGGTCTGTATCGTTAATCCCGAGACAGGGACACTTCGTCCGGACGGAATCGAAGGTGAAATATGGGTGAATGGTCCCAGTGTGACGCAGGGGTACTGGAATCAACCGGTAGCATCTGAAGAAACGTTCCGTGCCATGCTCGCAGGATCCGGGGCTCATGAGCTTCCAGAGGTTGATACTTATTTACGTACAGGCGATCTCGGTATGTTTAAGCGAGGTAATCTGTACGTGACGGGCCGTATCAAGGATCTTATCGTTCTTCGCGGTCACAATTATTTCCCGCACGACTTTGAGCAAGCTTTGGATGATGGCGTTGATGCGTTAAGGCCAGGTTGCAGCGCAGCATTCTCAATCAATAACGAGAATGAGGAAATACTGGTCATTGTTGCAGAAGCTCGGCGTAAAAAACTATCTTCCGAGAAAGCCAGAGAAATATTGAATGCCATGCGGCAAGTGCTGGGCGAATCCAGTGATGCGCCGATAGGTATATTGGTACTGGTTCCGCCGGGTACCGTTCCTAAAACGTCGAGTGGAAAAATTCAGCGTCAGGCATGTAAACAAATCTATCTTGAGCAGCGCATGCCGATTCTGATGCAGTCTGGTGAACACGCTGTCGTATCCACGCTAACAAACGTAGCGTATGAAGAGACAGCAGTCGAGTCACTACGTGACACGTTGCAACAGTCAACCCAAACGCAACGTGTCATTCTTCTGACAAGTTTTCTCCGCACCCATCTGGCGCGGTACCTGCATATACCCGAGACTGACCTGGACATTACTCGATCCATCCGGTATCTGGGATTGGATTCTTTGGGCACCGTTGGACTCAAGCATGCGGTGGACACTTTACTAAATGATAATGTGCCTTTGTCATTGTTTTTGTCTGATCATTCTGTTCGGGATCTGTCGGAAATTTTAGCAAGTGACTGGGTAAATACTGACATTTCACCATCTGTTGATATTACTCTTGACCAAAAATCGGAATCATTAGTTTCTTCATTCTCAGAATTATCCTGTGCGCAACAAGCCATCTGGATGGTACACAGTCTGGAAACCCAGAGTGTTGCTTATAACCTGCATTTTGCTGTGCAGCTGGAAGGTTTCCTCAAATCGGATATGGCGCGACAGGCGTTTGATCAATTGCGTATTCAACATGCGCAATTACGCATGCGCTATCGCATGATAGACGACATAGTTGTACAGACGCCGCTTTTATCTGATGACTGGCCTGAATATTTTGTTGCCGTCGATGCATGGGGTTGGACAGAAGCGGACATTCAGGCGGATTTTGCTCAGCGTATCCGCAAGCCATTCGATCTGCCTGCTGGAGATGTGCTGCATGTCACATGTTATAGCCTGAGCGAGCAGCAGCATATCCTCCTTTTCTGTGCTCACCATATTGCAGTTGATTTACGTTCCGTATTGATTTTGCTGAACGACCTGAAATCGATGCTCGATAGGCTGATTTCAGGAGAAGAGTCCTGTAGTTCAGGAGCCAACGCTATCTCATATCGCAGTTTTGTGACCTGGCAGCAAAAATATCTGCAAAGTAGTACCAGTAAAGCAGACTACGAATACTGGCGGACACAGCTGGCAGGGACTCTGCCGATTCTGGCTTTGCCGATTGATTTTCCCAGACCGCCCGTCCCGACATATCAGGGTGCTTCTCAAGATTTCCAACTGAACTTGAAACAGACGGAGAAGCTTAAACATCTAGGCCAGCGACATGGTGCAACACTGTTCATGACTCTGCTAGCAGTCTACAAAATACTGTTATATCGCTATACCCATCAGCATGATCTGATCGTCGGCACTGCCAGCCATGGTCGACCACAGGCGCGTTTCATGAATGTCGTGGGCAACTTCGTCAATCCCATTGCATTACGGAGTCATCTCAGGCCGACGCTGACTTTCGCGGCTTACCTGCAGCAGATACGGGATATCGTATCAGATGGTCTATCGCATGCTGACTACCCTTTTTCGTTACTGGTAAAACAGCTGCAACCTGAAAGGAATGCCGACCACTGGCCCATTTACCAAACCTGGTTCATGTTGCAGCAGGATAGTTTCGATCATGAAGAAAGCTTGGCCTACTTAACATTAGGAAATGAAGGTAAAAGCCGGAAATGGGGTCGATGGCAACTGACACCAAAGTCCATTCATGAGCAGATTGAAAATTTCGATTTGCGATTAATGGCTGCTGAAAATAACAATGGTATTACATTGGTATTCAAATATCGCAGCGATTTGTTTCAGGCGCAGACAATCGCGCGTATGGCAGATCACTTTCAGGAATTAATTGCCAGGATAGTGGCTGAACCTGAAATCAGATTAGGTGAATTATCTCTGTTGACTCATACCGAATGGGACAGACAGGTAAAACAGTGGAATGCAACCGCAACCCTGTTTCCAAAGAGGTCGAGCCTGCAAAGCCTGTTTGAAACACAAGCAAGGAAAACACCCGGCCAGGCAGCTGCGTCATGTAATGGGGAAATTTTAACTTATGCAAAACTCAACTCGCGTGCCAATCAGCTTGCCCATTATTTACGTAAATTGGGAGTCGGCCCGGAAACCATTGTCGGGCTATGTGTGACACGCTCCCTGGATATGTTGGTCAGTATGCTGGGAATACTGAAGGCAGGGGGAGCTTATGTTCCGATCGACCCAAATTCTCCAGCGGAACGGATGAATGTAGTGCTCACTGATGCAAATGCCACAGTGCTGGTTACGCATCAGGATCTTATACGTTGCGCCATCCCTTCAACTATCAAAGTTGTTCATTTGGACGGGGACAGCGAAACGATCGCTGCCAGGTCAAATGCCAATCTGGATGACATCAGTATTCCTGATCATCTGGCTTATGTGATTTATACCTCAGGCTCGACCGGTAGGCCCAAAGGGGTTGCGGTGAGCCATGCCAATATCATCAACTCGACCTTGGCTCGTTCCCATTACTATCAGGATGATATTGAGGGCTTTCTGCTGCTGTCGTCCTATACCTTTGACAGCTCGATGGCAGGTATTTTCTGGACATTGAGTCGAGGCGGTTGCGTTGTTATGCCATCCGAAGGAGGTGAAAAGGATCCTCAGGTACTGGGTAAGTTGTTATTCACAGAAAAAATAACTCATCTGCTATGCCTGCCTTCGTTTTATGCCGTACTGCTGGCAAGTATTCCTCAGCAGTATTTCACCCGATTGAAAACGATCATTGTGGCGGGCGAGGCATGTTCTTCAAAAATGGTTGCGCAGCATTATTTTAATTTGCCACAAGTGCCTTTGTTCAATGAATACGGCCCGACGGAAGGTACCGTCTGGAGCAGTGTTTACCATATACAGCCGGAAGATGATAACCGGCCGATTCCAATCGGTAAGCCAATCCCCAACACCCATATTTATCTGCTGGACAATGATTTAAACCCTGTTCCCATTGGCGTTACCGGAGAAATATATATCGGCGGTGCAGGTCTCGCTCGTGGCTATTACGGCCAGAGTACACGTACAGCCGAATGCTTTATGCCTGATCCATTCGGTAAACAGTTGGGTGGACGGCTTTACCGTTCGGGCGATCTCGCGCGCTATCGGGCAAACGGCAATATCGAATACCTGGGCCGTACCGATCAGCAGGTAAAAATCCGTGGATTCCGTATTGAGCTGGGGGAAATTGAAACCACGTTGCTACGGTATCCGCAGATCAAGGAAGCGATTGTTTTAGTACATGGAGAGGATACCAAAGCTAAGCGGCTGGTGGTGTATTTGGTGCCCACTGAGACAGTGGATATCGAGGATATCAGGATACAGCTCAAAGCACGGCTACCGGATTATATGGTACCAGCCATATTTATCATGCTTGAAGCGATGCCATTGACCGCTAACGGAAAAATAGATCGGAAGGCGCTACCGGATCCTGAAAATATAAAACCAGCAATACGAGAAGAAATTGTCCAGCCACGTAATTCAGTTGAAAAAGTGCTTGTGGATATTTGGATGGAGGTACTGGACACTCCCAAACCATTTGGTATTCATGATGACTTTTTTCATTTAGGCGGACATTCACTTTCTGCCATTCAGGTAATGGTCAGAATTCAGGAAACTTTCAAGGTTGAGTTACCGGTAACGAATCTTTTTGAAGCGACTACCGTAGCAAAGCTGGCAGATGTAATCGTACAGCAACAAATCAATGGACAGGATAAAGCATTGGTCGAGTCGCTACTCGACGAACTGGAACAGCTTCCTGATGACGCAATACAAACATATTTAGCCAAATAATAAATGCCTATGAACCATTGTGTGAAGCACTCCAGAGTGATGTTGGTACAGGTACTGGATTGCCGCGTCGCTTACGCGGCTCGCAAAGACGAAGATGGCCAGAAGTTTATGGGCAGCCAAATAAACCAAACTGAAAATAGTTTAGAGACATAAATAATAAAAAGTTTTTATGAATAACAATCAACCGCTTTATCGTCTTGCTGATCATGTAGTAGTCGAGCCGCTGATCGATCAATGGATAGCCTGGCCACATAACTTTTCACCGATTCTATATGGCTTTCATCTGCTGAATTATCAAAAAGCAGTATTAACTTCCTATCTTAAGAATCCGGCAATTCATATTAAATCCAGCAGCAATCCAAAGTTGCTTGGCGGTCCGTTTGTCAATATTTCGGAGGAACGTGCTGATGAGGTCAGGCAGTTGCTTGAGGTGATGGAGCAAAACCATGCTGATTTGCTGAAGCTGGCCCAGGATCTGACGACTTTCCAGAATACAGTGAAGCAGGAAGCCAAAGGGCAAAGTCTGGAGATCTATTACAAGCAGTTGCCTGATACGTTGTGCGGTTATGTTGAGCTGGGTTACGACTATCTGAATAACCCCGTAGTGCGCTGTATAGAAAGCCTGTTTTATGAAAGTCCCTATTACAAAAAGAATACACAATCATTTCGAATATTTGCATTGCAGCAGGATGAAGCCAGGCCTTATTACATGAGTACACCGCGTCTGGCTGATTCGCGCGATCTGGAATGGCATAAACCTTTTGATGACCCTGCAGTGGATGCACTTTATCACCTGGATATCTGTCCTCAGCCACTTCCTGAAATAAGTGCCATGCTGGGTTTGGAAGATAACCCGAACTTGTTGCCCTTGTTATCCGATGAACCTTTGACACCAGTACCGCCCTGGTCAGAAACAGGAGTACGCCTGCGTTATTTCGGTCATGCAACCGTATTGATCGAGGCCGAGGAAATAGCGATATTGACGGATCCATTTATTTCCGTGATCCCGGAAGAATCAGGTATAGATCGATACACTTTCCGGGATTTACCTGCGAAGATCGATTATGTATTGATCACACACGGCCATCATGATCATTTTGTTTTTGAGTCGCTTTTGCGCCTCAGGCATCGCATAGGCACGATCGTCGTACCGAGAAGTTCCGGTATTTATTATGGTGATTTGTCACTCAAGCAGCTTGCTCAACGGCTGGGTTTTAAACGGGTTCAGGAAATGGATGCACTGGACACAATTGCACTGCCCAACGGTGGAATTACCGCAATACCTTTTCTCGGTGAACATTGTGACCTGCTGCATGCGAAGTCGGGATATGTAGTGCGCTTTGGAGATGAACAAATTCTGTTTGCAGCAGATTCATGTTGTCTGGATAAGCAGATCTATAGAAATGTAAAACATATCCTGGGTTCGATATCGACTGCCTTTATTGGTATGGAATTTATTGGTGCGCCATTATCGTGGGTTTATTCACCATTTCTACCCGTCAAGCCTGAGCGTGACCACGACCAATCGCGTCGTTCGCACGCAAATGGTGCAGACTCGGCGCTGGATCTGCTGCAATCAATTGAAGCAAAAAAGGCTTATGTTTATGCGTTGGGTCGGGAGCCATGGCTCAAATATTTTATGGCGCTGGAGCCGACCGAAGACGATCCTTATATGAAAGAAATAAATAAATTTATAGCTGCTGCGCAAGCACGAGAAATAGATGCGCAGATGTTGTATGGAAAGAAAGATTTATTTTTTGAGTCTGACAAATACTGATTCCAGAATTTCAAGAGCATATAAAAGAAGGAACAGATAATGAGCACAAGTAAAGCAGATTTATTGGAACGCATCGCACATCTTTCAGATGAAAAGCGGGCTTTGCTTGAAGCACGTTTGGCTGAAGCTGGAAAAGAAAAAAGTACCGGTATTCCCAAATGCCAGCCGATGGATTCATATCCATTGTCTTTTGCACAGGAGAGTTTATGGTTTTTATCTCGATCTACTCCCAATAATGCTTTCTATAACGAAGCAAGTGCGGCCAGATTGACTGGCCGGTTGGATGTTGATGCACTGGAGCGGAGCATTCGAGAAATTGTGCAACGACACGAAATTTTGCGAACAGTATTTGTCGACCAGCGAGGTTCCCCTGAACAGGTCGTTATCACTGAGCCACAGTTAATAATCAAACACATCAATCTTGAGCATTACACTGAGACAGAGCAAACATCTGAAGCGCAGCAACTTATACGTAATGAAGTACAGCAGCCGTTTGATCTGAGAAAGGATACGTTAATACGGGTTATGCTGATTCGCCTGGCTCCTGAACAGCATATTTTACTTATCGCACTGCATCATATTGTTGCGGATGACTGGTCGATCAGAATTTTGATTCATGAACTGAGTGTACTTTATCGTGCATTTTCGATTGGCAAACCATCTCCTTTATCGGCATTACCTGTTCAGTATGCCGATTATGCGGTCTGGCAGCGAGATTGGCTGCAGGGCGAAAGGCTAACTCAGCAACTGGGATACTGGAAACAGCAACTCGCTGACGCGCCGGTGACTCTGGATTTACCTGCAGATCGGCCACGTCCTGTTATCCCAAGCTATCGAGGGAAAAATTATTATTTTTCAATACCATCGATCGTAACAGAACAGCTGAGAACACTAAGCAGACGTGAAGAGACCACGTTGTTCATGACTTTGCTGGCTGGGTTCGGCCTATTGCTTTCTCGTTATACCGGAGAACAAGATTTCTGTATCGGTACTTCAATTGCTAATCGTAACCGGATAGAGATAGAAAGCTTAATTGGTTTCTTTGCAAATACAGTAGTACTGAGGAATGATTTTTCCGGTAATCCAACATTTGTGGAAGTACTGGGCCGGGTGAAAAAAACATGCCTGGATGCACAATCACATCAGGATTTACCATTTGAAAAGCTGGTAGAAGCGTTATCTCCCGTCCGGAATGTCAGCTATAACCCGTTTTTCCAGGTGAAATTTGATTTACAGAATGCAGGCGGAGGCACCCTGGCTCTACCCGGTGTAGAGCTGAGTGAGGTTGAAATCGATACTGGTGGTTCCAAATTCGATTTGACACTCAGTATTCGGGAAGAAAACGAGGGGCTGGCTGCTTACTTCGAATACAGCACGGATCTGTTTGATGAATCGACGATTATCCGCATGGCAGGGCACTTCCAGCGATTACTGGAAGGAATCGTTTCTTCACCTGATAAACGTTTGATAGATTTGCCTTTGCTCACAGATAGCGAGCACATTCAACTATTGGACTGGAACGCAACCGAGGCGGCGTACCCGCAAAACTATTATCTTCACCAGTTGTTTGAAGAACAGGTTGGAAAGAATCCGAATGCGATAGCGGTTATATTCGAAGATCAGCAACTGACCTATGAGCAGGTGAATGCGAAAGCCAACCAACTGGCCCATTATCTGCGGGCACAAGGGGTTGGCCCGGAAGTGCTGGTTGGTATTTGTGTTGAACGGTCGCTGGAAATAGTGATTGGCATACTGGGTATCCTCAAGACCGGAGGAGCATATGTACCGATCGACCCGAAAGCTCCCCGGGAACGTATAGCGGATGTACTGAACAATACACGACCTGCATTAGTCCTTACCCAAAAAAAACTGCAGGAACAGCTGCCATCAGATATTCAGCGGCTTAATCTCGATAGTGAGTGGAGCCAGGTTGCGGAAGAAAAAACAGATCCGGTTATCAGTGCGGTAACCCCAGATAACCTGGCGTATATACTGCATACCTCCGGATCTACCGGGAAACCCAAAGGAGTGGCAGTTACTCACCGCAATGTAGTCAATTCTACCCGGGCACGTTTAGATTATTATCGGCAACCAATTGATAGTTTCCTGCTACTGTCATCTATAACCTTTGACAGCTCGATCGCCGGATTATTCGGTACCTTGAGTCAGGGCGGGTGCCTGGTATTACCGCAGGATAATGCACTACTGAATGTCAGCTATCTGACACAACTGATTACTGATTGCAAAGTCTCTCATCTGCTGGCTGTACCTTCTTTATACAAAGCGATACTAAGACAGATTGCGACTGGTCATGGAGATACCAGCCTCAAAGCTGTTCTGGTTGCTGGTGAGGCATGTTATCCAGATCTGGTGAAATTGCATGATCAGCTGTTACCACAGACTGAACTATTCAATGAGTATGGCCCCACAGAGGCAACAGTCTGGAGCAGTGTGCATCAAATTCAGCCGGAAGCCATACAAAATACAGTATCCATAGGGCGACCGATAGCCAATACACAGGTTTACCTATTGGACACTTATCTGAATCCGGTACCGATAGGTGTGCCGGGAGAGTTGTATATCGGTGGTATCGGGTTGGCTCGAGGTTATCTAAATCGATCCAATTTAACTGCAGAGAGATTCATTCCCAATCCGTTCAGCAAGCAACCGGGTGAGCGGCTGTATCGTACCGGCGATCTGGCACGTTACCGTGTAGATGGGAATATCGAATATCTGGGTCGTACTGATCATCAGGTGAAGATTCGTGGATTCCGGATCGAGCTGGGTGAAATTGAAGCAGCGTTATTACGGCATGAACATATCAAAGAAGTGATCGTCATCGTACGTGAAGACAATTCGCAAGATAAACGGCTGGTAGCCTACATTACGGGTAACGAGTCAGTACCCGACATTGAAACGATCCGTACCCATCTTAAAACCAGCCTGCCGGATTACATGGTTCCGTCAGCATTTTTGTTTCTTGATCATTTTCCACTGACACCCAACGGCAAGCTGGATCGCAAAGCCTTGCCTGCTCCTGATATCAGTGAACAGTTGACACGTGGGTATGTTGCGCCACGCAATCCGACCGAAGCAATCCTGGCTGAAATCTGGGCAGAAGTACTCGGTGTCGAAAAAATCAGTATCCATGACAATTTCTTCGAGCTCGGCGGTCATTCGTTATTGGTAATGCAGGTAGTCGTTCGTGTGCAAGAGTCATTTGCCATTGATTTTCCAGTAGATACCTTATTCGAGAAACCGACAATCATTGAATTGGCCAAGACAGTTAATTCCTTTTTAGGAGGAGGTCAGATATCGCAATCATTACCATTAACTGCCATATCGAGAATTTCTCCGCTTGTTCTTTCTTTTGCGCAGCGGCGTTTATGGTTTTTGGATCGATTTGGGCCGAATAGTGCGTTTTATAACATGGCAGGTGCAATACGGCTGATTGGTGAGTTGGATGTTGGGGTATTGAAGCGCAGTTTGAATGAAATTGTTCGTCGTCATGAAGTGTTGCGTACGACATTTGATGTGCATGATGGACAGCCTGTGCAGGTGATTGCTCCTGTTCTGAAATTGGATATAGCTGTTGCTGATCTCAGCCAGCTATCAGGAGATCGGCGTAAAAATGAGGTTGAACGTTATCTGGTAGAAGAGGCCTGCCGACCTTTTGATCTAGCGATAGGGCCACTTGTTCGAGCAACACTACTGTCTTTGGGAGTTTCTGCCGCTTCTGGTCATACGGAGCATATTCTGCTCTTTTCAATGCATCACATTATTTCGGACGGCTGGTCTACCAGGATTCTGGTACGGGAATTTGTTGCGTTATACGAAGCATTCAAGGCAAGGCAATCTTCGCCTTTACCAGAACTGACGATTCAGTATGCAGATTATGCGGACTGGCAGCGGGAATGGTTACAAGGTGATCGGCTGGCACATCAACTGAATTACTGGAAGCAGCAATTGGCCGGAGCACCGGCTGTACTGGAGCTGCCAACTGACCGGCCCAGACCGGCTGTGCAGAGCTACTTAGGCGCTAACTATCGTTTTACGATACCGGAAAATATCACAGCACAACTGAAAGTATTGAGTCAGCAAGAAGGAACAACTTTGTTTATGACATTGTTGACTGCTTTTAACGTCTTGCTCTCCCGCTACAGCAATCAGCATGATATCTGTATCGGCACACCTGTTGCCAATCGTAACCGGATAGAAATCGAGGGGTTAATTGGTTTCTTTGTCAACACATTGGTACTTCGTACAGATCTCTCAGGTAATCCGACATTTACCCAATTGCTAAAGAAGGTGAAGGCAGTATGCCTGGATGCACAAGCACATCAGGATCTGCCGTTTGAAAAGCTGGTAGAAGAACTGGTACCAGTACGGGATATGAGCCGTAATCCATTGTTCCAGGTGATGTTTGCGCTACAAAATGTACCGGAAACGCAGTGGGTGATTGATGGCTTGCAGATTACTCCGGTAGAGGTGGATACGGGTTCTGCGAAGTTTGATTTGCATTTGGAGATTACCGAACGACACGAAAATCTGGAAGCACTGTTTAACTACAATACGGATCTGTTTGATGAATCAACGATTGTTCGCATGGCAGGGCACTTCCAACGATTATTGGAAGGAGTCGTTTCTTCGCCTGATAAACGCCTGGTAGACCTGCCTTTGCTCCTAGACTTCGAACGCAAACAACTCCTGGACTGGAATGCGACCGAGGAGGCGTATCCACGGAACTATTGTCTCCACCAGTTATTTGAAGCACAGGTAGAGAAGAGCCCGGATGCGATAGCGGTTGTATTTGAAGATCAGCAATTGACTTATGCGCAGCTGAATGCGAAAGCCAATCAGTTGGCCCATTATCTGCGGGCACAAGGGGTTGGCCCGGAAGTACTGGTCGGCATTTGCATGGAACGTTCACTGGAAATGGTGGTTGGCATACTGGGCATTCTCAAGGCAGGTGGGGCATATTTGCCGATCGACCCCGGTTATCCGCGGGAACGCATCGCCTTCATGCTGGAAGATGCGCAACCTGTTTTGAGTCTCATCCATACAGCGACCCGGGAAGTATTACCCGAGAATATTCCTGCTGTTGACATGGATGCACAATGGCAAGCCATAGCACAGTTCAGCGAAGACAATCCATCCAACCTCAATTGGGTACAGAACCTGGCTTATGTCATCTATACCTCCGGATCAACAGGCAAACCTAAGGGAGCCGGATTAGCGCATCAAGGGATAGTCAATCGCCTGGAATGGATGCAGCAGCAATATCTATTAAGTATCAATGATCGAGTCCTGCAAAAGACCCCATTCGGTTTTGATGTATCGGTATGGGAATTTCTTTGGCCTTTACTGACAGGCGCAGGATTGGTGGTTGCACCACCTGAAGCTCATAAAGATGCCATGCGCGTTGCACAGATGATTCAGGATCACAAGATCACAATCGTGCATTTTGTACCTTCCATGCTTTCTGCATTTCTTGATATGGCTGACGTGACAATATGCCGATCACTGCGATATGTAATCTGTAGTGGAGAAGCTTTATCCACATCGTTACAACAGAAATTCTTCGAGAAATTACCTGCTCAACTGCACAACCTGTATGGACCGACCGAGGCTTCGATTGATGTCACGATGTGGGCCTGTGAACAGGGTAGTGAGACTGCAGTAGTTCCGATTGGCCGACCAATAGCGAATACACAGATTTACTTGCTGGATGCATTTATGAATCCGGTGCCGGTTGGAGTGTCGGGTGAACTGTATATTGGTGGTGTCGGATTAGCACGTGGTTATCAAAACCGTAGCACATTGACGGCCGAGCGGTTCATTCCCAATCCATTCAGCAAACAGTTGGGTGAGCGGCTGTATCGTACCGGAGATCTGGCACGCTACCGTACGGATGGCAATATCGAATATCTGGGGCGTATTGATCATCAGGTCAAGATTCGCGGATTCCGGATCGAGCTGGAAGAGATTGAAGCATCTTTGCTGCAGCTCGAACAAATCAAAGAAGCAGTCGTCATCGTACGTGACGACAGCTCGGAAGATAAACGGCTGGTGGCCTATATTACAGGTAACGAGCCAGTACCTGACATTGAAACGCTTCGCACACATCTTAAAACAAGCCTGCCGGATTACATGGTTCCGCCAGCGTTTGTATTCCTGGACAGTTTTCCTCTGACACCCAACGGCAAGCTTGATCGCAAAGCACTGCCTGCTCCTGATATCAGCGACCAACTGACACATGGCTATGTTGCGCCGCGCAATCCGACCGAAGCAATTCTGGCTGATATCTGGGCTGAAGTACTCGGTGTCGAAAAAGTCGGTGTCTACGACAATTTCTTCGAACTCGGCGGCCATTCGTTGCTGGCGATTACGTTGATAGAGTGTATACGCAAACAAGGACTGCATGCAGAAGTTCGTATGTTATTCAGTAACCCGACAATTAGCGGATTTGCTGCAGAATTGAGCAATGTTCACGCTATTGAGATACCTGAGAATCTTATCCCATCACAGTGTGAATTGATTACCCCGGATATGCTGCCGTTGGTCACGCTTACACAAGCGGAGATTAACAATATTGCCAAAAGCATACCTGGCGGGATGAGAAACATACAGGATATTTACCCGCTGGCCCCATTGCAGGAAGGTATTCTTTTTCATCATTTAATGGATAGTGAAAGTGACCCCTATTTACTGTCCTCGTTACTGGCTTTTGATACACGAGAGCAGCTGGATAGTTTTTTAGATACTTTACAGGCTGTTATCAATCAACATGATATTTTACGTACATCTATTGTCTGGGAAGGTTTGTCAGAACCGGTACAGACAGTTTGGCATGAAGCTGTTCTTCAAGTAGAAGAAGTGGAAATTGATGTGGAGCCGGGTGATGTTAAATCGCAATTAAAAGAAAAGTATAATTCAAACCATTTTCGGGTTGATGTACGTGAAGCACCATTATTACGTGGGTATATTGTATGGGATAAATTCCAAAGGCATTGGGTGCTATGGACTCTACATCATCATTTGACTATAGATCATGTAACTCTGGAAATTTTACTTCAAGAAATCCAGCTGCATTTGACTGGTCGATCAGGACAACTCAAAGAATCATTTCCGTTCCGGAATTACATTGCACAAATCTGCAGTGAGAAACAATCCACTAATCATGAAGTATTTTTTCGCAGGCTGCTTGGAGATATTACAGAACCTACGGCTCCATTCGGGTTGCTGGATATTCAGAAGAATGGTTTAGACATTTCAGAAGCTTCTCTGGATATAGATAGTGGATTATCTCATCGTATTCATGCATGTGTAAGGTCATTGGGTGTGAATGCGGCAAGTCTGTTCCATCTGGCATGGGCACGCTTGCTGGCCCAGGTATCGGCAACACAGGATGTAGTTTTCGGTACCGTTTTATTCGGACGGATGCAAGGAGGTGAAGGAGTCGGTCAGGCACCGGGAATGTTTATCAATACCTTGCCGATTCGTTTTCATGTGAGTGGAACGAGTGTGCAAGCAAGTATAAAACAAATGTATCAGCAGCTTACAGAGCTGATACATCATGAACATGCATCGCTCGCACTTGCCCAGCGCTGCAGTGGCATTGCAGTATCCACCCCGCTGTTTTCCGCATTACTTAACTATCGCCATAACAAAAAAGAACTGGCAAATTCAATTATTGAAGGGGCATCGTTATGGCCCGGCATGAAAGTATTAAGTGTAGAAGAACGAACCAATTATCCAGTTACACTGGCAGTAGACGATTCGGGTGAAGAATTTCGTCTGACTGCACAAGTACAGACATCCATTGATCCACATAGAGTTTGCCAGTATATGCAAACTGTGCTTGAGGGTCTGGTAGATGCGTTAGGAACAAATCCAAATAAAATAGTTTGTTCAATAAATACATTACCGGTTTCTGAGCGAGACCAGCTATTGGACTGGAATGCGACCGAGGAGGCGTATCCACGGAACTATTGTCTCCACCAGTTATTTGAAGCACAGGTAGAGAAGAGCCCGGATGCGATAGCGGTTGTATTTGAAGATCAGCAATTGACTTATGCGCAGCTGAATGCGAAAGCCAATCAGTTGGCCCATTATCTGCGGGCACAAGGGGTTGGCCCGGAAGTACTGGTCGGCATTTGCATGGAACGTTCACTGGAAATGGTGGTTGGCATACTGGGCATTCTCAAGGCAGGTGGGGCATATTTGCCGATCGACCCCGGTTATCCGCGGGAACGCATCGCCTTCATGCTGGAAGATGCGCAACCTGTTTTGAGTCTCATCCATACAGCGACCCGGGAAGTATTACCCGAGAATATTCCTGCTGTTGACATGGATGCACAATGGCAAGCCATAGCACAGTTCAGCGAAGACAATCCATCCAACCTCAATTGGGTACAGAACCTGGCTTATGTCATCTATACCTCCGGATCAACAGGCAAACCTAAGGGAGCCGGATTAGCGCATCAAGGGATAGTCAATCGCCTGGAATGGATGCAGCAGCAATATCTATTAAGTATCAATGATCGAGTCCTGCAAAAGACCCCATTCGGTTTTGATGTATCGGTATGGGAATTTCTTTGGCCTTTACTGACAGGCGCAGGATTGGTGGTTGCACCACCTGAAGCTCATAAAGATGCCATGCGCGTTGCACAGATGATTCAGGATCACAAGATCACAATCGTGCATTTTGTACCTTCCATGCTTTCTGCATTTCTTGATATGGCTGACGTGACAATATGCCGATCACTGCGATATGTAATCTGTAGTGGAGAAGCTTTATCCACATCGTTACAACAGAAATTCTTCGAGAAATTACCTGCTCAACTGCACAACCTGTATGGACCGACCGAGGCTTCGATTGATGTCACGATGTGGGCCTGTGAACAGGGTAGTGAGACTGCAGTAGTTCCGATTGGCCGACCAATAGCGAATACACAGATTTACTTGCTGGATGCATTTATGAATCCGGTGCCGGTTGGAGTGTCGGGTGAACTGTATATTGGTGGTGTCGGATTAGCACGTGGTTATCAAAACCGTAGCACATTGACGGCCGAGCGGTTCATTCCCAATCCATTCAGCAAACAGTTGGGTGAGCGGCTGTATCGTACCGGAGATCTGGCACGCTACCGTACGGATGGCAATATCGAATATCTGGGGCGTATTGATCATCAGGTCAAGATTCGCGGATTCCGGATCGAGCTGGAAGAGATTGAAGCATCTTTGCTGCAGCTCGAACAAATCAAAGAAGCAGTCGTCATCGTACGTGACGACAGCTCGGAAGATAAACGGCTGGTGGCCTATATTACAGGTAACGAGCCAGTACCTGACATTGAAACGCTTCGCACACATCTTAAAACAAGCCTGCCGGATTACATGGTTCCGCCAGCGTTTGTATTCCTGGACAGTTTTCCTCTGACACCCAACGGCAAGCTTGATCGCAAAGCACTGCCTGCTCCTGATATCAGCGACCAACTGACACATGGCTATGTTGCGCCGCGCAATCCGACCGAAGCAATTCTGGCTGATATCTGGGCTGAAGTACTCGGTGTCGAAAAAGTCGGTATCTATGACAATTTCTTCGAACTCGGCGGCCATTCGTTGTTAGTGATGCAAATCATATTAAGAATTAATACTCAATTTAAAGCCAAAATACCAATTCATGTGATGTTTAAAGAAGTAACAATTGAAACATTAGCAAAGACGATTGAAATCATTCAGTGGATAGGTGAGCAGAATAAAGAAGATATTAGAAATAGTCAGGATTATGAAGAATTTGAATTATAAGAGCCAACAATATCTGTTTTGTAAAATATTGAAAAACGTTGCTTAATTGGAATGTTCTGGTTTACTTGACTAAGATACTTTCAAATAATTTTATTAATAATCTTTTCTTATTATGGCGGTTATTGGATTTTGTATTCACCCCATAACTGGCTCCGTGCACGCAACCCTTAAACTGGCAAAACAGCTTAGAACCGCAGGCCACCAGATTTATTACCTAGGCGTTCCAGATTGCGAAGAATACATTGATCGATATGGATTCGATTTTATTTCTGTGTTTGGGGAATGGTTTCCACGAGGATGGTTAAAGAATGATCCAAGTCCAACTGTATCCAAGTCTACTTTAAAGACTTTCTTCTGGGTGAGAGAGCGAATGCGTTGGGTAAATAAATTTATCCAGGCTCTAATAAAGGGGGAAGATAAAGAGTTTGTCGATTCAATAAGACGACTTCAACCGAGGCTGATAATAATTGTGGCGACCCATTACGATTCTTTCATTTGGGCACTGTTATCTTATAAAGCCGGAATTAGGTGCATTTATCTGCATGATACATTATGTCGCTCAGCGGGTGATGGTATGCCACCTATTACTACTGGTATTGTACCTAGGAAGACCTTATTTTCACGGTTCATAGTTACTTTTTCCTGGAAATATCTCTTTTTTAAAAGATTTCTTTATCAGGAAATTATGATGAGGGGAGTTAATCTATATTCTAAGCGACTGATAAGGAATTTCGCCGAAAGTTGTGGATATCCGGTCGATGAGATCGATTTTCATACAGATATGTTGGCACCCAAGCTTAATTTACCCGAGCTTGTACTTTGCCCTTCTAGTTTCGATTTTCCAGATGCGGTTAATACTCGGAGATATTATGCTGAGGCTTCTATTGATTTTGAGCGAAAAGAGGCAGAATTCCCTTGGGAAAAAATTGACCCATGCCATCCTATTATTTATTGCGCTCTAGGCTCGCTTAGTATCCTGCCAAAAAAAGTATACCAGAGATTTTTTCAAGGAGTAATACGTGTTGCAGATATGCATCCAGAATATAACTGGGTAGTAGCAACAGGTGAAACTCAAATTTTACATGAGCTTGGCATTGTTCCTTGTAACGTTATTATTGTCGATGTAGCTCCCCAGATGGCTCTTTTGCAAAGGGCATCGCTTATGATCAACCATGGTGGAACTAATACAGTAAAGGAGTGCATGATTTCTGGGGTGCCAATAATTGCGTTTCCTATAGGTTTTGATACATATGGGAATACAGCAAGAGTTGTTTACCACGGTCTTGGCATAAAAGGAGATATTCGAAAAATCAACCCGGATATCTTAGATGATTTATTTCAAAAAATTCAATCTACCCCATCTTTTCAGGTACGAGCTAGCATCATGAAAAAGGTATGTATAGAAAAAGAAAATGCGCAGTTAGCTCTGAATTTCATTGAAACCTTTCTCAAATAAATCGTTACTTTAAATTCCCTTATGGATTTGAGTAGCAGATCTTTCAGAAATTGAGTTGATTTCTCAGCAATCTTCCTCAGTTGCGACAATTTGTCGCATTGACAAGCACTTATATGGGGTTTAGATTTTTAGAAAGAGAACAATGCCACTGATTGTCATAACTCTATGACGGGAATATGTTGTGATCCCTTGTATTAGCTTTTGAAAACACCTGAGTTAAAACGATAAAAACAACAAGAGAAATTCATGAAAAATTACATGGAGTGGATTTTAGTCACACTCACACAACAACCCTTAAATACCAAGACTAATTCATCCCTATATACCATTTTACAGATATTAAATAGCCGGGTTATTTTCGGAATTGCCTTAATGATTGTCACGACGACCGTCTTTAGCGCGTCCACCACGCTTAACATATCTGCTGGATCACTACCGGCAGCATTGGATAAGGCTGCAAAATACTTGAACCTGGAGATTGCTTATGATCCAGAACTTCTATCTAAATATCAAGCCCCCGTACTTAAAGGAAGTTATGAGGCGAGCGAGGTACTTTCCCAGTTGCTTGGCGGTAGCGGATTTATAGCAGTTAAAACTGTCCCTAATCGCTATAACATCATACTCGCATCAGAAGCAGGTAAGTCTCCTGAAAACATTGAAAATAAGGTGACACGTTTACCAGTAGTGGTTGTGACTGAGCGTTTGAGTACGGATTCGCCTTACAACACCCGATACATTCGATCCAATACTCTAACCGCTACCCGTACCGATACTCCGATCATGGAAACCCCTTTCTCAGTGCAGACGGTGCCACAACAGATATTGCGTGATCAACAGGCAACTCGATTGGATACTGCTGCACAGAATGTAAGTGGCGTGATCCAGGTACCCACCAATGGAGGTCTCTCTGATGGATTCCTCATACGTGGATTCGCCAGCCAAAGCATATATCGCAATGGCGTGTTTATGCCTGATGCCTTGGGGGGAGGAACGACAAGACGGGAGATGGCGAATATCGAGCAGGTGGAAATTCTCAAGGGTCCCGGATCTATTCTGTTTGGTCGTGCTGATCCTGGAGGCATTATCAATACCGTAACCAAACAGCCTCTTGCCACACCATACTATTCATTACAGCAACAGATCGGTACCTTCGATTTCTACCGTACCGCAGTAGATGCGACGGGACCGGTTACCAAGGACGATACCCTGCTTTATCGCATGAATCTGTCTTATGAAAATGCGGGATCGTTCCGTGATTTCATCGATAGGGAAAGTATCTTTTTTGCCCCAACCTTGAGGTGGAATATAAGTCCTCGAACACAGATTACGGCAGAACTGGAATATCAAAATTTTAATGAGAAATCTGACTCTGGAATTCCTTCTCTTGGCAGTCGACCTGCTCCGGTCCCACGCAATCTCGCTCTGCATGAACCCCTTAACAACAAGAACAAGGGAGACCGACAATTTTATGGAATCAACTGGTCGCACGAGTTCAACGATAACTGGAGCATCAATCACCGTCTATCGGCTGAACTCTTTGATTTCGCTGTCAAAGGACTTTTTTACAATTCGGCGGCTCCCGATGGTTCTATAGATCGTTTCTTTAACAATGCGCCCAGTACGGTTTCTAATCGGTACCAAAGTTCGATTAACCTGATCGGGAACGTGACGACAGGGATGCTCCAGCATACCCTGCTGTTCGGCTACGATTATTTTTTCTTCGAAGATAGAATCAATGGGAATTGCTGCGCTGCTGCTCCAGCGTTCAACATTTTAAATCCATCCTATATGATGGCTGCTCCGGTTCTCGACCCGACTGATAATTTCCGTGTAGGTTATAAGCAGTCATGGCATGGCGCCTATTTTCAAGATCAGATCAAACTGCCTTACAACTTTCATATCCTCGCAGGGTTCCGTTACGATAATGCTGTCTCGCGAGATACCGTGTTGGGACTTACGACCTCAGCAGATGATCGATTCTCTCCTCGTGGCGGGTTATTGTGGCAACCCATGCCATGGTTGTCCCTCTACGGCAGTTATACCGAGAATTTCGGGGCATCCAATACGCTGTTCAATATAGATGGTCAGAAGCTATCGCCACAAACTGCTCAGCAGTGGGAAACAGGGCTAAAAACCGAATTCTGGGAAGGTCGATTACGCTCCACCTTATCCTATTTCAACCTTACCAAACAAGGTATCGGAGTACCTGATCCGGCTAACCCCACGCGCTCCCGGGCAATCGGGGAAGCGGAAACCCGTGGAATCGAATTCGACATTGCCGGTGAAATTATGAAAGGTTTGAATGTCATTGCCACGTATACCTACATGCCCTTTGCCAAAGTTACCCGTGATGTCGGTTTCAGCGGATTGCCGGGGGATACAGGCAATCAGGGTAATCGGCTGTTCCTGGCAGCAAAGCATTTTGGTAGTTTCTGGGCAACCTATGACTTCCAAAGCAGTGAATTGCGCGGCTTCAGGATCGGTGCAGGAGTGCTTGGTATCGGAGAACGGGAGGGTAACCCGGCAAACACTTACCAGTTGCCAAAATATGTCATTGGAAATTTGATGGCCAGCTATCGGCTCAAGGTAGGGGCAACTCGGGTAAGTGCTCAGCTTAACGTGAATAATGTTACCGGTGAAAAATACTTCAATGGCAACGGTGTAAGTTTTATTACGCCTGGAGCGCCACGCACTGTATTGGGTTCGCTGCGAATTGAATACTGAGTATGGTAACAGACACCGAAGATTCTAAGATGAGTCGTCGTGCAACCTCCCGCCCTATATCAGCGCGCGAGTTGTGGCGGGATGTGCACTTGTATCTCGGGCTGTTTGTAGGTGCACTGCTGGTCATCTTAGGCCTTACCGGCAGCATATTGGTGTTCTGGATCGAGATCGACGAGTGGCTGAATCCTAAGCTGCTGACCGTCACTGCGCCTGGGCAAGAGAATCCAACTCAAAGCACGGTGGCCTATCAGCCAGTAGATGAGATCGTTCGTGCAGCCAAGCAGGCGGCTGCCCCGGATAGCAAAATCACAACCGTTTACGGTGCACGCAACAGCACAGCGGTATATGCCATATATGCCAGCCAGACATCCGGAGATTGGCAGCGTATCTATGTTGATCCCTATCGTGCACAAGTCACCGGGGTACGCAGCTATGGTGCGGACGAATGGGTCCCGAACTATCTGATGGATGCAATCTTCAAGCTCCACTTCAGCCTACTGTTCGGAGTGAATGGAGAAACACTAGTCGCTATTTGTGCACTCCTGCTTCTGGTTTCATTGATCTCTGGCCTTATCGTCTGGTGGCCAACAAGAGGGCAGTGGAGCAAGGCGCTGACCATCAAGCGTGGTGCCGGTCCGGTGCGTTTTAACCTCGATCTGCACAAAACATTATCCATTTATTTTTTTCCTATACTAGGTGCAGTGCTGTTGTCAGGGGTATCCATGAATCTTAATGAAGCATTTGTATGGGTCACACAACAGTTCTCACCTGCAACCCGGCAACCACAATACACCCTCATATCAGTACCGGCCCCAGGCGCACCATCAATCGGGGTTGAGCATGTATTGGCCATCGCGACCGAACACTACCTGGAAGGAGAGCTCAATGGCATTTATCTACCAGGCAATGCGACAGGGGTATATGTTGTAACCCAGAGAAACGTGCCGAAGTTGAGCTCGTACTGGTCGGAGCGACAAATCGCGATTGATCAGTATAGCGGTGAGATACTGGATGTACGAGCCCCCGATCGGCGCCACAGTGCAGGAGAGACGTTCCTTGACTGGCAATGGCCATTGCATTCGGGTCAGGCATTCGACTGGCCGGGTCGTATTGTCATCTTTCTTTGCGGCCTGGCTTGTCCAGTCATTTATATCACCGGGGTCATTCGCTGGTTACAAAAGCGTCGAGCAAAGACAACAGCAAACAAACGCCAGTCTAGCCTAATTATAAATAAACAAGCCCGAGGTACTTCCAGATGATTTTATCGGAGCTTCTATTTGAATTAAGACAAAAAGATATTCATCTGTATTTGCATGACGGGGATTTGCGAGGCAAAGCACCCCCTCATGCTTTAACACCTCAACTTAAGATGGCTTTGCAGGCGCGCAAAACAGAACTTATAGAGTATTTCCGAGAGATTCGGAGTCTGAATGTACCTCCTTTGTTACCTGCACCCCATAAGGACTTTCCGCCACTATCTTATTCGCAGGAGCGGTTATGGTTTCTGGATCAGCTGGAGCCTGGGAACTCGTCTTATAATATGGGGGGAGGGGTCCGGCTGATCGGGGAACTGGATACGGAGGTATTGAAGAAGAGTCTTGACGAGATTGTGCGTCGTCACGAAGTCCTACGTACCACCTTTACCGTAAGAGAGGGTCAGGCGGTACAAGTAATTGCGCCAGTATTGGAGCTTGATCTGCCCGTGGTGGATTTGAGCGGTTTGCCGGAATCAATGCGGGAAACGGAAGCCAGGCTTCATCTGGAGCGTATCGGGCAGCAACCTTTCGACCTGACTGCGGGACCACTCGTGCGCGCCGGGCTTCTCTTTTTAGGAAATTGCGGACCTTCTGGCAACGCGGAGCATATTTTAGCCTTTACGTTGCACCATATTGTTTCGGATGGCTGGTCCACCGGGATTCTAGTCCGGGAGTTCATGACCCTCTACCAGGCATTTAGCGCAGGCAAGGCCTCTTTGTTGCCCAAGCTGCCGATTCAGTACGCTGATTATGCCGTGTGGCAGCGTCAATATTTGCAGGGCGAGAGACTGGAGCAGCAGCTTGATTACTGGAAGCGTCAGCTGGCAGGCGCACCCTCTGTGCTGGAGTTGCCTACGGATCATCCTCGTCCCGCGGTACAAAGCTATCGAGGAGCAATCTATCGTTTCACAGTACCGCAAGACCTCACTGGACAATTAAGGGTACTGAGCCGGCAGCAGGATGTAACACTGTTCATGACTCTGCTGGCGGCGTTCAACGTATTGCTCTCCTGCTACAGCGGGCAGAAAGACCTCTGTATCGGCACCCCGGTCGCCAACCGCAACCGGTTAGAGATCGAAGGCCTGATTGGATTTTTCGTCAACACGCTGGTAATGCGGACTGATCTTTCGGGTAATCCTGCATTCACGACGCTGCTCAGAAAAGTAATGGAAGCCTGTCTGGGGGCACAGGCAAACCAGGAGCTACCGTTTGAGAAGCTGGTGGAAGAACTGGCACCGGTGCGGGATATGGGCTGCAATCCGCTCTTTCAAGTGATGCTTTCATTACAGAACACACCTGAATTATTGCTCGATATAGAAGGGCTGCAAGTTATCCCGGTTGATATTGAGAGCAACTCTGCGAAGTTTGATCTGAACCTTGAGATAACTGAAGGGCAAGGAGAGCTTACAGCTTTATTCAACTATAACACGGATTTATTTGATGAATCCAGCATAGCTCGGATGGGGATTCATTATGTTGAGCTGCTGAGGAGCATTGTTGGGCGGCCCTGGCAATGTTTGAGCGAGCTGCAGTTTTTGCCTGAACTGGAGCGTCGGCAACTGCTGGTTGGGTGGAATGAGACGGAAGCGGGGTATCCGCGGGGCAAATGTCTTCACGAGCTGTTTGAAGAGCAGGCAAGGCGGAGTCCGGAAGTGGTGGCGGTAGTATTTGGAGGAGAGGAGCTGACATACGGGCAGCTCAATGGGAAGGCCAATCAGCTTGCGCGTTATTTACGTTCGAAGGGTGCAGGACCGGAAGTAATTGTAGGGATCTGCGTGGAGCGTTCGGTGGAGATGGTAGTTGGCCTTCTTGGGATACTGAAGGCGGGAGGGGCCTATTTGCCGATCGATCCCCAATATCCGAAGGAACGTATTGCCCGTGCATTACAACATGCCAAGCCCCGGATTGTATTAACCCAGGGCTCATTAAAAGGATTAGTGTCAGGGGTAAAACAGTTTTTTCTGGATTTGCAATGGGAGGAGCTTACTGAGGAGAAATCTGATGATCTCGAGACTATTACTTCCTCGGGAAATCTTGCTTACGTAATTTACACATCCGGCTCCACAGGACAATCCAAAGGAGTTGGGGTAACGCATGAGAACATTGTTCATTCCACCTCGGCAAGGCTGCAATATTATCAGGCCCCGATAACCGGATTTCTGCTTCTATCCTCTATTGCATTCGATAGTTCAATGGCAGGGATTTTCGGGACCCTTTGCCAGGGAGGACGCCTGGTATTATTGCCTCAGGGAGCCACCTTTGATACCCGAGCCCTTTCACACCTGATCTTCTCACACCGGGTTTCCCATCTGCTTGCCGTTCCTTCGTTATATGAAGCCCTATTGCAGGAAATGACGCCCGAGGAGGGAAAGAGCCTCGAACTTGCAATAGTAGCGGGGGAATCCTGCAAAAAGGGTCTGCTGAATTTACAGAACGACCGATTCCCGCAAGTAAAGCTATTCAACGAATACGGTCCGACCGAAGCAACGGTTTGGAGCAGCGTTTACCGATGGGAGGCCGATGGAGGAGAACGGGTTCCGATTGGGCGCCCGATTGCCAATACACGGATTTACCTGCTGGATGTTCACTTGAATCCGGTACCGGTAGGGGTATCGGGGGAATTATACATTGGGGGAATTGGTCTTGCGCGAGGGTACCTGAATCGATCCGAGCTGACGGCTGAACGTTTCATTCCCGATCCTTTCAGGGAGCCTGGAGGCCGTTTATACCGGACTGGAGATCTGGCGCGGTATCGGCAGGATGGGAATATTGAATACCTGGGGCGGACTGATCATCAGGTAAAGATTCGAGGTTTCCGGATAGAGCCAGGAGAGATAGAAGCTGTTCTGGGAAAGCATCCGCACATCAGAGAAGTGGTAGTGGTTGCGCGCGAGGACACACCTGGCGAGAGACGTCTGGTGGCATATGTGGCAAGAGATAAGTGCTGCGACCGGTCAGCTGAAGGGATTGATGGACTGCGGGCCTATCTCAAGGAGCAGCTGCCGGAGTACATGGTTCCCTCTGCTTTCGTGTACCTAGATGGTTTGCCGCTTACTCCGAATGGAAAGGTGGATCGCAAGGCACTACCTGTTCCCGATATGAACCTGCAGGTGGGTTCCCGGTATGTAGCGCCGCGTACGGCTACGGAAGAGATCGTGGTAAACATCTGGGCAGAAGTGCTTGGGCTGGAACGTGTGGGTATCCAAGATAACTTCTTCGAACTCGGCGGACATTCCCTGCTGGCCATCCGAATGCTCCAAAAGATAAAACTTAAACTTAAGCTCTGCCCATCAGTAGCCTTTTTTTTTAAGCAGCCAACTATTGCCAGGTTATCGGCCTTCCTGGAAGGCAGGACACTACCGGAAAGAATTCCAAGTGACATAGACTTGGAAGCCGAAGCAAGCCTGGATCCCGTTATTCAGCCAGCTACCATATCCACCTCTGTAGCCCAGTTTCAGCATGATCCCTCGGTAATATTCTTGACAGGAGCAACAGGGTTTCTGGGTGCTTATCTACTTCATGAGTTGTTGAAGCAAACATCGGCATCCGTGTATTGCCTTGTACGCGCAGGATCCTATCAGGAAGGTTTCACGCGATTACAAGATGCATTGATAGGTTATGGAATATGTAACCCGGAGCTGATGCATAAAGTATTCCCTGTTTGCGGAAATTTATCCGAACCTCAATTTGGCCTTTCCTTCCACGAATTCAATGCTCTCGCCAAGAAGGTGGATGTGATCTATCACAATGGGGCATTAGTTAACTTCCTTCAACCATATCAGACACTAAAAGCAGTCAATGTATTGGGGACCCAGGAAGTACTGAGGTTAGCCTGCACGCAGAGAGTCAAGCCGGTTCACTATATTTCTACTTTGTCCGTGTTTGGTAATGAATTGCCATCCCAAAAGCAGGAGTTCACTGAAGAGGATTTTCCGGATGCGGATGCGAATATGGGAAATGGTTATAACCAAAGTAAATGGGTCGCGGAAAAACTTATAAGGATTGCGGCTGATCGCGGTGTGCCTGTGAGTGTTTATAGGCCTGCAACTGTAACGGGGCATAGCTGTACTGGCATTTGGAATACCGATGATTTCCTCTGTCGCCTAATTCGGGGCTGTATCGATATAGGCAAAGCACCCGCTGTAAAGACGAATTTTGATATTGTTCCCGTCGATTATGTAAGCAAGGCGATCTTATGCCTCTCCAGACAGCCGCAAATGATAGGTAAAACGTTTCACCTTAGTAACAAGTATCCAGTTAGTGCCACAGCTCTGGTCGATTGGATCAACGATTTTGGTTATTCGGTACAACAGGAACCTTATCTTCAATGGATTGAAAGTGTCAGGATCGCGGCTGAATATTCCGAAACGCACCCTTTATATCCACTTCTTCCCCTGTTCCAGCGTGATGTGAGGCGCGAAACAGATTCGCAGGATATGCGAAAACGTTATAACAGTGCCCAAACGGAGGATGCACTTCTAAATAGCGAAATTTGGTGTCCTATTGCCGACCGCGATTTATTTGGCATTTACCTATCGTTCCTCGGACGCAATCAGTTATTAACTTAACAGAATTGACGTGGCAAATATTGTTTTTGTCTTGGCTCCTTCAATGGGCTCACTTAACTCCAGCCTTAAGCTGGCCAAAATGCTCAAGGCTAATGGTCACCAAGTGAGCTACGTGGGATTGGCCGACAGCGAAGAGTATGTGCTCAAGAATGGAGTGGAGTTTAAAAAAATATACGAAAAATGGTTCCCTAAAGGGTTTGGCGCCAAACAGGCACTTCTTCCAGTAACCGCCTCTTCGGAGAATGACGTACTGCGAGCTGGAGTATCAAGAGAACAGGCATTTCTGGAGGCCATTTTAAACGAAGATACCGAATTCCCAAGAGTCATAGAGACCCTTAGACCTGACTTGATTTTGCATATACATGCGGATCCGCTGATGGTCGTGCTCGCCTTGCAAAGCTACGCATTAGGCATAAATGCTGCTTATTTGCGCGACATGCTGGGTCGTTCGAAGCATAGCGAGATTCCCCCGATCTGGACCGGCATAATTCCTTCTGAATCCATATATTCACGGTTATGTATACAACTTGCATGGCATAAAAACAGCGTTCTCAGAACATATTCGACCCTATATTCCCGATTCCTGGCGTCTGTCGATTTCAACGGGATGATTAAGAAACTAGCCAAGAAATCTGGATATCCATGGGCGCTGGTGGATAAAGAGGGATTGCCACCTTACATCCTTAAGTTACCGGAAGTAGTTTTATGTCCGAAAGAGTTCGATTTTCCGCATTCGGACAAGCCTGGTCGTTATTACACGGAAGCTTCAATTGATATTGAGCGAAATGAAGTTTCTTTTGCCTGGGATGCTCTGGATGAGACCCGTCCCCTCGTGTATTGCGCCCTTGGAACATTGGCTTGGCTTCCTACTGAACACTATCGTGCATTTTATCAAGCGGTTATTGATGCGGCGTGTTCATGCCCCGGTTTTCAATGGATCTTGGCGGTGGGTGATTTTATCTATCCTCAGGATTTCACGAATATTCCCTCGAATGCAATTATCGTACATCGGGCCCCACAACTGCAGATGCTTAAGCGGTCGAGAATGATGATCACCCACGGAGGTACGAACACAATAAAGGAGTGCATATACTTCGGTGTGCCTATGGTCGTATTTCCCCTAGGCTACGATCATCCCGGAAATGCCGCCAGAGTTATATACCACGGTCTGGGAGTGAAAGGAGATTTCTTAAAGGTAACCAAGGAACAAGTGCGAGCTTTGGTCGATACAATCAACCTTGATTCGGGTTACGTCAGGCGCGTGCAACTTATGCAATCAAAATTTCAGGAAGCGGAAAACGCACAGTTAAGTTTGAAAATGATCGAAGCGCTATTGCAAAAGCGATCACTATCTTAACTACGACTCATCTTTACCAGTTTTTTGACATTAAGAAGGATCGAGAACATGATAATTCTGGGGTTTCAGGGCGGTTTGGATCCAATTCATTCGCGTAGTGCGTTAGGTAGTATTTGTCATGATGCGTCTGCTGTTGTAATTCGAGATGGTGTGCTCCTCGCCGCCGTTGAAGAGGAACGTATGGACAGAATTAAACATTCCAATAAGGTGGCGGCACGGGCTGTAAGTGCGTGCATGACTGAAAATAATATAAGTGCAAACCAGATCGACAAGATTGTCATTCCTTGCATAGAGTCCACCGCTGATGCTTCCCTGAGATGGATTCTCTTTCCTAAGGCAAATGAGAAAGTAAAGGGAATTCGTGAATTGATGCACGAAACGTTTAGTGATTGTATTGGATTTCGCGTAGATGATGAGAAATTTGATTTCGTACCTCACCATTTAGCACATGCAGCTAGCGCTTATTATTGCTCTGGGTTCGAGAATGCTCTTGTTTTGGTGCTCGATGGATTTGGTGACAATTTCTCCGGAATTGCGTGCAGTGTAAACAAGGGTGTATGGAGCACGATCAGAGAGTTTCCCATACCGGAATCCCTCGGTGAGTACTATTTGGCTGGGACCAGATATCTCGGGTATGACTTGTTTGACGAATACAAGATTATGGGGCTGGCGCCATATGGAGATCCCGATCGATATAGGAACCTGTTTCGTCAATCTTATGAGCTGTTGCCGGAAGGTCGCTATAACATCCTGGGCAACCTTATCAACCTGCTCTGTGAAGCGTCACCCCGGCGCCGGCGCGGAGAACCTATCACGCAAGTTCATAAAGATATCGCTGCCGCTCTCCAGGAGGCGCTGGAGGATATGGCTTTTCATCTATTGAGATATCTTCAGAAGGAGACAGGGCACCGGCAGTTATGCCTGGCGGGTGGAGTTTCACACAACTGTACTTTAAATGGAAAAATTCTATATTCGGCGTTATTCGACGCTGTTTTTGTGCAGCCAGCGTCACACGATGGAGGTCTCTCTCTGGGCGGAGCGTTACTAGCCTATCACAGCCGGCAAGAGAGACAAGGAGCCGACTATATACCATCCCCTTCACTGGAACATGTCTATCTTGGAACAGAGGTGGGTTCCAATAAAGAAATTAGGGAAGGATTGGATATATGGAAGGATTTTATCGAATTCGAATATGAGGCGGATATTGCGGAACGAACTGCGCAGCTTCTTGCGGAACACTATATTATCGGATGGGTACAAGGTCGTGCGGAATTTGGACCTCGAGCGTTAGGTAACAGAAGTATCCTGGCTGACCCGAGACCGGCTGAGAACATGAGCATCATCAATCAAATTGTAAAAAAAAGAGAGGCGTTCCGGCCATTTGCCCCTGCAGTGCTAGAGGAATACGCGGAGGATTACTTCGAGATTCCCAGTAAAAGCAAACAGTTTCCTTTCATGACGTTTGTATTAAAAGTGCGGGAAGACAAAAGGAAGCTTCTCGGTGCTACTACTCATGTAGACGGGACTGCACGGATACAAACAGTATCGAAAAAAACTAACGAACGTTTCTGGAATCTTATCGACGCTTTCCGTAGAAGGACGGGGATGCCGGTACTCTTAAATACTTCCTTCAATAACAATGCGGAACCCATTGTTAACTCGGTGAATGACGCTATTGTCTGTTTTCTGACAACGGACCTTCATTACCTGATTATTGGTAATTATCTGATAAAAAAGAAGCTCTTTGAACAGAAACAGTTTTTGCATCTCCTCCTCTCGTTGCCAGCATATTGTATTTTGATGCAATCCAGGACATTCATGTCTTCTTCTGAAACGTCCTGGTCCTGGGAGTTGCGGAGAAATTATGATGAAAGATTGACTACGTCTATCTCACCTGAAGTTCACCGACTTTTATCGCAAGCAGATGGGAAGCATTCTATAAGTCAACTTTTATCCGAGTGTGAAATTCCTTATGAGCGCCAGGATGAGGTGATAAAAGAAATTGGAGAATTGTGGTCTTTGCGAGCGATTGTATTAAATCCCGCATGATGAATCGTCGCTGCTGCTCCTATCCGCCTGTCAGCGAAATATTCTTTCAGATTGCCCGATGGATATAGTTGCTCATCTTTTCTCACGCTCACGAACCAATATCCTCCTGGCTGTTACGATAGGCATACTCAGCGGATTAGGAAATGCACTTCTCATAGGCTTGATCAATTCAGCCTTGTATTCATCCGCCTCTGGCCTAGGTTCCAGTCCTCTCATATACGGAGGGCTCGGGCTCGCTGTCGTGCTCACTCATATTATCTCGACGATTATAGTGATGCGTGTAGGCCAGACAGCAGTCCGGGATCTGCGTATGGATCTTAGCCGACGAATTATCGGTGCACCGCTACGCTTATTGCAAAAGCTAGGGGCGCCACGAGTGTTGGCAAACCTCACGGAAGATATTCCCGTGATGGTCAATGCTTTTCAATTGGTGCCCCACCTATGTATCAATTTTGCTTGGGTGCTTGGTTGTCTTATTTATCTTGCGTGGTTATCCTGGAGTTTATTCACCCTAATGATAAGTACCCTTGTATTAGGGGTAGTGGTCTATTGGTTAAGTACCAGAAAGGCGATAGCTCCTCTGCGGGCCGCTCGGGAACAAGATGACGCACTATATGCACATTTTAGAGCATTAATAATGGGCATCAAGGAGATTAAACTGCATTCCCGTCGACGAGATGCTTTTCTTTTAGATCTTTTATATCCCACGGCGGAGGCATGTCGGCAAGGTAACATTTCAGCCATGACCGTGTTCATACTCGCATCCATTTGGGGCAGCGCGGTTTTATATTTTGTTATAGGAGTCATTCTTTTTGCGGCAACCGGATGGGAGGGCATAGCCCAAGAAGTTATAACTGGATATACATTGACTGTTCTTTATATGATGGCGCCGCTGACGGGTGTAATTAATGGCCTACCCGCGTTAGGCCGAGCGAGCATTGCTTTAGGCAAAATCAATCATTTGAAGAAAGAACTTGTGGATCAAACGGAACGTTTGAATACACCTGATCCGTCTCCGTCACAAAGAATTCCGGCAACACTCGAATTGATAAAGGTTACTCATCGTTATTGCCGGGAAGGACAAAACGATAACTTTACCTTAGGTCCCCTGAGTATTACGCTTCAGCCGGGAGAATTGGTTTTCTTTACGGGGGGTAATGGCAGTGGAAAATCCACCCTTGGATTGCTCCTGGTAGGACTTTACAGTCCGGAAGGAGGACAAATCGTACTCAATGGCGAAGTAGTAGATGACACAAATAGAGATGTCTATCGCCAACAGTTCTCCGCGGTGTTTTCAGATTTTTATCTTTTTGAAAGCTTATTAGGTTTAGCTCAGGAAAATCTGGATAAAAAAGCGCAAAGTTACCTGGCAGCGCTTCAGCTTGACCGCAAAGTCGCAATCGAAGATGGTGTTTTTTCCACCGTAGAACTGTCTCAGGGGCAGCGCAAACGGCTGGCATTATTGACCGCTTATTTAGAAGACAGGCCTTTTTATGTATTTGATGAGTGGGCAGCCGACCAAGATCCCATTTTCAAAGAACTCTTCTATACCATCATTCTTCCTGACCTCAAAGCTTGCGGGAAAACAATAGTAGTGATTACTCATGACGAACATTACTTCCATGTGGCCGATCGATGTGTAAAGCTGAAAGATGGACGTATCTTGGAAACCAAGATAAAAAATCTTCCCCGTTCTTATGCTGTTCATGCCAGCACGAGTAATCCATTTGTATAAAACCCCTAAAAGATGATTATAAAGCGTGAATCTGAACCGCCTCGGATTTGAACTGATCCCCAGAAATTGGATGAATTTCAAGGGGATTCGATGACAAAGTACGACACGGAATTCAAATTGCGAGTGGTAAAGAGCTATCTCGCTGGGGAGGGTGGCGCCAAGCTACTGGCAAGACACTGGGTCGGTGCCAGAGGAAAAGGTTCGCATTTGGCTGGGATCACTACGAGCTACACGGTATCGAAGGCTTGCGTCCTAAGCGCAGTAGTTATCCAGTCGTCAATGCGACAATTTGTCGCATTGACGACTAATTGATTTGAGGGGATAACTATTGCCTAAGTATTTTGTGGATGAAATGTAAGGCGAATGGGGCTGTCAGGGTGAACAGAATCCACCCTTTTTGCTTCGGCTAGCGCCGTAACGGTGGGTGTCGTCTTCCCTTTATTGCTTAACCCCACAAATAACTCACCGGAAACACCATTTAGATGAGGGCTACCTGATTTTTCAGTTCGCATGCCATATGTAGTAGAAACATATTTTTTATTGCAATAGCAGCATTTCATAAATTTTTTGCGATGCCGTGTTCGGTTTTGGCAGGCTTAAACGTCATAGATAGATAGAAAGGTTTTTAAAAGTTGTAGTGGCGTTTTTAATGCTGATCCTGTTTCCAAATAGATAATTTATTAAGATGATATTAAAACGCTCCTTCTGGGTGTGGCTGCATCGCTGGGCAGGGCTGTTCATGGCTGGTTTTTTGATCGTTGTGGGGGCGACGGGTAGCTTGCTGGCGTTCTACCCCGAACAAACCCAGGACAACAGACTGGATGTTGCTGCATTGGCTGAGCTTGCGCAGCAGCAAATTCCGCATGGCCGAGTTGATTTCGTCACGCTTGAAGCGGCTCATGGTGCCACACAGGTTGGCATGAGCGCACCCCCGGATGAGGCTGGTCAAGCAAGCGCACTCGGGTTCAACCAACTGATTCTCGACCCTTATACCGGTGAAGAACTGGGACGGCGCCAGTTTGGAGTGATTTCCGAAGAGATGATTAACTTCATGCCTTTTGTGTACAAGTTGCACTACGAACTGGCGTTAGGCAGGTTCGGGTTATGGGTATTGGGCATTTGTGCTCTGATCTGGGTGATCGATTGTTTTGTCGGGTTTTATCTGACCTTGCCGCAGCGACGCAGGCAATCCCCAAAATCCTCTCCTGATCAGAACAGCTGGGGGCTTGCTTGGAAAATCCGCTGGCAATCGAGCAGTTACAAACTCAATTTCGACTTGCATCGCGCCAGCGGTCTATGGCTGTGGCCGATTCTGCTTACTTTTGCCTGGTTCAGTGTTTATATGAACTTGTGGGATACGGTCTATACCTGGACTACTCGTGCAGTGATGGAATACAAGGCACCATGGACAGAACTTCCAAAACGGAATATCCCTCTGGCAGAAGCTGAGATAGGCCGGCGGCAGACGCAATCCATTGGTGAAGAACTGATGGCTGAGCAGGCGGATAAACATCATTTCACCATCGAGCAGGTGGTTGCCCTGGGATTGAATCGCATGAACGGTACTTACGCCTATACCGTGCGCAGCTCAAAAGACATTCAGGACAAGCGGGGAAGGACAAACGTATTTTTTGATGCCAATTCGGGTGAACTCAGACTGGCGCTGCTGCCGAGCGGCCAGTACAGTGGTAATACGGTAACTACCTGGCTTGCTGCATTGCATATGGCCAATGTATTCGGATTGCCGTACCGTATTTTTGTCTGTGTGCTTGGCCTGGTGATTGTCATGCTGTCAGTGACCGGCATCATTATCTGGATGAAGAAACGGGCAGCGCGTCTCAGCCCCAAAAACCAGCAACACGATTCGCGTTACCTGGGGCCATCGGTACATCGTCATTCATAGCCATTCCCGGAGACAAACATTGATCCGTTGCAAATGGGCCGCTGTGCTGGGTTTGATATTTCTGATCAGCGGTTGTAATACGGCACCGGAACGACAGGAAAGCAGGCTCGATGTTTCTGTTCCTGCTGTGTGGAGTGCTTCTGCAAATACTTCTCCGCTTGCCGGACAGCATTGGGTGGAATCGTTCAATGACCCGGTACTGTATTCACTGGTTGAACAGGCGCTGGCCAGCAATTTCGATTTGAAGACAGCCGCAGCACGTATCAATGCCGCCATTGCACAGGCACGCATCGATGGCGCTGCACTCTGGCCCCAGCTCTCATTTGCACCGGGATATCAGTATGCACAGGTGCGCAGTGCCGGTTTTGGTTCGGCGCAATACAGCGTATTCGAAGCGTTATTCAATCTGAGCTGGGAAGCGGATATCTGGGGACGCATCCGTTCACTCAGGGAGGCAGCCCGTCAGGAAGTGGAGGCAACCAGCGCTGATTTTCAGGCAGCCCGGTTATCACTTGCTGCACGTGTCGTGCAGAACTATTTTGCATTACTGGAAGCGCAGCTTCAGGCTCGTGTGGCAGAACAATCTGTTGCGGATCGCAGTACAATTGCCAGTCTGGTACAGGGACGTTTCGAACGGGGTCTGGTGCGTGCACTCGATGTGCGCTTGGTATTGACCGATCTGGCGCAAGCCCGATCACAGCTTGCCTATACCAGGAATCAGGTGCAGCTGGTTACCCGGCAACTGGAAATTCTGCTGGGAGATTATCCGGATGGCACATTGCCTCAACTCGACAATACAGTAACCGCTTTATCCGGTTCAACGGTTCAGCAGATGCTGCCTGTTCCCCCGCCACAGCTCCCTGCCGGCCTGCCTTCCGAATTACTGACCAGACGCCCTGATCTGATCGCCTCATTTGCACGGTTGCGCGCAGCTGATGCACGCCTGGAAAGTACCAGCAAGCTGTTATTACCGCGCATTACGCTGACAGCAGCAGGTGGAACGCGCGATACTGCGTTGACTGATCTGATCGATCCGCGATCGGTTGTCTGGAATCTGTTTGCCGGGGCGGTACAACCCGTATTCACTGGTGGACGTATCCGTGGAAATATTCAATTGAACGAAGCCTATGTGGAAGAAGCTTTCAACCGGTATCAGGGGGTGGCGCTGAATGCCTTTCGTGAAGTCGAGCAGGCATTGGCGGCGGAAGAATGGTTACGTGCGCAGGAGAAAGAATTAAGTGAGGCCGTGCAGCAGACCGAAGCCAGTCAGGAACTGGCACTGTATTCCTATCGCCAGGGTTTCATTCAGATTCTGACATTGTTGGACAGCTATCGCAGTACGCTCAATGCGCAAAGTGCTCATCTGGCTGTCAGACGTCAATTACTGAATAACCGTATCAATCTCTACCTTGCTCTCGGAGGCAGTATTTGAGTACCACGGAAATAGTTCTGAATATGATAAAAGATACATTATCTATCATTGAGTTACTGCTTTTATCGTTACGGCGTGTCCAGTTTTTGCTGGCTGAAACGTCATAGTAGAAAAGGGTTGTCAACATTTTTCAACGATCTCTTTATTTTTGTTCCTGCAGTTTCATTCGAATATCTGTTTAATCATCTGCGGTGCTGTTTCCCATTAAAAGAATAAAAACAAAATTGTGAGCTTACGTCGTCAAATCTGGATTGCCACCCTGGTTTTCCTTATAGGTGGACTGGCAGCCTGGCTGCTCATTCAATTCCCGCCTGAGAATGGCAAACAGGAAGAAACACTGACACCGCCTATTGTTCAGGTTGCCCAAGTTGAAATGCAATCAAAACGTTTGCATGTCCGATCACAAGGGCAAGTCAGTGCTCATACCGAAATCGATCTGGTGACGGAAGTTTCCGGCCGGATCATCGATATTTCACCGGCCTTCGTCAGTGGTGGATTTTTTCACAAAGGGGATGTGCTGGTAACCATCGATCCGGCAGATTATGACCTGCGTGTGGCGCAGACACAGGCACAGGTCAGGGAAGCACATCATTTACTGATGCGTGAAGAAGCAGAAGCAGCTCAGGCCCATGATGAATGGAAACATCTGGGCCAGGGAGATCCCAGCCCACTCAGTCAGCGTATTCCACAACTGCAGGAAATGCGTGCGAAACTGGCTGCGGCAGAAGCTGCAGCCAGGCATGCTGAACAGCTCAGACAACGTACCCGGATTCGTGCCCCATTTGACGGACGCGTGCGCAGCAAAAACACCGGTATCGGACAATACGTCACGCAAGGGAATGTACTGGGGATAATCTACAGCAGCGACTATGCAGAAGTCCGGTTGCCGGTCAGCACCCAGGATCTGGCTTTCATCGACGTACCTGATGCGTCAGTTGCACATGAAGAAAATTCCAGACAGGGGTCACTGGTAGTACTGGCGGCAGAATACCAGGGAGAAAAACGATTCTGGCAGGGAAGGATCGTACGCAGCGAAGGCGTAATCGACCGAAATACCGGCATGCTGATGCTGGTTGCGCGCATATCAGATCCATTTCTGCGTATACCCGCTTCACTTCAATCTGATGAGATTCGCTTGTCCAGACTGACCAACACTACAGTATTACCAGTCGGTTTATTTGTCGAGGCTCTGATTCAGGGACGCCTGATCGACCGATTGATGGTTCTGCCGACCAGTGTCATGTTCAAGGATGATCAAATAGCCGTTGTTGATCGGCAGGATCAATTGCATTTGCGTACTGTTAAGCTGTTGAAACGTGAACGTGAGCAGGTCATCATTCAGTCCGGGCTCAATGCTGGGGAACGAGTGTTGGTATCTGGTCTGCTGCAGCCGATGGAAGGATTGCAGGTCAAATCTGAACTGCCGAACACGAACGGCCAGGCTAGTGGCGACAGTCATCCATGAAACTGATCATCTGGTTTATCAGAAATCCGGTTGCCGCCAATTTGCTGATGATCCTAATCATCGTTGGTGGAATCGTAGGGTTGATTACTGCAGACCGTTATGTCTATCCGCCGGAGCCACGCCACCAGCTCCAGATCACTACCGTTTATGACGGGGCAGGGCCAGGTGAAGTCGAGCAGGCGATCTGTATCCCGATCGAGCATGCGGTCCATGATTTGCAGGGAGTCAGGCATCTGCACGCTGAGGCGCAGCAGTCGCTTTGTCGTGTATTAGTGGAATTTGATCCGGCTGTCGATGCGACTCGGTTGCAAGCGGAAGTCCAGGCCCGTTTGGAAGCTGTAACGGTATTTCCCCGAGATGCGGATAAACCGGTGATTCGTGAATTGAAAACAGGTCCACCGGCGATTGTTGTTACTGTACGGGGCATGGCTGATCTGCGCACGTTACAGCATTACCGTGATCGACTGCACATCCGGTTGAGTACTCATCCGGATATTGGCCAAATCCTGCTTTTTCCGGAAATACCGTATGAAGTATCGATTGAGATCACCAGAGAGGATTTACGGCGCTACGGCCTCAGCTTCGACGAAATTGCTGAAACGATCCGCGCTGCTTCCGGCAATATCTCAGCGGGAGAATTGAAGAATAGCGATGGCAGGTTATTGATCAGAAGCCAGGCACAGGCCATGACCGTGGAGGATTTTGCTGCGATCCGCCTGCGATCGGACCAGCAGGGTATGCAACTGAAACTGGGCGATATAGCGCGGATCACTGAGATCGTGCGTGAGCAGAATATACTGATCAGATCGGATGGCCTGCCGGCAGTAGAAATGGTGATCTGGCCGAGGAATCAATTGGGTACGACTGTGAAGGCCGTCAATCAGGTGATTGCCGCCTATCGTTCAGAATTACCCTCCAGCGTTGAGGTCATTACCTGGGATGACTTTTCTAAGTATTACGATGAGAACATGTCGATGCTGAGAGGCAACGCTATTTCCGGCTTCATCCTGATATTTATCGTGCTGGCACTGGTTCTGGATATTCGCTTGGCGTTATGGGTCAGTGCAGGAATTCTGATTTCGGTTTTCGGTGCTTTCTGGTGGATACCGATTTTAGGTATTTCCCTGAATGTCTACACCATTACTGCGCTGATTTTGATTCTGAGCGTGGTGGTGGATGATGCCATTATCGTCGGTGAGCATATCCATAGGCTTCAACAGCAGGGGCAGTCTGGTATATCCGGTGCCATTGGTGGGGTGCGTGCAATGGCGCCGCTGGTTGTGCCCATGGTACTGACTACCGTGATTGCGTTTACGCCAGGCTTGCTGCTGCCAGGGTTGACCGGGCATCTGCTGTATAACATCTCTGCGGTGGCGATCCTGGCTTTGCTGTTTTCTATGACGGAAACACTGTTGATCCTGCCTGCTCATCTGGCTGGACAAAGTATAAAGGATCCAGCTATTGCTGGGATCATGCCTGGTTTTGTGGTATGCGCAATAGCAACGCTCAAGGAGCAGGTGGATAGCGGATTACGCTGGTTGACTGGATTTTATGTTTGCATTTTGCGTGTTGCACTGCAGTGGCGTTACATCGTGATTGCCGGCTTTACGATTGCATTGCTGCTGATTGCTGCGCTGGTCATATCAGGACGTATTACCAGTGTGCTGGACAGACCGGTGGATGATTACTATCTGGTGGGCATGCTCAAATTTCCAGCTGGTACCGCATTTGAAGAAATTGACCGGCAAGCCTTGCGGCTGGAGCGTATTGCCAATGAAATCCGGGCTCAACTGAATCAGAAATATTATCGTGATGATTTTGCTGAGAATGGTGACAGTGTTCGTCATGTGCTTATGTTCAGTAATGATAATGTGGCGGTGGTTAACCTTGAACTGGCTATCGATGACCATATTCGCAACCAGGTGGACGATATCAAACAGCAGTGGCAGGAACGTTTTGGCCCGTTGCCGGCGGGTACGACGTTGACTATCCAGAGTTTCTGGCCGCGTGATCTCGGTGTATCGACAGAAGGGGCACCCAAGGCAATCGAATGGGTACTGACAGCACCGGATACCGTGGTGCAAAATGCAGCCGGAGTGATACTGAAGCATAAGCTGGCTGCCTATGCCGGGGTGCACAGTGTCACCAGCTCGATGCAGCCTGGCAAGCCCGAGCTGCATCTTGAGCTCAAACCTGCTGCCTTTCATGGCCTGACGATGCGTGACCTGAGTGAACAGGTACGACATGGTTTTTTTGGACTCGAGGTGCAACGATATTATCACGAGCATGATGAAATCCGTGTCATGCTGCGTTTCCCGCGTGAAGACAGGCAAACACTGGAGCAACTGCAGAATATGCCGATCAGATTGCCTGACGGGAGCAGTGTGCCGTTCGATACAATTGCCCGGGCGAAATATCAGCCAGGGTTCGCCAGTATTCAGCGCACCGATCGGGAGCGTATTCAACTGATTGGCGCAGAAGTCTACCAGGATCAGGCCGATGTCGAATCTATCCTGGCCGATATGCGTGTTCATGTCATTCCACAACTGAAAGCGCAATTTCCCGGATTGGATATAAAACCAGGTGAATCCCGGCAGAAACAGGAAGAGGTGATGTCAGATCTGTGGCTTTACGGAATCCTGGCATTGTTCGGTATGTATGCGCTGCTTGCAATACCGTTGCGTTCCTATACCCAGCCATTGATCATCATGCTGACCATTCCTTTTGGTTTCATCGGAGCAGTAGTCGGTCATCTGTTGTTTCAGATTCCACTTTCACTGGAATCGTATTTTGCATTATTTGCTGTGAGCGGAATCGTCATCAATGACAGTCTGGTTCTGATTGCACAGATCAATAAAAACCTGCAACAGAAAATGCCGGTGATAAAAGCAGCGATCGTTGCGGGAAAATTACGTTTCCGTGCCATCTTGTTAATGAATGTTACGACCCTTGCCGGTTTGTTGCCCCAGCTTAGCTCACAGGGATACGATGCGGAAAAAATTATGCCGATGGCTGTTACCATCGCATTTGGCATGCTCTTCACATTCTTTGTGACACTGTTTCTGGTTCCAGCCGTGTGCGTCATATTCAATAAAAATACGCAAAGCAGCCAGCAATTGAATGCTTGTAAAATTTACCTATAAATTTCTCCTTGCCACAAATGAAGGTTTGTTGATTAAGTATTCGTAACCGTCAGGATTACCTGGGTGCGACAATTTGCCACATTCTTCAGGGCGGAGAAAGACAGTATGATGAGCGCAGTTATTAGCCAGATATACCCTCTGTTCATGACAATTACTTATTCCGGCGATGAACTGTTTCTTCAATTGCGCAGTGATCTGCTGGATTATCTGTGTCGCAAGCTGAGCAAAGATGAAGCAGCCGAAATACTTCAGGAGATCTATCTGCGATGGCGCAGGCAGGATATTTCGAGTATTGAAAGCCCGCGCGCCTTCCTGTTTACCGTTGCACTCAATCTGATCCGGGATCAGGCACGGCGTCAGGCGCATGTGCAAACCTATGCCAGCACCATGCAATACCTGTTTCAGGATAAACCTGCGGATAATAATCCTGCACAGCGTTGTGACGAACGCAGACAGATAGAATACCTGCAGCAGGCTCTGGATCAGTTACCGGAAAATGTATGCCATGCTTTTCTTCTTTTTCGTCTCGATGGTTTGACATTTACTGAAATCGCACGGCAGATGGACATTTCAAGCAAATCCGTGGCACGCTACACAAGCTCAATGAACTCGATACCAATCTGCAGATCATTGCAGACACTCTGAAACTGGATATCGTACATTTGGCTCCCGGCCATTACAGACTGGGAGCCCTGCCGCAATCAACTCGCTGGGGGACACACGTATTCACCGAAGTATCATGCTGCGTGTGCCGTATATCGATCACGAGTCGGAAAGTAGCCAGGATTATTTACCATTATTCATCCCGGCTCTCGTATCTGTTATTTGAAATGTCTTATACCGGTATATTCTCCTTCCGTTTTGAGCGTAATCGTCATCGGAATGGATGTCCGATTTCGCCAGAACCACCCATGATTACCGTCAAAAGCCGCTTCCAGGACGCCTTCCCGCATTTGTCCCGCGCCTTTGCTGTAACTGTGGTAGCTGATCTTGAGTTCTTTTGAATCCCCATGCTGATCAAAAACGGCTGTTCCCCCATTCGTCCGCCAGACATAGTGAACTTTACTTCCCTTTGTCATTGTCACTTTGATCTCAGTACCTTGATTTGGGGCAAGCGTTATCTTTTTTTCATGACTCATCCCTGATTTTGGAGGAAGCGTCAGAGATTCTGTTACTGCTGTTTCCATCGTTGATACTGTTTCCGCTTCTGACAGTTCAGTCTGTAGACTGGCAGCCGTACTTGCCCGATCTGCAATTGCTTCTTCTGCCAGAGAAACCTTGATTTCTCCCATTCTTTTCAGACCGGTAATTTCACCGAAACCGGTTGGATCGATACCGTATTCCGCAGGCATTACAACAGTGATGAGTAAAAATATCGCAGTCAGTAATGCAATGACGGTAGATCTGATCAATCTGCCGGTTGAGGGTATTTCATAAGTCGAAGATATGTTTGCGTTATACATAATTTTTCCTGTAAGAATAGTCAGATCGTGCTGAATAAAATGAAATGGCCTGTAATCTGGTATCCCATCAAGAGGAAGCCGAGCATCATCATGAATGTATTGGTGTTATAGGCGTGATTCATGAATTTTCCAGATTTTCTCCAATATGCAATTGCGATCAGAATGGCCGCCAGTGCGAGAATTTGTCCGATCTCGACACCGATATTGAAGAAAATGAGATTTGGCAGGAGTCCATCAGCCGGTAATTCGTATTCCAGGATTTTGGTGGCAAGGCCAAAACCATGAAACAGTCCAAAGATAAAAGTCGCAATCTTTGTATCAGGCTGAAAACCAAACCAGCGCTGAAAAGCACCTATATTGTCCAGAGACTTGTAAACGATGGAAAATCCGATGATGGCATCGATCAGATAAGGACTGACAGCAACCTCAAACAGAACACCGGATAACAGCGTAATGACATGGCCGGTAGCGAACAGCGTGACATAAATACAGATGTCCTTCAGTCGATACAAAAAGAAAATCACACCCAGCAGAAAAAGTAGATGATCGTAACCGGTCATCATATGTTTTGCGCCGAGATAAATAAAAGGTATCGGCAATATGCCGGTACTTTCCAGGATATAGCCCTTGTCGCCCTCGGTAACACCATGCGCGGTGACATCAGAGGTCATTCCGAAAATCACCACGATAAAAAGAGCCTTCATACATAAATAAGTCAACATGTCATGCTCCACAAGAGATGACATTTTCATTTCAGTCATACAAATTGCCTCCATGAATTACAGTCCGCGGATCCGGAATTTCCGTAAACCGCAGCGATGGAAACGGGTGCTGCAACAGTACTGATTCTGTCGGGAAGATAGCCTTTCCGCTGTCAAGTATCCGAGACAATGATTACCAGATGAAACCGGTAATACTGAGAGGATATATAATCGACTGAAATCGCACTGGCGCTGACTAAGCCGTCAGCACACCCGTTTGTGAAATTAGTGCCTGATTTTTAAAGAGGCGATATTTCGAGGAGGGCGGAACGGCAGATCAAGAGTTGATTCAGGAATACTGGCAGGAAAGAATCCGGGGATATTTTCCTTTCCCTGGAGAGACGGAATAACCGGCAGAAAGATAAAATAGAAAGGCTGAAATTGTCCGGCTGCATGCAGAATTAAATGATCCGTGAAATCCAGATCGTTATCGATGGTTTCGTCATGATGTTGATGAAACCCTGTATCTGTTGCGTGATTATGGTATGAATGATGATGATCGAATCCATACGATACATGGAAATGATCGAGTTCATGTTTGAAAATTTCCTTATGGAAGGACCAGGTAATTGCATTTGTCAATAAGCTGACAAACAGTATCAGAAGAATAAAATTGTTGGTCACATGTTTCTTGTGCATGGCAGCAAAACTGTATACACACCTGATCGGATCGTCAACTTTTCCGACTTGGTAAAAGGTAGTTTGATAATTGCACTGGTTTTTCCTGAAAATCATACGAAAAACAACCGATTGAGACTTGACAAGAGTGAGCAGAAAATGACATAAAACAACTGTAGGAAAAGTATAAAAAAACGCCTGTCGATTTACAAAAAGACTGTAAAAAGACAGGCAGAAGTAGAGGAGGGAAGCAATTACTTACCGGCAGAGCACACTGCTATCCAGACAAGATCCGAAAGAAAAACCTGTATTCTTTCTTATGAATCTATATTCATATTGCAGATATGAACCTAGATGTCAGGTGGTACAGATAATGAGCCGATTATGCCTTCAAAGATTCTGTTTGAGAATGTGACATATTGTCGCATCGCTTATTTGGCGTGGCTTTTGGCTGAAAAGAAGTGCAAAATCCGGGTTGAAATGTATCGAGAAAGGGATGGTTAGCTAGTTCACATTTGAGTGAAATTAATGGGGATCTAGAGAAGTAAATTACCTATCGGGGCGGAGTGTTGTATGTGTAGTAGTTCAGATTTGATCTGACAGCAGGTCTTGCCAAGAGGTGGGATTACCC
>OBJA01000279.1_pt1 | contig 47793 bp, 45 predicted proteins | sample 1519751 | NCBI WGS metagenome assembly OBJA01 (sample SAMEA3881238, study PRJEB22517) | soil metagenome | biome: lake sediment; feature: soda lake sediment; material: sediment, water from around vicinity | place: India | collected 2013-12-23 | depth 3 m
TGTATTGCTTGTGTGTTTGGGGGTTAACTTAAGGGCGGCTAATGAGCTGCCCTTTTTTCATGAGGTATCCCCTGGAAATCAAAATTTTGCAATTATTATCCTGATTTATTCAATGAATTGTCAATGCTCACGCTGGAGTGGCTGATATTTAATGGGTGATTGTGAATTACCCTCTTTTATTGCAGGATGCGACAAATACTGCCTCAGGTGTCATATTATCTTATGCTGGTTGCTGCGATGTGCAGTCGCAGGCAATTTCAAATATAGACCTTCATCGTACCATGACCGTATCAAATTCGAAAATAATTGAATTTAATACGGTCTTGGTATAGCTTTGGTATCATGTTGGTGTCATGCTGATCCAGTCGAACCATATATTTACAATACTTACGGTACTGGTGGAATGGGTGGGCCATATGAATGAATAACCTGCAATATTATATTTTTTTGAACTCACCAATCCGATAATTTTCAGACAGAAGGTGTTTGGATTGAACACTGTCTTCTGATTTTATGTTCTGATAGGTGAAATATCGTTTTTGTTGCTTATTTTCGTATTTCTCAACAGGAATAGTGCAGCATTAAATGAATTTATAATGGCGGAAAGTGCGGAAATTGTTCTGGTTTATTTTATTGGTACCTTCGGGATGATTATATTGTCGGGTGCAATATTTCTTTTCTTTACAACTTACCAGAAAAGGCTCCTGAAGAAAGAGCTGGAAATAAACAGAATTAAGTCACGCCAGCAGGAGGAACTCATTGAAAATACAGTTTTGTCGCAGGAAAAGGAGCGAAAGCGTATTGCCCAGGATTTGCATGATGAAGTAGGGGCGATGCTGTCGGTTGTAAAACTGAATATCTCAAGGTTTGAAAGGAAATCAGAGAGTCAGGTATCGAAGGAACTGGCAACTGAAACCCGGTCATACCTCGATGAGGTAATTCTGCAGGTAAGAAGAATATCGAGGGCCCTTTTGCCACCTTCGCTTGAAAGGCTTGGACTTGTTGCTGCAGTGAATGAACTTGTAAACTGGGTAAATAAAAGTGACCAGATTGAGGTTGTAGTGTGGGTGGGAGGCGAGCCTTCGAGGTTTGATTCAAAAAAGGAGATGGCTGTATTCAGGGTTGTGCAGGAACTGCTTAATAATGCAATTAAACATGCCCAGGCTTCACAGATTCTGATTAAAATACGGTTCAGCCAAAAAGGGCTTGGGGTTTCAGTGAGTGATAATGGTGTGGGGTTTGATATGAATAATGAAAAAAAGGCTGGACTTGGGCTGAAAAACCTTGAGAGCCGTACACAAATACTTCATGCCGGCATCAGGATGAGATCGCAGCCAGGCAAGGGTACATGGGCTGTAATATTCTTAGGAGAAGTAAAATGATTGACAATGAAAAATGCTGTTGACATAGTTATTGCCGATGATCATAAGTTGTTTCGTAAAGGGATCAGGGTACTTCTTGAGGATTTTGATTTCGTGAATGAGGTTCATGAGGCAGGTGACGGGAAAGAGCTGCTTGAATTGTTAAAAGGGATGAAAAAGCATCCTGATGTCATTCTTCTCGATATTCAGATGCCGGTAATGGACGGCATTGAAGCACATAAACAAATCAGAAAAAAGTATCCCCAGCAGAAAGTACTTATCATTTCAATGGAATCAGACGAACAGGTGATGCTGCATTTGATTTCGGAGGGGATTAATGGCTATTTGCTGAAGAATGCCGACCCCGAAGAGTTGGAAGCAGCAATTATAAGTGTGCTTAAAAATGATTTTTATTTCCCTAAAGATCTTTCCCAGATGGTTTTGAAGGGGGTAAAGCAGAGACAGGTGCGGCTGAACAGCCTGCCTGAGTTTTCGGAGCGTGAGCTGGAAGTTCTGGAATTGCTCTGCAAGGAATATACAGCATCGGAAATAGCCGATAAGCTTGATATCAGTACGCGCACTGTGGAAGGATACCGCAGGAAACTGCTTGAGAAAACAGCGAGCAAGAATGTTGCCGGGCTGGTAGTGTTTGCATTAAAGAACAAACTCGTTTTTTTATAAAAAAGGAGGGGGCCATTTCTGGCCCCCCTGGTTTGAATTTTCAAGCCTTTTTATCAACAGCAGTTTATTGGTGGAGAGAACGTGTTTATGGAAGAAATAACTGCTGCTGAATTCACGATTAGGCTGAACCCCGTGTGCTTAAGTTGCCCGGAATAATGAGTGGGGTAATTTTCTTCTTTTATATTTTTTGTTTTCATCTATATTTCTTCATCTCTTACAAGACAAAGATCATAAATAAAAAAATAGTGTGAAAGAGCATTTCTACGTATATAAAAAACGTAGTTCTACGCACCGTTTTTGCGTAGTTCTACGTATTGAAACTGCGTAGAACTACGCATAAAAAAAAGCTGCCCTGTTAAGGACAGCTTTTGTATTGTACTTAATAAGAGTATGTTACTTGATATTTGCCTGGGCTGCAGCAACCCTTGCAATTGGAACGCGATAGGGTGAACAGCTTACATAGTCCATTCCAACGCTGTCGCAGAATTTTACTGAAGAAGGTTCTCCGCCGTGTTCACCGCAGATACCAACTTTCAGATCTGATTTTGCGCTTCTTCCTTTTTCAGTACCCATTTTTACAAGTTGTCCTACCCCTTCCTGGTCGAGAATCTGGAAAGGATCGTGTTTCAGGATTCCTTTTTCGATATATACAGGTAAGAATTTGCCTGCATCATCGCGTGAATATCCGAAAGTCATCTGGGTAAGGTCATTTGTGCCAAATGAGAAGAAATCAGCAACTTCGGCAACTTTATCAGCTGTAAGTGCAGCACGCGGAACCTCAATCATTGTACCTACCAGGTAATCGACTTCAGTTCCTTTTTCTTCAAACACTTTTTTAGCTGTTTCATTGATGATATCGGCCTGAAGTTTATATTCCTTCAAGGTACCAATGAGGGGAACCATGATTTCCGGACGGGCATCCACACCTTTTTGCTTCAGGTTAACTGCAGCTTCAATGATGGCACGGGCCTGCATTTCGGTAATTTCTGGATATGTATTTCCAAGGCGGCAACCCCTGTGGCCAAGCATTGGGTTAAATTCATGCAGGTCTTCAACAAGAGCTTTTACTTCCTGTGCTGAAATACCCATTTCATTAGCCATTTCCTGCTGGTTAGCTTCTTCGTGGGGAACAAACTCGTGTAATGGCGGGTCGAGCAGACGGATAGTCACGCCGTATCCTTCCATTGCTTCGAGGATTCCTTCGAAATCTTTCCTCTGGTAAGGTAAAAGTTTTTCAAGGGCCTTACGTCTGTCGGCTTCAGTTTTCGACAGGATCATTTCGCGCATTGCCTTGATTCTTTCGCCTTCGAAGAACATATGTTCTGTGCGGCAAAGACCGATACCTTTTGCACCGAATTTACGGGCAATCTGTGCATCATTTGGAGAATCGGCATTTGTACGTACACTCATGCGGGTGTATTTTTCAGCCAGTTCCATAATTTTTGCAAAGTCGCCGCTCATTTCCGGATCTTTGGTCGTGATTTTGCCTTCGTATACTTTTCCTGTAGAACCATCGAGCGATATCCAGTCACCTTCCCTGAATTCTTTTCCTTCAATGGTCATAACGCGGGTTTTGTAATTGATTTTTACTGCACCAGCACCTGAAACACAGCACTTACCCATTCCGCGGGCAACAACTGCTGCATGTGAGGTCATCCCACCACGGGCTGTCAGAATACCTTTGGCAATATGCATCCCTTCAAGATCCTCGGGTGATGTTTCAACGCGCACAAGGATTGACACCGGGTAATTGGCTGCTTCATCAGCGAAGAATACAATCTGGCCTGTGGCTGCTCCCGGAGAAGCTGGTAACCCTTTGGCAAGGACAGTGGCATTTTTCAGCGCCGATGTTTCAAATATCGGGTGGAGCAATTCATCAAGTTTGTTGGCATCGATACGATTGAGAGCTGTTTTTTCATCAATCGAACCCTGCTCCAACAGGTCCATGGCAATTTTCACCATTGCTGCACCTGTACGTTTGCCGTTACGGGTTTGCAGCAGCCAAAGTTTACCTTCCTGGATTGTGAATTCAAGGTCCTGCATGTCCCTGTAGTGATCTTCCAGTTTCTGCTGGGTTTCAAGCAGCTGCCTGTAGATTTCGGGCATAGCTTCTTCCAGTGAAGGATAGTTTGCAGCCCTTTCTTCTTCACTTACTCCCTGCAGTTCGGCCCATTTTTTTGAACCTGAAAGGGTAATTTCCTGTGGTGTGCGGATACCGGCTACCACATCTTCTCCCTGTGCATTGATCAGGTATTCACCGTTGAATACATCTTCACCGGTGGCTGCATCACGGGTAAAAGCAACACCTGTTCCAGATGTCTGACCCATGTTACCAAATACCATTGCCTGAACATTGACTGCAGTACCCCACTCATCGGGAATGCTTTCAAGACGACGGTACAGTGTGGCCCGTGGATTATTCCAGCTGTTGAATACGGCAGCGATTGAACCCCAAAGCTGTTCCCATGGGTCGGTTGGGAAATCCTTACCAGTAACTTTTTTAACGGCTGCTTTAAAACGCCTTACAAGTTCCTGAAGGTCTTCAGTTGTGAAATCGGTATCAAGCTGGATTCCTTTTTCTTCTTTTAATTCATCAATAATTTCTTCAAATGGATCATGCTCTTCTTTGCTGGCAGGTTTCATATCCATTACCACGTCGCCGTACATCTGTACGAAACGCCTGTAAGAGTCCCATGCAAAACGTGAATTGCCTGATTTTTTTGCAATTCCTTCAACTGCATCATCGTTCATACCAAGGTTAAGCACTGTGTCCATCATACCTGGCATCGATGCACGGGCACCTGAGCGTACTGATAAGAGGCAAGGATTGTCCTTGTCGCCGAATGAAGTTCCTGTCAGTTCTTCAACCAAAGCTACTGCAGCTTCTACTTCCGGTTTAATCAGGTCGAAAGTTTTTTCCTGACCTTGTTCGTTGTACATTGTACAAACTTCGGTTGTAATAGTGAATCCCGGAGGAACCGGTACCCCTATTAAATTCATTTCAGCAAGGTTAGCACCCTTGCCACCCAGCAGGTTTTTCATGTCAGCTTTACCTTCGGCTTTTCCAGCTCCAAAAGTATATACATGTTTTGCCATAAATTATAATTTATAATTGTTAAGAAAAAATTTAAAATTTTGGTTTGCTAAGGTAACGCTAATTTTTCATTCTGGAAACTAAAGTCATGTTGCATAATGCTTTAAACAATATACAACTCATCAAAATCAGCTTGTTACGTATACTGATGAATATTAAGAAATTGTAAAAAGCACGCTGCTTCAGTAGATTTCCGGTATGCATCGTCAGCAAATATAAGAAAATGAATTTACTCTAAAGTAAACATTAACAACATATCCTTTTGAATATGAATGGTTAACATTATTTAACCCGGGTGTAGCCCGGTGAAACCCCATGAGGTTTATTTTTGCCTGATATTTAAAAGTTAATCCGGAAACGGATATTAACTGTATCCGGCTCAGGACAAGAAAGCAGGAATGGAGCCATTCCTGCTTTCTTATATATAAGAGCCTATATTTTCAGATGTTACTGCTGTTTATCTTCCTGCAGTGATTTGTTTATTTTCAGCTGCAGCGGGCTTATTTCTTCTCCCCAGTATATGGTTCTGTGCGGGAACGGTATTTCAATGTTGTTTTTATCGAATGCTATTTTCAGTCGTTTACGGTATTCACGTCCAACCGACCATTGCTGGATCGGTTTGGTTTTTATACGTGCCCTGATGACCACAGCACTGTCGGCAAACTGTTCCACACCAAATATTTCAATTGGTTCTATAATGCTTTGGCTGAATACCTCATCTTCCTGCATTTCATGTCCTACTTCTCTCATTATATTTATTACATTATCGATGTTTTCCTTATAGGCAACGCCAATATCGAAAACCATTGCCGACCATTGTTTTGTCATGTTAGCCAGGGTATTTATTTTTCCATTCTGGAATACATGTACCACTCCCGAAAAGTCGCGAAGGGTAATAGTCCGTAATTCAATTTTCTCAACCGTTCCCCCTGTACCATTAATGATGGCGACATCACCTGCCCTTACCTGGTCTTCGAGCAGGATAAAGAAACCAGACAGAAAATCACGGACTAGTTCCTGGGCACCAAAACCTACTGCCAGACCCACAATGCCGGCACTTGCAAGGATAGGAGCTATCTCTACTCCAAATTTATTCAGGGCGATCATAATAAATACCGACCACAGGAAAATGGAAACGATACCGCTGACTATGCCCATGAGCGTTTTAATCCTTTTTTCAACTTCAGGCAGGTTTTCCTTTTCACTTTTTTCGGCCCGGTGAATAAGGGTTTGCCGGAGTTTGGCAATGATAAAGTTGATGACACGTGCTGCAACCAGTAGTAAGATAATGATGATTATCAGTCCTGGCAGTTCGGTAATGATCCATTGCTGAGCTTTTACAAACAGTTCAGTCCAAAAATCAGTGGTGACAATTTCTTCCATGTTTAATAAGCTATTAATTAAATACTCAGATTCCTGCTTTTTTACAATGATTTCGTTTTTCAGCATTAAAATTATGGCTTTTATTTTCTTTTCGGGCAGTATCATTATCTTTTAAAATTACTCTTAGCATTTTTTTGTCATTTACAAGGCGGTTTCTGTGAATTCCAATCTTCCGGAATTTAAACCTTTGCTGCCATTGCTTGTCTAAAATTCCGGTTTATCAGGATTTATGAAAAAGACAACGCTTGTAGGTTCACTTCTTCGATGGCTCGGTTCTACTGAGATGTTTGCACGTCCCTCGAGACAGCTTCCGGGGAAATGGCAGCTTTTTGAATATTATTATGAGCCTGAACTTCAGCTGATACATGTTGAGGAACCTGAACTTCAAACGAGAAATTACAGATGGAACCTTCATTTCAGCAGTGAAGGGTATTTACATCAGGAATCAAATATTCCGGTTGGAATGGCTGAAGGACTTCATGATTGCAAATGGGGCTTTTCCAGGGGATTCATCAAAATAATAGACCCTGATGATCCTGCCCGGTACGATAAACTTCAGTATGCAGTTGATAATGGTATTCTGAAGTTATTGAAAAAAGATGCCGATGGTAAGATCATCTTCTTTGGATTCTTCAGAAAGATAGAAACATAGCCGGATATCAGTTTCCTCTCAGATAAGTTATCCTGCTTGAAGAAATAGAAATTCTCTTAACTTTGTCAGAATACAATGTATTGATATAAACCGATGAAACTTACAGCAACTCTTGTTGCAGCATTATTTGTGGTAACCGGATTTGCCAGCACAGGCACCATACAATTTGCGGAATCATGGGAGATAATCGAATTCAGGCTGGTTGGTATGGAAGGTGATACTGTATGTAATGAGAAAACAATCAGGGTTGCAGGTGTCCTCGGGGATATGAAGTTCTCGTGTGACGGGAAGTTCAGGACGGATTTCAACATGAGAACACGTTCCATGATAATGGAATATGAAGAGGGCACGTGGCAGGCATTTGATGATTCGTTTAAAATTGGAATTGTTTCGGGTATTGTTGCCACTGAACTGAATTATACCTGCACCATCGAAAATGATATTCTTGTCCTTTTGCTAAGAAGCCCGCAGGTTGAAACAAAATTAAATACAAAATTCAGTAATAAATAACCAATTAAATTTTATCAGATGAAAATAAACTGTTTAGTAAGAAGAACCTGGTTGATTACCCTGCTGCTGTCGGCAGTGAGTTTTATAGTGTCAGCCCAGCCCGACGATGGGGTATTAAGGATGAATGAGTTCAGGAATTCACCAAAGCGGCAGGTTGTTCAGATTCCTGGATTTTCGGGTTACCAGGCGCTGAAATGTGATTTTCATATACATACTGTTTTTTCCGATGGTCATGTCTGGCCACTGGTGAGGGTACAGGAAGCATGGCTTGAAGGACTGGACGTGATTGCCATTACCGATCATGTTGAATATACCCCTTATTCGGCTGATGTGCGGGTTGACCACAACAGGTCGTACGAGTTGGCAAAGAATGCAGCAGCAGAGCATAATATCCTTCTGATTAAAGGAACTGAAATAACAAGAAATACACCTCCCGGTCATTTCAATGCCATTTATGTTGACGATGTTTCAGGCTATATCGAAGACAGGGAAACCAATGAAAAAGACCGGCAGGCAGTGGAAAAGGCTGCTGAACAAAAGGCTTTTATCTTCTGGAACCATCCTGGGTGGCAGGTTGGCAGGATCGAAGGTTCATATGAATGGCTCGAATTTATTGACGAGTTGTACCGCGATAAAATGCTGCATGGAATTGAAGTATTCAATGGTTTTGGGTTTCATAAGAAGGCATTGGACTGGGGTATCGATAATAATCTGACTATTATGGGTAGCAGCGATATCCATAACCTTGTAAGGCACGATTATAACCTCGGTGAATACGTGAACCGTACAATGACACTTGTTTTTGCCAGGGAACGTACACCTGCTTCGGTAAGGGAAGCCCTTGAGGCGGGAAGAACTGTTGCATGGGCCAGCAAGTATATTGCAGGCAAAGAAGAACTTGTAAGGAACCTGTTTTTTGCATGTGTTGAAGTAACCCCTCGCTTTCATGCAGGTAACGGCAGGAACTATCATGAAATCAGGAACAACAGTGATTTGTATTTTGAGCTTAAACTGAAATCGGGCAACGGTACTGCCAGTATAACTTTGCATCCCAGGACTTCCCAGGTGCTCACTGCTCCTGAAGGAACCTCAAGTCTGGAATATGAAGTTGTGACTGCTTTTGTTAGAAGCGATCAGCATCTTGTTGTGAAACTCGATTTGAAATAATACTACAGGGAGTTTTTGACTGATTCATACACTTCTAGTGCAGCAGGGAAAGGCTGAAGCGCACGTTCAAAAATTCCAAGGGAAAATGCAATTGTCAACCCGTAGTTTGTAATGGGAACATTAGCCTGGCGGGCCTTCAGAATCCTGCTGAGCATTGTCTGCCGGTTCCACATGCAGGCGCCGCAGTGAATGATGAGTTTATAATCGCTTATATTTTCAGGAAAATCATATCCCCTGGTGTAGCTTGTTTCCAGTTTTCCACCTACATACTGGGTGAGCCAGCGGGGTATTTTGACTGTTCCTATATCTTCACCGATTGGGTGGTGTGAACAAGCTTCAGCGATAAGAACTTTATCACCGGTCCTGAGGTTATCAATTGCCATGGCCCCCTTTACCATTTCAGTAAGATCGCCCTGGAATCGTGCGAACAATATTGAAAATGAAGTCAGCGGGATTTCGGGAGGCGTATCGGCCGAAACTTTCAAAAAGGCTTGTGAATCGGTAACCACAAGCTTGGGTGGCTTATTCAGACGATTGAATGCTTCCCTGAGCTCGCGCTCCTTAACCACCAAACAGAATGAATCATTGTCGAGCAAATCGCGGATGGTCTGTACCTGTGGTAAAATAAGCCTGCCTTTTGGGGCCTCCTTGTCAATGGGGACAACAAGAATGGCAGCCTCACCCGGCCCTACCAGATCAGCGGCTATGGCAGGCCGATTGATAAAGTGAGTGGGAGCAATTTTAAGCAGCAGTTGCCTCAGTTCGGGTATCCCTGTACCCAAAAGTGCCGAGGTGCAAAGGACAGGCACCTTATCTTCTTCCATTGATGAGAGAATGGCTTTGTTTTCGGGATACAAATCAGCTTTATTGAAAATTACAATGAAGGGGATCTGCTTTTCCTTAAACTGGCTTATCAGCACAAATTCAAATTGCCCCCATACATCGAAATTTGTGACAATCACACCCATGTCGGTTCGTTCAAGTACTGCCCTGGTTTTAGCGATTCTTTTTTCACCCAGTACGCCTTCGTCATCAATTCCTGCTGTGTCAATAAACAAAACCGGTCCAAGCGGCAGCAGCTCCATGGGTTTCTCAACAGGATCGGTTGTTGTACCGGCAATATCGGATACAATGGAAACCTGCTGGTCGGTAAGTGAATTCAGCAGGCTTGATTTGCCTGTATTCCGCCGTCCAAAGATTCCGATATGCAGACGAAAAGACTTGGGTGATTTCATGTTTTATACAGTTGCAAGGTTTTTGACCTTAAACGTACCTCATCAGATAACAAATAAAAAAAGGGTGCTGAAGGCACCCTTTTTCTTATTATTTATTTCTTTTCAGTCTTTTTACCTTGTTCAGGACAGCTTACCTGTGAAGCGGCACAGCTTTTTTGCTGTGTTTCGCTGCAGGCAGGTTTGGCTGCTTCCTTTGCTGAACAGCAGGAAGAAGTAGTTGTTGCAGCTGGTTTTGCCTTCTTTGTGTTCTTTTTTGTATCTTCTGTTACAACTTTTTTACCATCTTCAACCATAACGATGGCTTCCTGAGTGGTTTCAGCAATCAGAACCTTAATAGTTGATGCAGTTACTGAAAAAGAATATGCAACTGCAAGAACGAAAACGAAAAATAATTTTTTCATGGAATGCATTTTTGAATTTAACCTAGAAATTTCGGTGCAAAATAAGAAATAATTTACTTCGGGATATACCTTAATATGTTAAAATCCAAAAAAAAAGCCGCCCTTTCGGGGCGACTTCATTTTCCATTCAAATTTTAATAGCTATTCGACTTTCAACTCAGCAGTTTTATTACTGTCTGACGTATCTTTTGCTTTTGCCTGGGTTTTATCACCTGAGCAGCCTGCAGTTTCAGCGACAGCTTTTGTTCCAGAGCAGCCATCAGCTTTCACTGCTACTTTTTCACCAGAGCAGCCATCAGTTTTTGCTGCGGTGGTTACAGTAGCACAACCATCAGCTTTGAGATCTGCAGTTGTAACCTGTGCTTCGTTAGAAACAGTTGTTACTTTCGCTTTTGCTTTTTTGTCATCACATGGCGCTTCTCCTGCGGTTGCAACAGACAGTCCGTACGTCATGACCATTGCCAGAACAAATAACAGTTTTTTCATCTTTTCTGATTTTAAATTATAAATTGTAAGAGTTTTTAATATTTAGAACCAATATTAATAATATTTTGAATAATACACAAGCAAATATTAATATATTTTTATCTTAAATAGTAAATTTAATATTGCATCAGATAATTCATAGAAACGACTGGATAATTGAAGGGCTAAAATCCGAGTTTGCTAACTGCTTCCGGAGATGTGAGTCGGGAGAATTCTTCGTTGGTTAGCAGCTTCAGTTTCAGGGCAGCCTCTCTTATTGTGATCTGATCTTTTTTTGCAGTTTCTGCTATTCGGGATGCATTTTCATAGCCGGTTTTAACAATCAGTGCAGTGACGACAGCTGTGGAATTTTCAATTCTGGATTTACAGATATGCTCATTTGCTGTTATTCCTGAAACACAATAATTCGTAAATATGCGGCATGCATTATTGAGGAGTGAAATATTCTCAAGCAGTGCATGTGCAATTACCGGCATAAACTGGTTAAGGTCGAGGTTGCCTGCACTGCAGGCCTGGGTAATTACAAGGTCATTTCCAAAGGTGAGCATGGCAGCCTGGGCGACTGCCTCAGGGATCACAGGGTTGATTTTCCCAGGCATAATGGAAGATCCAGCCTGGCGAGGGGGGAGATTTATTTCGGCCAAACCGGCATCAGGACCGCTTGACATCAGCCGGAGGTCGTTGCTGATTTTTAGCAGATTGGAACTACATGTTTTCAGGATACCTGAAACTTCAACTAATGCATCATGATTTTGAGTCGCGTCAATGAGGTTTTCTGCACGTGCAAGGCCAATGCCTGTTATTTCCCTAAGCTGGTCGGTCACATTGAAAATGAATTTCCGGGGAGCACCTAGACCTGTCCCTATTGCAGTTCCTCCAAGATTAATCACCCTGAGCCGTTCTTCGCATTTGTACAGCCGCCACCGGTCACGGTTAAGTGCTTCCGCATATGCTCCCATTTCACGGCCCAGGGTAGTAAGCACCGCATCCTGCAATTGTGTCCTTGAGATTTTTACAATGTGGGCAAATTCTTTTTCCTTTTTCTGAAAAGCTTCCTGCAATTCAACAACACTTTGTTCAAGCTGTCTGATAAGCCTTATGGCCGCTGTTCTTAAGGCTGTAGGGTAGGTATCGTTGGTTGACTGATGGAGATTGATATCATCAATGGGAGAAATCCTGTGGTACATGCCCGGTTCGAAACCAAGTATCTGTAGTGCGCGGTTGGCAAGTACTTCATTTACATTCATATTTGTTGATGTGCCAGCCCCGCCTTGCAGTGCATCAACAACGATATGGTCATTAAGCAGCCCAAGGCTCATTTCCCTGCAGGCTTTTATAATGGCATCCGATTTCAGGGGGGCATCTTTCCAGTATCCCAGTTTTTGATTAGTACTGGCACAGGCAAGTTTAACATCGCCATAAGCTTTTACCAGTTCGGGGTGTACGGGTTTTCCGGAAACCGGAAAGTTTACAAGAGCCCGCGCCGTATGAATTCCCCATAAAACCTGAGAAGGTATTTCAACATTTCCTGTTGAATCGGTTTCAGTCCTGGTTTTCATGGAGGTCACGTTTAGCAATAAACATCATCCCTGCCTGTTTCGACCCGCTTAACAAGCTTTTCAGCACGTTGTTTTGCAATTCCATCCATACCTGCAATTGTATCCTGAATCAGGCGGTTGCCAATTTCTGCTGTCTGCGGCGATGCATAGTTCTGGAGATATTCCTTGAACGATGACAATGCATTAGGCTGGCAATGCAGTTTGATGTCGCCCGGTTTTGCAAGGTCCATAAAGTCGTGCCCGGTTCTGCCCAGCCTGTAACAGGCGGTACAGAATGAAGGGATATAACCCATTGAAGCCACATCTTTAATCACCTCATCAAGTGGCCTGTGGTCGCCAAGGCTGAATTGTCCTGAAGGATCGTCTTCGTCCTGTTCATGTTCATACCCACCGGGGTTGGTTCTGCTGCCGGCCGATATCTGGCTTACCCCCAGGGCAAAGGTTTCACGCCGCATCTGGGCGGTCTCCCTTGTCGACATAATAATACCGGTATAGGGGACGGCCAGCCGGATGATGGCAACAATTTTACGGAAGTCGATATCTGACACAGGGAAAGGAGGATGTGCTGCCAGATCGCTGCCTGTGGCTGGCTCCAGCCTTGGAACACTGATTGTATGCGGTCCTACTCCGAATTGTTTTTCCAGTTCGCCGATATGCTGCATCATTGCAAGAATCTCAAACCTGTAGTCGAAAAGCCCGAACAGGACGCCGATGCCCACATCATCGATTCCGGCTGCCATGGCACGGTGCAGTGCCCACATCCGCCAGTTATAGTCTCTCTTTTTCCCTCCCAGGTGCACCTTTTTATAAGTCTCACGATGATAGGTTTCCTGGAATATCTGGTAAGTTCCAATTTTTTCGGCTTTTAACTGCCTGAACTCCTCTTCGGTGAGCGGTGCCACATTCACATTCACCCTTCTGATTTCGCCATGACTTGTTTTTACACCATAAATTGTCCGCACCGAATCCAGTACATACTGAAATCCTTGTTTGGGATAAGATTCACCTGCAACCAGGAGAATTCTTTTATGGCCTTTATTCACGAGGATTTCTACCTCGTGGGCAATCTGCTCCATGGTGAGTGAATTACGGATAATGCTTTTATTTGTCGCCCTGAATGCACAATAGAGGCATTCATTTGCACACAGATTGGATATATATAGTGGTGCGAACAGTACAAGGCGCTTTCCGTAAATTGTCTCCTTTACCTGGTTTGCAGTATTGAAAAGTTCACGCAGTAACTCCGGATCGCTGATGCCTGTAAGTGCCGCCACATCATCCATTCCCAGTCCTTTAAGTTCTGCTGCCTTTGAAAGTATTTCCCTGATTCTGCTGCTGTCGGGTTTACTGTTTCCGGCAAGTATATCCCATATTTTCTGTTCGTTGATGAAATCAGCTTCAATTTGATACATGTCTATTAATTTTACCAGGTTTTATTCTATTCACCCTAATGCAGAAGTTATTTTTGCCAGTCCTGATCGTACAGAAATACCTTTGATGTTTCCAAGCCTGCCGGTCAGCATTCCCAGTTCATCGGTGGATGCATCAATGACAAGTGTAATGACTGATGTATTTCCTTTTGCATTAGGAAGCCCGGTACGTGCAAGGATAAGTTCAGCAAATTCGCTTAATACACTGTTAACCGGTTCTGAACACTTTTTGCGGTCATCAATGATTATTCCTACAAAACCAAGACGTTTCATATGTAAGATTAATGGCTGCGGGGGAGCCCGGGGAACTGAACGATAAAATAGAATGCAGGTACAGCTATACATTAACCTGCCATGTTTTCTATTATTTCTTCTGATTCCCTTAGGTCAGCATTGCCTTCCCGCAGGATTTACACTTACAAATTTAACTGATTAATCATAAACCTGTAATGATAAAAGGCATTCATTTTTATGTTGTTGAATATGTTTTTGTTATTTGAAATGATTATTGGGATCTAAGTACCTCACGCAAGGTGAGCTGATATAAAAAAACCGGTAATATCACTGAAACAGACATGGAGAACCATAGAAATCTGATTTGGTATGCGGTTTATCGGATGTTAGGCAAGGGGGTATTGTATGCAACAGGAAGAAAATGAAATGGCTGCCCCTGTAACACACGGGCAGCCATTTCATTTTTACAGCGCTTATTCCTTTTATTTCACTACCATTGAATACATCATTGTATATGTTTAATGGCTTCACTTGCAGCTGTGAGTATGGGCTGGTTGGAAAGGGGATTTCCTACAGCCCGCTTCATCCACACATCAGGTGTCAGCTGGCCCAGTGCAAAAATTCTGTCCACTTCGGATGCCAGGCTATGCGTTTTGAAATGTTCCTCAAGCTGAAAATGAATGAGATGCCCGAATGCATAATTAGGCAGGTACATTGGAGAATTGATCATGTGGGAATAGATTGCGAGAATTGTCTGGTCTTTTACACCAAAAACAGGGGCAAAATATTCGTTCCAAACCTGCCTGCTTATCTCAATGGTTGCGTTTTTAAGCTCTTCAGCCGTGCAGTCAGGATGATTGTACATCCACTTCCACATGTTCATATCAACCATCGAAACACCCATAATTTCATAAACCGACCACAGGTTGTCGAGGGTTTTAAGGTATTCCCCGGCGGCATCATTGTCCTCTATTCCGAGCAGGAACAGGTCCCTGGCCTGGAAAGTAAATGCGAGTGCCTCTGTGAATGCAGTATTGGGCACACCATTCATCATATAATGAGGTACATCATGCAGTGAAATTGTCTGTTCAACATTATGTCCAAATTCATGGACCGCGATGTTATATCCCTTATAGTCCATTCCTTCAGCTGGTATACGGGAGCGCAGGCGCGCCTTTTCCTTTTTCATTGCAGCACCCCATGCATGCCCTGAGCCACGGGCAGGATCAACCGCAATTTTCGATGAAATGGTTTCTGCACGGTCTCTTGCAAACCCCAGCTTCACCATCATGTTGGCCAAATCATCCTCCAGTGCCTTTGCATCGGGATATCTTTTGCGGGTGATGTCATTTAACTTTTCTTCAGGAATATTGCTGCGTGACTTGAATCCATCATACCAGATATCCCATGGCTGAAGGTCGCGCCCAAGTCTTTGGCTGATAATTTCTGCGGTTTGTTTTAGCTGAGGGGCCCTTAGGAATTCATCGAATAATGCTTCCACTTCTTCCTGCGGAATCTGCATGTTGCCTGAGAACGATCTTTTAATAGAGGTATTCAACGCCGGATGATATGGATCAATTTCCTTGAACGCCTTGAAAGTGTTCAGTATGTGCTGGTAACGAATGTCTTTTTCGGGTGATGCTTCCTGTGTGTTGCCATTTAAAGTGACCTGGTTTTTAAATGGTTGCCACTGATATTCGCCTGAATTGATGACAGATTTTGGTATGGACTGGTCAATGATGCGCTGCATTACCTGGTAAATTGTCTTCTGCTTTTCAAATCCGTTTTCAGCATTTGCATAATTTGATTTAATCTCATCGCGTAAATTCCAGTGGCTCAGCAAAACCATATTATCAGGGAACAGTTTGCTTCCAGTTTCGCCGATGAGATTGCCCATGTAAATATTGTATTCAGCAATATAGGCATCTGCCTCAGCCGATACCGCTGCACTTTTCTGAATAAGTTCAGAAGGAACACGTGAACTGAAGATGTCACCCATGCGCGCATATGCCCATTGAAGGTCTGACCATTGCTTGCCCGCCTCATTCTTGTCCTCAGCGGAATAGTATGGAAAGTTAAGTGCTGCAATGAATGCTATTTTATTATTGTAAAAGTCATTGCTCATATGTGCTCCGGCACTATAGGCCGAAAATATATGGTCTACCTGATGAAGCTTGCCTGTTTGCAAATCAACATTTTGCCTTAAATCGACTGTCAACTGGTTGTAATGCCCCATGAGCGATTCGAAATATCCCGACATCCTCTGGAAAACATCCTGTTTTTCATTTTCATCATTAATGTAATTCTGCACACAGAAGGCAATAAATTCTGCTGCTGTTCCATCTGATTCTCTCCATAGTGAAGCTGCATGACGGACACCACGCTCAATAAGTTCGTGGTTATTTCCAGGATATTTTTGCTTCAATGTCCTGATGGCTTCATCTGTTTGTTGTTCATTTATCATTATCAGGGTTGTATGAGTGATATCTGAATTCTGCCGGCAGGCCCCTAAAAGCACTGCCAATATAAAAAAGTACATAACCGTTTTCATAAAAAGTCGTTTAAGATAATTGCACTTGATTTTCTGCAAATTAAGTTACTGGCATCCGAATTCCAATATTTTTCCTGCAAAAAATGATTAAATGATTCTGTGAAAAGCACATTTGAAGCTTTTATCGCCTGGGCTGAATGAATTTTGACATTCAGGCATAACCAACTCTTTTTTAAGAAGAATATTTTAATTGAATAAGTTTTCAATTTGATTGCAACAATTACTTTTGCTATAATGAAAACTGTTGCTGATATACTGGAACAGAAGGAATTTTCGGCTGATGACCTGAGAGTTCTGCTTGGAGCCAGGGAATTCAATAGGAAACTGCTTTTTGAAAAGGCGCGTTTTGTGAAAGAAGCAGTAGTGGGGAAGAAGGTATATTTCCGCGGCCTCATTGAATTCTCGAATGTGTGTTCCAAGAATTGCCTGTATTGCGGTATCAGGAAAGGCAATAGAAATGTGGTCCGGTATAATGCCACTGATGAAGAAATTCTTGAAGCCTGCAGGTTTGCCTGGATTAACAGGTTTGGGTCGGTTGTACTTCAGTCGGGTGAATTGTCGACAAAGTCATTTGTAAAGAGAATTGAAAGGCTCCTGAAAAAGATAAAACAACTGTCAAACGGCGAACTGGGGATTACACTTAGCTGCGGTGAACAAAGTATTGAAACTTACTGTCGCTGGTATGAATGTGGGGCTCACCGTTATTTGCTGCGGATTGAATCATCGAACCGTGATTTGTATTACAAGATTCATCCTGATACGGCTACCCATTCATTTGAGAAAAGGGTGGAGGCACTGCATTTTTTAAGGGAGGCAGGATACCAGGTTGGGACAGGGGTGATGATAGGCCTGCCGTTTCAGACATTGGATGATCTGGTTGGTGATCTCCTTTTTTTCAGGGAAATGGATATTGATATGTGCGGCATGGGCACATATATCGAACACGAGCAAACACCTCTGTATGAATTCCGGCACCTGCTGCAACCAAAGACTGATCGTTTTAACCTCGCCTTGAACATGATTGCAGTGTTGCGGCTTTTAATGCCAGATATCAATATTGCAGCTGCCACTGCACTTCAGGCTATTGACCCTGCCGGCCGTGAAAAGGCACTCACTGTCGGTGCCAATGTTATCATGCCAAACCTTACACCATGTGAGTACAGGAAGGAATACCTGTTGTATGAGGATAAACCCTGTCTCGATGAAGATGCTGAACTATGCCGCAACTGCCTTGAAGCTCGTATCGAACTTGCGGGGAGTGAAATCGGTTATGCCGAGTGGGGAGATTCAGTGCACTTCTACAACAGGAAAAAGGCTCACTGAATTGCTGCTCCTTTTTTCTTTCTGTAGGCCTTCCACCAGATAAAAAATCCACTGACAAGTACCATAATGAGGCATAAACCTGCCAGCGGTACATACAGAATGTAGAACGGTCCGATAAGGTGCTCAAAGATTCTTCCGGTGTGAATTTCAAGGGCCACATTCCAGAGTGACATAGGTGATTTGCTTCTAATCTCCTCTGGCATTTCAGGGAAAGGTTTTCCTGAAAGTGACAATGCTCCTTTACTGTAATCGAACCACCATGAACTTCCTTTTGCTTCTGTCAGCCCTGCCACCATGTGGGTGCCTACCGGTCTTGCCATTCCTGTGGTTGCCCTGTATGGCATCCGGGTAAAGAAATCAATTGTTGCACCTGATTTTAAATCCCATAAATACATCCCGTTAAAGGAGCCGGTAAGATAGGTTGTCGCTCCAACCGGTTTTAAAACATTAAGTCCCATTACACTCACAGGCGGTTGCGGATATAGAGGCTTTAACTGTTCTTGAAGTGATTCATCTGCAAAATAAAAACCTTCGGAGGTAGAAAATACATAGATATTCAGTTCATCATTCCATTCAACCCGCCTGAGCTTATCAAACCAGGGATTCGGATTATCAAGATGCGTCCCCGGTATGATACCTGTTCTCTTATTTGCAATCGGGATAAGCAGGGGAGGACGCAGGTGTATTCCGGCTAGTGTATTGATGATAAGGAATAGTATAAATACATACCCCAGGATGTTGTGCCAGCGCAGATTCTTCTTTGTTGCCTTCACCCACGGTGTGGCTTGCTTTTTTCGCCTTTTCAGGCGCCTGATGATTTTTGGAAAAATGAAATGAAGCAGGCCGGTAACCGAAAGCACAACTGTGACTACCCCCAGCAGATCGACAATCAGTTTTCCGGTTAATCCGAAGAGCTCCCCGCTATGCAGCTGCCAAAGGGTAGTGAACATGCTGGCTTTCCGTTCATATTCTGCAGGTTCCTGAAGTGTATGTGTGTTAAAGTTTACCCCATCAGCCGTTTTAAGGAGGTGGTGCCGTGTAAGAACAAGCAGTGTGTCACCTTTAATGCTTACATCGGCTATGCGCTCCTGTTTGACCGGCAGGTTTATTTTTATCCATTTCTCTTCGGCTCCACGCCTTTGGTAAAGACCGAAATGAGTCCCTGCATAAAAGAATTCTTTTTTATTTGCGACTGAATATATTTTTCTGTTGTCGATGCCTTTGGGGAACCCCTGGTTGAAGTCAGTGAAATTGGTATTGTTGTCTGAAACCTTCCATATGCCAATATTGCCATAAATTAAAAAGGTGTCTTCCACATAGGGAAGCGACCCTCTTACTGCTGCAAGGTTCCAGTTGCTGTACCTGTAATTTGAGGGCAGAAGGTTCCGGGATACATCTATTTTAGAAAATATCTGCCTGTGGTTCATGATGATTCCCGAGAAAGCAAATAAAATGGCAAATAATGCGATAATGACACCTGGCCATTTATGCAACGTTCTGAAGATTTTAATGGATTTGGTTTTGCTCATTGAATAAAGAAAATTCAAATAAAGGAATTATTTTCTTCTGGCAGTTATATTCTGCAGAAAAAAGAATCTTGTTATCTTTTAAGTAAATGTATGCCTGAACAATGAGATCTCATCATCAATTGAACCGGATTGCCTCAGCTTTGTGTAACCTAAAAAGCCTGTTTCAGAAATGCCGGAGTAACAGTAAGCATGATATATCCCCAATGCTGGCCTGCGGTATGATCTCCCCCTTTGAGCAGTTCCATGTTCTCACTTGCAAACATTACCGACCAGCCTGCACTGATTGTAGCAGCCGGCTGAACAGCCCACGAAATCTCCAGGTCCAGCTCCGTGCCAAGGTATCTTCCGGCATCGGCGCTGATTTTTCCGGCTGAAGCAAAGTAGTGCAGATATGCATTTGCTGTGACTTTTTCTCTCCTGAATCCTGTCCTGAGGTAGACATCATTCAGTCCCACCGAATTGATATGGTTGCTGACATAGAAGTAGTCCATGAATCCGTTGAACTTGTGATTGGTTCCATAGAATGGCGTAAATGCATAAACTTTGTCATTCCGGTCATAGCTGTTCCCCGACAGGTACTCATATCCTGCCGTAAACCTGTCGGTGAAGGAAGCTTCTATCAGGAAATTCAAGGCACTGATATCATTGCCTGAAACATGTTTCCCCGTCTGGTAATACAGGTTTGAAGCAAGTGATAAATTATCATGGGCATATACTATCCTGCCTCCCAGGGTATGGCTGTAGCGGGTTTTCTGATTTTGTGGTGTCTCAAAATAAGGGACCCCGTTATTCAGTAAAAGCAGGCTGAGGCCGGTATTTCCCCATATTCTGTTGAACCAGATAAATTGCATATCCTTGTAAGCATCAGGGCCGGTGTAGAAGTTATTTGTAATATCGGCATTTTCATGATGGGCAATGCCCAGGTGAAACCTGAAATCGTTTTCATATTTAAACAGGGCCAGGTCGTGGGAACGTGCCTGTTGAACCCAGCCCACGTTCCCGAATATCCTGTGATCATCGTAAACCAGTTCCTGACGTCCGACTCTTAGAGAGAAATTCTGTCTGAAAAAGATTTCGGCCCATCCCTCATGTACGGAAGTTGCAAAGTCTTCGTTTGCCACAAGTTGTGGCTGGCTGCCCCAGAGACGTACATCCTGCAGCACGAGTTTTGCTGCTACTGTTTCAGTGTTAAACAGGGCGTTCAGCCTGGTGCGCTGGGTAGTTATGACCGACATATCCTGATTTTCCTCTGCGAGTGTTCTGTATCCCCTGCTGAACTCTGTCCTGGGCCTGAATTCACCCGACAGAATGAACTGTCCGGAGGCATCCTGAAGAAATAAAATCAGTAAGATAAAGAAACTTAAAAGAATATTTTTCATTTACTGTTGATTCAGTTATTTGTCATAGTTGGTCCCCACGAAGCATGCCGTTCTGCAGCAATTCTATCCCATTCCGGAACAATATTCTTCAGGAATTCAGCTTTTTGTTCATGCATGTAATCCATGTTGAGCCCGATAAATGCCTGAGCTTTGGCTTTGGTAGAAATATCGGGGTAAGGCACTTCCTTATTATGTCCTAGTTCTGACAACAGCCGGGCAAGTTCAATCCTGGTTTGCTGTGCAATATTGATAGCTGTTCCGATGAGCCTGCTCAGTTCGAGTGGCGAATGGAAAGCATTGCCATGTCCGGCTGCTGAATAATCCCATCGCCACTGAGCATGTCTTATACCCTGCAGGATATTTTGCATCTGCTGCTCGGTGGCTCCCAGATCCCATGCAGTTTTTGCCTCAACGTGTGCCCTTACCAGCAATCGCTCGAGGGTCTGGCGTGTTTCAAGCACTTTATCCTGATTCCTGTAAACTGTAGCGATAAGTTCTTCTGTCTCCTCACGGTGGCACACCTGGCATGAGCTTGATACATTTGCCAGTGGCGACATAATTTTATGATTTGTAAACTTCTGTCCTCCTTCACTGATATATGGCATATGGCAGTCGGCGCATGATACACCCCTGCGGGCATGGATACCGGTAAGGTAAACTTCATAATCAGGATGTTGTGCCTTTAGCATGGGTGCCCTGCTTAAGGCATGGGTCCAGTCGGTAAAACCGATGTTGTCATAATAGGCTTCCATTGCCTCGGCAGTAAAACCTTCGTCCCATGGGAAAACCAGGTATTGTGCTCCTTCAGCTATATTTTTGTTGAAATAGTACTCCACATGACATTGTGCACAAACAAGGCTTCTCATCTCCTGGTGTGTGGCTTTTGTAATATCCCTGCCCATTCTTTCAAAGGCTTCTATCAGTGCCGGCCGCTTAACGGCCAGGTTCATGGTCTCTGCATCGTGACAATCGGCACATCCGATTGAATTGGCCACTTCAGGTCCCATTTCAGCCCAGGTCTGTGAGTAGAACCCCTCCACACCAAGTTCATTCATCAGCCTGGGCACATCCGGACTTTTACAGGTCCAGCAGGTGGAAGGCTGTGGGCCTTCATTCGGGCCCTTGGGAGCACCCGTGCGCAGTGTTTCTGTAATATCTATGAGTGAATAGTAATGCCCGCGGCTTTGGGTATAGTCGGTTGAAAAGAGATATCCCGCCCATAGCACCACCATCTCAGGATGACGTTCAAGCATATCAATAAATACATTGCCATTGTACTTGGATTCGAATGTTGAATCGGCAGTTGCCATGTATGATTGAAACTCCCTTGGGAAGTTTGCCCCCCATACCTCATTGCGCGGGTCAAACTGTGAAATCGGAGTCCTGGGTACATTCACATAGGCTGCCTCCATCCTTCTTTCTACAATTGATGAGGCCAGCAGTCCCAGCAGGAATACAATGATGATTGTCACAATAAAAAGTAGCCATGCAAGCCAGGGGCGCTTTTCGGTTAATTCACTGATAGTGCTCATTATTAGTTGTTTTTAGTTAATATTCTTTTTTAGTTTTTATTTATCTTCTTCTCAGGTTTTTAAGCCATTCGGGAACCGGATTTTCAGGGAGCGGCACTCTGGCATATGGGACACTTGAAAGGCTGTTTACCCTGCCATGAGGTACTTCCCTGTGGCATTCGACACACCGGCGATCGGTCATATGTACATCATGATTGGCTACCGATGCGTTTAATTTAGGGTCAACCAGGAGTTGTGAATGGCAGCGGATGCAGTTATTGTGAACCACCCTTGCCCCGTCGGGTTTTATAAAAATTACCTGGGGCTCACGCCGTAAGGTGAAAATTGTGGCATGTCGCAACCCATCTTTTGCCTTGAAATAGTAATGGTTTACAAAATTATCCTGCGGGACATGACAATCGTTGCAGGTGGCTACCTCACGGTGCGAACTGTGGCTCCAGGTGGCATACTGTGGTGACATGATATGGCAGTTGGTACAGGTTTCTGGTTTGTCTGACAGATATGAATGTGCTTTTGAGATGTAAAACAGGAACATTACAAGCCCTACAAGCAGGCTTGTCGCTATCATCACAGGAAATCTCCACTTAGGCGGAGGAAGCAGTTTCTTCAGCATAATTGGTTATATTGATTTTTATTTACAATATAACATATTTTTTTCTTCTTTCATTGTAACACATGTTACAAATAATGAAAAAAGCTGCAGGTTTAAGGCCAAAATTAAGATTTTAACGGCAGCATACAATAATGACATTCTTAGTGTCCTGTCCATTGATCTTTCTGCTATTTTTAAACCAAAAATTAATAACCGGATCCTGCCATATGAAATTTCTGATGCTTGTTATATTGTTATCGTTATCATTAAGCTCCAGCCCACAGGGGTTTATCACATCAAAAAATGTAAAAGTCGATTTCTCGGGGTTTGTGCGCAATGATTTTATTGTTGATTCACGCAATAACTTTTGTGCATGCGATCACCTGCTTGAGTTCTATCCCTATAAGCCAGTATTTGATGCCAATGGTGACGACATCAATGCACGGCCAAGTGTCCACATGCTGAACACTTTTACCCGTTTCGGCACCCGCTTTTCAGGGCTTGAAATCGGAAATGTTGTTGTATGGGCCCATGTGGAAGTTGATTTTACAGGTTTTTCTGAAACCAACGGATTAAGGCTCCGTCATGCCTATACAAGTTTTGTATGGGAAAGATCGACATTGCTTTTTGGAAGGACCTGGCATCCTACATTTATTGAAAAGGTCATTCCCTCGGTTTTGAATGAGAATACAGGGCTGCCTTTCCAGGTCTTTAACCGGAGCCCCCAGCTTCGCCTGACTCATAAGCTTCATACAAATCTTGATTTTATCGCAGCTGCAGTTTACCAGTTTAATTATGCAAACCAGGGGCCTTCAGGAAAAACATACAGGTATCAGCGGGAAGCAGTCATTCCGAATCTGCATGCCCAGCTTCAGTATCATGATGAAAAATGGGTTATCGGTGCTGCCGCTGACTGGAAAAGCATCCTCCCGCGTACCTCTACAACGGGCACAAGAGGCACCTTCAGGGCCGATCATAAACTCAATACGTGGGCGGCAATTACTTATCTGAAGTATACCAATGAGCTGTTTGAAATGAAGGCAAAATCCATGTATGGACAGAACGTCAGCGAAAGCCTGCTGCCAGGAGGGTATGCCGTGGCTGGTTATGATCCTGAAACCGGTGCTGAAACCTATACCCCCACAAACCATGTTTACAACTGGGTCAATTTTACATACGGACGAAAATGGAAGGCAGGATTATTTGCAGGTTACCTTAAAAACCTTGGAACAAGTGATATTCCTTTAGGTACTTTCTATGGCATGGGAACCGATTTGGATATCGTATATAAAATATCTCCCCAGCTGATTTATAATTACCGTAACTTTATGCTGGGGTGGGAATTAAGTATGACAACGGCACATTATGGTGACATCGATTATAATGATTACGGAAAAGTTAAAAATACAATTCATGTTACAAATTTCAGAAATATGGTTTCTGTAGCTTACAGTTTTTAATTTTCCTTTTATTTTTGTTTGAAAATTCATAATTAAGCCAGGTGCCTTCAGAAATGACAGGCGAAACAAAAATCAACAGTTATGGCATTTGAAGTATCTGTTTTTCTTGAAAACAAAATAGCTCATTTTGAGAAAATCACCAAAGTGCTGCGCTCGGAGGGGATTAATATCCGGTCACTTACGCTTTCCAATATGCTTCACGGATGGGGAGTACTGAATCTGCTTGTCGATCAGCCCGAGAAAGCATATCAGGCACTTTCCGAAAAAGGGAATTCCGTGGCACTGCGTGAGTTGATAGCCCTTGAAATGAAGGATGAAGCCGGCGGCCTCGATGACCTGCTTATGAAAATATCAAGGGCCGGTATTCATATTGAAAATGCTTACACAAGGCTCATTGCCCAGACAAATATGGCAGTTCTCCTGCTCGACGTACCCGATGTAATTGAATCCAGAAAGCTTCTTGAGCAAAATGGGATCCCGATTCTCGATGAGCAGATAGTGTATGGAAAATAACAAACTGTTTCTTTTCGACGGGAAACCATACCATTTAATGATTACAGAATGATTTGGAACGAAAAAGTGGAATGCGCCTCAAGGGATGAAATGGCTGCCATTCAAAGTGAGCGACTGGTTAAGACAGTTCAGCGCCTTTACCACAATATTGACAGTTACAGAGCAAAAATGCAGGAAAAGGGGCTGGTGCCGGCCGATATCAAATCGGTGGATGACCTCGGCAAGCTGCCTTTTACTAATAAGTCGGACCTGCGCGACAACTATCCCTTTGGCATGTTTGCAGTTCCAATGAGCGAAATAGTCAGGGTGCATGCAAGCTCAGGAACAACCGGAAAACCCACTGTTGTTGGCTATACACGCAGCGATTTGAATATGTGGGCCGAAGTGGTTACCCGTGCACTTTGCATGGCAGGCGCCGGTAAAAATGATATTGTGCAGGTTGCATACGGGTATGGTCTGTTCACCGGAGGCCTTGGTTTGCATTATGGGACTGAAAACCTCGGGGCCACTGTGATACCTATTTCGGGTGGAAATACAAAAAAACAAATTCAGCTGATGCAGGATTTCGGAACTTCAATCATCGCCTGCACCCCTTCCTACGCACTTTACCTGGCGGAAGTGATGAAGGAAATGGGGATAGATCCCGAATCACTCAATCTCAGGGTTGGCATTTTCGGAGCTGAACCCTGGAGCGAGAACATGAGAAAGGAGATTGAGGCGAAGCTGAAAATCACAGCCATCGACATATATGGCCTGAGTGAGGTTGTGGGGCCGGGGGTGTCATGTGAATGCCAGTTCCAGAAAGGAATGCATATCAACGAAGATCATTTTATACCTGAAATCATCAATCCCGATACCCTTGAAGTCCTTCCCCCGGGACAGCTCGGTGAACTTGTTTTCTCCACCGTAACAAAGGAGGGTATCCCGATTCTCAGGTACCGCACACGCGATTTGACGCGCCTGGTTTATGACAGGTGTGAATGTGGGCGGACACTCGTAAGGATGGAGAAATGTACCGGACGTACCGATGATATGCTGATCATCCGTGGAGTAAATGTATTCCCGTCACAGATAGAAAGTGTGCTGCTTGAAATGAGTGAAACCGAACCTCATTATCTTTTGATTGTTGAACGGGAAGGTTCACTTGATGTGATAAAACTGCTTGTGGAAGTGCAGGAACAATTCTTCTCCGATGAAATCAGGGAACTTGAAGCATTGAGGAAAAAGATAACAGGCAATATCCAGGGGACGCTGGGTATATCGGTTGATGTAAAACTGGTGGAACCCAAAACCATTGAAAGAACTGCCGGAAAAGCTAAAAGAGTAATTGATAACCGGAAAATATAAAATCTATGAAGGCAAAGCAAGTTTCGGTTTTTCTCGAAAATAAACTGGGAAGGCTCAATGAAGTTGCACAGATCCTGGGTGAGGCAGGCATTAATATTTCAGCATTCACCGTGGCCGATACTTCCGATTTCGGAGTGCTCCGGCTCATCGTCTCCAATCCCGGTCAGGCTGTTGAAGTGCTGAAGGACAACAATTTTTCGGTCAGGACAACTGACGTTGTCCTGGTGAACAGCCCGAACCGCCCGGGTGCATTGTCATACCTGCTGCAGATTCTGAACAACGAGGAAATCTTCATTGAGTACCTATATGCATTTTCAATGAATGATGATCAGGCTGTATTTGTCATCAGGCCATCGGATGTTGATAAATGCAGTAGTTTGCTGCAGAAATACAATGATGAACTTTCGGGAAGCAACCGGAAATACCGTTTATAAATTCTTCTTCGGGGTAACAGCACCGGTTTCCGGCTGTTTGCTCTGGCAAAATCAGTATATTTACAATCAATTTATAAAAATCAGATGAAGCGAATAGCTGTACAGGGAATAGTAGGTTCCTTTCATGAAGATGCTGCTCAGAAATATTTCAATGAGAAAATAGAGGTGGTGGAGTGTAAGTCTTTTACAAGTGTGTGCCAGCTTATTGATGCAGATAAGGTTGATTATGCTGTACTGGCCATTGAAAATTCAATTGCCGGCAGCCTGCTGAAAAACTACCAGCTCATCAGGGATTACCATCTGCGCATCATTGGTGAAATTTACCTTCATATTCAATTGAACCTCATGGCAGTGCCTGGGGTGAAACAAGCCGACATCACCGATATTTATTCCCATCCTGTTGCATTGCAGCAATGTGTTGAATATCTTGAGAAATATTTACCCAATGCAGAACTGCACGAGAATATGGATACGGCCAGTGCCGCTAAATTCGTATCGGAGGAAAAACCCCCACATGCCGCTGCTATAGGAAATCTGCGTTCGGCACAATTGTATAAGCTCAATATTCTGGAAACAGGTATTGAAACCAATAAAAAGAATTATACAAGGTTCCTTATCCTTTCAAAACACGGAAATCCTACGGAAAAGGCGAACAAGGCTTCGCTGTGCTTTGAAGTAGGACATTTTTATGGTGCACTTGCGAGGGTCCTGAATGTATTTGCCGAGAATGAAATCAACCTCGACAAAATTCAGTCAGTGCCAATCATCGGGAAGCCCAACGAGTATACAATCCATGTGGATGTGGAATGGGAAGACGCCGAACGGTATGAAAAGGCAATTCACCAGGTGCTTAAAAGTGTTTCAAGCCTGGCTATTCTGGGCGAATATGAAAGGGGAGAACTGTATATGCACGAACAGTAAACACAATAAAACATTTCAGTATGAGCAAAACAGCAATATTTTTTGGGCCCTTAAACGGTGCTGTCCATAGGGTGGCAAATAAATTAAGTGACGCCATTGGCAACGATAATGTAGTAATGGTGCCGGTGAACGAAGCAAGTGTTGAAGATATTGACAAGTACGATAAAATCATTTTTGGGTTGTCAACTGTGGGTAAGGAAACATGGGAATCGGTTTATACAAATGTTGATTGGGCAAAGTTCCTTCCTGAAATAGGTAAAACCCGGTATGAAGGAAAAACAATTGCCATATTCGGACTTGGCGATCATGTAACCTATGCATCCACTTTTGTTGACCATATTGGCGTTCTGGCAAAGGAGCTTCAGAAAAACGGGGCATCGCTTGTCGGATTGGTTCCTGCCGCTAATTATGAATTTGACAATTCAGCAGCAGTTGTTGATGGCAGTTTCCTGGGGTTACCCCTTGATGAAGATTTTGAACCCGAACTGACTGATGAGCGGGTTGCTGAATGGGTTGAACAGATCAGGCCGCATTTTGGCTTCTGATCTTTTTATACATACATATCTTTCTGCACTGTGATTGTTACGGTGCATAACCTGTTTTTACCGGCAATCAGTGAATTAAAAACTCAAAAAATGGAAAATTCTCCTGTCAGCAGAGAAGTTATCGACCGAAAAATCAAGGAACTGCGGATATCTGATCCGGGTAAAGCTTCCATACGTGAAATCGTTGCACTTGTGAATCATGTGGAAGAGGAAACTGGTGTGAAATATATCCGGATGGAAATGGGAGTGCCTGGTTTGCCACCTGCCCAGACGGGTGTAGATGCCGAAATTGAAGCCCTGAAAAGAGGCGTGGCCGCTGTGTATCCGATGGTCGATGGCATAAAACCCCTGAAAGAGGAAGCTGCCCGTTTTGTCCGTAATTTTCTCAATGTGGGTGTTACTCCCCGGTGTTGTATCCCTACGGTGGGGTCAATGCAGGGTACCTATGCTGCATTCCTTGCGGCTGCACATGCGGTTGAAGGCAAAGATACCACCCTGTTTATCGATCCGGGTTTTCCTGTGCAGAAACAACAGATGATGGTGCTCGGACAGAAATATGAAACTTTCGATGTTTTTAACTACAGGGGAGAGAAACTGAAGGCAAAACTTCAGGAATATCTTGAAAAGGGAAATATCTGCTCTATTGTATATTCAAATCCCAATAACCCTTCATGGATCTGTTTTAATGAAGAGGAACTTAAAATAATAGGTGAACTGGCAAATGAGTATGATGTGATTGTGATGGAAGATCTTGCTTATTTCGGGATGGACTTCCGGCAGGATCTGTCAAGGCCTGGAGAGCCTCCCTTCCAGCCAACTGTAGCACATTACACCGGTAATTTTATTCTTTTCATTTCAAGCTCTAAGATTTTTTCATATGCAGGACAACGGTGCGGACTGATGGTGATCTCTGAATCCCTCGGCAACCGCGATTATCAGGCTCTAAGGAAACGATTTGGGGGTACCGATTTCAGCAGTACTATCAGCCTGCGGCTCCTGTATGCACTTTCTTCAGGAACAAGCCATTCTGCCCAATGGGCCCTGGCGGCAATGTTGAAAGCTGCCAATGAAGGACATTTCAACTTTGTTGAAAGTGTCAGGGAATATGGCTTGAAAGCAGGTATCATGAAACGGCTCTTCCTTGAGAATGGCTTTGATATTGTTTATAAAGATGATTTGGACCAGCCAATTGCCGATGGTTTCTATTTTACAATATCCTATCCCGGGATGACAGGAAATGAACTGGTGGCTAACCTGCTGTATTTTGGAATCAGTGCCATAGCTCTCGACAATACAGGCAGCCATGAGGAAGGAATCAGGGCTTGTGTTTCCTTTGTAAAACGCGAACAGTTCGATACCCTTGAGCAAAGGCTGAAATTGTTTAACAGCCGGTTTGGAAAATGAAAATTATAAATCCTGATGGACCGACAAAAAATTAACTCGAGGTACAGGATTACAATTGACCTGCTGAAACAGGTTGAGCTTAAAAATAAACCCGTTTTTCTGAAAAAGGGGGAATCATTTATCCAATACAACGAGAAGATGCAGAAGATAGGGATACTTATCAGCGGACTGCTCTATGCTACCTATGTGTCGGATAGCGGCATCGAATGGATTTCAAGGTTTTTCTATCCGCCCGACAATTTTATTGTAAGTAACCACCGCAGTTTCTTCCTTGGTAAAGATTCAAGTGAATCAATAAAGGCATACGAGGATTCGGAACTGATATATATTGAAAGGGAAGAGTTCAAATACCTGCTCGATAACCACCCCACATTTGAACGTACTGTAAGGATACTCGCTGAAGAGAGCTACATCCAGGCTATGGAGCGCATTCACTCATTTCAGTCGCTGAATGCCGAACAGCGCATACGTAAATTTTTTGAAGAGCACCCCGACCTTGGGAAAAAACTTCAGCGGCAACATATCGCTTCCTATCTTGGAATCCATCGCAATATTCTTACACGCTTTTTATATAAGATATGAATACGCAACAATTGTTGCATGTTTTCAATTTTGTAAAAAATAGTTTTACATCAGAAAAATAGATTTACACCGAAAGCAGGATTATACTATCATTTTGTCAGCAGGATTTTTTATTTAATTAAAGATTACAACTACCTGTGAAAATGATGGAATAACCTGATTTTTATGAGGTTTTTGAATACAAAAGCATATTATTTTTAGCAGAAAAATTGGTAGTTATGGCAAAAGTGAAAGGAGCTGTTGTAGTCGACACAGAGTTATGCAAAGGATGTGAACTTTGCGCTGAAGCCTGCCCCGAAGATGTGCTTGGAATGCACCGACAGGTGAACAGCCGGGGGTATCATTATTCCTACATGGAGAATCCTGAAGCTTGTATAGGCTGTGCCAACTGTGGGGTTGTATGTCCCGATACCTGTATAACAGTTTACAGGGTGAGGGTATAGTCAAAATGGCTGACAGGGCAGGTTGGTTATACATCAGCAGGGAATTGAATTTTATTTTCAGAAATAACAAATAGAAGTAATATGGGTGAATTCAGGTTAATGAAAGGAAACGAAGTACTGGCCGAAGCTGCAATACGCTGCGGATGTGACGGTTATTTCGGATATCCAATTACACCTCAGTCGGAAGTGATGGAAACATTAATGGATCGCCAGCCATGGGATGAAACCGGCATGGTAGTCCTGCAGGCCGAAAGCGAAGTGGCAGCAATCAATATGGTTTATGGTGCCGCCGGTTCAGGCAAGAAAGTAATGACCTCATCCTCCAGCCCGGGAATAAGCCTGATGACTGAGGGGATTTCATATATCGCAGGGGCCGAACTGCCCTGCCTTATCATCAATGTACAGCGTGGCGGCCCGGGCCTTGGCACCATCCAGCCTTCACAGGCCGATTATTTCCAGGCGGTGAAAGGGGGAGGACACGGTGATTATAAAATGATTGTGCTGGCACCTTCATCAGTCCAGGAAATGAACGATTATGTTGACCTGGCCTTTGAACTTGCCTTCAAATACCGCAACCCGGCTATGATCCTTACTGATGGTGCCCTCGGACAAATGATGGAAAAGGTGCAGCTCTCCGATTATAAGCCCCGGATGACAAACGGGGAACTGATTGAAAAATATGGCTCCTGGGCAACAACAGGTAAACCTTCCACAAGAGAGAGAAACATCATTACCTCGCTCGAAATGGATTCAGGTAGGATGGAGGCCAACAACCTCAGGTTCCAGGAAAAATACAAAAGAATGGAAGCCGAAGAACAGCGTTATGAAGCTATAGGGTGTGATGATGCAGAATATGTGCTTGTCGCCTTTGGTACCTCAGCCCGTGTTTGCCAGAAAGCTGTTGAAATCGCGCGCGAAAAAGGATTGAAAGTCGGTTTGCTCCGGCCAATCACCCTGTTCCCCTTCCCTAAAACAGTCATCGGAGAGCTGGCGCAACGGGTTAAAGGGTTTATGTCGGTGGAAATGAGTGCCGGACAGATGGTCGAAGATATCAAAATGGCAGTGTACGATACCAGAATCTACCGGCCTGTTGAATTTTACGGACGGATGGGAGGTATCCTTCCTTCTCCGGGTGATGTTGTTGAAGCACTTGTACAAAAATTTATACAGGAGGATAAATAATGGATGTCAATGATATAATTAAACCCGGGAATCTGGTATACCGGAAAACAGATTTGCTGACCGATACCATTATGCATTACTGCCCCGGCTGTACGCATGGGGTAGTGCATAAACTGATGGCCGAACTGATTGACGAAATGGGCCTTGGGGAGAAAACAATAGGAATTGCCCCTGTGGGATGTGGTGTATTTGCCTATAACTATATCCACATCGACTGGCAGGAAGCTGCCCATGGAAGGGCACCTGCAGTGGCAACCGGTGTGGCCCGGCTCAATCCCGAAAAATTTGTGTTTACCTACCAGGGCGATGGCGACCTTGCCTCAATTGGTGCCGCTGAAATTCTTCATGCATGCAACCGCGGAGAAAATATCCTTGTGGTGTTTATCAATAACGGGATTTATGGAATGACCGGCGGCCAGATGGCTCCTACTTCCCTCGATAAGATGGTTACTTCAACCACTCCTTTCGGGCGTGATACTGAACGCAACGGCTATCCGATGAAAATGACAGAGCTGGTGGCCCACCTGCCCGGTACTTCATATGTGACCCGCCAGTCGGCTCAAACCGCAGCTGCCGTGAGAAAATGTAAAAGAGCCCTTAAAAAAGGCATTCAGAATGTACTCGATAAGAAAGGGACTTCATTCGTAGAGGTTGTATCAACCTGCAGCTCGGGCTGGAAAATGACCCCGGTACAGGCCAACAAGTGGATGGAAGAAAATATGTTTCCCTATTACCCGCTGGGCGACATGAAGGACAGTGTGAAAGGTGAAACCGTTTCTCAAAATTAAAAACCAGCTGCTATGACAGAAGAAATGATTATTGCCGGTTTCGGTGGACAGGGGGTCCTGTCGATGGGTAAAATTCTTGCCTATTCGGGAATTATGGAAGATAAGGAAGTGACCTGGTTCCCATCATACGGCCCTGAAATGAGAGGTGGCACGGCAAATGTAACCGTCATTGTAAGTGATACACGTATCAGCTCTCCTGTGCTGAACAAGTATGATACTGCCATTATCCTTAACCAGCAGAGCCTCGATAAATTTGAGAAAGCTGTAAAACCGGGAGGTGTTCTGCTCTATGATCCCAATGGCATTACCCGTCCGCCGGTACGGACCGATATCAATATCTATAAGGTTGAAGGAACAAAAACTGCAGTTGAAATGGGTAATCCCAAGGTGTTCAACATGATCGTTTTTGGAAGCTACCTGAAGGTAAAGCCTATTCTGAGCCTTGACAATGTTGAAAAAGGACTCGAAAAGTCATTGCCCGAACGGTATCACAGGCTTATCCCGCTTAATCTCGATGCCATACAAAAGGGACAGGAGATAGTTGAAGTTGTGCAGGAGGTTTAAAAGTCGGGCGTTGTAAATCCTTCAAAAGAAAAGCAATCATTGTTTCAATGGTTGCTTTTCTTTTGCTCTTTGAGTCAGTTTCCCTATGGTTATGCCTGTAATAATAACAGTTGATCTTCTTTTACATCGAGGGCCGCTTCATGATAACCCTTCTGAAGGAGCGATTTGGTTAATCCAAAACCGATACCGCTGTTGGCACCGGTAATGACAATAACTTGTTTTTGCAGTTCCGGTGTTTTCATATCTGTAATTACAGGTTTAAATCATCATCCAGATAGTATCTTCTGCCTGGTATTGTTGAAAAATCAACAGATTTACCGTTGTACATCACCCTGCACTGATTGCCCAGCAGCGACCTGATTGTCACATAGCTCAGCCTGTTATCTTCCCAAATCAGGTCAATTTCAAACCCCCCACGTGCCCTTAACCCGGTCACATGTCCCTTCTCCCAGGAGGGTGGGAGGGCAGGCAACAGCTGAATGATGCCATTGTGGCTTTGCATCAGCATTTCGGCAATACCTGCGGTGGCACCGAAATTGCCGTCAATCTGAAAAGGGGGATGGTTGTCGAAAAGGTTGGGCAATGTCGACTTTTCATAGAGTGCCATCAGGTTTTCATGTGCCTTTTCCCCGTTTTTCAAACGTGCAAAAAAGTTGATGATCCATGCACGGCTCCAGCCTGTATGACCACCTCCATGCCTGAGCCTTTCTTCAATTGATTTTCTTGAAGCCTCAAGCCATTTCGGATCATCGGGATGTGTAAATTCCTCTCCGGGGTAAAGGGCATAAAGATGCGACATGTGACGATGCCCCGGCTCGGCTTCAGGTAGCTCTTCCGACCATTCAAGGATGCGCCCGTCAGCACCAATCTGCGATGGGGTAAGCCTGTCGAGCATGCTTCTCAGGGTATCGGCAAAAGCAGTATCAAGCTGAAGTATCTCCGACGATTTAATGCAGTTTGTGAAAAGTTCCCTGATGATTTGATGATCCATGGCAGGTCCCATGCAAACAGAGGCTACTTCACCATTGGGGGCAATAAACGAGTTTTCGGGCGACATGCTGGGCCCCGAAACCAGCAACCCCGTATTCGGATCTTCAACCAGAAAGTCAACAAAAAACAATGCGGCATCTTTTAAAACCGGATAGGCTTTATTCTGAAGGAATTCCCTGTCACCTGTATATTCATAATGCTCCCAGAAATGATCGGAACACCAGGCTGCACCAAGCGGCCACATGCCATAGACTGTTTTCCCGATAGGGTCAGTAAATTTCCATGCATCGGTGGTGTGATGGGCTACAAACCCCCTGCACCCATAAATGTTCCGTGCAGTCACCGAACCATTTTCACGAAGTCCGTCGATGAAATCAAAAAATGGCTCCTGGGTTTCTGCCAGGTTTGTTACCAGCGCCGGCCAGTAATTCATCTGGATGTTGATGTTGATGTGGTAATCGGCATTCCATGGAGGTGTCAGGGTTCCGTCCCATATTCCCTGCAGATTGGCAGGCAGTCCGCCAGGCCGTGAGGAACTGAGCAGCAGATATCTCCCAAACTGAAAATAAAGCTCTGTAAGATGGTGGTCTTCCAGCCCCTGTTTAATCCGTTCCAGCCTTTGGTTTACCGGTAAGTTTAAGGTGTCGGCGTCGCCAATTGCCAAATCAACCCTCCCGAATCGTTCGCTGTACCAGTTAACGTGTTCTTTTTTGAGCTGTTCAAATGAAAGTACCGATGCCCTTTGTATATCTTCTGCCGATTGTTTTACTTCATGCCCGTCCCAGTAATTTGTCCTACCCGAAATCAGCAGAACCACCTCATCGGCGTTACGGACAAACAACCTGCCGCTTGCAGTGATTATTTCGCCACCTGTATTTATAACTTCCACAACCGAAGCAAAGCGGGTGCCCTGGCCATCATGCTCGGCAAACCCTGTCATCAGTATCTGGTTCCCGCTGGCCGAAACAATTTCAGCATCACCCGGCCTTTCAAGCCAAGTAGTAAAACTCAGCCTCGATTTTTCGGAAGCTGATAGTTTAACAACAATCACTTCGCCAGGAGCAGAAGCAAATACTTCACGTGTATAGGTAACTTTTCCTGAACGGAATTCAGTTTTGACTACGGCCGACCTTAAGTCCAGGGAACGCCGGTAATCTTCTGTTCTGCCCAGTCCTTCAAACTGTATAAATAAATCACCAAGGGTCTGGAACCGGTGCGGAATGCCATCGGTACCCATTATTTTCTCCTGGGCAAGCCTGTCGGCTTCTGCGTATCTGCCTTCAAAGAGCAACTGCCGTACCTGTGGCAGATATTCAAGTGCTTCAGGATTTGACCTGTCATAAGGCCCCCCTGTCCACACCGATTCTTCATTGAGCTGTATATGTTCGGAATGTACTCCCCCAAATACCATGGCACCTAAACGTCCGTTTCCTACGGGTATGGCTTCCACCCATTTTTCTGCCGGCTCGGAAAACCAAACAGTAAGATCATGTGTTTCAAGTTGCCTGTATCGTCTGCAACCAGTTGTAAGTAAGGAAATGAACAGGGTCGCCAGGATTAGGTTCCGAATCATCTGGTAATTTATAGCAGTTTTTTATGGTTAATCATTGCCCTTTTTAGTCTCTATCACAACTACCCCGTTGGCTCCCCTTGAACCATAAATGGCGGCACTGCCATCTTTGATTACGTTGATGCTCCTCACCTGAACCGGAGGCAGGGAATTTAATACTGACCCATCAACCGGAACTCCATCAACAACAATAAGTGCAGCAGTACTGCTGTTAATTGAGTTTACGCCCCTGATGATGATTTGCCCGTTGGCAACCTGTACACCTGCAAAACGGCCTTTTATCAAGTCATACATGTTACTGTACTGTGAAAAATCAACATCCTTGTTGTTGAGTGATGCAAGGGCATTCAGTTTATCCCTGTCAGTTACATGTCCATAACCAATGGCATACTCACGGTTCTTTTCACCCGGCTTCAGTTTAAGGTTGATGGCTGCAAACTTGGTTTTCTCTTCAAGTTTTACTTTCTGGTTGAAGAAACCTTGTGCCTTTACCCTTAACTGGTCCTTAGGATTCACAATGGCCGAGAACTGGCCCAGAGAGTCGGTCAATACCGTTTGTTTTGTACTTCTGATCCTGACTTCTGCTTCAGAAAGTGGTATGCTGTCGAAAGTAGTTACCAGTCCGTGAATAACCTTTTCCTGTGCTTCTGCAAATAATGCGGAAAGCATAAATGTGAAAAGGAATAATAATTTAAAAGCTTTTGTATTCATGGCGTTTTTTTATTATGATGTATTTGACAAATTTAATTGAAAATTCAAATAATCATCAATTTAAGTCTTAAAAAGAATTAAAGGCGACATGAAATTACGCAGGAACTTGCGCTTTGATCACTCTTTTTACACGGTAAGGTTTCTTTTGCTGTGATTCAAAATAGGTACGCATCTGAAGTTCTGCAATTATTCCGGTAGTGATAAACTGTATACCGCCCAGTACCAGCAATATTCCCAGCAGCAGGAGAGGCTTCCCCCATATGTCGTGGCCAAGTATTTTCAGTATCAGCATATAGAAGTTGATAATTACACCTATGCCAAGTGTGGCAATGCCCAGCCCCCCAAAAAAGTGCATGGGCCTCTGAAGGTATTTCTTAAAGAACAGCATCAGGAAGAGGTCGCTCAGTACTTTGGTGGTCCGGCTCAGGTTATATTTCGAAACCCCGAAACTGCGTGACCTGTGATTTACATCAACCTGCGTAATGCGTGTTGCCCCTTCAAGGGTGATGAGCACAGGAATAAACCGGTGCAGTTCACCATAAATATGGATGCTCTTAATGGTTTCACTTGTGAAAATTTTGAGCGTGCACCCTAAATCCTTCATTTTGGTGCCGGTTGATTTGCGTATCATATAGTTGGCGAGCTTCGACGGAATTTTCCGCAGGAACATACCGTCTTTCCGGTTTGCCCTCACGCCTGCCACCATATCCCATTCGCCCTCCTCAATCATCTTCAGCATCATCGGTATATCGGCAGGGTCATTCTGCAAATCACCATCAATCAGTGCCACATACTCCCCTTCAGCCTGATCAATGCCTGCCTGCAGTGCTGAGCTCTGCCCGTAATTCCGTTTCAGCTCCACAAGCAGAAACCTGTCGTCATTTATTTTTTTTATTTCGGTGCGGGTGCCATCGGTACTTCCGTCATCAACAAACACTGCTTCAAAATCAATACCTGCGAGGGCTTTTTTTATCTCATCTGAAAGGGGCTTTATATTGGGTTCTTCGTTATATACACAAATTACCAGTGAGAGTTTCTTCATTTTTGAATTGATTTTTGATCTTTAAATACGATTTGCCGGCAAATTTACACAAATCCCGGTCAATAGCGGTACTTTATCCTGCAGGTTTAAATTTCCATATATACGAAACCCTGAAGGTTTTGTATTCCCAGTGGCGCAGCCCATGATGATACTGGATCCGGGCTTCTTTTGTGCCGAAGCTTTTTCTTAAATCGATATTCAGCTGGAGCGGTTTGTCACGCTCATTTTTATATCCTGAATATCCTGCCAGTGAAGCTGAAAACAGCCATGAATCCTTTACAAAATCGGCACCCGCCCCATAAAGCAGTGCATCGTTCTGAAGGTTCAGCTCATCATTGGTCTGCCAGGTATAGAACCCCGCCATTGCAAAAGGTTTGACAATTCCGGTTGCCGGCTGTCCCAGGTTTTTTGAGAAACTCAAATCGAAAAAATAGCCGGGACTGTCGGTATAACGTGCGGCTTCAAGGTTGTTGCCCGATGCCGTTTTGGTAGCCAGCCGTAACACGGTATTGGGGAAGTTCCTGTTTCGGATGAGCTGTATGAGGGTGCTGAAATAAAAATCGCCCACAGCAATTCCCTTTCCATCCCTGTCGCGTGCAAACCTTTCATTCCTTATCTCTTCAGTAAAGGCATACTGCTCAATGGCAACGCCATAAAGTTCAATGGCCACTGCACCCTGGGCAAACGGCCAAAAAAGGTAGGCTGAAATGTCGCGTGTGGGATCTCCGTGGTGAAAATGGTTCGAAAAAATGATTTCAGCTTCAGATAATTCCCTGATTTCCCCCTTTTGTACATGTGGCACCGGAAGCGCATTGGGGCCCAGGAAGCCCGGGGTAATTCTAATCCAGTTCCTCCATCCGGGATCTCCCTCTTCCCATCCGTGTAATTCATTCCACCATGTATAATCGGTTTCTGCCTGTTGTGATTTCCCATTGTAAAAGCTGAAAAGCAATATCAGAATTAACAGGTGGTTTTTCATTCCAAAAAGATTATTCATGCCATAAAAATAAACTAAAAAAGGGACTGCCTCCTTCAGAAACAATCCCCTTTTTTTTAAATGTCCAGTTTCACCCTTATTGCCGGTGGAATGGCATCCTTGTGAACCATGATGCACATGGTCTTATAGTTTACATACGGTTTCGAAGCATAAAAATAGCCGTTGAACCTGTTGTAGTTGCCCCATGAGTTCTTCACCTTGTAAAAGGTATTTCCGCGTCCATCGGTGGCCAGGCCTATAATGTGCATGCCATGATCATCAGTTGTCTGGAAATTGTCGAATGCTGTCTGCCTCATCTCCTGGGTGACAGTTCTTTCAGGAACCGGCTTTTCAAGCTTATACAATTCAGATTCCTTTTCCCTGTCAGGTAACGATTCCCAGCGGGTTATCTCGGCATTTGTCATATTTATCTCGGGGGCTTCAGGCAGTACTGCAACTCCCTGTTTGCCTGTGGCAAATCCCTTTTCACTCACATCGGCAGCCCAGGCAATCGTAAATCCATTGTTCAGGGCATAATCCATTATCTCTTCCATTTCGTGCAGCGGAACATTGTATACATGGTCCCACGACCAGTTGTCGGGGACTTCAAGGATGAATTTCTTATAAAACGCATGGTGTGTGAACGATGTTATTTCTACATAATCATCCATATTCAGGCCCACATAGTCGGTTGCAAAGCTGAGCGGGGAATATTCCCTGCCATCAAATTCAAATGTCTCGGGCACCCTTCCAAGGTAGGTATCCAGAATTTTAGTGAACGCATCATGCCATGCCGTGCTGAGCTTTGTGTTCTTGTTTTCGATAACGGCATCGACATATTCACGCAGCACACGGTCCATTTCGCCGTGTACATGTTTGTCTTCCCCGTAATTCAAACCCTTATAGGCTGATTCGGGAACAATCCCATACCGTGAAATCATGTTGGTGACATCATGGAAAGCACCGCCTGCCGAGAAGTTCAGGTTCCCGTGAACCCTCACATGCTTGCGTGCTTTTTCTGCATAGGTATGCCATACGACAAACATTTCTGATAGGTTTACGCCCGGTTTGCCAAGCCGCATCATTTCCGATGAGATGAAGGAAAGGCCTGCATATGACCAGCAGGTACCCGTACGATGCTGATCTTCTACAGGAGTTGCAAGCATCGTCCTGACATCTTTAAATTCCCATGCATCTTTTTTTTCGACTGGATTATCACCGGCAACAGAGGGGGAGAACATACCCACAGCCAAAATTGCTGTAAGTACATAATAAATGAAGTATTTCATCTGGAACTGTTTAAATTGATGTTGATTGTCAAAAGTAGTAATAAAAACCGGCTGACAAAAATGTTACAAAGGCATAAATGAAAATTATGGCGCCATCAGTCCACAAATTTCCCTGTATCTGAAACAACTGACCAGGTGGTCATTCACCATGCCTGTTGCCTGCATATGTGCATAAATGATTGTAGACCCCACGAACTTAAACCCCCTTTTTGACAGGTCGGCCGAAATTTTATCGGAAAGTGGTGTCCGTGCCGGGATTTCTTCCTGCCTCAAATATGTATTCACAATGGGTTTATGCCCGGTGAAGCTCCATATATAATCTGAAAACTTCCCGTATTCCTGCTGTACTTCAATAAACCTGCGGGCATTTGTCACACAGGCCATGATTTTCAGTTTATTCCTGATGATGGCTGCATTCTGCAGCAGTTCTCCCAGCCTGGCCTCATCGTACCGGGCTATTTTTTCAGCATCAAAACCATCCAAAGCCGTGCGGAAAGCTTCGCGCCTGTTCAGGATGATCTGCCAGCTCAGCCCTGCCTGAAAGCCCTCCAGTATGAGAAATTCAAAAAGCTTTTTGTCATCGAAAACCGGTACCCCCCATTCCAAATCATGGTAATCCTTCATCAAATCATTTTTTTCGGCCCAGGTACATCTTGTAAGTGTCATCATTGCAATAATTTTGGGGAGAAGTTAAATAAATCTAATGAACTTTACAGGCGTTTTTAAATAATGTTATTTTTGCTGACTCAGGTAAAAACAATGAAGAAAAACATACTTGTCGCCATTATTATATTACTCTCAGGAATTTATGCTGAAGCTCAGCTGAATATCAACCATTATATGAGGGTTGGACGTACACGTATATCGATTGAAAACTATACAGGTGCCATTGAATATTTCAATATTGTAATCAAGTTTAAGCCTTACCTTCCTGAAGCTTATTTTTACAGGGGTGTGGCAAAGCATTATCTTGAAGATTACCGCGGAGCAATACTCGATTACGACCACGCCATCGAATTAAAACCATTTTACCCCATGGCCTATATGCACCGGGGGATGGCTTATCATAACCTGCACCAGTTTAAAAAAGCCATAGAAGATTATAACAGGGGCCTGGAATTCGATCCGGAGAATGAAGGGATTTATAACAACAGGGGAATAGCAAAACTTGCCCTGAAAGATATTGACGGGGCTATTGCCGATTACAACAAGGCACTAGAAATAAACCCCAAATCGGTCAACGCCCTGATGAACAGGAGCAATGCCTATATCGTCATGGGGAAAATGGAAGATGCAATCCGCGACATCAACCAGGTGATTATCATCCGTCCGCATTATGAAGGTGCTTACCTTAACCGGGGTCTTGCCCGTCTCGACATGGATGATTTTGCCTCTGCACTGCGCGATTTCGATCAGACAATCAGGCTCGATCCTGAAAATGCCCTGGCCTTCAACAACCGGGGAATTGTAAAACACAAACTTGGCGATTATGAAGGAGCCATCATGGATTATGATGCAGCCCTGAAACTTAACAATGAAATGGCAAGTGCCTGGTTTAACAGGGCTATGGCCCGTGAAATTCTCGGCCGCCCCGGATATGAAAATGATTACCGCATTGCGGCACAGCTCAACCCGCAGTTCGACCTTGAAGCCCGCAGGCTCGATGCCGAAAAACTTGCACAAAACCAGCAGCAGTCGCAGCAAGGATCGGCTTCCTCAGGCGGACAGCAGGCCCAAAACAATACGCAACAAAACAATTCGGGGCAAAATAACCAGGGGAGTGCTGCCAATACCTCTGATGATGATGCCACTGAACGCGAAAGCCGCCGCAGAAGACAGGCACAGGTAAATCTTGTCATTGAGGATTCACGTAATCTCCCTTCCGGCGAACCCGAAGAGGTTGAAGACGGAAGAATCCAGAACAGGAATATCTCAATCGACCTGCAGCCGATATTTATTATTTCAGCCTTCGAGAAAAATGCCGTTGATTATGAGCGCTCACAATACTACAACCTGGCTATTGATGAACTGAACAGGACGAATAATTATAACCCGCTTTTCTCAATCACAAACAAGCCCGTTGAGGAATACCGCAATGTATTTGAGAATTTCATTCTCTATTTTAATGCCCGCATGAACATTGCGAAATCAAGCCACAACCTGCTGAACCGGGGTATATTTTACAGCCTGACAAGAAATTATAATGCAGCCTTCGACGATTTGAACCAGTCGTTAGCAATAGATAAGGACCAGGGCATTGCCTATTTTGTCAGGGGCAACACAAGGTATAAAATGCTTGAACAGATAGAACTGCTTGCCAATCAGCACAACGAATTCACAGTTCCTGTGGGCCCTGCCGGCAATGCCACCGCTGAAGTATCGCTTGATTTACCCGAATACCAGCGGATTCTCGACGATTACCAGTTGCTTCTTAACCTTAAGCCCCGGTTCTTTTTCGGCTATTACAACCGGGCCTATATCAGGCTTCGACTGAAGGATTACCAGCTTGCCATCGACGACCTGAACAAAGCCATTGAAATTGAACCCGAATTTGCCGAAGCATACTTCAACCGCGGGCTTACCAAAATATTCCTCGATGACATTGAAGGGGGAGCCCTCGATTTAAGCCGTGCCGGTGAACTTGGTATCCACGGTGCCTACAATATCATTAAAAGGTACACGAATTAACAACAGCCCATACATCATGGGCATACTCTTTCCTGATACCAAACTCAGCATAAACTCAGTATAAACTCAATGTAAATTCAATTATAATTGAATTTACATTGAGTTTGAATTGAATTTACATTGAATTTGGATTGAATTTAATGGGGCCTTGATTTGAGTCTGCTAGGTATGGTTTATAAAAGATGGAGTTGATGTGAATAATTTTCCCGGGTGGGGTGGGGGCATAAAAAAAAGCACCTGTCATTTGACAGGTGCTTTTTTTGTGGCGGTGCGGACGGGACTCGAACCCGCGACCCTCGGCGTGACAGGCCGATATTCTAACCAAACTGAACTACCGCACCATTTTGTTTATTTCTTTCAGAACTCCCTGTTTCTGCATCTTTCTGCCTGAAAAGGTGCTGCAAATATATACTTTCTTTTTTTTTCAGCAATACAAATAAGTGAGATTTTTTTTTGAAAAATTATTACGTTAATAATCCCGCTGAATATCAGGATTATCTTCTGGTGCCTTTTCTGCAGGTTTGATTGAATAATTGTCTTTTTCTGTTGCTGACAGCTGTTTTAGAGGCATGATGCGCCTGTTTATTTACTTCGTTACCCTGATAATTTTTTCTTCGGAGAGGATTTTTTCACCGTCCCACCTGTAGGCAAGCAGGGTTTTGCTTCCTGCAATGCAGGCATCGATACAGCATAGGTTAGGCCTGATGATAAAAGGCCCTTCCTTCCTGCAGTAATGGCCGAAAAACAGTACGGGGTTCGATTCCTGGTAGGGCATTGTTGCAGGGAGTAGCTGTTGTGGAATAGTGTAATCGGGCAGCTGGAATTTTGATTCAAAATTCATCGCTTCAAATGTTTTGCCTGTTGGATCTTCCCACCACCTGATGCGAAATGTGCGCGGGCAAATGCCTTTGTTGTTCATTATTTTGATATCACCAGGCATTTTGAACATGACGCCTTTGGTGAGTGTCCAGATATGGCGTGATAAAGGTGATTCGTTTTCTTTTCTCAGCTGACGGAACACGTCCTTTTTAATCCGGCCGGCCGGAAGGTTCTGTTTGATGAAATCAACAGCTTCATCCGCCCAGCATGCATGCACGATCCTCAGCCCATCAAGCTCGAGAAAAAGCGGAAGGCTGCGAAGCCATTTGATGTGGCTCTTCCATTCTTGCTGACTGTCGGCAAATTCATTGATGGTTTTCAGCACCGAGATGTCTTTTTTAGGCATATTCTCGCTTTTATTCTTCAGGTGGTCCAGTACCAGGTTTATCTCATGGTTCCCAAGAACTGCAAGTGCATGGCCGTTTTCAACCATACCCCTGACCATGCGGATAGTCTTTTTTATCTGGGGTCCGCGGTTTACAAAGTCGCCAACAAATATTGCCTTACGCCAGGGGTGCGCATAACCGGTGGTCGTTTTCTCGTACCCCAGCATCAGAAGAAGCTTTTTCAGCAGTTGTGCATGTCCGTGAACATCACCTATAATGTCGTACATATTATGAATAATATTGCCCTAAAATAAAGAATAGCTGCCGGAATCGACAGCTATTCTTTATTTAATTATTAAAATTTTTAAAGTTCAGCCAACTTCTACCAGAAATAGGCATAGAACACAAGAATGATTGTAATGATAATCGCCGAATTGATAACGTCCCAGTGATTGTACGAGGCGCGTGTTTCAGCCCTTTGCTCAGGCGATGCTGTGCCAAGGGTAAGGCCTGTTATGCTCAGCGGATCCTTCGGACGTGTAAAGTAACTGATGACAACCATGCAGATGATCACAAGGAAGAACAGATAGACCTCGTAGTGCAGCCAGTTGTGTACAAGGAATATTTTGTACAGCAGCGATGTTTCCTCAATTGAACCTGAAAATACATTCAGCACAAGTCGTGTCATCCCAAGGGTAAACCCTATGAGCAACCCCCAAAGTCCTGCCGCCGGGGTAGTCCGTTTGGAAAGGATACCCAGAAGGAATACCGCTGCAATTCCGGGCGCAAGCAACGACTGCACGTCCTGCAGGTATTCATACAGCACTTTGCCCAGTCCTTTCATTACAGGAATCCATGCAATTCCAAGCAGTACAATAACTACCGTGGCGGTACGGCCAATCATCACATAATGCCTTTCATTTTCATTGGGCCGGTACTTCTTGTAAAAGTCAACGGTAAACAGCATGGCCGATGAATTAAACAATGCTGCCAGAGAGCTCATCAGTGCTGCCAGGATACCGCCGATTACAATGCCTTTGAACCCCATGGGCAACAGTTCCTTGACCATCGATGAGAAAGCGGCATCGCTCGACTGGAGGGTCATCAGTCCCTTCTGCTGCAGTGCGTAGGCAATCATGCCCGGGATGAGGAAAATAAATACCGGGGTGAGCTTCAGGTAAGCGCCAAATATGGCACCACGGCGCGATTGTTTCATGTCGCGGCCCGAAAGCACCCTCTGGACAATGAACTGGTCGGTACACCAGTACCAGAACCCGATGATTGCCGACCCCAGGATAACTCCGGTCCAGGGGAAGTCGGGATCGCGGTGCGAACGCATCAGGTCGGTCATTGAATCACCATGAACCGTTACATTGGCCCTGGCAATCTCCATCATTTCATTCCATCCTCCTACCTTGATAAGCCCCAGGATCAGGATTGCAATTGACCCCAGTAACAGGACCGGGGTCTGAAGGACTGAGGTGTAAAGTACCGCCTTCATGCCACCGAATGTGGTGTACAATCCGGTAATGATTACCAGACCGATGGCACTGATCCAGAAAAAGTCGATATCGTAGCCAAATAAAGTTATATAATCGATGTTGAAAACATCCTTGAAAACTACGCCCCCTGCGTAAACAGTAACAGCCACCTTTGTGAGGATGTAACTGACAAGTGAGATGACCGACAGGAATGAACGCGCCTGCGGGTTGTATCTTCTTTCAAGAAACTCGGGCATTGTAAAGACTTTACTGCGCGAGTAAAACGGTACAAAAAGCCAGCCCAGCATAAGAATAACCCAGCCGTGCATTTCCCAGTGAGCCATTGCCATGCCACTTTCGGCCCCTGAGCCTGCCAGCCCTACCAGGTGTTCGGAACCGATATTTGATGCAAAAATGGATGCTCCAATGGCAATCCATGTGGCATCCCTGCCGGCAAGAAAATAATCGGTGGTGTCTTTGTCCTTCTTTTTCAGCACCCAGATAACGATGCCAATGAGACCAAGTACAAAAAGTCCCAGTGTAATCCAGTCAAGAATAGTCATAATTCTGCAATTTTATGGTTTCTAATTCAGCCCGGTCCTGTTGTCAATACTTTACAATCCTGTCGAGCTCTTTTTCTGCTTTATTTGATTTAATCCTGTAATAGTATGCTCCCTTTTTTGATTCTGTTGCGTTTTTCTGGTCAAGGCGTTCAAGGATGTTCAGGGAAAGAATTTTCTTCCTGAAGTTTCCTGCATCGAACTGCCTCTGGTAAATGGCTTCATACAGGTTGCGCAGCTGGAGCAGGGTAAATTTCGACGGGAGCAGTTCAACCCCCACAAGGCTGGAGCCTGCTTTTTGCTGGAGCCGTTTAAGTGCCTGTATCATCATCTGCTGATGGTCGAATATCAGCGGGGGCAAATCCCTTACGGGCCACCACTGCGCAAGTGTTTTGCCTGCAGTGTTCTTTTTATACCGGTCGATGCGTATGAGTGAAAAGTAGGTTATGCTGATGACCCTTTCAAATGGTTCACGCCCCGGTTCTGAAAAAGTATTGACCTGTTCCAGGTAAATATTGTCGAGTCCCGTGGTTTGCTGCAGGACCCGGTTGGCTGCCTCATCAGCCGATTCGTACTCACCAACAAAACCTCCCATGAGCGACCATTCACCTTTCACCGGTTCAAAGGCACGGGGGTACAGCAGAAGTTTCAGCTCCCCGGCTTCATAGCCGAATACAACACAGTCGACAGCTACAAGAAATCGTGGATGATGTTTGTAAAAATTCATTCGGTTTAATTAATGCAGTAAAACTAAAAAAGTGTTTTTTACCTTTTTCGATTTCATGTGCTTTTTTGCAAAAACATGTTATACAACAGGAATTTTTATTTTACTTTGTTTTTGTGGTTTCTGATGAAGCGTGGCCTGAAAATTAATGTGCAGGTTCATGCGGCATGTAACATGTTTCAATTACATTTGATAATAAAAACACAGGCTATGAAAGATTTGAAACGATATTATGTGATACCTGCCGATCCAAAGGATGTGTACAATGCACTTACCAATCAGGAGATGCTTGAAATATGGACTGGTGAAGATGCTGTTATGGATCCGGAACCGGGGACTGAATTTTCATTGTGGGGAGGCAGCATCACCGGGCTGAATATCGAGTTCGAGGAGAACAGGAAAATTGTACAGCAGTGGTATTTTGGGGAGCAGGAAGAACAGTCACTTGTAACCATTGTACTTCATCCCCATCAGAAAGGGACAAGTATCGAACTGCGTCATACGAATATTCCGGATGATGCATTTGATAACATGGCCGAGGGCTGGGATGATGATTATTTTGATGCGCTCAGGGAATTGTTTATCTGACACCGCAGAATTTGGTTCATATGGAGTTGGATTTCTATTTTTTCCCTTTGTTATTGGCACGGTTTTCGTAATTTTGCCGGCAGTTCTTTGGCAATATTGCCTTTATACCGGGGCTGACTGGTTTTGACAGCGGGTAGAAGAGGCAGGTAAGCATGCAGGGTTTTGGTTGTTGACCCTTATAAATAATGATCAAACAATTAATTGGCGAAAATAATTACGCTCTTGCTGCGTAACCGAATCACAGTAGGTTAAACGCTTAATCCGGACACCAGGTGTCCGGACAAGACATCGCCCGGGTGCTGTAGCCACGAAGCGGCCCGATTAGGCGGTGCAAGTAAATCGAGGCTGGCTGAAGTTTTACTCCGGAACTTCAGTAAGAAAACAGGAGCTAAGGTTCCGGTCGGTGGCCCTGATCCAGCCGGTACACGAAAATCAAGTCGGGGATAAGCATGTAGAAAGCCTGTGGCTTCCTCGTTTGGACGCGGGTTCGACTCCCGCCAGCTCCACTTTTTTATGTAACTATCTGAAATATAATAATTTGAAAGTTTAAAATTGTCTACTTTTGAAAATGTCTTTGAACGCGGGTAGACAAATTTGTCTTGGTAGACTAAGATTGTCAAAATAGACACAGTAGACACAGTAGACAAATTTTAACGATTTGATGTAGTGGTAATTATAAATGGGTAG
>OBJA01000280.1_pt1 | contig 47791 bp, 40 predicted proteins | sample 1519751 | NCBI WGS metagenome assembly OBJA01 (sample SAMEA3881238, study PRJEB22517) | soil metagenome | biome: lake sediment; feature: soda lake sediment; material: sediment, water from around vicinity | place: India | collected 2013-12-23 | depth 3 m
TCAGCTGTTCCACCAGGATCAGGCCGAACACGGCGATGCCCATGTGGCCCGCCAGAAGCCAGTCGATGCCGACGCTGTCGGAGATGAGGGCGCGGCCCGACACGTAGCGCTCCAGCCCCATGGCCGCCAGCAGCAACATGAAGGCGCCCGAGACCAGCAGCATGGAACGGAAGCGGCGCTGGGCCTGGGCATCATCGCCCTGACCGACTGTGACGGCGCGGGCCAGGAAGGCCAGCCAGGCCAGGTTGCGCAGCAGTTCGAGGGAGTGGGTCAGGTAGAGGGGACGTTGCAGATGCTGCTGCAGGGCCACCGCCAGCATCCAGACCAGGCTCGCCAGCGCAGCCGCCAGCAGGAGCTGCTTCTGCGGCTTGCCCCGATCGCCGGTGAGCAGCACCAGCGCCAGCATGAGGAACGCCAGTGCCCCAGCGGAATAGCTGAAAACCCCTACCAACGGCATACCCCCCGCCCCCTGTAACCCGGATCATGCAAAAATATTCTGCGTGTCAGGGCGTTATATTCGACTACAGGAATGGATGGAATTGCGGACGCCCACTATAGCGCCGCCGCCTGCGGCTGCCAAGGGCCGCCGTGTGACGACCCTGCCCGCTACAGGTTAGCGGCCGACAGCATAAGTTGTTGAATCTGTAGGAGCGGCCTTTGGCCGCGAACCGGCATCGCACCCGGTTCGCGGGCAGAGCCCGCTCCTACAGATCGCCCGGGGGACCGGGCTCCTACCAATCGCCGGGCCTATGGGTTGAATGTAGGAGCGGCCTTTGGCCGCGAACCGGGTGCCACACCGGTTCGTGGGCAGAGCCCGCTCCTACAAGGGCGATCGCCCGGAGAGGACCAAGCTCCTCCTTCCTCAAAGCCCGGCCAGGGCCTCGCGGGCCTTGTCCGCCTCGGCGAAGTCCCCCAGCTCCAGAGCCCGGGCCAGGTGGGTGCGCGCCTGCGCCTGGTCGCCGGCCCCCGCGTAGGCCATGCCCAGATGATAGTGGAATACGGGCACCTGCGGCGCCGCCTTCACCACCGATTCCAGCACCTGCACGGCGCGGGCATAGTCGCCGCTGCGGTAATGCACCCAGCCGATTGTGTCCTGGAACACCGGGCGATCCACGCCACTCAGCTTGGCCGCCAGTTCCCGCGCCCGCGCCAGGCTCTCGGCATCCTGGCGGTGGTCCGCCAGCAGGGCGGCCAGGTTGTTCACAGCCACGGCATTGTCGGGCTGCAGCTTCAGCACCTGTTCATAGCTACCGATGGCGCCCTCCATGTCCCCCTGCCGCTCCTGGAAGGAGGCCAGCCCCACCAGCAGGCTCACATCGTCTCCGGCCACGTCCAGACCCTGGCGGATGGCCGCCATGGCGCCGGCGTCATCGCCCCGCATGCCACGGGCCGCCGCCAGGCGTGAATAGTTGCCCGCCACGCGCGGCGCCAGCTCCACCTGGCGGGCATAGGCCGCCTCCGCCGCCGCATAGTCCTTGCGGGCGGCCTGCACATTGCCCAGCAGGCCATGGGCGGTGGGATGATCAGGCTCTTCACGCAGGATAGCCTCCACCCGCGCCAGGGCCTGGTCGTTCCTGCCGGCCGCCAGCTGGGTGGTGACGATCTCGGTCAGCATGAGCCGCTTGCCGGCATCCCGCGCCAGGGCATAGCCGCGCTCGTATTCACGCAGCGCACCCTCCACATCATTCTGGCTGCGCAACAAGCGCCCCATGCGGAAATAGCCTTCCGGATTTTCGGGTGCCGCCGCCTTGAGCTGCTCGATGGCCTGGCGCAGGCCCTCCAGATCCTGTTCCGCAGCCAGGATGTCCGTCTTCACCAGCAGGGCCTGGACATGCTTGGGATCGCGGCGCAGCACCTCGTCCACCTCGGCGCGGGCGCCGGCGAGGTCACGCTCGGCCAGCAGCACCCGCGCCATGCGCAGGAAGGCCTCCGGATTCTCCGGATCGGACAGCTTGAGCTGGGCGAGTTCGGACTTGACCGCCCCCAGGTCGCCCTTGGCCGCCAGGATCTCCGCCTTGGCGGCCCGGGCATCGGCGCTCTCCGGCGCCAGGACCAGGGCCCGGTCCACCTGGTCGAGCGCACCCGCGATATCACGGGTCGCCAGCAGGAAACGGGCAAACTTGACGCGCGCGTCGGCATTGCCCGGCTCGACCTCTATGGCGCGTCGCAGGTTGCTGCCTGCCAGCTCCATCTCGCCCTTGCGCAGGTGCGCCTCGGCCAGCAGGTGCAGCACGGTCACCGATTCGGGGTGATCGCGCAGCACCGAGCGGAAGGAATTCACCGCCGCTTCGAAGTCTCCCTCCTGCATGGCCATGCGGCCTCGGAACAGCAGCGCATCGTTATCCTTGGGATTGACGGCCAGCACCGCCTCGGTCAATTGCCGGGCCCGTGCCATATCGCCCTCGGCAGCCGCGTAAACGGCCAACCGGGTGCGCGCCTGCAGGCCCGGCGGATCATCGCTGAACCGGCTGATCACACTCTCGAACACCCGCTTCGCCTCGTCGCGCTGCTGGTCCTGCTCATGAAGCTGGGCCAGCCCGAAGTACAATTCGGAGAATGTCGGGTTGACCTTGATAGACTCCTGCAGATACTGGATACCGACGGCACGCCCCTTGGTGCTGGCGAGCAGGTCGGCGAGCATCAGGTGGCGACTGGGATCAGCGGGATCGGCCGTCACTGCATCGCGCATGACAACTTCCGCCTTGTCGGGCTGGCCGGTCTGGGCCAGGAATTGCGCCAGCGACACCCGGTGCCGCAATTCGGCGGGACGGGCCGCAATGATGTCCCGCAGAACCTGTTCCGCTTCTGCCTGCTTGTTGTTACGGGCATAGAGCTGCGCCAGGTGCAGCTGCAGGGGCAAGGGTTCGCTGGAGCGAGCGACCCCCGCCGCGAGCGCCTTTTCAGCGTCTTCCATGCGGCCTGCCTGTTCGTACAGGGATGCCAGCAGCCCTGCCGCGTTACCATGCTCCGGCACATCGCGCACCACCGCCTCGGCCAGCGCCAGGGCCTCCTCGGCCCTGCCCTCACGCGCGAGCATGGAGGCCTGCAGGGCGCGGGCACCGGGATGACTGGGATCGCGCTTGAGGATCTCGTCGATCTCGTTCTGGGCCTGGCCCAGGGCGTTGGCCTCCTCGGTGCGCTGGTCCTGGCCGCGGTGGGCATTGGCCTGCAGCATGTAGAACTGGGCCAGGCGTTCACGGGCTGGCAGGTTGTCGGGATCCAGTTCCACCGCCTTGGCATAGGCGCCGTAGGCGCGCCGCCACTCCTGGCGCTTCTCCTCGATCTGACCCAGCAGGTAGTGGGCCTCCGCCGTCTTGGGATCGATCTGCAGCACGTTGCGGATCTCGACCCGCGCCTTGTCCCAGTCCTCGGCCTCTATGTAGGCCTTGCCACGTTCCAGGTACTTGGCCTTGCGCTCCTCGGCGCCCCCGCAGCCGATCAGCATGAGCGCGGCCAGTGTCGCCGCCAGCAGTTTCTTTTGGGTTCCGATCGCCATCTTCAATCCTCCGACTTAATGTGCTGATTTTAATAATGTTAAATAGCCACGGAAGCACACGGAACTACACGGAAAAATTTGGTGTAACAGTCTGTTCATGCCGTCATTCCGGCGCATGCCGGAATCCAGGGACATGGATTCCCGCCTTCGCGGGAATGACGAAAACAGGCTTAATCAGGGCCCCTTGGTTTTTGCTTCATTTCCGTGTAATTCCGTGTGCTTCCGTGGCCATTCGCCTATTCAAGACATGCCCCGCATCTGTCCGGGCGCGGCTTCCACATGCTGCAGGAACCATCCATAGGCATCCCGGATCCCCTCCTCCAAGCCGATGCGCGGCTTCCAGCCCAGGGAGGTTATCCGATCCACGTCCACCAGCTTGCGCGGCGTGCCGTCGGGCTTGCTTGCATCGAAGACAATGTCGCCCTCGAAGCCGACCACCTGCTTCACCAGTTCCGCCAGTTCCGCGATGGTGATATCGGAGCCAACCCCGATGTTGACGATATCGGCGCCTTCGTAGCTTTCCATCAGGAACAGGCAGGCGGCGGCGCAGTCGTCCACGTGCAGGAACTCGCGCAGCGGCTTGCCGCTGCCCCATACTGTCGCCGTGGGCGCGCCATTCACCTTGGCCTCGTGGAACTTGCGGATCAGGGCCGGCATCACATGGGATTTCTCCAGGTCGAAATTGTCGCCCGGCCCGTAGAGATTGGTGGGCATGGCGGAGATGAAGCGGCTGCCATACTGGCGCTGGTAGGCCTGGCACAGTTTGATGCCGGCGATCTTGGCCACCGCGTACCATTCATTGGTGGACTCCAGCGGCCCGGTGAGCAGGTATTCCTCCTTCAGCGGCTGCGGCGCCAGGCGCGGGTAGATGCAGGTGCTGCCCAGGAACAGCAGCTTCTGCACCCCGCTGCGGTGCGCCGCATCGATGACGTTGGCTTCCATCATGAGATTGTCATAGAGGAATTCCGCCGGATAGGTATCGTTGGCCAGGATACCGCCCACCTTGGCCGCCGCCAGGAACACATACTCGGGCTTGTGCTCGGCGAAGAAGGCCCGCACCGCCGCCTGCTCGCGCAGATCCAGCTCGCGGCTGGTGGCGGTCAGCAGGTTCGTATACCCGTCCGCCTGCAGGCGCCGCAGGATGGCGCCCCCCACCAGGCCGCGGTGGCCGGCTACGTAGATTTTTGCATTTTTATCGATCATATAATGGCCACGGAAGCACACGGAATTACACGGAAAAATGATAAATTCATATGACGAAACGTTTTATCGTTGCTTTTGGGTAAGCGAAATTCACCAACATGCCAATTCTTGTTCCAGAGGCCTTGAGATAATTGAGCAACTGGGCCTCTGCTTCCTTTGCCAGACTCTGTTGTGCCTTCAATTCGATGATGACAGCATCTTCGACCAGCAGATCCGCAAAGTACTCGCCCACCTCGACACCCTTGTAGCGTATAACAATTGGCTCCTGGGTTCTGGCGTTTATTCCACGCACCTGCAGCTCTCGCCACAACGCCCTTTCATATACCTTTTCAAGAAATCCACACCCCAACTCCCGGAACACCTCATACACACAACCCCGGATACGATACGTCAGTTCTTCCTGATCCAACATCACCGATCCCTCCCTGGACCATGATTATGATATTTCCTTCCGTGTAATTCCGTGTGCTTCCGTGGCCATTCAATCATTCATTATAATTGTAAACTTGGAAGCCCTCGCGCTTGCACATCTCGTCGCGTTCGGCGATGCGCAGGTCGTCGCGGACCATCTCGGCCACCATGTCCTCCAGGGAAGTCTTGGCCACCCAGCCGAGCTTCTCCTTGGCCTTGGCGGGGTCACCCAGCAGGGTTTCCACCTCGGTGGGGCGGAAGTAACGGGTGTCCACCTCCACCAGCAGGGCGCCGCTGTCGGCGTTGTAGCCCTTCTCGTCGATACCCTCGCCTTCCCAGCGCACCGTCACGCCCACTTCCTTGAAGGCGGCATTGACGAAGTCGCGCACGGAATACTGCTTGCCGGTGGCGATGACGAAGTCCTCCGGCTCTTCCTGCTGCAGGATCAACCACTGGGCCTCGACATAATCGCGGGCATGGCCCCAGTCACGCTTGGCATCCAGGTTGCCGAGATAGAGCTTGTCCTGCAGACCCAACTTGATGCGCGCCACGGCGCGGGTGATCTTGCGGGTCACGAAGGTCTCGCCACGAATAGGTGATTCGTGGTTGAACAGGATGCCGTTACAGGCATAGATCCCGTAGGCCTCGCGGTAGTTCACCGTGATCCAGTAGGAATAGAGCTTGGCCGCCGCGTAGGGGCTGCGCGGGTAGAAGGGCGTGGTCTCCTTCTGGGGGATCTCCTGCACCTTGCCGAACAACTCGCTGGTGGAGGCCTGGTAGAAGCGGGTCTTCTTCTCCAGCCCCAGGATGCGGATGGCTTCCAACACGCGCAGGGTGCCCAGGGCATCTGAATTGGCCGTGTATTCCGGCGTCTCGAAGGACACAGCCACATGGCTCTGCGCCGCCAGGTTGTAGATCTCGTCCGGCTGCACTTCCTGGATGATGCGGATCAGGTTGGTGGAGTCGGTCAGGTCACCGTAGTGGAGGATGAACTTGCGCCCCTTCTCGTGGGGATCCTTGTACAGGTGATCGATGCGGTCGGTATTGAAGGAGGAGGCGCGGCGCTTGATGCCGTGCACCTCGTAGCCCTTCTTGAGCAGCAACTCGGCAAGGTAGGCGCCGTCCTGGCCGGTCACGCCGGTGATGAGGGCAACTTTTTTTGTCATTTCAATACTCCGTCAAGCAAATCCACAATTGTTTTGAATGCAGCCGATCAATTCAGTTTCGGCCATACTGGCTGGCATCCCGCCCTTCCGGCATGCGCCGGAATGACAAAAGGACACCTGTAGGAGCGGGCTCTGCCCGCGAAGGTTCGCGGGCAGAGCCCGCTCCTACATCAATCCCCGCACCGCCAGCACCACCAGCCCCACCAGCATCGACCCTGTAAACAGGTTCCAGCGCGACTGCATCTGGCGCATGGACATCTCGGCGCCGTAGAACAACAGGATCGCCTGCACCGCCATGCCCACCAGGCCCGCATCCAGCAGGCTCTCGGGCATCAGCGCCAGGGCCAGCACGATCAGCACCACTAGGTAGTCCAGGGGGGTCACCCGGAACTGGTCTTCCCCGGCCATGCGCACGGCGACGATCATCGCCAGCCCCAGGATGCCGAAGAACACGTAGAGCACCGGCGCCTGTCCCAGCAGGCCCGCCGGTGGGTAACTGTTGAACAGAAACACCAGCAGCGCAATGGCCATGAACAGCAGCAGCCGCAGCAGCAGGAACCAGGCCCGGTAGCCCAGCACCAGGCGCAGCAGCAGGACCGCGCCCAGCACCGCAGCGATCAGTGCCAGGTCCTTCGGCACCCGCTGCACCGCGAAGGCACCCACCAGCATGAACAGGGACACGGCCGCCGCAACCAGCTGATTGGGCAGGCACTCCGCCGCCGGCGTCTTCCGGCAGCGTGCCAGGAAGCGCGCCACCACTCCGGGATCATCGGCCGCATGGGCGCGCCAGCCGCTCCGCTCGGCCCGGCGCAGCAGCTGGAACAGGAGGATACAGACCCCCAGGTAAATGGCCAACAGCCCGGTATCGGCCGCATAGGGTAACAGCACCGCCGCGAACACCAGCGTGGCCTGAATGGTGTAGATGACCGTCACCGATTCATAGTGGTGAAAACCCAGCTCCAGCAGGCGGTGGTGCACATGGTTGCGGGTGGCCCGGAACCAGTTGCCACCGGCACGGGCCCGCTTCCAGAACACCACCAGGATGTCGGCGATGGGCAGGCCCAGCAGCAGCAGCGGCAGCATGGGGCTGAGCGCCGGGTTGTCGCGCTGCGTGAGCAGCACCGCCAGCACCCCCAGCGAAAAGCCCAGGAACTGGCTGCCGCCGTCGCCCATGAACACCCGCGCCGGGTGGGAATTGAAGCGCAGGAAACCGAACACCCCGCCCATGACCGCCACCACCATCACCATGGTCTCCAGGCTGTCGCACAGGGCCGCCAGGTAGAGGATGCCGGCCAGGCTCATGAGGGATTCGCCGCCGGCCAGGCCATCGAGGCCATCGGAATGGTTGATGGCATTGATCATGCCGACGATGGCGATGATGGTGAAGGGCTTGCCGATGGCCGGGTCCAGCGGCTCCATGTCCATGAAGGGGAAGGACTCCACGTACACGCCGCCGTAGTACACCACCAGGATGGCCGCGGCGAACTGGCCGATGAACTTCACATAATGGCCCAGCTCGGCGATATCGTCCCAGGTGCCGAAGATCAGCAGGATCAGCGCCCCCAGGTAGTAGCTGACCGTCACATCGCTGAGCGGCAGCCAGATCACCATGGGCAGCAGCGCGCCCAGCACGATGCCGATGCCGCCCGCCCGGGGAATGGGCGTGACATGCACCTTGCGCGCATCGGGCTTGTCGATCATGCCGATACGGGGCGCCAGGCGGATCATGGCCGGCACGAGCGCCATGCTCACGGCGAGCGCCACCATGAAGACCACCACCAGGCCCGGCAGGTTGACCGACAACTCCATCAGGTTTCCAGGAACGTCAAGGGGCAAAACGCATCAATCCGGGATGTGTTTCGCCAGGAGTGGCACCGCAACCTCTGCCAGTGCGCGCAGCCGTTTGTCACCGGCCTCCGCATCTTCTCCGGGTTGCAGCACGGTCGTCAGGCGCACGAGCGCGCCATCGGTGCGATTGCGGGTCAGGGCATCCCACAGCAGGTACCCCTTCACCAGGTACTCGTTCGTGACGATGCGGTCCCGCTGCTTGAACCAGTAGTACACCAGCTGGCGCTGCTCGCCCACGGCGATGATGAAACGGTTGGTGCGCAGGCCATCGCCCAGGTCCACCTGGGTGTGGGACACGATGCGCCAGCCACTGCCCGGCAGGCAGGTGCGCGGCGAGTGGGCCGCCGCGCCGGAGCGCTGCGAACCATAGTAGGCCACGTAGAGGTTCGCCCCCTGGCCACGCTCGTTGACATAATCCATGTGCAGGTAGTCATCGAGCTTGAGGGCATCGAGCACGATGCTCTCCAGGGTCCGGCTGCGCCCCTGCCAGCCCTCCAGGCTGGAGGGGAAGGCCACGAAGTCCACCCGCGCGGGGATGATCTCCTCTCGCTCGCCCTGGGCTACCGCACTGGCGGTGCCCACGGCCAGCAGGGCCACGGCCACCAGCGCCTGGCGTGGCACCGTACGGCTGACCTTGACGGCATCCTCCGGTGTCGGCTCCGGGAAATCCATGCCGAAGATCTCCCGGAAGGGGCGCCGGTCCTTGCCGATGAAGGACATCACCCAGATCTCGAGCACCAGCAGGGCCACGCAGGCCATGAAGATGACCCAGCCCTCGAAGTCATGCAGGAAACCTTCCGCCTGCTCGATGCCGTAGTTGTCCACCAGCACCCCGATCACGCCGATGCGGAAGCTGTTCATGAGCACGGTGATGGGGATGCTGGACAGGATCAGCACCACCCGCTTCCAGACCGCTGCCTGGTAGAAATAGGAGGCGATGATCGACAGGGCGATGAGGGGGAAGAGGTAGTTCAGCCCGCTGCAGGCCTCGACCACCTGCAACTGGTAGGTGCCTAGGTCGATGACATTGCCTTCCAGGTGCACGCTGATATCGAACAGGCGGATCACCGCCACGCCGATTTCAGAGGAAATAAGCTGCAATTGCGCTGAAAGTGAATTGAGGATGAAATTGGGCAGCGGCACCATCAGGAACAACAGCAGCAGCGGGATCATTATGATGCGGAAGGCCTGCCAGCCGAGCACGGCGTAGACGCCCGCGACCAGGGCGATGACGAAGCCATAGTTGGTGATGGAGTGAATGGTGCTGAGCTGCCCAAGCAGCACGATAATCACCCCAAACACCAGCCACCAGATTCCCGCCCACGAACCAGTGAATGGAACCTGCTCGAGCTTGTCCTTGCGCTGCCAGATCAGGAATAGGGTGATGACCGGGATCATGTAGCCGTAGCCATATTCCTCGCTATTTGCCCACTTATGTTCCATTTCAACCAGAGAATCGAACGCGGCAAACACTAGCAGCGCAAGCCCACCAGCCAAAAGAACCCAGAGCGGGAATGAGATCCGGTATGCCGATCGGGAAATGCTTGTCATGGTTTCCATCAATGCAGAGAAATAGTTTTAAGTATTTGATATATATTTATATTTAATTATTTCGTGCCTCTCGGCCTCAAGATGCTTCTGGAGCCTTGGTACGGGACATGGCGCCAGAATCCACGCCACTCGCGGGCAGGACTCAGTCTATACGTAAGGGAGAAAAAAATCTCGACAACAGGCAGCTTATCGTAATTATTAGAATATTCTAATTATTACCCCAAAAACCCTTCTGCATACTCACCATGCGCTTGAAACCCACAGGCCATCTCGCCTCCAGCAGCCCCATGCGATAGCCCAGGAGTTTCAAGGCGGTACGGAGCAGAGAGGATGGGAGCAAATAGAACCGCCCCAATCCAAGATAGCGCCACTCTGACAGCACGAAACGCAGGCCTTCCCCATTGGGGGCACCAAAGCGCCCCAGGACCCAACGCTCACGGGCATGGAAAACGCCCACATCGAAATAGCGCTGGAACTCCTGCCAAGGAGTGTAACCATGGGAATGCTCTACAATTGCGGCCGCATTGTAATGAACTTTCCATCCCGCAACGATCATGCGTGCGGCCACATGCATGTCCTCTGAGACGATGACATTGGCCGGGAAGCCACCCACTTCCCGGAGCGTACTCAAGCGATAAGCCGCAAAGGAATTCGAGGTGAAGGCCGCCTTCAATCCCAGGCGCTCGATGTCAGCCTCCGTCTGGTAGCGTGACTGATCTGGATAATTAAACATCCTGGCATGCGCCTCCAGTGGCCCTGCCACTTGGCGCGGTAACTGCCTCCCATAGGCCATCCCCACCTTTTCGTCGACAAAGGATGCCACGATATTGGCAATCGAATCGGGATGGCAGAGCAAAGCATCCTGAGTCAGAAACACAGCAATATCGAATCCATCGAGAAGTTCGACCGCCAATTGGCGTGTGCCACCATGATTGAAATCCCTGCGATCAATGCAATGCACCCGGTAGCCCTCCATGACGGCAAGCTCTCGAGTATTATCCGTGGATGATGAATCCAACACCAGGACAGTCTCGGGCACATATGACTGCATACGCATACCTTCCAGCCAGCCAGGCCAGTGGGATGCCGCATTCAGGGCCGGGAGGACAATGGCGACACGAGGTGTGGTCATGCTTGTAGGCTCACCACATAACCCGCCAGCATGACAGGAATTCGACTGGCTGCCCGCGGAGATGGGCGAAAATTCAGGGCTTTTTCAATAGCCACCTCCAGACCTTCAATATCATAAAGGCCCATCAGGTAGCCTTTCTCCTCCATCGCGCGAACCATTTCATCCTGGTGATCAGGCGACTCGTTCATGTCTGGATAGCGCGGTACAGCCAGAATCGGCTTGTCATACTGGAGGGCATCCCGTATACCACCGTATCCACCCTGAGTAATAATGAGCTCAGCAGCCTGGATCATTTTCATCAGGTTATCTCTCTTCACGAAACGCTCGTAGCGGCAATGACGAGGCTCATAGCGGGTATGACCGAGCTGCACGAATACATCCCACCCGCACCTGCCGGCAAGCTCGTCCAGAGGTCGGATCAGCCTGTCGAAGGAATCCGGTCCTGTACCTACCATTGCGACGATCACAGGAGCACACCGCCATATTTTGCCTTGGGATACACCTTCAGCAAGGGCTCCCATTGCACATAAAACTCACTGGCAAAGCGATAGAGAAATTTCCCGGTCCGTGATGGTGTTGTTACGCGGGCGGCCGTTTCAATAAACACCAGCTTTGCACCCAGCAACCTGGCAATAATACAGGTCGGCACAACCATGCCTGCACCGGTACTAATAACCAGCTCAGGGCGATTTTTGATTACCAGCCAGAAGCTCTGCCAGATATTCACAAGGTATTTCAAGGGATCACCATGGGGATTAATGATATAAGCGTGCTTCCAGCCCACCCCCCGCAGACTCTGTTCCGTATGAGGCAACCGCAGGGTAACGATAATGGAGCGCAATGGCACACCTTCAATGGCCAGTAGTGCCTCCGCCAGGTGACCGCCACCAGAAGCTATAACGATGGCCCTTATGGGCTTTTGCTCCACTGCCTCGCCCGCCCTATACTCCAATGCCGCGCTCATGTCTTCCAATGTGCTGACCGCTCCGAAGGCGTCAGCAGCAGAGCTACCATTTGAATAGAGGGAAACGGGGGGTTCGGCGGCGACATTCATCTTGGCAGCGGTTTCATGCGTATCCAGGAACATGTAGATGTCCATGGGAAAGCCCTTGAGAGTCGCGCGTAGCCGCTCGAGGAACACGAGATTTGCCGTCCTGAATGCGTTCAGGAAGCCAGGTCTCGGGATATAGCGCACATCCAGATCGGATGTGGGCCGAAACACGCCTCGCACGATACTGCCGAATACCAGCACATCGGCGAGATAGCTTGGCTCATTCCTGATCAGACGACCCCGCATCTGCTCCACATAGGATAAAAACCGGGAACGATCCCGGTAGAAGCAAACCCGGCGCACGCCTGCATCATGCACCAGAACAGCGAAAGGATGACCGTTGAAAATAGCACTAAGGGTATGGGCCACTAGGAATGCAGACATCCAAGCCCATCCACTTGAAAGGCCCAGAAAGGAAAAAACACCAAACATGATAAGGATGATGATCGCCTCCAGGATGAGGCGATGCAAAACTTCGATCCAGTTCATCCCTGTTACACCCTGGATCAGCCAGTAGCGCAGCAGGGTGATGACTGGCGAGGCAAGTATCATGCGAAAACCACGCTCAGAACCCTTTCTCGGTCAGCCAGCTCGAGAATTCTGCCTTGGTATCATCCAAGCTGCCATTATTGGATAGAATTCTCCAGTCACCCTGCTCAGCCAATCTCCGATACAACTGCTGCCGGGTGCGCAGTTTGACATCAGATCTCAGTTCCGGGCGCGCCCCCTCGATCAGGTCGGCATCCCGGTCGATCAAAATCATGTCTGCATCGTCCAGGACCAGACCGCAAAACAATCTCACGGCCCTTCGCCCGGACAGGCCATCAAGGCTGGTGTCAGCTGCAACATCCACCAAGGTATCCCAGGGTCCGCGTTCGCAGATTGTCACCGGGACAGTCCGGCATGGAATCCGGATCTTCAGCAGGTTTGCGATGTTCACATCCAGCGCCTGCAGCCCAACAAACAGATACCGCAGCGGCATAGGTAATCGCTCAAAATCATGAAAACCCATGCGCACGCCCTCGTGCTCACGGTATACATTGTGCCCGCTTAACCGGGTCAGCGCCAGAAACGGCAAGGACGTATAGTTATTGAATCTGGACCAGACAAATCCCGGGTCATGTCCTCGCGCCTGCAACTCCTCTTTGAGCCAGTTAGTCAGCGTCGTCTTGCCGCTGCCATCCACTCCGGTAACACCAATGATGCGCGATGTCTTATGAGAATGCGTCATTGCGAAAGCACCCGCATCCACTCGCGGCCAACTGCAGGCCAATCCAGCATACGCTCCCTAGCCCTAAGGCAATTGGCTCTCAGCGAATCCAGTCGCGTAGGATTGTCAACCACACTCCGCATTGCCTTGAAGAGTGATGTAACACTACCAGAACGGACGATCATGCCCGCATCGTCAACGGCATCAGGAAGACCATCGATATCCGTGGCAATCACAGGTGTACCGCAGGCAATACACTCGATCACGGACACCGGAAGCTCGGAAGGCACCAGGACAAAGGGCAGAGTCACGATATCTGCTGCTCGAATTTCATCCCGATAACGCTCCTTATCCATCCAACCCCCTATAATCTCAACCTGGCTCCGCATATGACCGACGCGCCTATTGATTCTACGCCTGAGAGACTCGATCTCCTCCTCGGTACTGCCACGCGCCAATATCCTGAGCTCTACCGGCGCACCTGTGAGCTTTGCAAAGGCGCGCAGCAGCACGTCGAAGCCACGTATTGACTTGGCGGAACCCACATACAGGAACCTGATATTTGCTTGAGCAGAACTTGATTCACATCTAGAAGAAGTCCAGAAATCTAGATCCAAGCCTGCACGGATTTCCTTTCCTTCCACACTTTTTCCCGCCGCCCTGGATACCCTCTGCGCTGTTCGCGATGACTGCGCAATCACAGAAACATAAAATCTCCGCAGGGTCCTAGCCCAAAGATACTTCGGCACAAACATATGCCTACCATAGGTAAGCAGGTCTTCTCGATTCAAGTGAGGCAAGGCACGAAGATATTCAGCATGGGTGTAGAATGGATAACCAAGAAACGAATACACCTTGCAATGGACATGCTTATGCCAGCCCTGAAACGCAAGATTCAAGGGAGTAGTGAGAATCACCATTCGATCAGGACTTATATCAGCCAGAATCGCTCCCATTTCCTCTGCATTAGAAGGCCGCATTGTTTTAATGTAATGATGACGGAACCCTACGAGCGATGGGCACGAATTAACATCTGTTATCAGATGCACCTCCCATCCCTTCTGAAGCAAATAGGAAGCGACCTCATGCACAGTGAGCCACGGCTGTAACGGCTCATTCTCAGGGCAATACCCATAGACGCAAAAAACCACTTTCATTCTTATACTTTAACTTATATAAGTTACACGGAATGTTTTCAGCGGCATGGAATGGGCTGTTGCGCTATATTTACAAACCATTCAGCACTATGTTTGATCATTTGATTGACTGTAAACTCTTCAAGATACCTTTCCCTTGCTTTTACACCAAAGCGGATGCGCAACTCTTTATCGGCGATGAGCTTTTCAAGCGAAGCCTCAATTGCATTGCTATCAGCTGGAGGGACGATCAGCGCCTCCTGCCCATGACGTGCTGACTCCGTATTTCCACCCACATTTGTAGCTATTATTGCCTTACCAGCACGCATAGCCTCAAGCAGGCCTATCGAATGGTATTCGGCAAGAGAAGGAAGCACAAAAATATCCATTGCATCCAAGCAATCCGCAATATCGGTCCGGAATCCCGTAAAAACCACCCTATCTTCTAATCCATGCATCGTGACCCGCGAACGCAGATTCTCATCAAGCGAGCCACTTCCTATTAGAACTAATTTTACATTTTCATTTCGTGCAGCGACACCTTTAAACGCGTTCACCAGATACTCCACACCCTTAACAGGGTCTAGTCGAGATGCTACGCCCACAAGAATCTCATCTTGACTAACCCCCCACTCTGAACGAAGTTTCCCACGCGCCAATATGTTTTTCTCTACCTGAGGTATGCCATTATGAATCACCTGGACACGACCAGGATCAACACCATGACCCAATAGATAGTCGCGGCAATATTCTGCAACAGCAATAGTTGAACAGGCACGCCTGCGAATATAGCCCTCGGTAAATCGGTTATACACCCCGGCAACAAGTCGCCTTGCCGACGTAGGCGGGTGGTAAAGTCCATGGTACGAACATACGGGACGAAATGGCTTATCGCTTAACACTGCACAGATGCGAGCCATGAAATGACTATTAAATCCATGGCTCATTACTATATCCGGCCTCCATACACGCAACTCTTTGCGCAGGGCCTTTAGCCATCGCACATCTAGCAAACCAGACCGAGAAATGATTACCTTATCATTAAGTTCATTTAATAACGCATGATTAGCATGATGCCTAGGACCCAACACACTGATTGAGCGTATCGATATTGGCGCATATTCAGATACACCCTCGAGCAATGCAGCATATTGAGCAATACCTCCTACGGTAAAATTCCAGAACAAACTCAATACACGTATGTCTTTATCATCCCGCATTCAAACTTCTCACTCGGATTACCATAAAATGCGACTCAAGTTATAGTGACAAAGGCAACTAGGCAGGATTCCACTGGACCACGCCAGTGCCGGACCAATGCCCAAATGATGTAAGATCAAGTTTGGGGAAATCAATAGAACGCCATATCCCCAGCATATTCCACAAGCGAATATCGTCAAAAATCACGATGGCATTGGGCTTCAAGCCAACCGCTTTTAGATTCTTGATAAAAGCGCGCTCCATTACGACATCTTTTGCAGCGTCAATGAAGACAATATCTGCACTTTTCAATAACGATTCGTGCTTACGAGCAGCATCCATGCTTGCCAAGTCATCATTATATTGAATGAACTGGTCACTAAAGTCATTCTGGGTAAGCGCCGTTGTGGACACTTGATGCCAGGCAACCGGGTCAAATGTTGCTATCATTCCTGAACTGGGCAGATCATTAGCTAGCGCAAGTGTCCCAATCCCACGAAATGTACCGATTTCTACCACCACATCAGGCTGCAAATGCTTCACGAAGCCTGCTAGCAATTTGTAATGCTCTCCAGGCCATATTGCTGGATAATCCGGACCGTCCTTGATTCTTGCTGATAATTTACTCAGATCGACGGCCTTGGCCTCTTCAATTGCACGAAGGCATGTATCAATCAACCATGGGCTTGGCATTGCGGATTCATCATGCATTGAGGCCACCATAGACACCTCAACCTGCTCAGCATTCAATGGCTTTGGCATCAACAACCTTAACAGCTTAGGCTTAAAAAGATTCCACCTATTCATACAATTTCTCCGACCTTTATTCGTTTATCATTAGTGGCAAAAATGTATTGCTAAAGAAGGTGCGCGAAAAGACTGGAATAGCTAGAAACTGCGGTCCTGAGCGAATGATTCTCGATTGCGTGACGCATAGCCTTTTCGCCAATTTCATTACAAAGGGAGTCATCCCAGTATATGGCCTCGATGTCTTTTACCATTTTTTCAATTGTCTCTGACAATCTCCCTAGACCTTTCCTTTGAATCAGACCATCAGGATCAACAGATAAACTTACTACCGGGGTTTTATACTGCCATGACTGCAAGAAGGTATTTGGAAACCCCTCGCATTTTGATGTGCTAATGAACAAGCGCGCTCGCTTGAAGTGTTCTGCAATTTCAGGAAATGGAACCGTCCCCATATATTCAAGATTAGGCAGCCCGGAAAGGTGATCAGTAATAAACGTATCATCAGGCTGAGACGGGCTTTTTGCCATAATCATTCGAATTCGAATATCGGGAAGCCTTCTTGCAAGTTCGATTACTAATTGTGGCTGCTTATCATTGTTACTATTGCCAACCCAAAGGATATACTTATCCTTGCCATCAACCTCTTCTTCCGGGAGCGTAAGGACGTTTCGAATCACAACAGGCTTAAGCCCAAACAGCCTGAAATATCCTTCCTGCTGTGTTTCCGTTTGCGCCACGATCGCACTAACCATGCTCACGCCATAACGGTATAACCACCAACCTGGCGCCCCCTCATTCGCTCTTACAATACTCTCATCCAGATCGGAGTCCTTCTGCCCGATATAGACCAGCTTCGCGCCGTGGGTTTTGCAATAAATGCCCAGCAGAAACAATAGATGCCGCGGCACTTTTATAAGATAAAAATCCGCGCGAATCCTCCTCAACACACTCAGAATGCGCAACCAATCCGGTATCAGGTATTTTTTGCTGCCCCCCATATAGCGAAAAGCAGCGCGATGCGCTGTCATACCATCGATCTCAACCTGCTCTGTCTGGCCATAATCATCAACGAGAAAGTGAACATCCAAGCCCGCTCGAGACAACTCCCTGCCAATTGTGAACAGCTGTGCTTCCGCACCGCCTGTCAAACCTCCGCCAGCCGATGGGTCCAGCAACGGGTAAGCAGAGGGGCTCACGATACAAACCCGCATCCCTTTCAGTAGCGGAGGCATGGAGGGCAAACAAGAACTCTCAATGGAAAACATTTCTATATTTTTGTCGAATGATTACATGAACCGATGAATGACAAGTCCGTACATCGCCAACAAAGAATAATCCATAACTGACTAATTTCAGTACATAAATATGTTCTGGCGCTATTGGCCAAGCATACCACAGCATGGGGTAATCTCATTTGTTCAAACAACAGCCTCAAATCAAAGGATCGCTTCTCGCTGGTAGCTGTACTGATTCCCGATCCACCCTGATGTAAGATGCGGTAGCAAGTCAAGGCTGCAAGGTTAACGTTTTGATTATAAATATCTTTAGGATTATCTTCGCGCGTGTGGACCGAGCCAAGTTTTCATGGCTTGGTTTCCTTATTTTATTTACTTTTCAATCATATACAGAATCCTCTCCTAATATTGCTGTCAGCCAAGCACCCTCCCAGATTCCCGACCTGACATGGGAACCAAAGAAATTCGAGCCAGTTCTACAGGAGCTGGTTCGATATATCGACTACGAGAATGGTCATGACAGCAATCCCGGAACAAGGGAGAAGCCTTGGAAGCACCACCCCTGGGATACCAATGCAACAGGACGCTCAGCGAGGTCAACGGGTATCGCAACCTATGTCTTCAAAAATGGAGTGGTATATCGAGGTCAGCTGGTGGCAAGGGAATCGGGAACACTTGACACGCCTGTCCGCCTTACATCTGACCCAGCCTGGGGCACTGGCAGCGCAATACTGAGTGGTGCAGAATCTATTACTTTCCTACCGCAGCAGTGCGGTCACAACATTGAAAAACTGCTCCCATTTGAATCTCGATCTAAGACGTACTGCGCCACGATCAAGTACGATGGCTGGATACACCGCCTCTGGCATCGGGATAACGCTATAATTCCAGTCCGGCTAGCTCGTTATCCTAATTGGAACGAAGGCGGCTTTCCAGATCCACGATATGAGTGGCTGGAACTTGGTAATACAAAACTAGAAATGGTGCTAGGCGTAAAAAGCACAAATGGTATCAATGTAGGCGATGCACTAACCGTAGTTACACCTGACATTCGAAGCAGGTCAAGAAATCACATCAAAACAGCCAACCAACTTTCTGTCCATGCAGTAGACGGAAATCAGATTACTGTTCTCATTGATGAGCGACCCAGCAGGTATCTACGCAAAGGAATTCAGCTAACCAATGGCATGGTAACAACTATCGTTACGGAATCATCAGGTACACACACACTTATCAGGCGCCTGCATGATAAAGCCAACTTATCGGATGATATTTTAGACGACATGACAGGTGGAGTAATTCGTGTCGAACGACCAAGCACCCAACAACTCACAACTGGCACCATTCTTGGAAACGATATAGCAAACGGTTATTTGAGGGCTGATCTACGCCTCCCACCAGAGAGCGGACCAGAATCATTCGATCGCTATTTCCTGGAAGGATTGCCACAGTTCCTGAATTCAGCAGACGAGTTCTCCGTCGTGGCAGATAAAGGAAGGAGTACTATCATCACCCGAACACATGATGATATTGAGCCAAAACAACTGCAACTCGAGGTGCCTCTACGGCCAAGCATAATAGAAATAGTCGATAAGAATCATATCCAAATATCGGGGCTGGAATTCCAGTTTGTCAGCATTCCGCAGCCTGGAACACGCGAATCCCGACACACCGCCCTTCATTCCGCTGCCATTCAAATACGGGGCAATAGTACGAATATCGGAATATACAATTCTTCATTCAAGCACCTGGAAAGCGGTATTGTCGCTTATCCAACCGGACGCTCATCACTTGAGACACTAGATAACATCCATATCGCGGATAATATATTCGAGCGAATTGATGGAAGCCCTATCGCACTTGGTAACGGGCATGACAGGGCAAGCCATGTAGGGACTGGTCGCCTTATCCAAATAGATGTACATAGAAACCGAATCATGGATAGCGGTCTACTTTCATCAACCCACTGGGGTATTGGCTCAATTGGGCATGGCATTGATATCAGCGGTGCAGAGATAGCCGAAGTCTCCTTCAACCACACACTTCGTACTGGTGGCTCCGGGATTAATGTTTACATGGGCAATCTGTATGAAAAAAGCGGAAGGCATCAGCCGTTCCTGCGCGGCAGAATTCACCATAACAAAGTGAGTCATAGCCTGATGGCTGCACAGGACTTCGGTGGCATAGAATCCTGGCTGGGCGGACCGATGTTTATATATAACAACATATCCATCAACCCTATCGGCTACCGACATGGCCGATCCAATCGGGGAATTCAGCAGAATTCCTTCAAGAATAGCAGTTATGGTGTTGGGATTTACCTTGATGGGCAATACAAATCATATGTATTCAATAATATCGTGTGGGGCTATGAAAATGACCCCAACCAAAAGATTTATAACGCAGCCGCATTCAATGAGGCGATGGGCTTTCTTAACACAGTATTCAACAATACATTCATGGGCTTTGCTGTTGGCATACACAAGGGAATGACCCAACACAACCGTGGACTATATTTGGGAAATCTTATCCTCGACATGGGCCATAGTTTTATTCTCCAGGAGCCAAGATCGCATATCGAATATACTTCACTGGCATTCACAAACAACATCTTTAGCGGTAACCCTGCCCATTTTGGCCACGTTGGTCGCAGTAGTCCCCTTGAAAATACACTCGAAGGCTTTCGCACGTCACTGGAAAATAATCAGGCACTGGCATTCGATACTGGGAGCTTGAGCCATGACCAAGTTATACGCGACCCTGCAGCTCCAGATTTCCGCCTCAAAAAGGGTAGCCCTGCAATCGATGCTGGAGTAAAGGTGTTCGTCCCCTGGCCGCTGGCAAGGGTTGTCGGAGAATGGAATTTCTACCAATCAGCAGAGCCTGGTCGTATACTCGATGAAAGTATTAATATGAATAATCTCTGGATCAATCGGAACATGTTTCATGACATACCAAGATCAGATCTGAATTGCCCACATACACAAAGAAACGATTATGTACCGGGAATCCTCGAAGATTGGATTGCCGGGGCGTTAAGTTTTGATGGCAAACGACAATATTGCTCAATTCGCAACTCCACTATCAACGCCGGTTTTAATTGGACCGATACTCAAACTGGGCAACAGGGGTACATTCAAGGCTCAGAGCGAGATACAGTGGATATCGACAAGGAAGACTTCGTCATTGAAACTGTCATATCCGCGAGATTAGGAAGCACGTCAGGTATTATCTCGAAGGAAAATACCATCGGTTACCGATTGGACATTGATTCTCACGGAAGACTTATCGTGTATTTGAATTCGGAAAGCCACACGATACAAGCCAGAAGCCAACGACGTCTAACAGACGGACATTGGCATCACGTGCTTGTTGAGGTTGATCGTAGCAATGAACGCAGAATAACCTTTTTTATAGACGGAGTTCATGACTCCACCCACGCCATGACTGGATTTCCCGCCGAAGCAAGCCTGAACAATTCTGGTGATTTTTTTGTCGGCAAATCATCGTCCGGCTCGTTCATGGGTAAGATCGATTTCGTGAGAATTGCCAAGAGCACGATGACCGACGCAAAGACCAATATCCATGAACTATATGACTGGAGCTTCAACGGGCCGCACCTTCAGGATTTCACAGGAAGCCCCATCAGCGGCATCCGGCGAGACGCTGGCGCCATAGAGTTTCAACAATAAGCACATCATAAACTTATCAGGAAAGATCACATGCGGCTCACAGGAATACTCAGCGAGCGGAAACGCAACCGCTTCTTGAAGCGCGTCACCAAGAAACTCAAATGGGTCTTTATGCCATCCAGGGAAACAACACCCATTTTCGTTTTCGGTAAGCAACGATCAGGAACTACCATGTTCATGGATATCATGGAGAACAGGCCAGACACGGAAGTTTTCCAGGAGTGGGAACCATCTGTATTCAATGCAGAATGCCGCATTCGCGACTTCAACGCGGTAGATCGGGCCATAAAGCATTCTCGCGCGGCATTTGCATGCTTTAAGCCAATCTGTGACAGCCACATCATCCGTGATTTCGTAACACACTATCCAGATGGCAAGATCATCTGGGTCTTTCGAGGATATCTGGACAATGCCAATTCAGCCATCCGACGTTTTTCAGAGTCAGACCGAGCAATTCGATTGATTTGCGAAGGGAAACCAGGGGGAGGATGGCTCCAGGAAGGCCTCACCATGAATGCAGCCGAGACCCTGCAATCCCTTTATGAACAATCCCTCAGTAAATTCGAAATGTCCTGTCTGACTTGGTGGGCACGTAACAGATTACTCATAGAAAACGGGATTACCAACCATCCAAATGTATATCTGCTCAAGTATGAGAATCTTGTACAGGATCCAGAGCTAACTTTCCGAAAACTCGAGTCAGCACTTGGACTCCCACTTATCAAAGCATCTTATTCAAACGTTCATGCCCGATCGATCGCTAAGCACGATTTTCCAGTAATATCGCCAGCAATCTCTAGCATATGCGATGACCTGTCGCACAAGCTTGACCTCATAATCAAGGATCAGGATGCACGTATTGGATTCAAATAAGCGATTACGTTTATGCGTTAACCTGGTTTATAACAATCCTCGACTTCCCACTGCGTGTAAGCTCGATGTTTTCCACAACCTCGAGGTCCACCTTCATTTCATCCCCACAGGATTCCCTGATTTTCTTTACAATTTCGGTCTTACTGCCTTCGGTCCACTCATCCGAGAGGCATAATCGCACGATCAAATGATCCGGTTTATCTTGAACAAGCTGAAACTTTTTTACCCCAGGGAAACGCCTCATCACTATTGTCCAGAAGGTACCAGCGATACGCTGCCCATTCGGGCATTGTATAATATCGAAACTCCTCCCCTCGATACGTTTTATGAGCGGCAGTCCACGCCCACAGCGGCACTGCTCTGTTGTAGCAACCGCCATGTCACCTATCCGGTATCGGATGAACGGAAAACCGAAATTATCTAGATCGGTAATCAGGATTTCACCTGCATCACCTTCAGCAACCGGCTTTCCAGTCGAATCTACGATTTCAACCACGAATCGCTCCGCATTGATATGGTAGCCTTCATGGATTTCACATTGGTGGGCAATATTGCCAAACTCGCGGCAACCATAACGATCGAATATCCGTGTACCGAATGTTTTCTCGATAAATTCGCGCTGTAATGGATACAGGGTTTCAGCAGAGGTTATTATTGCTGGAATTAGCGGGAGAGTTTCACCGGTCCTATTCAAGTATTCAGCAAACGTCACCAAAGGACTGGCATATGAGATCAGGAGCTTTGGCTTGAAACGTCTAATAATCGCCGCATAACGCTGCATGGACTCATCGGACAGCGCATAACTGGACAAAAACACCTTCTGGTGCAATAGCCCATGAAGCCTTCCACGGAGCGATTCCGTCTTGGAAATATCCATCTGGGCACCCCACAAACGAACCTCCCTATCAGAATATAGTGCACCGACCCATTCCTGATTTCGCCAGACAACGGCCTTGCGCCAAACCAAGGAATTGCGATCGTTAAAAAAGCTCATCGGCTCGCCTGTAGACCCGCTTGTGCTATTAGCTATTAGAGATGTCCGCTCAATTTCCTCCGCACATAACTTTTCCATGTTGTTCCTGATGATCTCTTTCGTCAAAGGTGGAATAACACAGAGTCCTTCAACGTCAACGATATCTTGCGTAGAGAATCCAAGCTTCCGGAACAATGAACGGTAATAGGGAACCTTCTCTGCAGAATAATTCAGCAGGTTCCGTAACTTGGAAAACTGTAATAAACGTATTTCCTCCGGGCTTGTCCACTGAGATTGCAGCAGACTATCGATAGCTGTGAGCACTCCATCACGCTTCATGTAGTGGTAGGCCGGGAAAAATACTTTCGATGCCAACCATGGCTGAATCATTCGAAACATGAATCGTATTTCCTCAGGCTCGCATCCCACTGATTCGCAATAATTTTCGTGCACGCTTCGTCCATTTATGCACCACTGACCCCTGATGTTCCTTCACCAGACAAAGAAACTCATCTCCCATCGTGAATCCGAGTTGGCGTCCGCGCCAAACCTGCCGAGGAGAACTCCCTATCCGCTTGATCTGTTGCGCATCACCTCCGGGCAGATTGCGAACTGCGGTCTGGTCAGACGACCCCAAGGTCCAGGACTTGAAACCCACCTCTTGCGCCAGCTCTAAAGTCACAGCGTCGTACCCACCCCCAGGCCAGCAAATAAAATTCACAATCTTACCGAGGTGTTTCTCAATCTCCTGCTTTCCCTCGGAAAGCTCTACATAAGTTCGCTCACGCCGTTCCTCTTCGGTTTCATAACGGCACGCCTTTCGCCACTTTTCCAGCAAAAGTGAATGATGGCAACGCAGTCGGTCAAAACAATCAGGTACATCAAATATGGCTGGGCCGCCATGACCATCCATGAATCGCTGCATACCCTCACCTATTTCCTCACTAGCAAAAAACCGGCGCACGGTCAGGGCCTTGGCATGTTCATACACAGGCGTCCCCAGTGCGACAAAATCCCACTGGTTCTCGTTGAGGTAGAACGGCTTGCGTTCAGGTCGTTCGTTCCAGGCCATCCAGCAATGCTCATTCTGACCAGGTTTCCAGAAATCGACAGGGTCAGGCCCACTAGCATACCAAGTATGGCTTTTTGCGTGAGATTGAATATCGATGACACCGCTACGCTCCATCTCTCGCATCTCTTCCCAATTCAGGAAGCCCGGCAATTGCAGGTCGGTTGCCTTGCATGCCCCCCTCGCAACATCTTCTAAGTTTGGGCGGCAATCTTCGGAAGGATCGACAAAATCTGGACTAACGAAGATTGTGCCCTTAGCACCATATTTTTTCAGAATAGGATATGCATATACCCAGTTATCTAAATAGCCATCATCAAACGTAAGAACAATTGCGGGCAGCTCTAAATCATGCTCACCGCGCATATAGGCATACAATTCGCCCCAAGTTATAAAGTTGAAGCCGGCATGAGCGAGTTTGGCCACCTTATCCTCAAAGGCATGCAGGGGCTCTGCAATGTGGCGGTATTCCCAATCATGATTTTCGAGGCCAACACTGTGAAACATCACCATCGGGACAATCTTCTTATCGCCACTCAACCATGACCATTTCATACTGCCTTCGCCCCCGGATCACTTATACTAAGCACCCTCATATACAGTCCTTCCCATCGCCTTGCAATGCTATCGATCCCGTAGCGCTCAACAGCCTTGGCGCGCGCATTCGAACCGAGCATGACGCGCAGATTCTCATCCTCTATCAGCATCGCGATATTATCTGCCAAACCGTCAGGATCGCCAGCAGATGAGAGCAACCCATCTCTTCCATGCTCGATTACCTCTGGGATCCCGCCGACGGCCGTCGCGGCTATCGGTAAGCCATGCGCCATAGCCTCAAGCATAGAAACTGGCACACCTTCACGCTTGGACGACATCACGAATAAATCAATAGAGGAAAGAAATTCATGTGCATTTCTGATTCCCGGCAAATGCACGACACCACCGAGACCCAACTCATCCAATGAATGTTCCATATTTTTCCGCTCTACACCATCCCCTGCAATCTCGAGCTCGACCTCATAACCCCGGTCACGCAACTGACGGATGGCTCGAAATAGCATCGGAAAGTCTTTGGCATCCACGAACCTTCCCAGCGAACCAAGCCTTTTTGGAATCTTTTCAGCATCGACTGGCGTCACAGAAGTATTAACTGCGTTCTGCATAAGCTCAATGGTATTTTCCGGCACTCCATCCTGCTCAATTCGGATTCTTCGTATATCTTCCGACACAGCAACCCTCAATACGGTCCACCGGCTCACGACATGTCGTTCAATGAATCGACTCCAGGAATTCTTCCAGGTATTTTTTCCATGCTCACTTACCAAAATGGATGACACTCCTGCAAGCCGACCAACCATCGCCCCTTTAACTGCTGCATGATACATATGGCAGTGCAGAACATCGATCTTCTCTGAACGGAGATAACGAAAAAGGCGAAACAGGCTTGCCGGCGCATTCCTCCGACGATAATCGAGACAAAAGTAGCTCACGTCATCATTAAGGTGTGATCGGAAACCGCTATCACCCTCATGCATTGTGATCACATGCTTAGAGAAGATGCTTTGATCAAGTGCGTTAATCAGCATCACAACCTGATTCTCAGCGCCTCCCACATTTAGTGATCCGATAAAATGGGCAACCTGGATTTTATTGCCTCTCACCTGCGCAAGACCCTCAACCGAGCCTGGAAACGGGCTCCGGCGCGGGATTGCACATGGTATATGCAGTCACACCGGCTTCATCAAGGATTCCCTGGATATCCTTTCGATCCACGTTTGAAATCCGATCCATCCAGGATTTCTTCCTGCCACCACCAGACTTGATTCGGTCAATTGCTGATTGCTGGGAGGGTTGCACGATTATTTCTTGTCCATGAGGATTATGGTTCAGATCAAGAGCATCCACGATCCTGGCCCATTCCCGCTCACCATGGCTCAATAGATCCTCGTAAAAAATTACTGGATATCCATCCACTTCTGCTCGCTCCATCGGAAACTGGTTTTCGATACACCAGATCAGTGTGTGCGCTTCGGCAGGTGACAGTTTTCGCTCCAGAATCGAAGCATACCGACTCCGAAGTGCGCCCAATGTAATACCATCCCTGAACTGCTCAAGCACAGGATCAGGATCCCAAGAGCGGCCACCAATGCGAAGTCGCGACTCCACAACAGCCCCCGGGTGCCTGACTACGAATATAATTCTCGCGTCGAAGCGATGCCGTAACCACCCCAGCATCAAATTACCACGAATAATTTTGACCAGGACCGATGCATAACCATTCATAGTACGGTACTCCGCATATCGCTTTGCTGCATTGCGCCACTGAGTCAGCAGCCCCGATAACCTACCAGGCGAACGCATCATGGAAAGCCGCGGCATCAGCAGGTGGGGTCTTATCCTGTAGTCAATCCAGGCTGAATGCATCTTTCCGCTAAAGATGCCACCCATAAATTCATACATGTCGGGCTCATCATCATCCGGCCCGAAATACCGATTGGCAAACCTACGCGCATTCGGCACTGCGTCTGGATGTAGTGGCTCAAATATAGGCCTCAGTCTGTTGGTTTGTGCTAGGACATCGAGGATCCATGTCGTACCACTCCTGCCAGACCCAGCGATTACACGGGGTGTCGATCTATTGTCGGCTGGCATATTCGCTATCCGATGACTTGTTGACGCGCGACAGCAATTCGAGCTTTTTTGGTGATTCGGAAGCCCTCTGCGCATCTGGCGTCTTTTGATCAGTCCTACGCTCCATCGCCACATGCGCAAAGGCAAGGAAGGCGCCAACAAGCATGAAAAGATATTGTTGGTAGGCATGGAGCATATACCTGAACATCTCCATACGAGCCTGAGAAACCGCAAATAGCACCAGAATTGCAATGCCAAGCAGCGGGAGGCCGCGTAATAGAGGATCATCTGTCCCGGTTGTCCGCGCCCGCCAGTATTCCCTCGCCAATGCAGTGAAAAACAGCATGTATGCCAGAAGCCCTGTGACCCCCACTGTATAGATCAAATAAAGGTAGCCGCTGTGAGGATAAGTAATCGGCGTATACCCGGGGATGCGGCGATTCTGCTCATCCATCAGGCGCAAGCGGGGCCCGTGGCCGATGATTGGCTTGGCGATTATCTGGTCCCACATCCTGACCCAGCCTTGGCGGGTGTCCGGTAGCGCCCCATCGAATTCCGTCTCCTGCAATCGTTCGAAAAGAACGTTGTACTGTGTATAGTTCACGACCACAAAGGCCGACATCACGAAAGCGACCGCACCGACGGACAGCCATGTGATAATCTTCATGAACCCTAGCTCTCTTCTGAAAAGATACATCAGTACAGCAAGCCCGATCGCCAACGCAATAACACCCCCTCGATTACCTGTTGCAATCATAAAACCAAGATTTCCAGCCAGCAATCCGAACCAGAAGATCCTGCTACGGACGTTGCTGAATCGCATCAGAGCATAAACACATATCAGACTCTGGATACCCATGTACTCGGCCGTCATGGCCACCGCCCTGAATGGCCCACTCAAGCGGCCAGTCTCGGCTCTGGCTGACTTAATTTCCAACTCAGACATACCAAAAAACCGGATTCCGGCTGAACCCGCCACCATCTCGATGATGCAGTAGATCAACACGAGTACGTTCAGTACCGCCAGGATGGCCCAGACATCACGCCACGCAGACTGATGCCTGATAAAGTTGTATACCAAGTAAAATAAGATGAAATTCGACACTATGGCAATCATGTAAAGCCCATGATCCCTTGTGGTACCAGGCAATATTTGCGTCAGCGACAGCAAATAGGCGAACATGACAAAGACCATAGCACCGACAAGTGGCAGGCTCTTAACGTACCCTCGAAGGACAAAGGCTGCCCCCACCATATACGTGAGCACCATATTGATACTCCCGTATTTGCTGTTTATTACCTGAAATGGAATCAGCAGCAGAAGCAGCCACATGACTATGCGTGCTGGAGCCGTATATGCCGATGAAAACAGAACCATTCCTGCAATAATCGCAATTATGATTTGTACATAATGGCTCGTTTCCCAACCCATACGGATTTACACCTTAACTAGACAATTGAACGCCCATCTAAATGCTGGAAGCCTGCGCCTCACACTAAAGCCCGTCTTTTCTCATCCCTGGAGATTACTCTCCATGCCATGATCAACAGGATTGCACCGATAAACACATTGACCCATGCGAATATATTCAGCGCCATTTCTGGATTCCACACCATTATGTATGCAATGCCGAACACGGCGGCACGGATCAGCATTGATACGATTTGCATGCCAGCCCACAGCCTTTGTTTTCTAAGCGCGATCATTGCTGACGGGACTGCTATGGTCACCCAGGCTGAAAACAACCAAGGCGCAAGTATCTCGGCATACTGACCAGCACTTCTCCATCGCTCACCAAGCACAAAGGACATGATTTCTTCGCCATACCACCAAAGCACCATGAATGGCGCGAGGCCGGATACTGCCAGCGCTGCAACCACCTTCCAATATGGAGCAACAATAGACCTTTTCTTACCTCGAAGCTCTGCAGCCTTGCGCAGGAACACTCGACGTATGGAATTTCCCGCCGCATGCATCGGAAGTCCAATTACCCTGTCCGCCATGGCATAAAATCCTGCAACGACTGGCGAGTAGATTAGGCCCATGGCGAATATGGGCAACTTCGTAGACAAGCTTGCAGCGAGGGATGCGGGGGTATCATATAGGGGGAAATCCCTATATTCCTTTGCCTTGGACCACAGCCGGATCCAGCCGGGCCATGCGCATGCCAATCGTGCGATATTCCATTTCTTTGTACTCAGCATGTATAGCCGCACAAGATCACCGGCCATCCCCGTCGCAACAAGCCCGCCCACCGAAGATCCGGCGACCAAGCCTGCCCCAACGCGCCCACCGGATGTAGTCAATGTCTGTGATATATCTGAAATCGACATCATGCGATAGGTCTTCTCGCGATTGGATGCCGACATCATGATTTCCATTGCACCATAGAGCCACACACCTACCGGCAATAGCCATACCCAGGCACCGATGGTCGCGTATAGCGGAGGAATCCCATTAAGCCACCAAAATACAAGAAACCCGGAGTACAGAAATAGTACGAATGCGTTCAGCAACTGTGCCGAAAGCACCATAAGCTCACCAGCTACAGTATCACTATCCGGAAGAATCGCAGCACGAGGATACTTCAGGGAACACACTCCTCCTAACACAGCCACAGCAGCTGCAAATACCGCAGCGCTACCAAAATGCTCCGGCATAAAAAGGCGTGAAATTACCGGTATCAGCAAAAACGAAATGACCATCCCCCCAGTACGGCCGGCCATTAGCGTTGCGACATGCCGCACAAACTCAGACTGTATCTTTGGCATTCTCAATCTGACTCTCTGCAGCGATCCAACTCATAATATAAATAGATTTGCATATGGCAGCGCAATCATATCGAAGCTCACATTGTGAAATCTAATCGCGTCCTTGGATACACCACTCGAACGCAGTTCCCGTGAGTTTTTTTCTCACTTCATCAAAATTCTCGATAGTATCTCTCAGGCTCATCTTATTCATTTTCTTCAACGCCGACTCCAGCATGACTCCCTTCGACACACCCAGGAAATCCATTACTCTATTGGCCTCCCGATCTTTGTTTGCAACAAAGACCTCATAACTAAGTCGCATGTATGGCGTGTTTTTCTGAAATATCTCGCTCCATCTCTCACTATCATCACGTATAGCCACCAACTCATTTATCAGGTTATCGACTGGCACGCCCACCTTCACCTGCTTGACATCGTCAACTGTACTATGCGCCATACCGCGCTCCGCCATTGCCAATCTGGAAAGATGCACATCGAATACATTCTCTCGAACAACGTGTATCACACGAACTTGATTATCAATAAGATATGGGGCAACTGATGGAAATCCACGCATATGATTCAGCATGAATTTAAACCCGATAGCCGCAGGATTCTGTTGCCCATATAGCCAATCCAGATACCCCGTGACAATCGATTTTCGCCATCCGATATGCCCCAACCGTCGCCACAGAGACGAACTCACGTATTGTCCATAGCTCTTATCCTTTCTAGCCCACAACTCGCTCAGCGCCTTCCTCTCCTTCCGAATCCACATACCGCTCGCCGCATTAAATACCTCCCCAAGACATAAAATATCCGGGTGACTGTCTATCGTTGTCCGAATCAGCGTAGTGCCTGTACGCTGAATGCCTACGATTACAAACTTGGTCATGTTGTTATGGCTAGCCAGAATAGTCATTATGGCGCCAACACGCTATAAATTGCACTGATACTGTCGTGCGGGAAAGTCACTTCGGCCACCTTTGTCCTTTTCTTAAGATTGTATGCTGCCACGCGAGTATCCCGAGGCTGCGAGGAGCCGACCAGGCGTAATGCCCACCTCACATTCTCTTTGATTTTTGTTGCCCTCAAGCGCGTGAAACCAACGTAGGCGATGCCATCCTCGACCAGCAAGCCTCGACACCAACCAAGCGCTCCAGACGACCCTTCCAACATATTCAGATCTACAACATCCTCGATCTCAAAACTTGTTGCATTGGCGCGAACAATATGCCCGTCTACAGTTGTGAAATAGACCCCGCCCTCATACACCAAACCATCATGCGGACTCTCCAAGCCAATATTAATTGTTCGCTTGAAATCATCTATGCAGATTGCATCTCGCTGTATAAATCGCGTAAGCCAGAGCGCACCATCAATCTGGAAAACATGATTTGGGTGAGAGTCGTGCGGCTTGAGCGATACATATTTACGGTAATCAATATCAGGAGAATACTTGTGCCACGGATCCTTTCCCAAAGCATTGACAAACTTAACTGGCTCCAGCGTACCCCTATCCAGAAACACAAGAAGATCCAATCCCGTAGACACTACCGCTACCCTGCCACCTACAACTCTGACATGATGAAGGTTCTGAAAGAAGGGGTAGGACACTACCCGAAGAACCTCAAGATCAGGGTAACTGTACTCAAGCACCTCGGTACTCGTGCACACATAAAGCCGGTTACCATCGAGACCTGCTGAAAGAAAAATTGAATTAGGCCCTTCTAGTGGATAATTTTCTCCTGACGCAACATATTCAGCACGAGTCTTAATCTCTTTAGATTCCAAATTCAACTCGATCAATCGTGCCGCCTTAAAGCGCAAACCTTGCGGACGATCAATCGCATCGTCATATTGCAGTCCGCCCGTAACCAAGAGTCTCTTTCGCATTTCCCATCCAACCAAAAACCATCAATTCAGAGAGCCATCCTTAACGGCTGCCAAAACACCATATCATCAAAAATCAGGGACCCTGATCAGCCAACAAGATTATGGTCTACAGCTCCTGCCGCTTGATCACACCTTCTCAGTAATGATCAATAAAATATCGGCACGTATCTAATTAAGACCTATAGGTGGTGAATAATTATTTAAACACCAGCCTATCTAGCTATATCGTTTCACTGGTGAATGCCGTGTTGGGACATCGCGCTCGTTGTAAGCTTGGTCAGAAAATATCGCTCCACAGGTGTAAGGATCTTTTGCCAATGAGTAGCGCCCGCAGCATCGAATCCCGACCGTTTTGCACCAGTGACACTCGACGCCTGCCCCTCTTTGGGTTGCAGCATATTTTCGGTGAATTCAATCCCGATGAATCCAGATAACGACTCAAGCGTGGCAGCTGGATCTGCCAGCAACTCCTCATAGTGAAAAAGCTGATACCCTTCTCGCCCCTTGCAGCGCACATGAATCCTTCCAGAGATTCTGTATTGAAGGACAACAAAGACGTCCATTAACAAGCGCATTGGAAGTCTGAGCCATTGGTGACGTTCTACATACCGAGCAGTGCCACCTGGGTCATTGGTTTTCGATGCGGCAATTGCACGCGGATCCCGGGTTATATGGATAATCGGCGCACCTGGATACCATTCGAACAGACGCTCGGCTTCATTAAGAAATACCGGAAATTTCACCAGGCACCGTTCATATCCACGCACCAGAGTTGGCTCATCAACCAAGGCACGAAAGATCGCCCCAAGACTCCGGTCTGAGGCCTTAAGCCTCTCATACAGACGCTCCGCCAATCGATCGGGCTCCACGCGCTGTATTTGCTTCCAGAAGCCACCGCGCAAACCTTCTTTTGGCCCATCTTTAAGCAGCGCATCCACCAATTTTGTAATGTTGCCATCTTGCGAGAGGTCGCCTGCGTTTTTTTTCAGAAAATATCGGAAGTCTTTTCTTCCCCGCGACAGGAAGTGCATCTCGTTGTAGCAGTATATCGATTCATTTTGAGCAATCGCACGGCTCCAGAGCGTACTGCCAGAACGAGGAATTCCCACCATGAATGCTGGTTTAACTTTAATTTCATTCTTCTTGTTCACTGCTTTTACCTGAATCCCGCTAGGCGTACTGCTTCTCATAATACTCCCGATACACCCCATCCCTGACCCTCCCGCACCACGCCTGGTTATCCAGGTACCACCCCACCGTCTCCCGTATCCCCTGTTCGAAGGTGTGCGCCGGCACCCAGCCCAGCTCCCGCTCGATCTTCCCGGCATTGATGGCATAACGCCGGTCATGCCCCGGCCGGTCCTTGACGAAGGTGATCAGTTCCTCGCGCGGCCGGTCCGCGGGGATTCGTTCATCCAGGATGCGGCACACGGTCTTCACGATGTCGAGGTTGCGGATCTCGTTCTTGCCGCCGATGTTGTAGGTCTCACCCAGGCGGCCGCCCTGCAGCACGGCGTCGATGGCGCGGCAGTGGTCTTCCACGTACAGCCAGTCGCGGATATTCTGGCCGTCGCCGTAGACGGGTAGCGGCTTGTTCTCCAATGCATTGAGGATGACCAGGGGGATGAGCTTTTCCGGGAACTGGTAGGGGCCGTAGTTGTTGGAGCAGTTGGTGGTGAGCACCGGCAGCCCGTAGGTGTGGTGGTAGGCGCGCACCAGGTGGTCCGAGGCGGCCTTGGAGGCGGAGTACGGGCTGTTGGGCGCGAAGGGGGTCGTCTCGGTGAAGGCCGGGTCCTGCTCGCCCAGGCTGCCGTACACCTCGTCGGTGGAAACGTGCAGGAAGCGGCAGGACTGGTCGCCGTCCCAGCGCTGGCGGGCCGCGTCCAGCAGGGTGAAGGTGCCGTGCACATTGGTGCGTATGAAGGCCTCGGGGCCCAGGATGGAGCGGTCAACGTGGGATTCGGCGGCGAAATTCACTACGGTATCAATGGCTTCTGCCTCGAACAGGCCCTCCACCAGGGTGCGGTCGCAGATATCGCCCTGCACAAAGCGGTACCGGGGGTTGGCCTCGATGTCGCGCAGGTTCTCCAGGTTGCCGGCGTAGGTGAGGGCGTCCAGGTTGATGACCCGGTCCTGCGGGTGGCTGGTGAGCCAGTAGCGGACGAAATTGGAGCCGATGAAGCCTGCGCCACCGGTAACCAGTAGTATTTTCATGTAGTTATATCCTCCAACTGCGAGGGCTGCGGCGGCCGGGGCCGCGCCCTTCTGGTGCCGATGGGTATCGGTCTATTTGGGGTATTGTGCGGGTTATGGGGGGGGTTGGCCAGTGGGTTTGTGGGGGGGCTTTTGGGGCCGGAGGGGGGGAACTGTCGGACTGAAGTCCGAACCTACAGGACGACCTACAGGAGGGCGGGGGTGGATGCGGGGATTGTAGGTCGGACTTTAGTCCGATGGGTGTGGTGAAATGTCGATCTGCAGGGGTTGCTACCTCGTCTTGCCCACATCGTCCAGTTGCGCCCTGAAGGATCGTAGCGCGGTCAGCAGTTGCGGCAAGTCATCGTGGATGATGCTCCAAAGCGTGTCGTTATCAATCCCCAAATAACCATGAATCAATCGGTTGCGTGTCGCAATCAGCTGTCTCGCTCAGACACTTACTGATTCCCGCTCAATGTAGGGGCGCAGTTCCGGCCGCATGGCTTTTTCCGTTACCAGATCGACCGGGCGGCCGAGGGCGTCTTCCAGGTAAAACTGCACCCCAAAATATTTTTCTGACGTTGCAGGGCCATCGAATGCCACCAGGATGTCCACGTCACTGTCGGGGCGCGCCTCATCGCGCGCGGTGGAGCCGAACAATGCCAGCCTGGTAACGCCATAACGACGCATCAGCTCGGGCTTGCTGCAGGCCAGCACCTGTAGGGCTTGCTTTCGGTTCATTGTGGCGGCCTTGACGTGACGCGGTGAGGGTATTGTGCGGTTTACGGAGGGATTTGGCCACTGTCGGGGGCAGCCCATCCGTAATTCACTGCCGCGGTCCGAACCCGGCAATGGCTCCCGTCAATCACCCTGACGTTCCCGGAATATCAGGCCCAGCAGGCTGTCATTAGTCAGCAGCGGCATTCTGGCCAGTTTTCTTGGTAGTTACAGGAGTACCTCCAAGCCCTTGCGCTCCACCAGGCTCAGCAGTTTCAGGGACGGGCCGCTGGGTTTTTTGTCGCCCACTTCCCACTTCTGGATGGTGGACAGGCTGGTATTGAGCACGGCGGCGAAGACGGCCTGGCTGACATGCGCCTTTTTGCGTAGCCGCCTGATCTTTTCCGGCGACATCTCTTCCAGCTCCAGGCCACACAATGCCTCGATTTCGCCCATCCGGCGTTTGCTGATCAAGCCTGCGCCATGCAAGCCGCGGGCGGTTTCATGCATTTCGTTCAGGATGCGGCTGTTACGTGCTTTCGCCATCACTACTTACCTCAAAAAGCTCACCGGCCGCCATGGCCCTTACCAATTGCAACTCATTGAATCCCAGCAATTCCCTCGCCACCTCCTGTAGCACTTCCAGTTCATCCTGGTCGATATTGGCCCGTTCATTCTTGCTGAAGCCATAGAGAAAAAACCAGCGATCCGCCATTTTCGTGGCGACGATTGTCCTGACACCGCCACGCTTGCCCTGCCCGGGCAAGGCAATCCTTTTCTTCACCACATACCCGCCCAGATTGGCATCGACGAGCCCTTCTGCCATCTCGGAAACCGCACCGAATAACGCCTTGTCCGTAAGACTCGTTTTTCGCATCCAGCGAGTAAAGGTCCGGGTCCGGAACACTCTCCTCATGGGAGAAACATACCACCTGGTGATACAAAAATCGAGACTGGGTTGCTAGCTTGAGGTGGTGTTTTTGGCACCGAAAATGGGGCTATAAGGCGCTATTGCGGCTGGTTTTTGTTTGAAATCATCTTTTAATCAATATGTTGTATTGGTCCGATCCCGCAGCATGGCCAGCAGGCTGGTGCGCCAGTGGGGGATGGGGGTGGGCAGCAGGGGGCGGATCTTTTCCTTGCTGAGCACCGAGTAGGCGGGGCGCATGGCGGGGGTGGGATAGTCGCGGGTGGGGATGGGCAGCAGGCGTCTCAGGGGCAGGTCCTGGCCCAGCGCCCTGGCCTCCTCCACCACGGCCAGCGCGAAGTCGTACCAGGAGGCGACGCCTTCGTTGGTGAAGTGGTAGGTGCCGCTGGCGTCCTGGCGCAGCAGGGCGAGCATGGCAGCGGCGATGTCTCGGGTCCAGCTCGGGGTGCCGATCTGGTCGTCCACCACCTTCAACTCCTCGCGCTCGCCGGCCAGGCGCAGGATGGTCTTGACGAAGTTGTGGCCATGCTCACCGTACACCCAGGCGGTGCGCAGGATCAGGGCCTCGGGCAGGGCATCGCGCACAGCCCGCTCGCCGGCCTCCTTGCTGGCGCCGTACACGCCGAGCGGCTGGACGGCATCATCTTCCCGGTAGGGGCTGGACTGGTCGCCACCGAACACGAAGTCGGTGGATACCTGCAGCAGGCGCCCGCCGTAGTCCCGCACGGCGCATGCGATGGCGCCGGCGGCCTCCGCGTTCACGGCCTGGGCCAGTTCGGGCTCGCGCTCCGCCTGGTCCACCTGGGTGTAGGCGGCGCAGTTCACCACCCAGTCGGCGCGGTGCCGCGCGATGACCTCAGCGATGGCCTCCGCGGGGCCGGACAGGTCCAGTTCGTGGCGGGTGATGGCGACCGTCTCGATGCCCTTCTCCGCCAGCAACAGGCACAGCTCACGGCCCAGCTGGCCGGCGGCGCCGGTGACCAGGACTTTCGGGGGATTGGGATGATTCGTCATCGCAGAAAGTATACCGGGGAAGCCTTCTCAAGTTCATTACACTGCCGAGGATGAACCCACCCTCTGTAGGTCGGCCTTCAGGCCGACTGTCGGGCTGAAGCCCGACCTACAAATGATGGCGCAACGATCAGAACCGGGGTCACCTTCCTGTATTCGCCTCGTAGCGCGGCAGCTCCGCGTCCAGCTCGCATAGGAACCTGTTGGCCGCATCCTTCTCCGACACCTGGAACCCGCCGCCGGGCCACTCGATGCCGATGTCCGGATCGTCCCAGCGAATGCCATGCTCGGTTTCCGGGGCGTAGTAGTCGGTGCACTTGTACAGGAAATCCGCCGACTCGCTCAGCACGCAGAAGCCATGGGCGAAGCCGGGCGGCACGTACAGCTGCAGGTGGCTCTGGCCGGTCAGTTCGTAGCCGACCCACTGGCCGAAGGTCGGCGAGCCCTTGCGGATGTCGACGGCCACGTCGAACACGGCGCCGGCGGTCACCCGCACCAGCTTGCCCTGCGGCACCTGCAACTGGTAGTGCAGCCCGCGCAACACACCCCGGCGTGAGCGCGAGTGGTTGTCCTGCACGAAATTGGCATCCAGACCCTGCTCGGCGTACTTGCGCGCATGCCAGCTCTCCATGAAGAAACCGCGTTCGTCGCCGAACACGTCAGGTTCGATGAGCAACACCTCGGGGATAAGGGTCGGAGTAATCTTCATGGGAATGGCACTACGTCAAGCCTAAAATCACCTATTTCGTCATTCCCGCGAAGGCGGGACAAAAGCGCGAGCGCGTTGAACGCCCGCAGGGGCGGCCCGAAGGGCGAGCGTAGCGAGTCATCCAGGTGTTTCAAGGTATTGTGGTTGATGGATCCCCGCCTTCGCGGGGATGACAGCCTTAACTTAGTGTCATTTATCTTCATGACAGTTGCCCGTCTTCCTCGAGCACCTGCATGAGGTAGCGGCCGTAGTTGCTCTTCATCAGTGGCGCGGCCAGGGCCTCCAGGGCGGCGGCGTCGATGTAGCCCATGCGGTAGGCGATCTCCTCCACGCAGGAGATCTTCAGGCCCTGGCGCTGTTCGATGGCCTCGATGAAGGTGGCCGCCTGCAGCAGGGAATCGTGGGTGCCAGTGTCCAGCCAGGCGGTGCCACGGCCCAGCTGCACCACGTTGAGCTGCTGTTGTTTCAGGTAGATGCGGTTGACGTCGGTAATCTCAAGCTCGCCGCGCGCCGAGGGCTTGAGGTCGCGGGCGATGTCGAGCACCTGGTTGTCGTAGAAGTACAGCCCGGTGACCGCGTGGTGCGAGCGCGGCCGTTCCGGCTTTTCCTCGATGCTGATGGCGCGGCCCTCGGCATCGAACTCCACCACGCCGTAGCGCTCAGGGTCGCGCACCCGGTAGGCGAACACGGTGGCGCCCTGTTCGCGCTCGGCGGCCTTGCGCAGGTTGGTGCCCAGGCCATGACCATAGAAGATATTGTCGCCCAGCACCAGGCTGCTGCTGTCATGGCCGACGAAGTCACGGCCGATGAGGAAGGCCTGCGCCAGGCCTTCCGGTTGCGGCTGTTCCGCGTAGGCGATATTCAGGCCGAACTGCGCGCCGTCACCGAGCAGGCGCTGAAAGTTGGGCAGGTCCACGGGGGTGGAAATGAGCAGGATGTCACGGATGCCCGCCAGCATGAGCGTGGACAGCGGATAGTAGATCATCGGCTTGTCGTACACCGGCATGAGCTGCTTGCTCACCGCGTGGGTGAGCGGGTACAGGCGCGTGCCGGAGCCGCCGGCAAGGATAATGCCTTTCATCTGTTCACCCAATCATTCCAAAATTTCTTCTGATTAATGTCCTTTCCGTCATTCCTGCGAATGCGGGAATCCAGGTATTTCAAAAACATGGATGCCCGCCTACGCGGGCATGACGGGATGGCCGCCTCGGCAATTGCTCCATGCGTTGCTCTACCTCCTGCATCCATGCAGTCCTACGCGGGCATGACGAGTAAAGCAGAGGTTCCTTAACTATCGTGTTCACTCCGCCAGGTAGCCTTCCCGCAGCAGGTACAGATAAAGCTCCTGCACCGCCTCCATGGCACTGTACTGCGAGGTGTCGATGCGCAGTTCCGGATCCTCGGGCACCTCGTAGGGATCGCTGATGCCGGTGAACTCCGGAATCTCGCCGCGCCGCGCCTTGGCGTAGAGCCCCTTGCGGTCGCGCGCCTCGCACACCTCCAGCGGGGTGGCGACGTGGATCTCGATGAAGGCGCCCTGCTCCTCGATCATCTCGCGCACGGCGCGGCGGGTGCTGTGGTAGGGGGCGATGGGGGCGCAGATGGCGATGCCGCCGTTCTTGGTGATCTCGCTCGCCACGAAGCCGATGCGGCGGATGTTGAGGTCACGGTGCTGTTTCGAGAAACCCAGCTCGCTGGACAGGTGCTGGCGCACGATGTCGCCGTCGAGCAGGGACACGGGGCGGCCGCCCGCCTCCACCAGCTTGGCGTAGATGATCTTGGCGAGCGTGGATTTCCCCGAACCGGAGAAGCCGGTGAAGAACAGGGTGAAGCCCTGCCGGCTGCGCGGCGGATAGACCTTGCGCAGTTCGCGCACCACCTCGGAGTAGCTGAACCAGTCCGGGATGTCGTTCCCCAGCGCCAGGTCGCGCTTGAGCTGGGCGTCGGTGTATTCGCTGCAGTCCAGGCGCTGCTTCTCGATCTGCGACACGGGCAGGAAGCGGTCCTTGCTCGGTACGTAGCACTGAGCCTCGACCGGGAGCATCTGGATGTGCAGTTCGTCCTGGTACTGGCGCAGCAGCTCCTGGGAGGCGTAGGGGGCGTAGAAACCCTCTCCGGGGTTGGAACCTCCGTTGCCGTTGCCGTTGCCGTTGCCGTTGGCTCTCGGCGGCGGCGGGTAGGCGTGCTTGGGGCCGACGATCAGGTGCGAGCAGCCGTAGTTCTGGTGCACGATGGCGTGCCACAGGGACTCGCGCGGGCCTGCCATGCGCATGGCCAGCGGCAGCAGCGACAGGGCCGCCAGGTTGTGGGGAAAGTGGCGGCGGATGGCCTGGTAACAGTGCACGCGTGCGTAGTAGTGCAGGTCGCCGGGCTTGGTCATGCCCACGGTGGGGTGCAGCAGGATGTGGCCGCCGATGTCCTTGGCGGCCTGCAGGCTGATGTCGCGCTGCAGGCGGTGCATGGGCTTGCTGGTCTGGAAGGCCACCACCTTGCGCCAGCCCATCTTGGCGAACAGGGCACGCAGTTCCTCGGGGGTGTCCCACAGGGTCTGGAATTCGTAGTGCACCGGCAGCTGGATGCCCTCCAGGGTGCCGCTGATGTAGGTGTCCTTCACCTGTTCATACAGGTAGCGCACGCCGGGGTGCTGGTCGGAAGTGGTGCCGTACACCGCCTCGGCCTCGCGGCGCTTGTCCGGTTGCCAGATGTCCCACACCTTGAGCACGGCGGGCATGAAGCCCTCGGCATCGCGCAGGGCGATGCGCAGGCCGGGTTGCAGCCTGGCGGCGAAGGCCGCCGGCACGTCCAGCACGACGGGCATGGGCCAGAGGGTGCCGTCGGGCAGGCGCATGTTCTCCACCACGCCGTCGTAGGCGGCCTTGTCCATGAAGCCTTCCAGGGGCGAGAAGCCGCCGCTCAGCAGCAGCTCCAGGTCGCAGGTCTGGCGCTGGGTCAGGGTCAGGGAGGGAAAGTCCTTGGAGGCGTCCTTCAGGTGCTCGGCACTCTCGGCGTCCACCAGCCGGTTGATCAGCCGGCCGCCGTGGGGCGGTACAAAAAACTCCATATTCCTCAATCTCTTATTGGTTATGTAGCCCGCCCTCCGACGGGGTGGGGCCCGGGACCTCGAGGTCCTCTTGCTGCGCCTGTGACACTGGCGGCCCTTGAACGCCTGATATTAGGGGGAATGGGGGGGCGGGTAAAGCCGCCGCTCGCAGGGGACCCCGTCGGACTGAAGTCCGACCTACGGGGTGGCTCCACAGATAGAGGTGGAGGCCTGTAGGTCGGGCTTCAGCCCGACAACCCGGCCAGCACCTGCAGGCAGGCCCGGTTCAGCTCCGCCGCCCGCGCCTCGGAATCCGCCTCGTTGTAGCAGCGGAACTCCGGGGCATTGCCCGAGGGGCGCAGGTGGACGATCTCGCCGTTGACGAAGCGCATGCGCAGGCCGTCGGTGGTGTCGATGTCCTGGATCCTGCCGCACCGGTCCCCGAACAGCGCCTCCATGGCGGGCGCGCCACCGGTCAGCAGTTGTTCCAGCAGGGCCCGGGATCGGTCCGTGGGGTAGTCCTTGAGCCGGTCGCTGGCGGTGAAGCGCGGCGGCAGGCGCGCCGGCAGGGCGCTGAGCGGCACGCCCTCCGCATGCGCCTGCACGAGCAGGGCCAGGATGGGCAGCAGGGCGTCGCGGGTGGGCAGCGGGGTCAGTATTCGCCCTTCCCGCTCGACCGGGGTCTCCAGCAGGAAGCCGCCGTTGGCCTCGTAGCCCGCCACGGATCCATGGCCCTCCGCCCGCAACGCCTGCATGCCGGCGATGACATAGGGCGAGCCGATGCGGGTGCGGCGCACGGCGCGGAAGGCGCCGCAGGCCTCCACCACCGTGTTGCTGCTCACGGGCGTGGCCAGCGCCTGGATGCCCAGGGCCTCGGCGCACAGCACCCCCACCACGTCGCCCCGCAGCCATTCCCCGCGCTCGGTGCCGATCAGCGGCCGGTCGGCGTCGCCGTCGGTGGAGACGATGGCGTCGAAGCCGGGATCCGCGGCCCAGACGCGCGCCAGCTCGATGTCCTCGGGCCGGATGGCCTCGGTGTCCACGGGGATGAAGGTCTCCGAGCGGCCGAGGCGGATGACCTCGGCACCCAGGCCGGCCAGCACCTCGCCAAGCAGGTCGCGGGCCACGCCCGAGTGCTCGTAGACCGCCACGCGCAGGCCCGCCAGGGCCGTCGGACCGAAGAACTCCAGGTAGCGTCGCAGGTAGCGGGCACGCGGTGCGGGATCGACGGGCGGCAGGGCATCGTCGCGGATGTGCCCCGGTACCGGCACGACCTGGGCGCGGATGCCGGCCTCGTCCGCCTTGAGGATCTCGCCCGCGGCGGTGTTGAACTTGATGCCGTTGCGGTCATCGGGGATGTGGCTGCCGGTGACCATGAGGGAGGGGATGCCATGCTCCAGCCCGTACAGGGCGATGGCCGGCGAGGGCAGGAAGCCGCCGTTCAGCGGCCGGTGGCCGGCGTCGACGATGGCGGCGGCGCAGGCGCTCATGATGGCCGGGGTGCTGGGCCGCAGGTCGCCGGCCAGGGCCACGGTGCTGCCCGGTTGCAGGCCATGGTGCTCGGCCAGGTGCTGGAGGAAGCCCAGGGTGTAGGCATAACACACCGGCGCGCTCATGTCGGCGACACGGCCGCGCGCGCCGCTGGTGCCGAAGCCCACGCCGCTGCGCGCCATGAGGTCGGCGATCTGGATCTGGTCGGTCACTGTACCCCCCGTTGTTGTTGTGATGGGGGATATCATACGGAGTTTGTCGGGCTGAAGCCCGACCTACAAGACACCGGCTGATCCTGTAGGTCGGGCTTCAGCCCGACTAGAGCCGAGGTCAGTCCGCCCGGCGGCGCGCCAGACCGAACAGGGCGATCAGGCCCGAACCCAGCAGCCAGACCGCGGCGGGCACGGGTACCGCGCTGATGGATTCTACGTACAGGCTGTTGCCACTGCCGATGTCCAGGTGAACCTGGATGCCGATAAAATCACCCTCGACAATCCCGAAATCCCCCGCCGTGGTCGCGATGGGCGCGGGGCCCTGGTTCAAGCCGTACGGGAAACCCCCGAACAGGGTATCCGACCAGGGCGTGGCGCTGTTCACATCGGCCAGCCAGGTCTCCGCATACCCGTCATTGTCGAGGTCACGGTACAGGTTCGTGCCGCTGATACGGTCGCCTGCCTGCAGACCATAGGCCATGGCGTTGAACAGGCCGGTGCCATCCCACAGGATGGTAACCAGATTGCCGACTGAACCATTCCAGTCCGCCCGCATCTCGCCGGCGATGAGGTTGTTCTCGAGGAAAGACAGGTTGACGTCATAGATCGTCACCGGGTTGTCCCAGAAACTGAAATCGAACGTCAGATCACTGAAGCCGGTGCCGGCATTGGTATCGATGCTCAGGTTGGCGGCGATGGGGGTCTGGGGACCGTCGGTGCCCTGGAGGATGCTGGTATGGTTGACATCGGTCACCGTCAGCTGGCCGGTGAAACTGAAATGGATGATGTCGGCAGTCGCGCAACCGGCGGTGGTGGCGAGCAGGACGGCGGCGGCGAGCTTGCTGGAGTGGCGCATGGGACTCCTCCCTGGCGAATGTTGTGATTGTTCTTGGCGGTGACGGCGCAAAGGCCAGCAAGTTCTGTTCCTGCTTCGAATACACTTATCTTTTTCAATATGTTACAGGAGACAATGGCGTGCGCTGGCGGCTGGGATGTAAGGGATCCCGATGCCCTGGGCCGGGGCGACACGCCGGAAAATAAAACAAACCATCCAAAAAAACAATAGGTTGCATTTCAAAGCCGCCACCTGATCCATGTCAGGTTTTCAGACAGCCCCGGGTGAACATTGCACCGCACTGCGGACTCCCTCATATTCGCCCGCCATGACACCAACCCCCATCATCCTCATCGCTCCCAACGCCCTGAAGGGCAGCCTGTCCGCCCCGGCGGCGGCGCGGGCCATCGCCGCCGGGGGGCGGCGGGCGCTGCCGGAGGCGGAGCTGCGCCTGCTGCCGGTGGCGGACGGCGGCGACGGGCTGCTGGAGGTACTGGAAGTGGCCCTGGCGGGGGAACGGGTGGCGGCGCGGGTCCATGGGCCGCTGGGGGCCCCACTGGATGCCACCTATATATATGTTCCCGAGCGTCAACTGGCCCTGCTGGAGATGGCCCGGGTCGCCGGGCTGGCGCTGCTCACGCCGGCACAATACGACCCGCTGCACGCCAGCACCCGGGGGCTGGGCGAGCTGATCCGCGCCGCCCTGGACCGGGGCGCGCAGGAGATCCTGCTCGGCATCGGCGGCAGCGCCAGCAACGACGGCGGCATCGGCATGGCCGCCGCCCTGGGGGTGCGCTTCCTGGACGACGCCGGCCGGCCGGTGGAACCCCTGGCCGGCAACCTGGTCTCTATCCAGCGTATCGATACCCGCGACCTCGACCCCCGCCTGCGGCATACCCGTATACAGGTGATCTGCGATGTGGATAATCCCCTGCTCGGCGCGCGCGGGGCCACCCGGGTGTTCGGGCCGCAGAAGGGCGCCGGGCCCGCGGCGCTGGAGCGGCTGGAGGCCGGGCTCGCCCACCTGGCGGACCTGCTCGAGGAACAACTGGGCATGGCGCTGCGCGACCGGCCGGGGGCCGGCGCCGCCGGCGGCTTGGGGGCCGGGGCGCTGGCCTTCCTGAATGCTGTGCTGCAGCCGGGCACGGAACGGGTGCTGGAGCTGCTGGACTTCGAGGCCGCGCTGGCGGGTGCCGACCTGGTCATCACCGCCGAGGGCCGCCTGGACGCCCAGACCCTGGACGGCAAGGCGCCGGCAGTGGTGGCGAAACGGGCGGTGGCGCGGGGCATCCCCTGCCTCGCCCTGGCGGGCGGCGTCGAGGCGGAGCCTGCCACACTGCGGGAAGCGGGCTTCACGGCCTGGGAGTGCATCCGCCCTGAGGACATGCCGGTGGCGGAGTCGATGCGCCAGGCGGAGCGGCTGCTGGCCGAGGCGGCGGAGCGGGTGGTGCGGGCGTTCCTGCCATAGTCCGCCACCAGGCCAGAGTTTCAATCTTCCCCCTGTAGGAGCGGGCTCTGCCCGCGAATGGTTTGCCACGACCGGTTCGCGGGCAGAGCCCGCTCCTACGGGAGGTCCTGCCGCACCAGGTAGAAGCCCGCACCTCGGGCGAATGCGAAATATCGATCATTGTTTTGTTTATGGAGTGCAACATGCAGCTACGGGAAACCGGCCTCGACAGCCCCTCGTTTCGCCAGACCCTCGGCGCCTGGGTGGAGAACCCCCGGGTGCAGAACCTCATCATCGCGCTGATCGTGCTCAATGCCATCATCCTCGGCCTGGAGACCTCGCCGGCCATCATGGAGCGGATCGGGCCGCTGCTGCTCACCCTGGACGGCATCATCCTCGGCGTGTTCGTGGTGGAGATCGCCATGAAGCTCATCGCCCAGGGACCGGCCTTCTTCCGCCGCGGCTGGAACATCTTCGATTTCCTGGTGGTGGGCATCGCCCTGGTGCCGGCCAGCGGGCCGCTGGCCATCCTGCGCGCGCTGCGCATCCTGCGTGTGCTGCGCCTGCTGTCCATGCTGCCGCGGCTGCGCTTCGTGGTGGAGGCCCTGCTGCACTCCCTGCCGGGCATCGGCTCCATCGCCTTGCTGATGGTGGTCATCTACTACGTGGCGGCGGTCATGGCCACCGGCCTGTTCGGCGCCAGCCATCCCGAGTGGTTCGGCAGCATCAGCCATTCCATGTACACCCTGTTCCAGATCATGACCCTGGAGAGCTGGTCCATGGGCATCGTGCGGCCGGTGATGGAGAGCCATCCCTATGCCTGGCTGTTCTTCATCCCCTTCATCCTGATCGCCACCTTCACGGTGCTGAACCTGTTCATCGCCATCATCGTCGATGCCATGCAGACCATGCACGAGGCGGTGGTGCAGAAGGAGGAGGCGGTGCTCACCGAGGTGGTGCACAGCGAGGGAGCGCAGATCGAGCAGGAGCTGCGCGCGGTGCGCGAGGAGCTGCGCGCCCTGCAGGCGATGCTGGCGCGGGAGCGGGGCTAGGAAGCGGGCAGCAGGGCGGGTCCAGCAGGGAACCCGCCCGGACTGTGGATTACCCCTCAGCAGCCCTTGCGCCTGCGCGCAACACCGACGAGGCCAAGTAGGCCCGACCCCAGCAGCCATACGGCACCAGGCAGCGGCACGGGCGACATCGGCGTCAGGATGTATGAGATCTGGCCACTCCCCCCCTCAAGTAACCCATACCCGATGATTTGTCCCAAGTCGTTCGCGCGGCTGGCTCCCGCCAGCAACGCCCAGCCTGCGTCATCCAATCCTCCATGGACCAACGCCCCCAGATCCTGCGCCCCATCCTCGATACTGAAGGAGAAGGCACGCGAGCCAAGCGAATAGCCGGTGTCGTCGAACAGGCTGTACGTACCCAGTACCAGGCCGTCATCCCCGAGGTAGGAAATCGTACTGTACGCAAAGCCGCCGTCACGGACAGAAAAGTCCAGGGTGAATAACTCTTCCATCGTAGAATCGTAGAACCAGGCACTTTGGCCCATTTGCTGGCTTGTTCCGTTGTAGCGATCCGAGAAGCCTGCCACCTGGCCAGCCTCGTTGAGGAATAGAATACCACTGCGCTGATAACCGTCATGGCGGGTGTACATTTCATCGGTCAGGCCCAGATGGACGGTCTCGCTACCATCGTACAGCCAGGCACTGCGACCGAGATCGGTGGCGGTACCGTCGTAGCGAATGGCAGTCCCTGCCACCTGGCCGGCCTCATTCAGCTTGGAAACCGAGCTCGACTTGTAGCCGTCATCGCGGGTGTGCTCTGCCCCGGTCAGGCCCACGTTCACCGTAGTGTGTCCGTCATACAACCAGACACTCTGGCCGCGTAGTATGCCCTGTCCGTTATAGCGCTGCGCCGTTCCCACTACATGTCCGGCGTCGTTCTGCAAGGAAACATTGCTGTGCCGATAGCCGTCATGGCGCGTATGTTCCACGTCGACAAGGCCCACATCCACCGTACTGCTGCCGTTGTATAACCAGGCGGTCTGGCCCAGGTATGTGGCCATCCCGTTGTAGCGCATTGCCGTACCAGCCACCTGGCCAGCCGCGTTCATGGATCTGATCGAATTGTTCTGATAACCATCATTGTGGGTATGTTCCGTCCCGACGAGGCCAATGTTGATCGTCGTATTGCCACTATATAGCCACGAACTCTGCCCGGAGGTCGTATCGCCGTTATAGCGGACCGACCAGCCTGCCACCTGGCCGGCGGCATTCAGATGCTGGATCCCGCTGGATTTGTGACCATTGCTGCGGGTGTGCTCGGCACCGGTCAGGCCCACCTTCACCGTGCTGCTGCCGTCGTACAACCAGGCGCTAGATCCAAGGGAATAGGCTGTACCGTTATGGCGCGAGGCCGTTCCCGCCACATAGCCGGCCTCGTTCAGGGCGGAAACCTGGCTGGACCTGTAACCATCATCGCGGGTGTGCTCGCTGTCGAGAAGGCCTACATTCACCGTACTGCTGCCGTTGTACAGCCAGGCCGTAGTCCCGTGCTGGATCGAGCCATTGAAGCGCTCCGCATTTCCCGCCACCTGGCCGGCATCATTGAGGTAGGAAACCCCACTACCCCGGTAGCCGTTGCTGCGCGTGTGCTCGGCATCGGTGAGCCCCACGTTCAGCGTGCTGGTGCCGTTGTACAGCCAGGCGCTGTAGCCTCGATCCTGGGAAGTACTGCTGTAACGATTCGCAATCCCCGCCACCTGGCCGGATGCATTGAGAAACGAAAAGGAGTTGTGTTGGTAACCATCTGCAGCGCGGGTATGCTCGTTGGCGGTCAAGCCCACCTTCACCGTGGCATTGCCGTTGTAGAACCAGACACTGTAACCGCGCTGCGTGCTTGTGCCGTTATAACGGTACGCTATGCCCGCCGCCTGGCCGGCGTCATTGAAGGATGCGGGGTTCGCCGGGCTGTACTGATAGCCCGTGTCACTGGTGTGCTCGAGATCAAACAAGCCGATTGCGGTGATCTGGTACTGGCTGGCCTGTGCGGGGCCAGCCGATAGCAGGGCAGCACACAGGCTGCCGAGAACGGTCCTTTTCATTGCGCTCCTCCGGTCGTTTTTGTTATTACCACTTACCCGAGGCATTGCGCGGCCAGGGCAGTAGCGTGTGCTGGCCTGCTATGCAAGATGCGCGCCCCAACCAGGAAGCAAAGCATTAACAATAAGTTATTGATGGGGGCCGCGTTTGGCCGTGCCCGGCGTTGTAAGCAGTGGCGACAGCACTCGCCGCACGCCCCCCACTCATTTACGCAACCAATTGTTTATAAATGTCAATTTCATAAAACCCCGTTGTCAGGGTGGCCGACACCGCCTTGCCCTCACCCACATGGCAACCAGGATCCGCGGTGCGGAAGAGGGGACGGCCTCAGCAGTGTCGGCTGGAAGTCGGCGTGGTAACCGCGGAGCAGGCGGACTGGCTGCAGGCGCGGGATTGCGAGCTGTGCGGGGATACCTCTACAGCAAACCCAGCCCGGCGGGGATGCCGGAATTGGGGCGCGCGCCGATGTCGGGCTGAAGCCGAAACGAGGATGGTGCGAGTGAAAGTGGTGCCCAGGGACAGAATCGAACTGCCGACACGGGGATTTTCAATCCCCTGCTCTACCGACTGAGCTACCTGGGCAAAAGAGAAGGCGTATTAGAGCGGCAGCTCCCGCCGCAGTCAAGCCAAAAACCGGGGTCAGAGACCAATTTTCTCTAATATTAGGGAAAATTGGTCTCTGACCCCGGTTTTTGGCTTAGTTGTTCTCGGGCACGAACTGCTCGGGCAGGGCCGAGCCCTCGCCGAAGAAGAACTTCTCCATCTCCGTTTCCAGCAGCTTGCGGTGGCGCGGGTCCACGGGGCTGAGGCGGTTTTCGTTGATC
>OBJA01000281.1_pt1 | contig 47767 bp, 38 predicted proteins | sample 1519751 | NCBI WGS metagenome assembly OBJA01 (sample SAMEA3881238, study PRJEB22517) | soil metagenome | biome: lake sediment; feature: soda lake sediment; material: sediment, water from around vicinity | place: India | collected 2013-12-23 | depth 3 m
ATTAAGTTATTGGGTTATTGGGTTGTTGGGTTATTGGGTTGCTGGGTTGTTGGGTTGGGGTTTTTTGGGTTACCTGGATTATTGGGTTGTTGGGTTGGGGGTTATTGAGTTGGTGGGTTGGGGGTTATTGGGTTATTATCATCTTCGGCCAGGATTTTCCCGGTTTGTTCCGGGGTAAATTCGCTCCAAATTCGCCCTATTTTCGGAGTAAATTCGGGTTAAATTCGCAAAATCGCGAATTTGGTCCGAGTTTGGTGCGAATTTAATGCGAATTTGGTGCGAATTTAATACGGCGCGGGTACGGGGAGGGATCTTGGTTAAGTTATTTGGTTACTTAATAACTCAAAAGGCTGCCTGTAGGGAAAGGCAGCCTTTTTGAGGTTGGGGGCAGTAAAATTTGGTTTTAGCGTTTTCTTTTTTTAGCTTCAGCCTGCTGCTGTTTGGCAAGGGCTTCCATGCGTTCCTGCCATTTTGACTTTTTCACAGGGCGTTTTTTGTTTTCCTGGATCTTGCGGTGCAGGGCATCTTCGTCAACAAATTTCCGGAAAAGGAATATTTGTCCAAAAGTGATCACGTTTGTCAGGAAATAATAATAGCTAAGGCCTGATGCAAAGTTGTTGAAGAAGCCCATGAGCATGATGGGCATGAAGTACATCATGGTTTTCATTCCGGGCATCTGGTTTGCCGAGCCCATCATTTTGCTGTTCAGGTGGGTGTAGAACACTGTGGAGATTGTCATCAGCAGGGTGAAAAGGCTCACGTGGCTGCCATAAAAGGGAATTGTAAATGGCAGATCCAGGATGGAATCGTAGGTAGACAGGTCGGTTGCCCACAGGAATGCTTCCTGCCTAAGCTCGATGGAAGAGGGGAAGAAGCGGAACAGGGCAATGAGTATTGGCAGCTGCAGCAGCATGGGCACGCAACCTGCCATGGGGTTCACACCGGCTTTTTTGTAAAGGGCCATTGTGGCCTGCTGCTTTTTCATGGCATCTTCCTTCTTGGGGAATTTCTTTGCCAGTTCCTCGATCTCGGGTTTGAGCACGCGCATTTTTGCCTGGGAGATGTAGGTTTTGTAGGCAATAGGGAAAAGCACGATCTTCAACAGAATGGTCAGCACCAGGATGATGATCCCGTAATTCCATCCGAAGGAGTCCAGGAAGTTGAAAACAGGGATAACAATCAGGCGGTTGATCCAACCAAGGATTCCCCAGCCGAGGGGGATCTGCCGTTCGAGCTGCAGGTTATAGGATCTCAGGGTCTGGTAGTGTGTGGGCCCGAAATAAAACTGCATGGGGTAGTGGTTATCGGATCTGGGATCGTACCCCAGGTTGATAGATGCAGCCATGTCCTTTAGGAAATCTTCCTGGTCTTCGGGCAATACCTGGCTGGTGATTTCGGCATTAGAGAAACCCTGCTGTGAGATCAGCACGCTGGTGAAGAATTGTTGCTTGAAAGAGATCCAGCGGATGCTGGTGGGCAGCCTCTCTGCATCATCGCGTGTTTCGCGCAGCTTGGCAGGATCTTCATCCAGGAATTTGTAATAAACCGTGGTGGCATTCTGCTCGTTGCTGCGGTTTTTTTCCTGGCGGGGGATGCGGGCGCGCCAGTCAAGGTTAATAAATGTTGTGTTTGCAGCGATTACCTGGTTGAGGCCCACCATATTGACCTGGAAATCGATCATGTATTCATTTCCGCTCAGCGCGTAGTAATATTCAATGTAGCTGGGGTTATCCTCCGTGTGCAGATCCGTGTACAGGCGCATGGCAAAGCTGGTGGAGTCGGTTCCCTGGATCTGTATCTGCGACTGGCCCGAGAAGCGTGTATCGCTGTAATGGGGGCTGAAGAACAATGATGAGGTATTGATGCTGCGGTTGGCTGCGAAAAAATGCAGGGAGAACTCGTCATCCTGGCCAAAGAACAACATCAGGGGTTGCTGATCGAAGGTCAGGTATTGCTTGAGCTCGGCAGAATGCACGTGCCCACCCCGGTTTGAGATGGTAAGGCGCAGCAGTTCATTTTCGATAACAAAGAATTCTTCCTGGCCCAGGGCAGCAGTGGCAAAATAGCCCAGGCGGTCCTGCAGGCGGCTTGCCTGCTCCTGGTCGAGTTCATCCATGCTGGTTGCCTGCAGCTGCCCGGGCTGCTCCTGAAGGGTGTCGTCTTCTGCAAGTTGGCGGGCGCGTTCAAGGGCAGCCTGGGATTCAACCTGGCGGGCTCTTTCTGCAAGGGCCAGGCTGTCCTGAAGGCGGCGTTGCTCCTGAATTTGCTCCTGGGTGGGAGCTGTCCAGATGCTGTAACCAATCAGAATGACGGCAATTAGCACTAATCCTATTATATTGTCACGGTTCATTTTTGATGTTTATATTTCAATCTGCAAAGATACTTTAATTAAGAACAAAGCCCCGGAAAACCAAAGGAACAAAGGGATAAATTACCTTAAAAAAGTTGGTTACTGCTGGTTATAGGTAATGGCAGCCCTTATAAAATCCACAAAAAGCGGGTGTGGGTTTGCCACTGTGCTGCTGTATTCAGGATGAAACTGCACCCCGATGAACCAGGGATGGCCTTCCAGTTCGATGATCTCCACCAGGTTGGACTGAGGGTTGATCCCCACGGCCTGCATCTTGTTTTGTGCAAAACGTTCCAGGTAGTGGTTGTTGAATTCAAAGCGGTGGCGATGCCTTTCGTAAACGATACTTTTCCCATAAATGGATGCCGCCTTACTGCCAGTTTTCAGCTCACATTGGTATGCACCCAGGCGCATGGTTCCTCCCTTGGTGGATACTTTTTTTTGTTCTTCCATGATGTCGATCACAGGATGGGGTGAGCCGGGCATCATCTCGGTTGAATGGGCCTGGTCAAGGGCCAACACGTTGCGGGCAAACTCGATAGTGGCACATTGCATCCCCAGGCAGATGCCAAAGAAGGGAATGTTGTGGGTGCGGGCGTATTCAATGGCCAGTATCTTTCCTTCAATGCCCCTGTCCCCGAAGCCGGGTGCCACTAGGATCCCCGAAAGGCTGTTGAGAATACCACTTACGTTTTGCTGGTTGATATGTTCGGAGTGTATCAGTCGCAAATTTACTTTGCATTCGTGGCTGGTGCCGGCATGAATCAGGGCTTCAATTATGGATTTATATGAGTCAACCAGTTCCACGTATTTGCCGATCAGCCCGATCTCCACCGCCTGGGTAGGATTTTGCAGCCTGTGAAGGAAGTTTTCCCAGATCTGAAGGTCGGCCTGTCCCTCGGAAGGCATATTCATTTTTCGCAAAACCACCAGGTCCAGCTCCTCATCGCGCATCAAAACGGGAACTTTGTAAATGGAGTCTGTATCGATGGATTCGATTACAGAAGTAACATCCACGTTGCAGAAAAGGGCAATTTTGTTGCGGATGCTTTCATTGAGTGGTTTTTCGGTGCGGCAAACCAGCACATCGGGCTGGACCCCGTATTCAAGCATGGTTTTTACCGAATGCTGCGTGGGTTTTGTTTTGAGTTCCTTGGCTGCAGCCAGGTAAGGCACCAGGGTTAGATGGATTACCAGGCAGTTGCTGCCCATCTCCCATTTCAGCTGCCTGATGGCTTCAATATAAGGTAATGATTCAATGTCGCCTACAGTACCTCCGATCTCGGTGATCACGAAATCAAACTGATGGTCCTTGCCCAGCAGCTTCACGCTGTGCTTGATCTCATCGGTGATATGGGGAATCACCTGAACGGTTTCTCCAAGGTAATCACCCCTTCTTTCCTTCTGGATCACACTCTGGTAGATCCTTCCGGTGGTTACATTGTTGGCCTGTGAAGTAGGAATATTCAGAAACCGCTCGTAATGCCCCAGGTCAAGGTCGGTTTCAGCCCCATCCTGGGTGACAAAACATTCGCCGTGCTCGTATGGGTTGAGAGTGCCGGGGTCAATGTTGATATAGGGATCCAGCTTCTGGATGGTAACCGTGTAACCTCTGGCCTGAAGCAGCTTGGCCAGGGAAGCCGAGATGATTCCCTTGCCCAGTGAAGAGGTTACTCCTCCTGTTACGAAAATGTACCTTGTGGCGCTTTGCGGAGTAGTCATTTGTTTTATTCGGGTTTAGGCTATGCTTAACCTATGAATGATATTTATTCCGCATGCGAAAGTAAGAAAAAGATGCCAAAAACAACTGTTTCTGACAAACAAAATAATATAAAAAACTAAAAATAAAGCAATTGCAGTTTCTGAGGGTTTTTATTTATGGTTTTGGATGCTGATATGCTGATCTGGTTTGTACAAAGTGGTTTTTGATAGAAATTGCCAGGCTTTAGAAAGGAAGGTCTTTTTTGTCCTGACTTCCTGGTTTTTTCTTCCTTTTAGGAAAGGATTCCTGGGTCCTGGTTTTAATGGTTTTTTTTCGTTCAAGCCACTGGCTTTCCATGCCGGTTTCTTCTTCATCCCCGCGGAAGGTTTCCTCAACGATAATGTCTTTCTCCTCCTCTTTCTCTGTCGGCCAGAAGGCACCACCCCCTGTTCGCTTGATCATGTAGTACCCTGCAGAAAGGGCGATGATGATCCCGGCAATGCCCAGTATTTCGCTGCCGGTCATTACGGCAGTATCCATCACGATCACCTTGCGTGCTACAGCGATCAGGGCAACCAGCATCACTACTTCAACGTGTATGACGTGTTCCTTGAAATAAACTTTAATGGTATCCAGAAGTTCAATACCAATGAGCACCAGCATGAAAACCCCGAAGGCGTTCATCAGGCTGTCCAGGTTGATCAGAAACCCTCCGTCCTCGATAACCATCATTACGATCAAATATGCCAGCTCCAGGGTAGCCAGTATCAGAAGCAGCGACATCAGGGTGATCAGTGTGCGGATGATCCCGCGTTCTACTTTTTTAACCACCTTGTTCAGTCTTGCTCCCTTTTCAGGAAGTTTCTTTTGAGCCATATTTAATTTTTTATTTTATTAAAATTAATAAAAAAACAATAAAAGGAAAATTGCGGGCAAGGTTGCCGGGAGGGGAGCCGGAAAAAACGTACTTTTATTCTTTTTGACAGTTTAAATGGGCAAATTTCGTTCCAGAGCGGCCACCCTTCTGATAGCAAGCACCCTTACGGTGATGGCAGGAGCCATTGTGGCCCCTGCATTGCCCGAGATCAGCCGGCATTTCGCTCATATTGCCCATGGAGATTTGCTGACCAGGCTCATCCTTACCCTGCCTGCCCTGGTCATCGGGCTGTTATCACCCATTGCCGGGTATTTTGCCGATCGAATGGGCAGACGAAGCATGTTGTTGTTTTCACTGGTATTTTACGCCCTGGCCGGAACTTCCGGGGCCTGGCTTTCTGACATTTATTATATCCTGGTGGGCAGAATGTTGCTTGGAGTTGCCGTGGCAGGAATTATGACTTCGGTGGTTACACTCATCGGGGATTACTACCTTGGGGAAAGCCGCAGTCGGTTCATGGGGTACCAGGCTGCATTTGCCGGTTTGGGCGGGCTGTTGTTCATCACAAGCGGGGGGGTGCTGGCCGATTTTCACTGGCGATTCCCCTTTGTGATCTACGGCCTTTCCATTGGGGTATTCATCATGGCCTGGTTCACTATAAATGAACCTGCTGGTGAAGATAAGGCAGAAAAAATGCCAGGCAGCCAAAATCTGAGAATTCCCCGGGTGGTTTATCTTATCTACGTGGTCTCTTTTTTTTCAATGGCAATATTTTATATGATTCCTGTTCAGATGCCCTTCATGTTAAGCGGGATGCCGGGAGTTACCAGCACCCAGGTGGGCCTGGCCATCGCATTAATGAATGTTACATCGGTATCTGTTTCATTGAACTATGCACGCATAAAAAAGTATCTGAACTTTTTGTCAGTGAAGGCCCTGGTGTATTTTCTGGTGGGGGTGGGTTATCTGGTGATCAGCCAGAGCAACAGTTACTGGATGGCTGCTTTGGGAATATTGATCTGCGGGCTTGGATTCGGGATGCTGATGGCAAACATTAACCTGTGGCTGATCAGCAAAGCTCCTGCACCCATGCGGGGAAGGCTGGTGGGGTACCTGAATGCTGCCATTTTTATGGGTATGTTTTTGTCTCCGGTTTTGCTGCATCCCCTGGTAAAGCTTTTCGAACTGCAGGGAAGTTTTTTGATAGTAAGTATGCTACTTATGATATTGGCTGTGCTGTTTTCCTGGTTAGGTTACGCAAAGGCCAACAATTGATTATTGCTGAAGGTTTTTCAGTTTCTCAATGGTTGCTGAAGGATCTTCAGCTGCGAAGACAGCATTTCCTGCCACCAGGATATCGGCTCCGGCCTCAACCAGGCTGCGGGCATTATGGGTTCCTACTCCTCCATCCACCTCAATCAGGAGATCAGGGTTCAGGTTTTGTTTCATTTGCTTAAGGGTTTGAAGCCGCCCGTAGGTAGATTCAATAAATTTCTGTCCTCCAAACCCGGGATTCACCGACATCAGCAGCACGTAATGGGCGAAAGGGATAATGGATGTCAGCAGTTCGGGATTGATGTGGGGGTTGATCACCACCCCGGGCTTCATTCCAAGGGATTGTATGTGGCTTAGGCTGCGGTGCAGGTGCGGGCAGGTCTCATAATGAACACTTACCCAGGCGGCACCCGCATCCCGCAGTTCCTGCAGGTAATTGTCGGGATTGGAGATCATCAGGTGTACATCCAGGGGCTTGCGGGCAATGGAATGTATTTGCCTGATTATGGAAAAGCCAAAGGAGATGTTTGGAACAAAGTGCCCATCCATGACATCTATGTGGAACAGATCGGCATTGCTGTTATTTACCATTTCAACATCGCGGCCCAGATCCAGGAAATTTGCCGCAAGCAGGGAGGGTGCTATCAGGTGGTGCATTAGATGGGAGTTTTTTGATGGTATTTACCCCAGGTATGGTTTCAGGTTTTTGCAGCGGGTAATGTTTTTTAATCTCCTGAGAGCTTTTTCCTTTATTTGGCGGGCCCGTTCACGGGTAAGGTCCAGCTTTTCGCCAATTTCTTCCAGGGTGTGGGGATGAATGCCATTCAGGCCGAAGTAGTAACGTATCACATCGGCTTCCCTTTCGGTAAGAGTTCCAATGGCTCTTTCTATCTCCCGTTTCAGGGAATCAATCAGCAGGCTATACTCGGGCATATCGGCCTGATCGTTGCGCAATACTTCGTACATGTCGTATTCCTCATCCTGAAGCAGGGGAGCATCCATGCTGACATGACGGCCGGAATTTTTCAGCGATTCTTTTACTTCTGCCTCTGTGAGCCCCAGGTAATCGGCAATCTCGTGGGCATGGGGCTCGCGCTCGAGTTTTTGTTCCAGTTGGTTATAGGCTTTGTTGATCTTGTTCATCATCCCGATCTTGTTCAGTGGCAGGCGTACGATGCGCGATTGCTCGGCAAGGGCCTGCAGAATAGACTGACGGATCCACCACACGGCATAGGAGATAAACTTAAAGCCCCGGGTTTCATCAAAGCGTTCGGCGGCTTTCATCAACCCCAGGTTGCCTTCATTGATCAAATCTGGAAGGCTAAGACCCTGATTCTGGTATTGCTTTGACACGGAAACAACAAAGCGCAGGTTGGCCCTGGTAAGCTTCTCCAGGGCCAACTTATCGCCTTGTTTGATACGTTGGGCCAGTATAACCTCTTCCTCGGCAGTAATCAGTTCCTCACGGGCTATTTCCTGTAAATATTTATCCAGGGAGGCCGTGTCCCGGTTGGTAACTTGTTTGATAATTTTTAACTGCCTCATAAGCGTAAAAGTTTTAAAAGATTATCCTTTAAACCATTATGCTGAAAAAGGCCAAATTCGGCCGTAACCGGTCTACTTTCTTGGAATCAGCGCTTTGCGCGAAAGCTTCAGCTTACCGGTTTTCTTATCCAGATCCAGAAGTTTTACTTCAATTTCCTCTCCAACCTTTAAACCACTTTCCTCGATGGTTTCCAGGCGCTTCCAGTCGATCTCGCTGATGTGCAGCAGGCCTTCCTTTCCGGGGAGGATCTCAACAAACACCCCGAAGGGCACAACGCTTTTGATCTTGCCTTTGTATGTCTGCCCGATTTCGGGAATGGCAATTATGCCTCGTATACGATTAATAACATAATCTATGGCTTGTTTGTTCTCTGAAACGATATCAACAATGCCATATTCTCCAACTTCTTCTATCACGATGGTACTACCGCTTTCGCGCTGCATCTCCTGGATGACTTTTCCGCCCGGGCCTATAATGGCGCCAATAAATTCTTTGGGAACGGTCATCTTGACAATGCGTGGTACGTGGGGTTTGTATTCACCCCGGGGTTTGGAAATTGTTTTTTCCATTTCACCCAGTATGTGCAGACGTCCGGCACGTGCCTGGTCCAGGGCTTGCTTCATTACATCAAAGCTAAGGCCTTCGATCTTGATGTCCATCTGGCAGGCGGTAATGCCATCGCGGGTGCCGGTAACTTTAAAGTCCATATCACCCAGATGATCTTCATCACCCAGGATGTCGGAGAGCACGGCATAATTTCCCGACTGGGGGTCGGCAATCAAACCCATTGCAATGCCCGAGACAGGTTTGGCGATTTTTACCCCGGCATCCATCAATGCCATGGAGCCTGCACAAACTGTTGCCATGGAGGATGAACCATTGGATTCCAGGATGTCGGAGACAACGCGGATGGTATAGGGGTTTTCCTCACCATTTGGCAAAACAAATTTAAGGGCTCTTAATGCCAGGTTTCCATGACCGATTTCGCGACGGCTGGTAAACCGCATGGCTTTTACTTCCCCTGTTGAAAAAGGCGGGAAGTTATAGTGCAGTATGAATTTGCTTTTTCCTTCAACTACTGCCCCGTCAAGGATCTGCTCATCGAGCTTGGTTCCCAGGGTAACTGTTGTAAGCGACTGGGTTTCTCCCCGGGTAAATACTGCCGAGCCATGAGCTGCAGGCAGGTAATCTACCTCCGACCAGATGGGGCGGATTTCATGGGGTTTTCTTCCATCCAGGCGGATGCGATCCTCAAGGATCATTTTGCGCACGGCTTCCTTTTGCACCTTGTAAAAATATTCCTTTACCAGGGAGGCTTTCTCTGCCAGTTCTTCTTCTGGCAGGCTGGCCTGAAACTCTTCCCTGATCATCTCGAAGGCTTCGCGGCGTTCGGCCTTTGGAAGCGCCTGCCGGGAGATGTCGTAGAACTTCTGTAAATAGTTTTCCCGGACCAGGTTGTACAATTCGGGATCTTCTGCTTTGGGAGGATATTCCCTTTTGGGATTTGCTTTTTCAACCATTGCGGCCAGCTCCAGCTGAGCCTGGCAATGTACCTTGATGGCCTGGTGGGCAACCTGGATTGCCTCCAGCATTTCGCTCTCTGATACCTCTTTCATTTCACCCTCTACCATGACGATGTTGTCGTGGGTGCCGGCTACCATGATCGAAATGTCGGCTTTTTCAAGCTCCGACATGGAAGGGTTTATGGTGAACTGTCCGCCTATGCGGGCCACTCTGACTTCGGAAATCGGACCATTGAACGGGATGTCGGAAACAGCCAGGGCGGCAGAAGCAGCCAAACCGGCATATGCATCGGGAAGGACATCTTTTTCAGCAGAGATCAGAGAGATCAGCACCTGGGTTTCGGCACGGTATTGGTCGGGGAACATGGGCCTTAGAGCCCGGTCAACCAGGCGGGAGATCAGAATTTCATACTCCGAGGGCCGGGCTTCCCTTTTGAAAAATCCTCCCGGGAAACGGCCCGCTGCAGCATATTTCTCCTGGTAATCAACCGAAAGGGGGAGAAAATCTTTGCTCTCGTCAATATCTTTTTTGGCTACTACAGTAGCCAGCAGCATGGTGTGGCCAATTGTCAATACTACGGCTCCGTCGGCCTGGCGAGCCAGTTTTCCTGTTTCAAGAGTGATGGACCGTCCATCACCCAAAGGAATCGTCTTCTTCATTGCATTTGGAAAATTCGACATCTTTTCTTCTTCTTAGTTTCTAATTTACACTTCTAATTTACACTTCTTTTTTCTTGCTTCCTGTGTCATGTCTTAAACGGAAAAACTCCGTTTAGGTTTATTTTTTCGCCGACCTCCCCCGGTTTTTTTCCTCCGTAGGCAAGCCCCCCGACTTTGGGAGACTAAAATTAATATAATAAGTTGATTTTGGAGGAAATATTTTGTAAGCCTGAAAAGAAGCTTGCCGCAGGGGAGACTTGTAAAAAAAAACAGGCAACTTGAAAAATTGCCTGCTTTTCTTTGGAGGGGAATTTATTTCCTTAGGTTCAGTTTCTTGATAATCTCTCTGTACCTTTCAATTTCTGTTGCTTTAAGATAATCCAGTTGTCTTCTTCTTTTTGAAACCAGGGATATCAAAGCGCGCTGTGTGCCCTTGTCTTTTTTGTTTTTCTTCAGATGCTCTGTCAGGTGCTTGATGCGGTGGGTGAAAAGAGCAATCTGACTTTCGGCCGATCCGGTGTTATTTTCCTGTCCGCCAAACTCACTGAAAATATTTTTCTTGATATCAGAAGTTAAATACATGGTAATGAATCGTTTGTTATCCTTTGGTTTTTGTTCTGTCTTGTACTTTTTTAGGATTGCAAAAATAAGATAATATTTTAAATGCAGCAAATGTTTTCAATGAATTGTAATGAATATTTTTTTTGGGGCAGTTTACAGTTCAGGAATCTGTTTTGGGAAGGCTTCACCGGTTGACTGATCTGAGAGGATTAATTCCAGTTCCAGCATGATCTTTTGAAACTGCTGATATGTTTCGCCCAGTCTTGCCCAGGCATTACGAACCAGGTCTTCCACGGGTTTGTTCTGGGGGTTGTCTTCAAGTTTTTCCATCAGGGTTCCAAAACGGGTGAAAGACTCATAATACAAGCTTTCAATATCGTTCAGGGCATCAATGGCTTCTAAGGAGTCTACCTGAGGGTTTTCGTCCGACAGGCTGGACCGGCTGATAGACAACTTCAGCACCTTGCTGTCATATTTGATATTGGCGGCCAGCAGGATCAGGTTGCGGCTCTCGCTGCGCACCATTTCCCGTATGCCCGGAAGACAGGCATGGCGGTTGATTTTTTCATCCAGCTCAGCTCCCAACAGAGTTAGCTCATACTGAAGGTCAAATAATTTCCTGATCAACTTTTCCATGGCAGTGCTGCTTAATGTTTTTGGTTTTTCCATCAATAATGAAGCCATTTTCAGGCAGTGTTCATTTATAAATTACTTTTTCGGGGTTCCATTTATCTTTGGGGAGATTTTCCCCGGCAGGGTAACCCACGGGAATCAGGCTAAGTGGTAGAATATGCTGGGGGATATCCAGAAGCTGTCGGAGCAAGCGGATTCTTGACTCATATGGGAAAACCCCTGTCCAAACGGCTCCCAGGCCCATGGAATGGGCAGCCAGCAGGATATTCTGGCTGGCAGCCGAACAATCCATGATCCAATTGAGTACCTGTTCATTGTTTGGATTTCCCAGGGTGGTATCACCACAAACCAATATGGCCATGGATACCTGCGAAACCATGCCGGCCGATGGGAGCTTTTCGGACATCTCCTGGAGGATATCCGGATCTTCAATCACATAAAACATCCAGGGTTGAACATTGCGTGAAGAGGGAGCTGCCATGGCTGCCCGCAGTAAAACCTCCACCTGCTGGGCTTCGGGTTTTTGATCCCTAAAGTGCCTCACGCTGCTGCGAGTGAAAATAACGGAAAGTATATCTTCTGAAGTTTGATTCATGCCTGGGGTGGAATTAAAAAACATTAGAATAAAAAACAATAAACGCACTAAATATGTGTTTTTTCTTCTAATTAGACTATACTGCGGGTAAAAATAGTAAAATAATGGTTTAAATCCTTGCTTGTTCATAATTTTTTATTTTTCTTTTTCGGGGTTATAAAACAAAAAGCCCGGATTCATTGCCTTTGTACTGAATCCGGGCTGAAAAAAAATAAGGTTGTTTATCTCGAATAAACTTTAACGCCGTCGATATAGGTGCTGCGGATCATCAAGGCTGGGATTTCCTCCAGGTCCATTGTCATCAGATCCTGATCGGTAACAATAAAATCGGCAAATTTTCCTGCTTCAATACTTCCTTTTTCCAGTTCTTCAAACTGGGCTTTTGCCGCCCATATTGTCATGGCTTTCAGGGCTTGTTGGCGGGTGAGAGCATTTTCCATTTGCCATCCCTGCTGGGGATACCCTTGAAGGTTTTTGCGGGCCACCGCAGCATAAAAGCCGTACAGTGGATTGATATGCTCTACCGGGAAATCGCTGCCATTGGGGAGCCAGCCGTTTTGTTCAAGAAGCTGGCGGTATGCATACGCAGTAGTGATTCTTTGAGGGCCCAGGCGGTGGGCTGCCCATATCATATCGGAGGTGGCATGGGTGGTTTGGATAGAGGGCACAATGGAATAGCGCCCGAAAAGATCCATATCCTCCGGATGAACAATCTGGGCATGTTCAATGCGCCAGCGAAGGTCATTCTGCTTTTCCAGCAGTTCACCATAGATGTGCAGCATCAGCCTGACAGCAGAGTCGCCGATACAATGAGTATTGACCTGGAAGCCGAAATCAAGGGCTTTGCGGGAAATCTCCCGTAGATATTCCGGGCTTTCAACCAGCAATCCCGAATTTGCGGGTTCATCGGAATATGGTTGAAGGAGTTTTGCTCCTCTTGAGCCCAAAGCCCCGTCAGCAAACAACTTGATGGAGCGCACATTCAGCCTGTCTGTTTTATAAGGACCCCTTGGGCCAAATGTTTCCAGGTTTTCCCGGGTGGGGCTTAACATGGCATAGAGCCTCATTTTCAGAGCCCCGGCCTGCTGCAGGGAATCGATAAGCATCAGGGTAGCTTTGTTCAGGCCGGCATCACTCACGCTGGTTAATCCAACGGCAAAGCAGTTTTGCTGGGCATTTTTCAAAGCATTGATGTTATCCTGCAAGCTAAGGGCGGGTACCTTGCTTCTGACCAGCCCAATAGCATTGTCAATTAAAATTCCGGTGGGTTGCCCGTTTTGAAGCAATACATCACCTCCCTGAACCCGGGTGCGGGCTGTAATACCGGCTCTTTTTAAAGCTTCGGTATTGGCAATGGCTGCATGACCATCCACCCGGATCAGTAAGACGGGAACATCGGGAAACACAGCATCCAGCTGATTGCGATGGGGAAACTCTTTGGTTGGCCAGAGGTTCTGGTCCCATCCGCGGCCCAGTACCCAATCAGAGGGAAATTGCTCCTGATGGTGTTTCAGAATTTCCAGTATGGCTTCAAAAGAGGTTGCACCTACCAGATCGGCATTCTGAAGGCTGGTGCCATATCCATAAAAATGACAATGAGGATCAATCAGGCCTGGATAAACATAACCTTTCTCAAGGTCAATAGTTTCTGATGCCTTGAACTTGCGGGAAATGAGACGGAAGGGGCCGGTTGCCACAAATTTTCCTTCATGGATGGCTGCACTTTCCTGAACGGAAAAGTCCCCGTCAACGGTATAAATTACTGCATTATGAATGATCAGATCAACTTGTTGCTGCTGGTTGCAAGACATGAAGATAAAGACCAGGCTGCATATCAACATGATACGGAGGATTTTCATAATTTTAGGGATTTTGGTTTAACATGTTTTCCAGGAAAAGCACATCAAAAATAAATAAAAACATGCAGACAGCCACTTATTGCATTTTATTTAATGCATCAACTTTCAGCCCCTTCATTTGTTAAAAAAAAATGGAATATAAACCCGTTCAGAAAAAAATAATTTCCGGCATTGGACTCTAGTAATAAATTTCGTTTTTGTTTTCATTCGGCCTTCGGGTTCATCAGGTTAACCAGGGCTATAATAATATTATTGGTGATCATTTCTTCCCTGCAACTGCATGGGCAGATTACGCCCAATAAGCTTAGGGCCATGGCCTACCCCATGATCAGGGATGTGATGATGCGCGAAAGTATCAAAGGGTTAAGTATGGCTCTTGTAACACCCGATTTCAGTCCGATTCTACAGGGGTTTGGGTATGCTGATTTTGATGAGCAAAAACTTGTTCACCCCAATACCGCTTTTCCCCTGGCTTCTCTTACAAAATCCTTTACCAGTATTGCTATAATGAACCTTGTTGAGCAGGGAATTCTGAACTTATCAGATCCAGTAGTTCAGCACCTGCCGGAGTTTGAGATAAAAAGCCGGTATGAATTTTCAAGGGAAATCCTTATCAGTGATTTGCTGAGTCATTTCGGAGGCTTGCCAAGGGATCTTTACAAAGGGCTAATCTCGCTGACGAAAAACCGGCCCTATTTATTGGAATATCTTAGCGGGCAATATGTTACTTTCCCCCCGGGCGTAAAGCACAGTTATTCCAACCTGGGCTACGAATTGCTGGGGTTGCTCATCGAACGCGTCAGTGGTATTCCTTACGAACAATACGTGCAGGAAGAAATTCTCAAACCATTGGGAATGCATCAGAGCAGGTTTTATTCACAGGGACTTGAGGGCCTTGAATTATCGAGGGCCTATGTATCCTTTGATTATGATACTTATGAAGAATACCCGCTGCAACTTTCTGCTAGCGGAGGTTTGCTTTCAAATGCTCATGATCTAAGCCTGATGCTTGAGTGGATGCTGTTCCCGGGAGAATCAGAACCTAATATTTCCGATACGCTGCTAAAAAGATTGTTTACTGATCAAAAACCTCCTGGCGCCCTTGATGTGAGCCTTCAAAGCTCATGGAGCTGGATACTGGAGGCCCTTCCGCAACCTTTTTCCGGAAACCTGGCCTATCAGATGGGTACTACTTTACATTTCTCATCAGTTATTGCTTTGATTCCTGAATATGAAGTGGGAATTGTTCTGCTGAGCAATACTTCAGGCACCAATCAGGCATTGGCCGATCTGTCAAGGGAGATTATCCTGAATGTGGTGGAGAGTAAAACAGGTTTAAAAATTTCCCCACAGCCAGAAAAAGGCCCCTTGCCAGTGGTTGTTACTGAGCCAGAAATAGCAGATAGGTTCCGGGGTGATTTTCTTCTGGAGGAAAGCTTTTTTCAGGTCTTTAATCTTCATGGAGATCTGATACTGAAATCAGGGGTTAATGTTTTTCATCTGTTCAGCAACCCCGATGGATGGTTTACTTTAAACCCTGATACCCGTCTTCAGGTTCGGGAGGTAAATGGCAGCAAGGTGCTGTTTGTGGAGCAAAAAGGGTTTATCTTCCCGGCAGGCACCGATATCAGGAGAATCTACAACCTGCCTCAGGACATTGAATCAAGATTAGGAAGTTACCTGCTTATGGATGTAAACCCCCAGGAGGAAGAGGTTTTTTATAAACAGCTGGATCTTTTTCTGGAAGATGATTTGCTGCAAGTTGCTTTGTATGTTGGGGATCACCAAAGTCATATCTTCGGCCTGCAGAAAAGCAGATATCACCTGATCCCAACTCCCGAGGGCAATGCCATTTTTGCCGGGTTTGGGGTATATAAGGGAGAAACCCTTTTTCTGGGTGAAGATGACAAGGGGCAGTTTGTTAGCTTCTCTGGCCTTAGATTCAACAGGACTCTGGCAAGTGAATGACCTGCAACAATCATTTATTTTTTCTTAACATGGGCAAGTTTTTTGAACATTAGTTCGGCATCGATGGGCTTGGTCAAATAGTCATCCATCCCAAGGCCTATATACCTGTCGGCATCTCCTTCCATTGCTTCAGCACTTAGGCCTATTATGGGAGGTAGTTCAATTTCCATTTTGCGAAGGACCTGCATAGCAGTTATCCCGTCCATAACGGGCATTTGTATATCCATCAGGATCACATCATATTGGTTGTGCTTGACTTTTTCCACGGCTATGGCTCCGTTTTCGGCATGATCGGTGTTGCAACCCATCTCTTTTAGAATAAGCTCTGCAACCATGCGATTCACTTTTTTATCTTCAACCAGCAGTACATTCAGCCTTAGAGGTCGTTCTGGTAAAGCATGCTCCGTTTTTTCGCTTGTTGGAAGTGTTATTTGCTGTGGATTAATTGTAAACCAGAAGGTGCTGCCTTTGCCGGGGCTTGAATCCACACCAATTTTTCCTCCAAAAGATTCAACAATCTTCTTGCTAATAGATAAACCCAAACCTGTGCCAGCCTGCTGTTCCTCATTGCCATCGTGTACCTGGACAAACTCCATGAAAATATTTTCATGATGCTCCTGCTGTATCCCCAAACCAGTATCGCTAACGTAAACCTTTAATTCATCGTTTCCATCAGATGATTGTTTTTTTTCGAAGTATACTTTCACTTCACCTTTTTCGGTGAATTTCAATGCATTGCCAATCAGGTTTGTCATTACCTGAAGCAGTAAATGTTCGTTATAAATGAAGGTAGCAGGAAAATCTTCTGACACCTCTACCATGTAATGAACATTCTTTTCACTGAATAAAAATGCGAAGGCATTTTTAAGTTTCTGTATAAGCTCCCGGGTTTTTATTTCTTCCATTGCCAGGGGCATCTGTTCAGACTCAATTTTGGAAAGATTAAGCACCTGGTTGATCAGCTGCAGCAATGTGCGTGATGATTCGATAATCACATTCAGGTGTTTTTGCTGCTCCCCGGAAAGGGAGGTTCGCGAGAGGTAGTTGCTTAACCCGATGATGCCATTCAGGGGGGTTCGCATTTCATGGCTTATGCTGGCCAGAAAGGTTTGCTTGATCTGGGTTGTTTTCCGGGCCATATCAAGATTAAACCGCAACTCCTCGGATTTTTTTCTTTCCGTGATAACTTCAAAATAGAGGATAATGCCACCTATTGCATTATCCGGCCGAAACCAGGGGCGGCATTGCCAGCGGATTGATTCCTGACGCCCATCAGGAAGAGTTATTTGATCCTCCTCCTGCCTGATCACCTCACCCATGATGGCTTTTTCCATTACAGGCTGCCACTTTGCATGAAATTCATGATGGATTTCTTCAGGAGTTCTTCCCAGAACTTCTGTTGCCTGCATCCCGTAATCTTTCAGGAAACTGTCGCTGGCAAAAATGAACCTCCCGGAATGATCCGTTACTGCAATGGCACTGAAAGCATGCGTGATTATAAACTGCAGAAGGTTTTGCCAGCTTTTGACTTCCTTTTGAGCTTTTTCCTGCTCGGTGACATCATGAATGATGGAAAACAACAGCCTTTTTTTCTGAAGCACAATGGAACCACTTTCAACCTGTACTATCCGTACCTGGCCATTGGCCAGCCTGTGGGGGAAGAAAAACTGGTTTTCGCGGAATCCTTCTGCATTTTTCATTTTTTCGCGAATTTCTTCCGTAGAAAGGGTGTTGATTTGTGAAATTTTCATGGAGGTAAGCTGGCTTTGCGACCAGCCGTAAAACTTCTCGGCAGCAGGATTGGCATCCAGTATCTCCCCTGATTCCGGATCAATAAGAAGCATTACAGTATGCTGGTTGTGGAAGATGCTTTTGTAGCGGGCCTCACTTTCCTGCAGGTGCAGTGTGGTTCGGTGTACCCTGTAACGGAGCAGCACTGCGAAAGCTATCAGTCCTATTATGAATATACCCCCAAGGACTATCCATTCTATGTAGTGGCGCAGCAAAAAGTCTGTTTGAAACACTCCAAACCATTTTTCATACAGCCTGTCATATTCACCCTTTAGTTTTACCTGAGAGAGCCCGGCATTTAAAAGGGCAAGCAAATTTGCATTTTCATGATGGACCGTCATGGCGTATGGATGGCGCTCAATGCCAGAGTCTCTCATCCGGATATTGCGCAGGTTTAGCTGTCTGATAAAATGAAGACCCTGGTAGTTTTCCAGCAATGCTGCATCATGATTTCCCTGGTCCAGAAGGATTAAGGCTTCTCTTGCTGTTTCAACAATGGTGAGGTTTTCGCTGAGCTTTGTTTCCAGCATATATTCATGCATTCGACCCCCGCTTCGAACAATTACCCGCTTCCCATGAAGTTCCTCCAGATTATTAAACGGATTTTTGCGGTGCGAGAATATGCTATGCGACAATACATTATGGGGAATGGTAAACCTTTTCTCCGGGTCGGGGAATGGGGGAATCAGCATGCCCATCAAAGCATGAACCTCCCCGCTTTGGAGCTTTTCAAGGGCCTGTGTCCAGGAAAGAAGCTCCATTTCGAATTCGAGGTTCATCTCCCGGGCTATGGCGTAGAATAGTTCTACATTGAACCCGTCAGGATTTCCCTGCTCATTGATAAATTCATAGGGGGGATAGGCATTATTTCCACTTATGCGCAGGGGTTGTTTGGGATTTACTTCCTGCCCCAGAACATTTAGGAAAATGGCATTGAACAGTATCAGGGAAAACAGGAAAAAGCTTCGGAAGAGTCGTTTCATGAAAGCGTTAAACCAGATTATTATAGGATAACGCCAATATTGAAAAAAAGTTATCTAATTCTTAGATTTAAGACTATTTAGCTTCTGTAAAATGATTTTTCCATCAACTGGTTTGGTTAAATAATCATCCATTCCCAGGCTGATATATTTCTCGGCATCTCCCTCCATGGCCTCAGCACTCAGGCCAATGATCACCGGCAGGGGAATGTCCATAGCCCTTAATTTTCTAACTGCGGTTACCCCATCCATTACCGGCATCTGGATATCCATGAACACCACGTCATAGTGGTTTTGCTGCACTTTTTCAATCGCTTTGAGGCCATTTTCGGCTATATCTACTTTACAGCCAAGGTCTTTCAGGATCAGCTTTGCCACCATTTGGTTTACTTTTTTGTCCTCCACCAGCAAAATGGATAATCCAAGAGGGTCAACAGCAGGCTCAGGATCTGGAACATTTTTTTCCGGAAAGGGAGCCTGTGCTTTTTTGTAGGAGAATGTAAACCAAAAGGTGCTTCCTTTTTCAGGTTCTGAAACAACTCCTATTGTTCCACCAAGGAGTTCGGCCATTCGCTTGCTGATTGCAAGCCCAAGGCCGGTGCCACCTGACTCACGGGTAGGAGAGGGGTCTACCTGGGCAAACTCCTCGAAGATTTTTTCATGATATTCGGGACTTATGCCTTTTCCCGTATCTTTCACACTAAATCGCATCATGTTTTTCTGCTCATGGCTCACGAAGGTTTCCAGGATGAGTTTTATGTGGCCCTGGTTAGTGAACTTTAAAGAGTTGCCAACAAGGTTTGTGATTACCTGCAACAATTTGGTTTCATCCGAAATGAAATGCCCGGGCATATTGTCTTTGCATTCAATGGAAAAAGAGAGATTCTTGCTGCGTGCTATTTCGGCAAATAAAGATTGGATCCGTTCGCCAAAATGTGCTGTCTGGATTACATGTTCAAATACTTCCTGTTTGCCTGCTTCAATCCTGGAAAGCTGTAACACATCGTTAATGATCTCCAGCATTGAGCGCGAGGAATCTTCAATGATCTGCAGATATTGCGATTGACGGGCGTCAAGGGGAGTCTTTTTCAGTATACCTGTCATCCCAAGCACCCCGTTCATAGGAGTTCGCATTTCATGACTCACATTGGCCAGAAACTGTTGCTTGAGCTGGGCCGTTTTCTGGGCAACCTCCAGGCTGTTCTGAAGCTCCTGCGAATGCCTTCGCTCCGAAATATCCTGGGCTACAGCTAAAACTACCTTCTGGCTGAAGTATTCACCGGGATACAGGTGAACCTCCTTGGGAAATTCCACCCCGTTTTTTTTCTTTCCATGAAATTCCAGCTTCTGAATTTTTCCATTATAAGCTTCCAATATACTGTCGTATACCCTGGGCATATTATTTTTGCCGGGTGCTGCCAGAAAATCGGGATTCTTACCTACCACCTCCTCAAGAGTGTAGCCGTACATTTTTATGGCCCCCTGGTTCATGTCCTGAATGCGACCCTGGGCATCCTGGATATAAATGGCTTCATCAAGGCTGTTGAAAAGATCGCTGTAGCTCTTAATGCTTTGTTGTAAAAGAAGCTCTGTATGTTTACGTTCGGTGATGTCAACACTGATGGAGATATATTTTTCAATTTCTCCGTATGAATCCAGCACCGGGTTCATATACACCTCCAGCCAAATCTTCTCGCCGGCTTTGGTGTAATTGAGAATTTCCTGTCTGATAGATTGTTTGGCGGCTGCAGCCCGGGCAATACTTTCCACATGGGCCGCATCGGTATCGGGGCCCTGAAGAAGTTGACCTGCATTTTGTCCCAGGACCTCCTGCAGCGAATACCCCGTGCGGGTTAAAAAGCTGGTGTTGACCCAGATGATCTTGTCATGTTTGTCGCTTATCAGTACCAGGTTGCTGGTGCTTTGGGCCACCAGCGAGAGGTTGCGTATTTTTTCTTCGGCTTGTCGTCGTTGGGTAATATCCCGGCTGATAGTTATCAGGCCGATGATCTTGTTCTGCTCATCTCGCAATGGAATACGCGATGACAGGGTCCAAGAAGCTTCTCCATTGTGGGCGGGCAGTTTTTCTTCCTTATTGATAATGGCAATACCCGTGGAAAGAACCTTGCGGTCGTCCTCCTCAATTTGTTTTCCAATTTGGCCCCCCAACAATTCAGTATCCTTTTTTAGAAACACCTCCTCATGGCCTTTACCCAGAAACAGGAGTTCAGATAAATTGGAGAGAATGCGCCGTTCGCTAGCATCTTTGACCGATACCCTGTCGGGTATGTTGTCGATGAGGGTTCGCAAAAGTGAGCGTTCCCTGTTCAGGGCTTCACTGGCCTGTTTTTTGCCGGTAATGTCCTGGATGGTTGACAGCAACAGGGTCTTGTTTCGAATGACAATGGGCCCTGATAAAATTTCAACATCTCTTAGGCTGCCATCGGCCAGGCGGTGCTTAAAGGAAAAGAAAGATTGTTGGCCTTTCCGGGCGCTATCAACGGCCTTCATTACCTCCTGCTTCCCGGAAATGTTGATCTGGTGCATTTTCATGGTCTTCAACACTTTCAGTGGATATCCATAAAAATCCACTGCCGCTTGGTTGGCATCCCAAACGGAGGCATCATCCGGATCAATCAGCAGGTAGATGGCCAGGCTATTTTGAAAGATTAGCCGGAAGCGTTTCTCACTTTCTTTTAAAGATGCGATCGTGTTGATTTGTTTTTCCTGGGCAAGCAACAACCAGGCTACCATCCAGTTGGCAATTGGAAAGATTAGCAGAATGGGCAGGGCAATTACCGGAAATATCTCATGTCCTTTTCTGTCGGGTAAGGTAAAAGAAAGCGCCAGTACCACACAATGGACTGCAAGGCCCAGAAAATAATAATGTGCTGGATGCATCCGCCCCGGCTTTTTTTGGCTCCACAGGTACATGCCAACACCTGATAGTGCTGAAACAATAATTACCAAAACTCCCATCAAGGTTCCCGGCCCACCTGCCAACAGCCGGTAGCTTGCACTGATAACTGCGGCAATGGCAGCAGCCAGGGGCCCGCCAAATGCTCCCGCAAGGGTCAGCACAATAGAGCGCCCGTCAAAAAATATACCCGGCTGTAGTTCCAGGGAATTAAGCATACCCACAATGCACACTGCTGCAAACAACAGCCCCGACAGGATCTGGAACTTCAGAACCCGCATGGGCCACTTGTTCAGAATGATACTGTGAATAATGCTTAATGCAACAAGCAGGGTAATGTTGTTGATTAGCGCTAGGTATATCATCAGGCGATTGTAATAATCGACCAAAATTATGATCTTTCTGCCTTCGTAATACAGGTAATTTTACCTGTTTTGCGGATTATTTGCGGGTAATGCGCTGAATCATGGGATAGTCCAGGTAATAGAGCAATTTAACCGAGAAGCTGTTGATCTGCGGCTGCTGCAATATCCTGCTAAGGTTATCGAAATACCCATGATACAAATGGCTGCCTCTTGAATCAATAACATTTTTCCATGCAGCAGTTAGCTGGCTGCCGGGGGCGAAGTTCCAGGTCAGCAGCATGTCGATGGTAAAGGCATTGTAATTGATGTTGCTAACATTCAGGTCATTATCAATGGCCAGCAATGAGCCATTTGCTGCAAGCAGGTAATAATCTCCCTGATATTCTACCTGCGACCAATAATGGCGAAGATTGAAGCCAAGGGAAAGAGTCCGGGAAAATATATATGATGACCCAATGGTATTGATCAGTGTGGGGGAAAACCTTCTTCCAAAATATATACTATCGGCATGAGTATGCCCGACATAACCAAAGTCGTTGTGCTTTTCTTCATAAATGATCCCGTAAACGAGGTTGAAACGGTCGCTGGCCCTGAAGGTGGGTTTGAAGTCTATGCTGAAGGATTCCTGGCCCAGGTTCCAACCCACACGGTCATACCTGAGGTTTCCATCCACATAGATCCTTTTGCGGTAGTCAGAGGAGTACATCAGGTGGAGATCCATTGCTTCAGGAGTCTTGTAAAAGCGGCCTGCAACCCTGGGTTCAAAATAATCGCGATTACCCATGGGTTGATAGTTGGCCCGGAACATGACAAAAAACCGGGTATGGAACAGTGCTCTTAAGCTGTAACCCAGGCTCATTCCGGTAAAGGTATTTGGGTTGTAAAGCCTGGATTGTTCCAGGCTCAGGGAGTTTGTCAGATTGAGCAGTTTCCAGAATGGGTCGAAGATATTGTAGCTTAGCGACAGCCCGTCGGTGATCAGGTTGTTCCTCTTCAGGAAACCCATGTCGCTCTGATCGTAGGTGTCGGTGATCACCGAGCGGGCGTAATGATATTGCCAGGTGCCGCCAAACTTACCTATTGCTAACTGGTATTTAAAGCCATAATTATTGTCGTCCTGGCTAAAATATTGCTGGCTTAAAGCTGCCGTGCCACTTATACGGAACATGTTGCTGCGGTTCAGCAGTCGGAATTCCGTGCCGCTGACATTGGCCGAATAGCCTTTTTCAGCGCCTGTAACATTGGTATTTATTAAGCTGATGAAGGAGTTGTTGCGCAGGCTTTGGTCAAGAACAACCAGGTTGTAATTTGTAAATGGCTGGGTTGTGATTTCGCGAAACTGCCCGCTTACCGTATCCAGCAAGGTGGAGTGGCTGGCTGCAGTCATGGCATTGAAAACACCTATGCCCAGGCCCGAGGCTAGCCGCCCCGAAAATTTTGTGGCATTGACCATGCGCGTTTCCACTGGGCTCATCACAATTTGTTCCTGCGGGGTTTTTGTTTCACCCGTCAGGCTGTAGCCCCGGGGTCGGGCTCCGATCCTGCGTGAATAGAACAAATCAGCTTTATTATATAGCTCGGTGCCCTCGGTAAAAAACTGCCGGTTCTCGTCAAACTTCACCTCATAGGGGCTCAGGTTCAGCACCTGGGCATCCGACTGAACCTGCCCAAAATCGGGGACAAGGGTCATGTCAAGGGTAAAGTTCTGGCTGATGCCATATTTTACATCCATGCCCCCATTTACCGAGTTGCTCCATTGTTGGCCAAGGCCATCCTTTTGAGTATAACTGGAAAGGTAGGGGAAGAAAGATAAGCGAAGAGGAGGGGTAACATTGTCAATGCCGGTCAATACTCCCATGGAAGCCATGGGGTTGCCCAGGCGGCGGTTAACAAAGTTCCAGCTGGAGGATTCGCGGCTGCGGCGCACCTCGCGCCAGAAATTGATCCCCCACTCGTGGACTTCATTGCGTGGAAAACGCAGGGCTGAATATGGGATTTGCATCTCCACGATCCAGCCTTGCTGAGTGATGCTTACAGCACTGATCCAAACAGCATCCCAGTTCAGGTCGCCACGATTGCTTCCTCCGTTGCCACCCGATACCCCCGACATGTTCAGATCGCTCTGAACTCCGGAGGCCGACACTTTGAACCGGAATCCATTGATGCCATCGTTGAAGGGGTTGATATCTACCCAGAACTGATCGGCATTCAGCTTGTCGTCCGAATCACGGAGCCCCAGCTGGGTGAGGATGCTATCGGGAGCCGGATCAAATAACATTGCACCAATGTAAATGGAATGGTCATCATACAGCACCCGTACTTTTGTCTGCTGGCTGGCAGGCCGGTCGTTGTGGGGCTCATATTGAAAAAAATCAGTTGCAGCCACAGCTTTTTGCCATATAGGATCCTGTTGGCTGCCATCAATGCGTGGTGCCCTGTCAACCCTTATTGCCTGAAGACCGCGGCGTTGGTTGTCGCGGCCATATAGGTACTGAGGAAAAAAAACAGTGAGAGATATCAAAAATGTTGTGGCGGAAATGAAAAACCTGGACAATTTCATTTTAACAAAGGATCTGGGAATTGAATTTCGGTCGTAAAAATAAGGAAAAACGACCGGACTGATCCCTGTACCCGCTTAATTTCATGCCTTTTCTCCTGGGGTAGACCGGAAGCTGCTTTCAGCTGACCATTTAATATATTTCTTCTACAACTTTTCGATGATAAAATGAAAAACCAGCTGAAGATTCCCTGTTTAAAGCTGGTTTTATCATCAATTTACTGCAGAATTTCGATTGAAGGTTCTCCAAGTTGCGAAGTTCAATCAAATGCCTTATGGCTTTTCATCCCCAAACCATCCTCTACTGCTCGTTGAACCCAGTTGGACTTGATAGGGCCTTGGTACGACGATGGTACAGGCTTGGTATGGGGGAGGAAATGTGAATGAAACCCATAAAGGTCCCCGGGAACCTTTGCTTCGGCAGGACCTTAAGGGTTCCCCGGTAGTTGAGCGGGTGAATATTCCGTGAACCAGCTCATTTCAAAATTATTCAATTAAGAAATTATTGAACAAGTGATTAGTGATAAATTTTCATTGTCACATTTTCACATTCATTTCTTAAACTTAATTGACTCTATTGTCCTTTAATCATCGTCAGCAGCATTTTGAATTTGCTGGTTGCATACACAGCGTGTGGGATGTTGGCGGGCATGATGATGGTTTGGCCGGCCGACAGATCAAAAGGTTCTTTATTGATGGTAATGCGCGCCTGGCCTTCCAGCACCTGCAGCATGGCATCGTATGGGGCACTGTGTTCACTTAGGCGCTGGTCCTGGTCGAAGGCAAACAGTGTGACGTTGCCGGTTGATTTTTCCAGGACCCGCTTGCTGACAATGCCTCCGGCTGAATAATCTGCTGATTGGTTGAAATCAATTATCTGGGAATGATTAAAAGTACTCATGGTAAATGGATTTATCTGGTTTTAAATTACTTGCGTTTTATTACAGCTCTACTTTCCCGTTGATGGCCTCAAGTATCAGGTAGATGTCATCAACACAGGCACCGCAGATGGTTCCTGCTTCGGTTTCATCCTGAACAGCCTCGATGGTTTTCAGTTTTTTCTCTACAATGGCATTTACAATAATACTCTTACGTATCTCCAGGCAATTGCAGATGATGGGGTCTTTATCTTCGGTTTTTTCTTTCATAGAATGGAATTTAAAGAAATAATCATTCAATTTTTATGGACCGGTAAACAATATGGGCCGGAGCACGAGCATGATCCATGCCCAGTTGTTGGTTTCGCCCCTGCTGCCATCCTTGAGCACTTCCATAGTTTGGGAAGCAAACATGTGGGAGTATCCAAAACGGACAGTGGCCTGCGGATTGATTGTAAAACCTGCAAACAGGTCAATTTCTGTTCCCAGATAGGAGGAGTGGTCGGGTATTTGTCCATGTGAAAAAAACAGGTGCAGCACCCCGGTATACGACCATCGGTCGCGTGTACAGCTTGCCTGCAGGTATGGGTTTATCAGGCCTACGCTGTTCAGATGTGATCCAACATAGAAATAATCCATATGGCCGTTGAAAGCATGATTGGTTCCGTATAGTGGGGTAAAGGCCCGGTTGGTTGTACCAGCAGGGGAAAAAACATCTTCCAGATGGTTGCCCGAAAGGATCTCAAAGCCCAGGGCGGCGCTCAAGTTCTGGTTGAATGGTCTTGTTGCCGAGGCTGCCAGGTACCATGCATTTAGCTTGCGGTTGGAGGCATCACGGCCCGTTTGAAGGTAAAATGATCCGGCCAGGTTGGCTGCTTCTGTATTTAGTGTGGCAAAGGCACCTGTAGTTTGGCTGAACACTGTCCTTTGGGTGCTGAACTGAACCCCGTTGTTCAGGAACAACAGGCTAAGATTCAGGTTTTCTCTTTGGGTGTTGAACCATACAAATTGTATGGTTTTATAGTTTGGCAGGATGTAAAAGGTGGATGTCAGCCTTTCGCGATCCTGGTTGAAAGCCAATCCTGCGTGCAGGCGGCTGTTTTCGCCCATTGTGGTTTTGAAAAGGGCAATGTCGTGGCTGCGGGCCTGCTGTGCCCAGTCAACATTTCCCAGAATGCGTGAATTGTCGTAAACCAGCTGTTGTCGTCCCAGGCGAATTGAGGAAACCTCTCCAAGAGCCAGTTCTCCCCAGGCCTCATGAACCGAGGAGTTCACATCTGATCGGTTCAGCTGGGGAACCTCTCCCCAGACTCTAACATCCTGGAGGCTGAAATAGAAGCTCAGGGGGGCATTCTGCCAGCTGAAATTCAGGCGTGAACGTTGGGAGATGAAAAAAGCTGCATCCTCTCCGGGAGACATCAGGCTTGCAAAGCCGTGGCGGTACTCGGTGCGGGGGCGGAATTCCCCGGAAAGCTGAAACTGCGCCCTGGCCGCAAAGCCCGGAAACAGCATCAGGGTAATCAGGCAGAAAGTAGCGGTTCTTCTCATCTTTTATGGGTTTGGTTTATGATAAACCTGCCGGAGAATGCCTCCGGCAGGTTCTTTAATCCCATAAAATTAATAATATTAATTATTAATTTAAGAACAACTTCATGTCTTCATCAACTGAATTGATTCCAGCGATCCCGAAATTCTCAACAAGCACTTTGGCAACATTGGGTGAGAGAAAGGCAGGAAGGCTTGGCCCCAGGTGGATGTTCTTCACTCCCAGGTAAAGCAGTGCCAGCAGTACGATCACGGCCTTTTGCTCGTACCATGCAATATTGTATGCAATGGGCAGTTCGTTGATGTCGTTGAGTTCAAACACTTCCTTGAGCTTCAGGGCAATAACAGCCAGGGAATATGAATCGTTGCACTGACCAGCATCCAGTACCCGGGGAATGCCGCCAATATCGCCAAGGGGTAGTTTGTTGTAACGGTATTTGGCACAACCTGCAGTCAGAATGACAGTATCCCTGGGAAGGGCTTCAGCAAATTCGGTGTAATAATCACGGCTTTTCATGCGACCGTCGCAGCCTGCCATTACAAAGAACTTACGGATGGCACCCGATTTGACAGCATCAACCACTTTGTCGGCCAGCTGCATCACCTGGTTGTGGGCAAATCCTCCGATGATCTCACCGGTTTCTATTTCCACGGGAGGAGCACATTTTTTAGCATGTTCAATGATGGCGCTGAAATCTTTTCTTCCGCCACTGGCGCGATCCGGAATATGGATAGCTCCTTCAAGGCCTGATGAACCGGTTGTATAGATGCGATCGGCATAGCCTGCATTCTTCAAAGGCGGAACGATACAATTGGTGGTGAAAAGGATGGGGCCGTTGAAAGTTTCAAATTCCTCGCGTTGTTTCCACCATGCATTTCCGTAATTACCAACAAAATGCTTGTATTTTTTAAAGGCAGGGTAGTAGTTGGCAGGAAGCATTTCGCTGTGGGTGTAAACATCTACCCCGGTACCCTGGGTTTGTTCCAGGAGATCTTCCATGTCGCGCAGGTCGTGGCCGCTGATCAGGATGGCAGGGTTTGAGCGAACCCCGATATTAACTTTTGTGATTTCGGGATTTCCGTAGGCCTGGGTGTTGGCCTTGTCAAGCAACGCCATCACCTCCACACCAAATTTTCCAGCTTCCAGCACAAGACTGGTGAGCTCGGCTCCCGACAGGCTGTCGTCAAGGGTAGCAGCCATGGCCTTGTGGATGAAGGCAAAAATTTCGGGCTTTGTCTGGCCCAGGTTGAATGCATGCTCTGCATAGGCAGCCATCCCCTTCAGACCATAGGTGAGCAGTTCGCGCAGGGAGCGGATGTCTTCGTTGGGTGAAAGCTGCAGAATGCCAACCTGCAAGGCTTTGATTTCGTATTCAGCAGCAGTGCTTGCATTCCAGGTGGCTGCCTCGGGAAGCTGCTGAAGGTTGACGCTCACACCGGCCTCCTTCAGCTGGGTCTCCAGCTCCTGGCGTACCTGAAAACCCTGGCTGATTTTCACGATAAAACGCTGGTGGTCGAAATTGGCATTGGTGATGGTCATGAAAAGACCCTCAAACACAAAGGTGTCAGCCTTTTCTGTGTTCAGGCCATTTTCGCGGGCCATGTTGGCAAATATCGAGATGCCCTTCATCTGGTACATCAGAACATCCTGAATACCTGCTACTTCCGGTGTTTTACCGCAAACTCCCTTGATAGTGCATCCTGTGTTTTTAGCGGCTTCCTGACATTGAAAACAAAACATACTCATGGTTAAAAGTTTTTGTGATTTTTGAGTGTTGATAATTATGAATTAATGATGGTTTTTTTCAGATCCAGTCTTCGCTGCGGATATTGCCATCCAGGCCAACCACCAGCAATTTGACAGGTACTTTGCGCGAGGCGTTTTCAACGGCCATCTTGGCCATCTGAACCAGGCCCGAGCAACAGGGCACTTCCATGATCATCACTGTCAACGTATTGATGCGGGCATTGTTTATCATGGCGGTTAATTTTTCAACATAAATATCTTTCCCGGAATCCAGTTTTGGGCAGGCAATGGCAAGGCCTTTGCCTTTTAAATACTTGCTGTGGAAATTACCCATTGAGAAGGCCACACAGTCGGCTGCCAGCAGCACGTCGGCATTCTGGAAATAGGGGGCCTGTGGATTTACCAGGTGCAGCTGCACTGGCCATTGGCGCAGGGCAGAAGGCTGATCCTGCCCGTTAGCAGCTGGCGCTTCCTGTACATCGGCAGCAAAAGTCATCATGCGCGATCCGGGGCATCCCCCTCCATGGGCATGTCCATGAGCATGAGCATGAGCCTGGGAGAGTGGCTGCTGCATGGGATTCTTGTTCTGATTCATTGAATGATTTGCTTTGGTTTTTAATTTGCTTAAATCAATGGGGAGTTTGTTTTTCCTGATGAAGTCAATTCCTTGCTGAACATATTCAGTCTGATCATGATCAATCAAATGGTTCAGGTGAGCAATAACAGTGGCTTCTCCTTTGGGTGAAATACGCTCCATTACCTTGACCTCATCGTATGGCTCGGCTTCGCGTTCTTCAAGGGTAATGGCAGCAACAGGACATTCGGGGATGCAGGCCCCAAGCCCGTCGCAATAAAGATCACTGATCATGCGGGCCTTGCCGTCAATAAGTTGAAGTGCCCCTTCGTGGCAGCCCTCAATGCACAGGCCGCAGCCATTGCACAATTCCTCGTCAATTTTAATGATGGTGCGTTTCATTCTGATTGGTTTGCGTTTTTTTAATTAGAGTTCCGAGAGATTTTTTTTGTTCAGGTAGCTGATGAATTCCCTGCTGAATTTGCTGTTCAATCCACCAAAAATGCAGGAGCGAAAGGGACAGGCATCGCAATTCGACTGGCAGTGGCTTGTTTCGATTTCTCCTTCTATTGCCTTGTAAATATCCATCAGGGTAACCTCATGGGCTTGTTTTTTAAGTAAAAACCCGCCCTTAGGTCCACGCGTTGAGCTCAGGTAATTGTATTTGACCAGCTGCTGCAATATCTTGGCAATATGGTTTTTTGAAAATCCAGTCCTGTCGGCTATCTCCTGGGCGTTGAGCAAATCCTGGCTGCGGGCAATCAATGCCATGCTGTGAATGGCGATGGTGGCGGCTTCCGATATGTTAAAAATTTTGCTCAAGACTCTAAAGAATAATTGTGGTATTTGAATACGCAAATGTAATAATAAAAATCCTTATCAAACAAGGAAAAAAGTATTTATTTGCATAAATTTTTTTAAAGGTCTTGATGATCAGGGCAATAAATCTTGCAAGGAAGTGGCCCTTCATCTTATTTAATAGATTTCCGGGAGAACTTCAGCAAAATACTAAGCCGGGCCCTGCTGGTTTAAATTCGCAGTTAATTCGCACCAAATTCGCATCAAATTCGGACTAAATTCGCAAATACGCGACTTTGGTCCGACTTTAATCCGACTTTAATCCGACTTTAATCCGAATTTGATACGGGTAATGCAGGTTGGTAGGTGCAGGTTTGGTGAAATTCATAAACCCGTTACACCGGGCAATGCTCCCTGATTTTTTGCAGCAGCAGGTTTTGATCCAAGGGTTTGGTCAGGTAATCATCCATGCCTGATGCGATGTATCGTTCAGCGTCGCCCTCCATGGCTTCGGCGCTAAGACCGATAATAACGGGGAGTTTGATTTTTAGTTTGCGCAGTTCGCCAACGGCCGTAACCCCGTCCATGACTGGCATCTGGATGTCCATCAGCACGGCATCATATTTTTTACGGATTATTTTTTCGATGGCTATCAAGCCATTTTCCGCCATTTCTACCCTGCAGCCAAGGTCTTTAAGCATGAGTTCAGCTACCAGGCGGTTAACCAATTTGTCCTCCACCACCAGGACCGAAAGGTTCAGTTTTTGGCCATTTTGGGGGCAAAGTGGCTTGTCGGAGGCCTGATCCAGGCCCTGGAAGGCTTTCTGTGCCTTGAAGGTGAAGCTGAAGGTACTGCCCTGCCGGGGAGTTGATTCTACCTGGATAGTACCTCCCAGCATTTCGGTGATCCTTTTGCTGATGGCCAGCCCCAGGCCGGTTCCTTCCTGTATGCGGGTGGAGGAGTTATCTACCTGTGAAAATTCCTCGAAGACAAACTGCTGGTGTTCGGGCGGGATGCCTACTCCCGAATCACTAACGGTTATTTGCAGGGTGAGATTATCATGGTAATTTTCAAGTAACTGGCAATGCAACTGAACAAAACCCTGCTGGGTAAATTTTATGGCATTGCTTACCAGGTTGTTGATCACTTGCATCAGGCGGTTTTCGTCGCAGATGAAAAACTCCGGGAAATCTGGTTCTGCCGAACAGGTCAGGGTCAAGCCTTTGGCTTTCGCTGCCTGAAGATAAAGGATTCGTATTTTTTCAAGAAATTTGTCAGTTTGTATGTTGTTTTTCTTTAACTGAACTTTTCCCGCCTCAATTTTGGAAAGGTGCAGTACATCATTGATCAGGTTGAGCAAGGATTTTGATGATTCCTCGATGACTTTCAGGTAATTGCGCTGCTCGGGAGAGAGCCTGGTCTTCGACATGATACTGGTCATGCCGATAATACCGTTCATTGGGGTGCGCATCTCATGGCTCATGTTGGCCAGGAAATTCTGTTTGAAGCTGGCTGCCTGCTGGGCCAGGATCACTTTCTGGCGCAGGTTTTCGTTGATCTTGCGTTCGGTAATGTCGCGCATGATGCCAATGTAAAAAGGTTGTTCACCCTGTTCGATCTTTACAGTGCTTACCTCAACATATTTTAATTTTCCCTGGGGAGTAATTACTTCCAGCTCATAGGTTTTGGATACTTCTTTTCCATTTTTTCGATCGCGGTAGCGTTGTCTTAAGTTTTCAGCGCTCTTTGGTGTGAGCAGGGTTTCGTAGTTGAAGTCCTCGCGCAACAATTCTTCTCTTGGATGGCCGGTGATCTCGCAAAAACGGTCGTTCACGTAATGATACTTATGATCCTGTATCAGGTAAATTCCTTCGAATGCGTTGTCGGTAAGGCTGCGGAAGCGCTCCTCGCTCTTTCGCAAGGCCTCCTCGGCATGTTTTCTTTCGGTAATATCAAAAGCGGTGGCAACAACTGCCATATCCTCATCCAGGCGGGTGCTTTCCGAGGTTACATCAATCCAGCGCTCTTCCCCTGATTTGTGAAGGATCTTGATCTCAAAGCGGTTGGAAAGGGGCAATGCCTGCTCTCTTTTTTCCAAACGTTCGATCAGCAGGGAGAAATGATCGGGGTGCACCAAATCGAGCATATCCATTTGCATCAACTCCTGCTCACTATATCCTGATATTCGCACGGCTGCCTGGTTCACAAAATGGAATTTCTTACCCTTGGAGATCATTACTGCCGCTGCGCTTGCTTCCGATAGTTTGCGAAATCTTTCCTCGCTGGCTTTCAGGGCTTTCTCGGCAGCTATGCGCTGGGAGATATTGCGCATGATGCCGGTTATTTTTTCAAAACTGCCATCCTTATGAAAAACCATCCTGGCAGATATTGCACATTTTACCAGGGAGCCGTCGCGATTTCTTAGGCAGATCTCATAATCATACACCTCGCGCTGGGTGCGCAGTATTTTTACCAATCGTATCCGTTCCTGGTTCTCCCGGTAAAAATCCTGCAAATAATTCCCCAGGAGGGATTCTCTGTTGTACTGGCCTTCAGATAGTAGCTCTATTGATGGGCTTAATTCCAGGATGGTGCCTTTGAGATCCGTTTCAAAATAAACATCCTGCATGCTTTCGAATATCCCCCTGTATTTGTTCTCATTTTCGCGAAGGGCTGCCTCGGCCTGCCGCTGCATCAGCACAATGCCTACCTGCCTGGAAAACATTTCCACTTCATTAGGATTGCGGAAAGAAACTCCTTTCCCCATCAGGAAAGTAAAATCACCGATCAGCCGCTGCCCGCGGGTTATTCTTGCTACCACAACCTGCCCCAGTTTGAAGAACTTTTCAAGGGCGAATATCACAGGTGCGGAAAGGGCATTTGCTGCCAGCTGTTGCAAGCCTGAAAAAACAGTGATATTTTGTTTGCCGATCAATGCTTCCCTAAAAGGGTCCTTTGGCCATTGGCTGCCAATGATATTGAACCCAAAAATTGAAGAGGCCCTTCGGATGTGCTGCCAGGAACCTGAAATGGCAGTGGTGGTAAAATAGTCTCTGCTGGGGTCGTACAGATTCAGCACCACGTAGCGGGCTCCCGACAGATCCTGCATCAGGTCGGTGATTTGCTGGTAATTGATGGGCTGGTCTTCCAGTTGCAGGAAAACTTCGGAAATATTCACCAGCTTCAATAAAGCCTCTTTTTGCTGGGTAATATCAAGGTAAAGGATGCTGATGAAGCCGGGTTGATCGGAAAAAGCTTTTATTTTGATCCATTTTTTCAGCCGGGAATCATATAGCTCGTGTTCGAGGCTTCCCTGGTTTTTGGCGATCTCACCATATTTTTCAAAAAGCCGGAATCCGGCGTAATCATCACCCGGAAAGACCTCTGATTGCATTTTGCCTAGCAACTGCCGGCGGCTTAATCCGCAAAATTCTTCAAAAGCTGGATTAACTTCCATGAAGATAGCATCACAACCCTTGCCATTTGCATCATATACTATTTTCTTCCGGGATAAAGCCAGGGGAGCATTTTCCAAGGAAAAAAGCGTAGTTTCAGTGATCATAGGCTTTGGATTAATCCGGGCAGGGTGTAAAAAAAAATAACGCGGCCAAATTAGAAAAAAACCAAAGCAGATAAAACAGGTAAAAACACTTGATTTTTCCTGAAGGATAATACCTGGCAGCAGCTGCAAGGAATTTAACTTTCTTTTGTTAATGGGGTAAATCAATGCTTTTTTATTTTCCTATCTTTGCCAATAAATATGCCAATTAGCAATCCAAAAAATGAAAAACATGTTACAAAAGAAAATTGAGCAGATTTTAAATGAACAGGTCAGCAAGGAGGCCTACGCATCGCAGTTGTATCTTTCGATGGCTTCCTGGGCTGAGGCTCAGGGTCTGGCGGGCATCTGCCAGTGGTTCTATGCCCAGGCCGAGGAGGAGCGGATGCACATGCTGAAGCTGGTACGTTACATTAATGAAAGGGGAGGTCATGCTATTGTTCCTGATGTGAAGCAGCCCCCTGCCAATTTCCAGGGGGTTCAGGCCATATTTGAGGCTTCCCTGGAGCATGAGCAGATGGTTACTGCCTCCATCAACAATATTGTGGCCCTTAGCCTTGAACAGAAGGACTACACCACCCACAACTGGATCCAGTGGTTTGTTATGGAACAGCTTGAGGAAGAATCTTCGGTGCAGGCTATCCTGGATAAGCTGAAACTGCTCGGGCAGAGCAACATGTACCTGTTTGACCGCGACATCATGAGCATGAGGGGAGAATAGTTTTCTCCGGAGTTTTTCCCTTCCTCCAGGGGAGGGAAAAACCTTTCATATCAATGCTAATGTTTTTAAGCCTCTTTAGCTCAGCTGGTAGAGCAACGCACTCGTAATGCGTAGGTCGCGGGTTCGAGTCCCGTGAGAGGCTCTTCTTTTTTCTTCAGCCTTTAGCCGTTTGTTTGTTTTTTTCTTTCCCTGGGCTTTAACTGGCAGGGGCAGGCTCCTGTCAACCTCCGATTAATATTGGTTTGAACAGGCATTCCATCCCTTTCCCATTCCACAAATCCACCGGCCAAACCAGCAATTTCTTTATAATCATGCTGGAGCAAAAATTTAACTTTTTCCCTGCTTATGATACCGGATGTGTCGGCAAGGATCAGGCAACTGTCTTTGGGAAGTTCAGAAAATTTTTCATCGAAGACCGAAAGCGGAAGGTGGATTACTTTTGGAAGGTCAAATGATTTGAACTCATAAAAATCAAGCTCGCGCAAATCTACCAAAACTGCCCCTTTCCTGATAAGATCCAGTGCTTCACTTGGAGTCAGGCTAAGTACCCCCTGATGCAGAAGGCCATGTTGCTTGAAGAGTGATTCCATTATAATAAAATATTCCTGTTCAGGTTGAAAGCTTTTAGTAAAATAAAGCATTTTTTTATTTTTCTCAAAGGCAGTTTTGAAATATTTACCCCGGATAAACTAATTTAATGATGATTTTTCTTAAATTTATAGAGAATAAAATATAGTTAAAAGAAAAAATATTTACTTCTGAAATTTCATCATTATTTCGGTACCTTAAATGAATCCGTTTAGATTATGCGCGAATTTTCTTTTCCTGGGGGCCTGATTTTTATAACAAGCGGATTTTTGGTTTTCATGATGTCGTCCTGCAAAAAATTTGAAGGCGACATAGTATTTACCATTGGCAAGGGGCAATATGCATGTTCACCCCGGCTGGTGCAACCCACAGGTAACATTCTTGAATTTGAGTTTTATACCCATCCTTCCTGGAAATTTGATGAAGAATATACCAATGGCTGGTCAAAGCTTATAGGTATCGGACATATGGACCACCAGCAGAACAGCGCCCGCATTGGCTGGAGGGCCCAGGGTGACAGTATCCGGATCTGTGGGTATTTTTACCGCAACGGCGAACGCATCATTATGGAGATGGAAAAACTTGCACCCGGGAAATGGTACCGGGGGTCTGTAATATTTTTTGACAGCACCTTCACCATAACTGTCAATAATCAAACCATCAGGCTTTCAGGTTTTGAAAAAAGAGATCATTATATCAAAAATCCATATTTCGGGGGAACCAAACCCGCTCCCCATACCATGTACTTTTACTTCCGGGATGCCTATTCTATGAAATTATGGTAAAGCTGCTATTTTATCCTGAAAAAGGAGTTGATTTTCGAAAATTATGACGTATTTTTGCGTCATAAAAATCATCATTAATTTTTACCAGATGGCATTATCCAAAACAACATTGTTTGATAAGGAACTGCAGGTTCAGGCTCGTTATTTCAAGGCCCTGGGGCATCCTGCCCGCCTGGCCATACTGTTGTACCTTGCAAAGATCAATGCCTGCATGACTGGTGATATAGCCGAGGAACTTCCTCTTAGCCGCACAACGGTCAATCAGCATCTGAAAGAACTGCGGCAAGCTGGATTGATCCGGGGCAGCATTCAGGGGGCCAGGAAAAATTATTGCCTGGATCCGAAGGTTGTAGAGTTTATGAAACAGAACAGCATGGATTATTTCAGCAAGATCAGTTCCAGCCAGTTTTCCTGTGATTGATTTCATTTAACCTTAAAAAGGAATGTCATGAAAATATTGATCCTTTGCACGGGCAATTCGTGCCGCAGCCAGATGGCACATGGATTCCTGCAATCCTTTGATGCCCGGTTGGAAGTAGCTTCTGCCGGCACCCAGGCTGCCGGGCAGATCAACCCGGGAGCTGTTGAAGCAATGCGCGATGCAGGCATCGACATCAGTCATCACAATCCTGATCCTGTGGAGAAATATATTGATCAGCAATGGGATTATGTGATTACCGTATGTGATGATGCCAATGAAAATTGTCCCTATTTTCCCGGCCTTGTGAAGTATCGCCGGCATATGGGCTTTGATGATCCCTCAAAGTCTACCGGGACAGACGAATTTATAAAAGGGGAATTTGTCCGGGTGCGCGATGAGATCCGTGAAGGATTCTACCAGCTTTATCTCGAAGAGATCAGGCCAAACCTGTGAAATTTTTTGGAAATGGACTATTGTTGTTTTTTTATATGACTTCCTGTTAAATCATAATTATGACTGATCCTGTTAAAAAGGTTGTTATTCCCGATGTTCCAGTGAAGACCATCGGTTTTTTTGATAAATATTTATCGGTATGGGTTGCCATATGTATTGTGGTGGGAATCATTGCAGGTCATTTTGCCGGTGAGAATATAAAGATCATCAGCGGGCTTGAATTTGCCGGGGTGAATTTGCCCGTGGCAGTTCTTATTTGGCTGATGATCTATCCCATGATGCTGCAGGTTGACTTTTCCAGTATCCGGCAGATCAGGAAAAAGCCCCGTGGACTTCTGCTTACCCTGGTAATCAACTGGTTGATCAAGCCATTTACCATGGCCTTTTTTGCCTGGCTTTTTTTCTCGAAGCTTTACCAGGCATGGATTGATCCCCAGCTGGCTGGAGAATACATAGCCGGGGCCATCATCCTGGGAGCAGCTCCCTGTACGGCCATGGTGTTTGTTTGGTCGTACCTCACCGACGGTGATCCCAACTATACCCTGGTGCAGGTTTCGGTAAACGACCTGATCATTCTGGTGGCTTTTATTCCCATTGTTGGGCTTTTGCTGGGTATTACCGATGTGGTGATTCCATATGATACACTGGCGGCCAGCGTGGTTATCTTCGTTGTTATCCCTCTTGTGGCAGGTGTGATTACCCAGCGGGTACTGATAAAGACTCATGGCAGGGAATGGTTTAAGGATAAATTCCTTCCCAGGCTAAAGCCAGTGAGTATCATGGCCTTGCTGGTGACCTTGATCCTGCTTTTTGCCTTCCAGGGACAGAACATCACCAACAATCCCCTGATCATTCTTCTGGCGGCTGTTCCTCTTGTGATACAAACCTATTTTATCTTTTTCCTGGCCTGGTTTTCGGGCCGTAAGCTGAAATTGTCGCATGCTGTTTGCTCTCCCGCAGCCATGATTGGGGCCAGTAACTTTTTCGAGCTGGCTGTTGCCGTGGCCATTGCCCTATTTGGTCTTCAATCCCCGGCAGCCCTGGTTACCGTGGTTGGGGTGCTTGTGGAAGTGCCCGTGATGCTTTCATTGGTGGCCTTTGCCAACCGAAACAGATACTAATTTTTGTCGGGGTCTGGCTGTTAGTTAGGGCCATGGATTGCCATTCATTGATCTTTTCTTACATTTGTATTCATGAATGGTGATCCCCGGCTGTATGCCCTGCTTGATGAACTGGGCATTACTTTTGAATATTACGAACATCCGCCTGCCCCAACCGTTGAGGAGGCTTCGAAATATTGGAAAGACCTGGATGCCACACATTGCAAGAATTTATTTTTTCGCAATCACAAGGGCAACCGCCATTATCTTGTTATTCTGGAGCATACCCGGGAGCTGAATATCCGTGATCTGGAACAACGCCTTAGGCAGGGGAAGCTTACATTTGCCTCTCCCGGAAGGATGATGAAATACCTTGGTGTAACACCCGGCTCGGTGACTCCCTTTGGACTGATCAACGATCAGCAAAGGCATGTTCACCTTTTCATGGATGAAAAACTGAAGCATTCACAAGCCATCAGCTTTCATCCTTGTATCAATACCGCCTCCCTGGTTATTCCTTACACTGGTTTTTTGAAATTCCTGCATCATTGCGGCAATACATATGAATACGTGAAGATGTACTCAACTTAAAAAAGCTTCCATGGTGGATATCAAAAGATGTTCCTGGTGTGGTGATCACCCTCTGTATGTTAAATATCACGACGAAGAGTGGGGGGTACCTGTGCACGATGATATCAGGCATTTTGAGTTTTTGGTGCTGGAATCCATGCAGGCAGGCCTGAGCTGGTTCCTGGTGTTGAAAAAAAGGGAGCATTTCAGGAAGGCATTTGCCGGCTTTGATCCCTATAAGGTAGCAGCTTTTGGAGAAAAGCAGCTACATGCCCTGCTGGGAAATGAAAAGATCATCCGCAACCGTTTGAAAATACAGGCTGCCATTCATAATGCTGCCCGGTTTATTGAAGTGCAGCAGGAATTTGGTAGCTTTGACCGTTATATCTGGGGTTTTGTTGATCATCAGCCCATTGTCAACAACTGGATGGCTGAATCAGAGATTCCCGTCAGCACTGCTGTATCCGATCGTTTAAGCAAGGATTTGAAAAACCGTGGTTTCAAATTTGTAGGAACAACGGTAATGTATGCCCATATGCAAGCCATTGGAATGGTTAACGACCACCTGGCGGATTGTTTTACCCGCACCGGGGACAAGCAATAACTGTTATACCTGGCGGGTTTTTAAATGTTGTGGTTCACATAAATTAAATTTTGTCAGGATGAAAGAACATATTGATGCTTTTCTGTCGCAGCAGCATATTGCCGTGGCAGGTTATTCGCGCAATTCGCGGAAGTTCAGCACCATAGCATATCAGACCTTGAAGGAAAAGGGCTACCAGGTGTACCCGGTAAACCCTGCCGGAGGCACAACACCCGAGGGGCAGGAGATTTATGCTCGGATTGCTGACTTACCCCAGCAGGTGAAGGCCCTGCTGATCATTACTTCTCCGAAAGTGTCGGCCGAGCTGGTGCAGCAGGCCCTGCAGAAAGGAATTGATAAGGTTTGGATACAGCAAATGTCGGACAGTGTTCAGGCCAGGGAGTTGCTGGAATCATCGGGTATTCATCATGTAATTGGCAGATGCATCCTGATGCATGCCAGCCCCAGGGGTATACACAGGTTTCACCGCCGGATCATGGAGTTGTTTGGGCGCATCCCAAAATAGACCTAGCTTATTCAGGAGGAATAATAGTGAATACAATTTTTCCTCTGGTATGCCCCGACTGTATCATTTTATGAGCCTCGACTGCCTGTTGAAGGCTGAATATTTTTTCCACCCTGGGTTGCAGCTGACCTTTAGCGATGAAGTCAGCCACAAGCTGCAGATCGCTGGCTGAAGGTCTGACGGAAATAATATATGCCTTTTTGCTTCGCAGGGAGTTTAGCGTGCGGCTGAGGATCAAACCGGTGCTGGGTAGGGTTGAGATAAATATTCCGGCGGGTTGCAGGATTTTTTTGCAACGGCTGAAGGAGCTTTTTCCCACTGCATCTACAATCTTGTGATAGCGCTCGGGCGAACGTGTAAAATCCTTTCTTGTATAATCTATGACATGATCGGCTCCCAGGCTTTTCACAAATTCCACATTTTGTGAGCTGCAGACCCCGGTAACAGTAGCACCCATAGCTTTTGCCATTTGAACGGCAAAAGAACCCACGCCCCCCGAGGCACCATTAACCAGGATATGATCTTTTCCATGTATGGTGCCATTTTTAAGTAAAGCCTTCAGGGCTGTGAGGGCGGCCATGGGAGTGGCAGCAGCTTCTGCCATGGTGAGCGTTTCTGGGATCTGGCACAGGTACTTCTCCTTTACAGATACAAATTCGGCATAACCCCCCATAGCTTTGGGAAGCATGGCGAACACCTTGTCTCCGGGGCGGAAGTCTGACCCCCGACGGGCATGTTCTACTACACCGGCAATATCACCTCCCAGGATCATGGGAAACTTCTTGCCTGTGATCACCCGCAAGGCACCTTTTCGTATTTTGTAATCAACCGGGTTAATGCCAGCTGCGTGAACGCGTACCAGTACTTCACGATTACCTGCCCGGGGCAATGCAGTCTGCTGTAATTTAAGCTGTTCGGGCCCCCCGTATTGGTTGATAATTATTGCCTTCATGATTGCCTCCTGCTTTTTATATCAGAACAATTATGTCCGGCTAAGGTTTAAAAAAAAGAGGCAGCTGTTGCTGCCTCCACACACACAAACCAATCTTGAAGGGGGTCAATCAAGATCTGAAACATCAATCTCTGCAAGAGTTATTTTTCTGCTGAATACTTCAATATCATTTACTATTCCCAATACCTGGCTGAAGGCTCCCTGCCGGTTAGAGGCAATTACCAGGTCATATTTACCCTCTGCCATGAATGCCAGGGTAAACCTACCTTGCTCATCAGCACGGTCGCTGCTGATTGCATTGGGAAACCTGGGAGTTTCGGCTTCGGGATCATTAGCTTCCTCAGGCTTGTATTTTCCTGCCGTATAAGCGTATACAATGGTTGTGGTTTCAGCATCTGCATTTAATATCTTTCCTTTGATCATGCCTGCCTGATCCTCAGCAACCAGCCGGATGAAGGGCTTCAGGATATATTTGCCTGTACTGCCAGCTTTTACTATGGATTTGCGTACGTCAAAATCGGCAGTCAGGAATACATCTCCATTTACAGGTACTACAAACTGGCCAATGGCTTTATAGCCTGTTTGGGCTCCACTGGGAATAAAAAGGGGAGCAGTGGTTCCATCGTCAAATTCCAGAAAGCAGCCCGGGTTGGCTATGTTCGTTGCACCTCTCAACGGAGCATCTACAATAAATCTGATCTGGTTATAGATTCCTGCTTGCAGTTCAAAGCTTCCCAGCATGGCCGATATACCGTGGGTCAGATCCAGCAGATTGTAGGTCTGTGGGCCTTCAAAGGGCTCAAGTATCTTCCAGCTGCCATTATGATGATATTGGATTTCTTTTATGGTAATATACACAGCAGCGATGCCTTCTGTATCAACCGGGGCATCAGTGATTGATAAATGCATGGTTCCGGATTCGCCGGGTTTCTCTTTCTGACAGGAACTAAGCAAAACGGCAATCATTCCCAGCATGGTAACAATAACAAAAAATAAAGCACTTCTTCGCATGGTATCCAGGTTTGATTCTTTTAACAACATATTGTGGTTTTACTGCAAAGACGATATCACGGTACAGAAGGTTGGAACAGCCGGCAAAATTAATTCAGCGAGTAATTCACGGACAGGGAGAAAATGAAGGCCGCGTTTTTGGTGCGGTTCAGGTAGCCGGGGATATTCTGGTTTCCTTCAAAAACATTTCTTAGCCCATACCTTGCATAGATACCTGTACCCAGGTACATGCGGTCAATTAGCGGAAGCTGGTATTCATATCCAAGAATCAGACCCAGGTCGGTTTTGGAATACTCCTCTTTAACACCTGTGATCGTTTCATTTGTTTTCTGGTGGGCTTGAATCAGGTTGCTGAAATAAAAGCCAGTGTTCAGCCAATGCCGTGAATGGTTAGCTCCCAATCTTCGGCCTCCCATCACCGAAAGCATGATGTAGTCCAGATCCAGTCCCGTGTTGCTGAAGCGTCCTGAGACATATTCCTGGTAATTTTGACGGCTTTGGCTCAGGATGAGATCTGCCCGTATCATGGTTTCAGCACTAACCTGGAAGCTGGCTGCAAGACCATAATTGTTGCCAAATGTTGCTTGTGTGTGGGTAAGGGTATGGCTGCGCATTCCCTGGAAGGTTTTTCCGTTCAATTGCCAGGTGTTGGCATACTGGCCAATTACTCCCAATGAAATGCGCGTGGGGAAGTTTGCATTTTCCAGTAAACCTAGCATGGAGCTTGATGCCCGGTTGACCCGGGTTTGGGAAGGAATGGTAATTGCAGCTTTGGATACTGTGAGTTTCTCAGCGGGGATCATCTTCATGCTATGGATTTCCTTGCTGGTTGAATAACCCACGATGGCAGATGATTCTTCAGGGCCCAAGCTTGGCTCATAGCCCCTGCGCCGGGCCATGCCCCGGGGTATCATGCGGTAAGTGCCAGATGAATCTGAAACAAGATCAGCTGTTTCCCAGTTTTCGGGTACAGGATGTATTACCATATGTTCCTGGGGCAACTGGCTTTGGGAGAAATAAAACCAGGTTCCCAGGCCAAGCAGAAAGGCAACAGATGCAGCAATTTTCCAGGGCAGGAAGCTGCTTTTTTGCTTTCCGGATAATCCCGAATCAATACGCTGCCAAACCATTTTCAGATCAAGATCATCCTGAATGTCATCCCATAATTTTTCCGGAGGATCTTCCTGGAATGACTCAATTTTAGAACGATACCATTGATTGAATTCCATGTTCATGTTCATGTTTTATTGGTTTTCTACCCACTGCATCAAAAGATTACGTGCCCTGTTGTATTGCGATTTGGATGTTCCTTCGCTGATACAGAGTTGTGTGGCGATCTCTTTATGACTGAAACCTTCCAGGGCAAAAAGGTTGAAAATGGCGCGCGCACCATCGGGTAATCGGGCTACCTGCTGCAGGATCTCCTTGGTACCTATCATGCTGTTGATCTCTGCCCGATGATCAGCAATTTTTATTTCCTGGCCATCGGAAGTAATTAAATGATCTATTCGCTGGTGTTTTCGTAATTGGTCAATCGCCGTATTGCACACGATGCGGCGCATCCAGCCTTCCAGGGAACCTTCCTGTTTATAATCTTCAATGGTTTTGAATATCTTGATAAAGGAATCATGCAGTATATCCTGGGCAAGCTGACGGTTGCCGGCATAGCTGATGCATATTCCATACAACCTTCGCGAAAACCTCCGGTAAAGCATCTCCTGATACCTTCTCTCGCCCCGCTGGCAACCCTTTATGATTTCCTCTTCTCCGATAAGATTAAGGTGCATGGTTTTCTATTCAAAAATTACCCTGAATGACTCCTCAACCCTGGAACTCAATATATTATACAGGTTCTTGTTGGTGTTTTTGTTGATCAGGATGGTAGCTTTTCCATCAATGGTACTTACATTGGCCCCGCTGATCAGTCCGGTGTGTAGCGGCCGGAAGAGATGATCAGCATCAACAATCAGGCTGGCTGTCGAAGGCTTTTCAATATTCAGCACAATGTCGGATCCTGTATTTTTTTTGGCAACTACCTTTATGGGATCAGGATATGGATATTCAAAACGAATGCTGGCTCCCCCGGGGATAGCTGAAGTACTTCCTAAAAGAATCACAGGGAGGCTTTCTGAGCCGCCATGGAGTTGAAAAACAAATTCCATACGATCGTAAATGCCCTGGGGTATGTCGAAGGCTACAGGCTGGCTTGAGGTTTCATTTCCCAGATCGATAAATACAGCAGGGGTAAAATCTGCCGAGAAATATGTATTGTCCGCGTTTTTACGTCTTCCCGTGAAGGAGATGTTGCTCACAGACAGAAAACCTTCATTGATATGGATGCCGATTGCTTCTGGTGAGCTTTTTTGTTCAGCAGCACCGATGCTCTTTTCCGGCATTACCGGGATCATACTGAATTTGAAGTTTACCCGGGAAGGAAGTGTCAGGGGGTCCTTTTTGCAACTCACTCCTGTAAGCATCAGCAGCACTATGAAGCAATACTTCAGGAAGGGGCTGGGGCGATGGCTGATTTTCATAAATAATACTCCTTTATATACAATAAATACAACCTCTAGACGAATGAAATATCCAAAAGGTTGGAACCGGGCATGAAAAAAGTTTGCCCGAAAGGGTTTGAAAAAACCAGCACAAAAATGCGAAGGGATTTTTTAGCGACCTAAAGTTTGCTGAAGATTTTTTACCTTATAATCACTTTTGTTGGAAACCTCAGAAAGCTGCAGATAATATTTGACCGAAAGGATCACCAGGTCTTGCAGTTCCAGGTCCTGGAAAGGGGCCGGTTGTCTGAAGAAGTCAAAAAAGGTAATTGAGAACAGCCATTGCAGCAACTCCTCAAAATGTTCGCGACTGTAATACCAGACATCTTTATATAAATTCATGCCCAGAAAATCCCTGGCCATTTCCGTTTCCAGGAGTTTGATCAATTTGCGGTTATTGTTCTGCGACCATTGGGGAAGCTTTTCATGTAAGGGCAATCCTGCAGATGGAAACCCTGTACGCTGGGGGAAATGAAACAGGGTTTTTGCTTCCGGAAGCGACAATAGACGGATCAGGGCTGATTCTCTTGAAATACCAAAGGGCCCGTGACCTGTTTTCTTAAGGGCCCGCTGCAGAGCCCAGTGCAGTTTTAGGTCTTCAACAGGATTGGCTTGCCCTTTTAATTCTTCAGAGAGCGCTTGCATGGAGTAATGTGCCAGCAGCAGAATGATGTTCTCCCGGTAGGTGCTTTTGCTGCCAGCTATCAGCAGGGCATCCAGGGAAGGCACCTGGTGCTTTTCAAGCAAACCGTTCAGGGCTTTATGCGAAGAATCCAGGTAATCCATTGCCTCTTCTACTGCTTTCAGATTTGCCCTGAAGCGGGTCATAGCCCCGGGGATGCTTATATTTTTTTCTTTCTGAAGGGTTTTGGTGAACAGCTCAAAGCGCATTTGGGCCGGGCCATATTCATAATCCGCCCCCTTTTTTGGTTCATGATAAATGATTCGCCGGATGAGCCCTTCAATGCATGCATCCTCGAAGATTCTTTCAAATGCTTCATGAACAGGGCGCAGTTGCATTTCTGCAAGGGCTGTATCCATATCTGGTACTCCCCGGCCCCCAAGGGTCTTATGTAACTTCCTTAACTCCCCGCTTTCATCACAAAGTTCCCTGAAATCCATGAATATCCTGTACTCGAAGCCCTGCAGGCTCCAGTGGAAACCCTGCTGATCGAGTTCTTTGCCACGGTATAAATATTCGAGACCTGATATGTGCTCCCGCAGAATATAATACATTTTATTGCGCGAATCAATCTGCAGTGCCTCCGAAAGCTTGCAGCTGCCTGTACCTTCGTTGGATTTATTAAGCTTGGGTACTGAAATCCTTATCCGGCCCGTTGCGGTTTCATATTTGTTGTTGAACAGTATCAGGGCTTTTTCATTGCCATGGCGGTTGGTATAGGCCATTACATTTTCATTGATGTTGCCGTGGTCATCCAGAAAATCAAAAAAGTGAAAATGCTCTACTTCGCTGAAGATATACCTTTTGGCAGTCAGGGGGAAGATCTCCGACACGTGCTTGTCGATCAGCCACTGATTGGGAAATTCATTGTAATAGGCCCGCTGGTATTCCATTCCGTATTTTTCGGTATATCCTTCTACCTGTCCATGCCCAAACATAGGCAACCCCGGCAAGGTGTTCATTAACACACAAATACCAAAGTACTTGTCGCCGGTGCCGAATTGCCGGATGGCAGTTTCTTCGTCGGGATTGCTCATGAAGTTGACATAACGCTTCAGGATCTCGGGTTCAAACTCCAGGGTGTTGGTTATCAGGTCGCGGTATTTGGCGTTTTCCTCGTTCTTGAGCATGTGCATGAAAGCCGAGTTATAAACCCGGTGCATTCCCAGGGTACGCACAAAATAACCTTCCATGAACCAGAAAGCCTCAGCCAGCAGCAGGGTATCGGGCATTTCACGGTTCATGCGATCAACCACCTCGCGCCAGAATTCAACGGGGAACATCTCGTCGAAGGCGCTTTGGGACATTGCGTAATCTGCCCTGGAGGCAATGTCACCCCCGGTGCCCGGGCGCGGGTACCAGAGCCTTGCAAAATGTTTTTTGGCAAGGGTCATGGCAGCATCAAACCGGATGATGGAGAATTTACGGGCAACCTCAAAGATCTTTTGTATCACAGCCTCGCGTACTTCCTGTTTCAGGAAATCCAGCTGGGCTGTATCGTTCCATGGCATCATGGTGCCATCATTGCCATGGTAGATAAAACGTTGATCCCCGGTATGGTTGTCGGTGCGCCTGAAAACTACGGCAGCGTCCTGTTTGGAATAATATCCGTCTTCCAGGTGTATCTGGATGCGGGGGTCTGGCGAGAGGTTTTCCCCCGTGAACTGATACCCCGGGAATGGGGGCTGCTTTGCCTGAATAAAATAGTCAGGATGTTCCAAAATCCACTTGCTGAATATTCCAGTATGGTTGGGGACCATGTCGCCGGCAAGCCGGATTCCACGCTGCCGGGCGCGATGGTTAAGGTCCTGGAAGGCTTCCTCCCCTCCCAGGTCGGCAGCAATTTCATAATCATAGAGTGAATAGGCCGAAGATACTGCATCAATGTTTCCCATGATGTGCTTGATGCGTTTTGAGGCACTACTGCGTTCCCAAATTCCGATCAGCCACAGCCCGTTGATGTTCCAGCCAGCCAGGATGTCAAGCTCCTGATCGGGAACCTGGTCAAGGCGGCGAATCTCCCGCTGGTATTTTCTTGACAGCTGATCCAGCCACACCCAGGTGTTTTTGGCCATCATCACTACCCGGGGCATCCAGTGGATATCGTCGGTGAATTGCTCATATTCTTCGTACTCACGGCTTACTTCCAAAAAGTAGTTGAAGCCCGATTTACCCATACTAAAATCTCCGGCTTCAGCCGCCTGCTTTTTGTAAACCGGAGCCTGGGTAGGAGGAGGGCCTTCAAAGCTATGTTCCAGACTCACATCTTCCTTCATCAGATCAAGCCCTCCCAATAGCTTAATGGTAATGGTTTCGGGCAGGTAGCTTTTCCAATGGGAAAAAATAAACTGAAGCTGGGCGTTCAGATCGTTGGGAGCTGCCTGGATGGGTGCACGCAAAAGAGAAAAGATGTTCTGATCATCAGGGCCGAAACCTGCTTCCCTGCCAAAAAAGTGCTCCAGGCGGGCGATGAACTTATGGTATATGGAGGGTTTTTCAAGATGCTCCTCATTAAAAAACTCACGCATTTTTTTATTGGCAGGATTGATGTTGGCAAAATACAACATCATGACTTCCTCCATCGTGATTTCCAAATTTGTTCGTTTGCCCGAGCGACCCTCAAGATACTGCAGTGCTGACTCCTTTTGCTGGTAAACGGGGAAAGGGGGAAACTTTTCAACAAAATCAAGCATCAAAGCCCTGAACTCCCTGGCATACTCATCATCCATGAATTGTTCCCTCATGCGGGTAAAAACCCCCGGGTTGCTGTATTCCTCGTAGCGGCGTAGCAACAGGTGGTAGATTTCGCTTAGCAAAGCGGCCGCATTCACTTCCCCGGGATAAAGGTGCTGGTCGGGAGTACGACCCTGGTTGACGTTAAATACAAACTGCCGAACCATGCTGTAATCAGCAAATACCACATGCCCGTCGGTTGCAAACAAAAGGGCGTTCATCTGGTACTTCTTCCTTATGGATTGGGCTATATGAAACTCGAAGGCCTTGGTTTGCCTGCTATTGGATTTGTCCATGGTTTTGTTTTTTCAATGATAAAAATAGCGATTTTTTCCAAGCAGAAAAACGCAATATTATCATTATTTGCGGCAAGATGGAATTTCTGTACTATGAATGCTAATTATGTTTACTAACATAATATACCTGAGTTGCAATTAGCCTTGCCTGAATATACCTTTACCCGATGCCCAATGAGGAGAACGAAGGGGATCAGGTAGTATAGTAGATTGCTGAACGCCAGGAAAGTGCCTCTATGGCCTTCCGCCACGAATCAGTCGAAGCAGAACAGCAATAACTGCTATTACCAGCAGGATATGGATAATGGCTCCAGCGCTGTATGCAAGGAATCCGATGGCCCAGATGATGACCAAAATAACAGCAATTAAATACAATAGTCCACTCATGATCTCTGATTTAAAATAATGATCGCATATATACCCTTCGTAAACCACTGGTAGAAAAAATTTAGCTTCCGGGTATTACAATTTACGATTTTATCAGAAATATTACAAAAATTAATTCAGTTTATTCCAAAAATGGTCAAGGT
>OBJA01000282.1_pt1 | contig 47387 bp, 30 predicted proteins | sample 1519751 | NCBI WGS metagenome assembly OBJA01 (sample SAMEA3881238, study PRJEB22517) | soil metagenome | biome: lake sediment; feature: soda lake sediment; material: sediment, water from around vicinity | place: India | collected 2013-12-23 | depth 3 m
CACAAATTAATAAACTTAAAAATATTTTAGGCTTATAATTACCCTTTTTATTTATTAAGCAATTTTATTTAGTATTTTTGTCGTTTGTTCTCAGAATGAATTATGCTTAAAAAATTGCATGTATATATAATAAAAGCATTCTTGGGACCTTGGTTGGTCTCTTTTTTTATATGCATATTTCTTCTTCTCATGCAATTTCTATGGAAGTATATTGATGACTTGGTTGGTAAGGGACTTGAATGGAATGTAATTGTAGAATTATTGTTTTATGCTTCCCTTACATTGGTTCCTATGGCATTGCCTCTTTCGGTGCTTTTAGCCGCGATTATGACTTATGGAGGATTGGGAGAAAAAAATGAATTATTTGCCATGAAAGCTGGCGGAGTATCGCTTTTTAGGATTATCTATCCATTATTTGTGATTAATGTTTTTATTGCAATTGGAGCATTTTACTTTTCAAACAATCTATTGCCATACACAAATTTGAAAATGAGAACTTTATTATATGGCATTCAGCAGCAACGACCTGAAATTAATCTTCAGAGCGGCATTTTTTCTGAACCGGTTGATGATTTCATAATAAAAGTCGACAGAAAATTGCGAAGAAATAATTCATTAGAAAGTATTATAATTTATGACCATCGAAACAAGTCAGGAAATACTAATGTTACTACAGCTGAATATGGGAATCTTAAGATGTCTGCAGATGAAAAAATACTAATATTTGACTTGTATAAAGGTTTTCGATATGAAGATATAGTTCCCGATAGATCATCAAAAACACGAAATAACAAGTATCAGCATCAGCGCTCTTCGTTTGGACAGAAGACGGTCTTTATTGAATTAGATGGTCTAGGATTAGATAGAAGTAATGAGGAATTATTCAAAAGTGGTTTTGATATGTTGAATAATAGTCAGTTGGAATATGCAATAGACTCATTGAATCAAAGACTATTCAAAAGACATAACGATATATACAATACTTTATATGAATATAATTTATTTAAGGCGAAACATCAGTGGCATCCAGAAGATGAAAATCTGAGTCATGTTGCCTATAAACATATTCATGAGGTAGAACTGGAGAATTATGTTGAAAATGTCATTTTTTTAGATTATGATAGCATATATAGTTCATTAAATTATAGTCAAAAAGTTAAAGTAATAGACTTTGCCTTAAATTATGGACGCCATGCCAAAACTTATGTCGATGTGGTGAAGGAAGAAGTCGTTGGTTATAATAGATGGATTACCAGACATATAATCGAATATCAAAGAAAATATGTTCTTGCAGTTGCTGTGCTTTTGTTCTTTTTGCTGGGCGCACCTTTAGGGGCAATTATTCGTAAAGGAGGTTTTGGCTTGCCAGTGATAATATCTGTACTTATATTTTTATTTTATTATATAGTTTCTATTACTTTCGAGAAAACAGTGAGAGAATTAATAATTGTTCCTGAATTGGGAATGTGGATTAGTACTATAGTTTTATTGCCTGTTACTTTTTATATTTTTGTAAAAGCCGCTACTGACTCAATGAGATTAAGTCCTCATTTTTATGAATCTTTGATAAACAGATTTAGAAAGAAAAAACTAAGAAATGCGATTAAATTGAAAAATGAAATTGGTGCTAAATAATATGAATTAAGACTTTGATAGCTTTAAGTGTAGGATGAAGATTCTGATTATAACAAATAAAATGCCTTATCCGGCTAAAGATGGAGGCTCAATCGCAAGTTTATCTCTAGCTGAATCAATGCTTGTAGCAGACTCTCAAGTAAAAATATTGTCGATGAATACATCAAAACATTATATCGACAAATCAGAACTTCCGGTTGAATTTGTAAGAAAATTTAATTTTGAATATGTTGATATAAATACTGATTTGAGTATTTTTAATGCTGTAAAAAATCTCATTTTTTCAAGATTACCATATAATGGAGCAAGGTTTGTTAGTAAAAAATTTTCTGATAGACTTAAATTGATATTGCAAAATGAAAACTTTGATATAGTGCAACTCGAAGGATTATATCTTGTACCTTATATTGATACGATTCGAAAGTTTTCTAACTCAAAAATTGCATTAAGAGCACATAATATTGAACATGAAATATGGCATAGAACTGCACTTAACGAAAATTCAGCACTAAAAAGACTATATCTCAAGATTCTTGCGAAGAGAATAAAGCAACTGAAGTTAAGATATCTGAATTCTTATGATTTTTTAATTCCGATTACCGAGAGAGATGGTAGAAGATACAATTACTTTGGGAATAGAAAACCTCAGTTGGTAGTGCAAACAGGCGTTGAGATTACTGATTATGTAATTAAAAACGATAACTGTGAGTATCCTGGTTTGTTTCATTTGGGTGCACTAGATTGGATGCCTAATCAAGAAGGTTTGATTTGGTTTCTTGAAAATGTTTGGACAATCATTTCACAAGACCATCCCCAATTAAAGTTTTATATTGCAGGTAGAAATGCCCCAAAATCTCTTGAGCAATCTTTTTTGAAATACAAGAATGTGATTTTTTATGGAGAAGTTAATGATGCTCAAGATTTTATGAATTCTAAATCTGTTATGATTGTTCCTTTGCTTTCCGGAAGTGGTATGAGAATAAAGATAATTGAGGGAATGGCTTTAGGTAAAATAATTATTTCAACCAAGATTGGCACTGAGGGTATAAAAACAGATAATGGTCAAAACATTATTATAGCAAGCACTGCGGAGGACTTTATTAAAGAAATAAAAAATATGCTCATAAACAAAGCTGATTATGATAAAATTTCGCGAAATGCTGTTAAATTTGTGGCAGAAAATTATGATAATAAACAAATTGCAAAGGAATTGCTTTGTTTTTATGAGAAATATTTATAAATGATTGTACTTCAGGTTATATTCTGGCTTTCTGTTATACCGGTTTTTCACACATATGTCCTCTATCCGGTGTTTATACAAATGCTGGCGTTCGGAAAAAAGAATAGATATGATGATATTAATGATTTTCCATTAGTCTCAATTGTCATGTCATTGTACAATGAAGAAGAAGTGATTGTGCAAAAAATGGAAAGCATACTACTTTCAGATTATCCTTCCGAGAAAATTCAAATAATAGTTGGGTCTGATAATAGTACCGACAAAACTAATGAAATCATGCAACAGTTTGCAGAAAGAGATTCAAGAGTGCTATTTAAGTCATTCAATAGTCGGCAAGGTAAATCAAATATTATCAATCAACTAGTAAATGAGTCGCAGGGTAATATTCTGATTTTAAGTGATGCGAATGTATTATTTGATAAAAGAACTATTAGGGAATTGGTTATACCTTTTTCAGATTCAAAAATCGGACTTGTTGATACACATATGACAAATACAGGACTTAAAAAGGAAGGAATTTCTATTCAAGAAAAGTCATATATTTCGAGAGAGGTAAAGATTAAATATAATGAAAGTCTTTTATGGGGAACTATGATGGGTCCTTTTGGAGGATGTTTTGCTTTACGCAAAGAACTTTATAGTCCTGTTCCGGTTAATTTTCTCGTAGATGATTTTTATATCTGTATGAAAGTACTTGAAAAAGGTTTTAAGGCTGTAAATAGCTTGGATGCAATTGTTTATGAGGATGTTTCAAATAATTTGTCTGATGAATTCCGAAGAAAAGTCAGAATAGCGACAGGAGATTTTCAAAATTTTAAGGAGTTTATACATCTGCTTTGGCCTCCATATAAAGGTATTGCCTTTAGTTTTATTTCTCATAAAATATTAAGATGGATTACCCCATTATTCTTTATTTCAGCATTCGTTTGCTTAGGGATTTTGGCTTTTGAGTATAAATTTTATCTGGCATTATTTATCTTGTACTGTGTAGTTCTTATTTTACCCGCGATTGATTTTTTATTAAAGAAAATTAAAATACATAACATATTTTTACGTTTTATTACACACTTTTTATCAATGAATATTGCTTTACTGGTAGGAATGTTTAAATTTTTTAAAGGAGTTAAAAGTAATGTCTGGAAACCAACAAAAAGAAATCAATAAGTTAAATTCAATCGAAGAAGCGATTGAAGATATCAGAAATGGAAAAATTATAATCGTTGTTGACGACGATGATCGGGAAAATGAGGGTGATTTTATAGTTGCCGCAGAAAAAATAACGCCGGAGATTGTAAATTTTATGGCAAAATACGGCAGGGGGCTCATCTGTGCATCAATTACAGAGTCGAGATGTGCTGAGTTGAACCTTGAACTTATGGTTGGAAAAAATACCGCTTTACATGAGACTCCATTTACGGTTTCAGTTGATTTAAATGGTTATGGTTGCACTACTGGTATATCAGCGTCTGATAGATCAAAAACAATAAAAGCTTTAGTTGACGAAACGAAAAAACCAGAAGATTTCGGACGTCCTGGACATATCTTCCCATTAAGAGCTAAAGAAAATGGAGTATTACGACGTCCTGGGCACACAGAAGCTGTTGTTGACCTTACTCGACTTGCAGGATTAAAACCGGGTGGGGCATTGGTTGAAATAATGAATGATGACGGAACAATGGCTAGACTGCCAGAATTATTCGAAATCGCTCAAAAATTCGGAATGAAAATAATCAGTATCGAAGACTTGATTAAATACCGATTACAGACAGATAGCCTCATCGAAAGAGGAGAAATGGTAAAACTTCCCTCAAAATATGGAGATTTTAATATTATTCCGTTCAGACAAAAAAGTAATGGATTGGAGCATGTAGCAGTCTTTAAAGGTAGTTGGACTTACGATGATACTGTTTTAGTTAGAGTACATTCATCTTGTGTTACGGGTGATATACTAGGTTCTATGAAGTGTGACTGTGGAACACAATTGACTACAGCATTATCAATGATTGAAGAAAAAGGTTCAGGAGTTTTATTATACATGAATCAAGAGGGTAGGGGAATCGGTTTGTTTAATAAAATTGCAGCTTATAAACTTCAGGAACAAGGTCTTGATACTGTTGAAGCAAATATTCATCTTGGTTTCAGAGAGGATGAACGGGATTATGGTATTGGAGCACAAATACTTAGAAGTTTAGGTGTTAGAAAAATGAACCTGATTACAAATAATCCAAGAAAAATTTCCGGTTTAGAGGGCTTTGGTATTGAAATCGCGGAAAGAACGCCTATTATATCAGAAATAAATCAATATAACAAGTGCTATCTTGAAACTAAACAGAATAAAATGGGACATTCTTTATGTATAGGAGATTCAGAATGTAATAATGACTAAACTCTAATGAACAAAATCCCTTCAATAGTTTTTTTTGGAACACCTGAATTTGCTGAAACAGTACTTAAAAAGCTTTATCAGTCGGAGGTGCCTATAAAAGCAGTCGTAACAGCGCCAGATAAACCCGCAGGGAGAGGAAGAAAAGTCCAAATATCAGATGTTAAGAAATTTGCAATAGAGAATGGCTTATATGTTTTGCAGCCTCAAAATCTGAAAGATCAAGCATTTATCGATACCATAAAAACATTGAATGCAGATATTTTTGTAGTTGTGGCATTTCGGATGTTGCCACGATTGGTATGGGAAATGCCTCCACTAGGATGTTTTAATTTGCATGCATCTCTTTTACCTCAATACAGAGGGGCTGCTCCTATAAATCATGTAATAATAAATGGGGAATTAAAAACAGGAATAACCAGCTTTTTTATTAACGATAAAATTGATGAGGGAGATGTATTATTAAAAAAGGAAGTTGATATACCCATTGGGGCTAATGCAGGAGATTTACATGATGTGCTTATGCATATAGCTGCTGATTTGGCTTTGCAAACAATAGATATAATATCTAAAGGATGTTATAAGCCCATTAAGCAGGATATATCAAATAAAGAAGAATTAAAATTCGCCCCAAAATTATCAAAGCAATTTTGTAAAATCAATTGGAATAGTTCATCTGATCAAGTTAATAATTTTATTCACGGTCTTTCTCCTTACCCCGGCGCATACACATACATTAAAAATGCTGATAATGAAAAAAAACAGTTGAAAATTTTTAAGTCTGAAACTATTAAAGAAAATCATAGTTTTATCGCAGGGACTTTATTTTGTGATGATAAATCAATTTTAAAAATATACTGTAAAACAGGTTGTATTAAAGTTATAGAACTTCAACTTGAAGGGAAAAGAAAGATGTATATTGAGGATTTTCTCAGAGGACATGATATGAATAATTTTAAAATAATATAATTTTTAGTAAGATATTGTGTTTATGTTGAGGTAGAATAGTATTTTTACGCAAAAAATATTGAATGACAATGAATATTTGTTTATTTGGATATGGTAAGATGGGAAAAGCAGTTGAAAAAATTGCTGTTGAACGTGGACATACAATATCCATGATAATTGATGTTGGAGAACAATATAAATTAAAACAAGAAGCATTCTTAAAATCTGATCTAGTTATTGAATTTACCTCCCCAGAATCAGGACCAACTAATTGTGAGTTAATTCTTAATTCTGGAAAAACTTTAATAAGCGGCACAACAGGATGGAAACCTGATATTGCAAAAATTGAAAATATCTGCAAAGAAGAAAAGAATGCATTTTTTCATGCCCCGAACTTTAGTATTGGGGTAAATATATTTTTTGAAATAAATCGAAGACTTGGAGAATTATTGAACTCGTTTCATGATTATGATGCAGTAATTGAGGAATCACATCATATTCATAAACTTGATAAGCCGAGTGGTACAGCAGTAAGACTTGCAGATGATATACTTGAGGTAAATAAGAAATACGAAAAATGGAGTCTAGAAAATCACGACAGAGATAATAGTATTCAAATAAAATCGTTTAGAGAAGGAGAGATTATTGGTACTCACTATGTTAAATGGGAAAACGATATTGATGAAATCATAATAAAGCATTCCGCAAAAGATCGTACAGGTTTTGCCTTAGGAGCAGTCCTTGCAGCAGAGTTTGCGAAAAATAAAACAGGAATATTAACAATGAAAGATCTATTAAACATATAATCAGTATGACAGCAGCACGAAAAACTATCGCAGCGTGGAAAAATAATAAGATATTTAAAGTTCTTAGAAATAGATATTTATGGTTTGCATTAGTATCATTATCATACATTTTGTTTGTAATCTGGCTGGGTAATTATTGGTGGCTTATTGGTCAGATTATTATTGTCGATATTTATATAACAAAATATGTTAGATGGGCATTTTGGAAACCACGTAAAGATAAAAAGTATTCTAAAATAGCTAAAACTAGTTTAGAGTGGGTTGATGCAATAATATTTGCTGTAATTGCTGCATCGTTTATCAGAATATTTTTCTTCGAAGCTTATACCATCCCAACAACTTCAATGGAAAAAACTTTGTTGGCAGGAGATTATCTATTTGTCAGTAAAGTAGCTTATGGACCTAGAGTGCCAAATACCCCGATATCTATGCCTTTTGTCCATCACACATTACCACTTTCGTCATCTCAGCCCTCATTTGTAACATGGATACAAAATGAATATAGACGTCTTGCTGGATGGGGAGACGTAAAAAGAGACGATATAGTAGTCTTTAATTTTCCTACAGGAGATACAGTTGTTGTTCAGGATCAAGCAAGAGATTATTACACAATTATAAGAGATTATGCATTCAGAATGAAAATTGATGATCTAAACAGAATGCAGGCAAATCCAAACGTAGGACTAAAAATTAAGACAGATGAAGAATATAATCAAATTGCAAGACAGTTTGTTTGGGATAATTTTGACATTGTAGTTAGACCTGTTGATAAAAGGGAAAACTATATCAAAAGATGTGTTGCAATACCTGGAGATACTTTAGAGGTCAGAAACGGTGATGTATTTATTAATGGAGTTCAGCAAAAGCATATTCCAACACGCCAGTACCACCACAAAGTTATTACTGATGGCTCATTAATTCCAAATAGTGTCCTGAAAGATTATGATATTTATCTAAGCGAAGTAAGAGATATCCGGGAATACTATCCTGATCTTATTCCAATGACCGTTGATAATGCTGAAAAATTCAAAAATATTAGCGTTGTAAAACATATTTCAAGATTTACACAAGAAAAAGGAGATTTTGATTACAGAGTATTTCCACACTCGAATGATTACAACTGGAATAATGACTGGTTTGGACCCCTTTGGATACCCAAAGCTGGTTCGACTTTAGAATTAAGTATGGAAATATTACCTCTATACGAAAGAATTATTGGGTATTATGAACATAATGATTTGAAAATTGAAGATGGAAAATTCTTTATTAACAACGAAGAAGTTACAAGCTATACCTTCAAAATGAATTATTACTGGCTAATGGGCGATCATAGACATAATTCAGCAGATTCAAGAATTTGGGGATTTGTACCCGAAGATCATGTCGTGGGTAAAGCTTGGTTAATATGGTTTTCTCGGAATATTGAATATGGTGGAATTAGATGGAATAGAATCGGGAAGTTTATTCACTAATATTTAGGAAATGAAAAAAAAACTTATTGTAATATTTTCTGTTGTTCTTCTATTTATCCTAATTTTTTTTCACTTTTTCTCTGTTTTACGAATAAGTTCGCCTATAGGAGGAAACAGTATTGTTTTGGTGCAAAAAATTAATAATCCAAACCGATTATTTAATCTTTTTCTCCCACATGTAAGTACAGTAGTAAAACATGGAGACTTAATTATTCATAAAGATTTATCTTATGCTGATAAAAAGTTTTGGCAACTAAAAAATAAAGCAAATAGATTATATGGTAAACCCGGAGATTTAGTTGAAATAAACAATAAAAATGCTTTGGTAAATCAAGAACAATTGAAAGTTGGTGCTGAAAAAATATTCTTTAAATACCGTATAAGTTTTTTAAATTCAGTGAATTGCAATATCTTTTTGAAACCATATAAAGTGAAACTTTTGGAAACTATTGCTGATGGAATGGCTTGTGATGTAATCTGTAATGAATTAACAGCTGCTGAAATTGCCAAAAAAACAGAAGTTGAAAATATTAGACATATTGTCTATTTAAGGAATACAAACTGTATTGACTATTTCCCGAGAAGCAGTTATCACATTTGGAATAAAGACTATTTCGGACCTGTTTATGTGCCGGAGAAAACCACAACAGTTTTCTTAAACTATAAAAATGCTGCATTATACGATGTTCTAATTAACCGATTTGAAAATCATATTTTCTTATTACGTAATAATAGGGCATTTCTAAATGACAGGGAAGTAGAAAGTTATACTTTTACAAAAGATTATTATTTTATGTTAAATGACAATAGAGACCTGAAATCAGACTCAAGGCACTGGGGTTTCCTTCCTGAAGATTATATTATTGGTAAAGTTTTGTTTTAAATGTCAGTGTTACTTTCAATATCTTATTTTCCTAATGTCCAATATCTTTCAAAGCTAATTCATTATACCAATATAACAATAGAACAACAAGAATCATATTCAAAACAATCATACCGAAACAGATGTCAGATTTTATCTGCGAACCTAATACAGGACCTAATAATTCCTGTTAAAAAATCAAAAAATTGCAGTATAAGGCAAGTGGAAATAGATTATTCCACCGACTGGCAAAGAAATCATTTTCGAGCAATAATGTCTGCTTACAGAAAATCTCCATTTTATGAGTATTATGAAACAGAATTATATGCGACAATTTACTATAGTGATAAGTATTTGTGGGATTTATGTTTAAATAGCCTGAGTTTTCTTTCAAAAAACATAGGAATTGCTCCCAAAATTGTTTTTTCTGAAGATTATTGTGCGGGAAAGGGTAATGCGTCGGATTTTAGAAATAAAATTCATCCTAAGAGTTCTTTTGAAGATGATACCTTTGTGCCACATCCTTACATTCAGGTTTTTGCCGATAGGTTTAAATTTATTCCAAATATGAGTGGGCTTGATTTATTATTTAATTGTGGTCCCGAATCTATAAATATTCTTAAAAACAGTATTCGTTTAGCCTGAAGTGTTGAACATGTCGAAAAATATATATATTATTGTGAAGATGAAAAATATTAAGAATTTTAAAAAAATACTATTATGAGAAAAATGATTTTATTGAGTATTATGGCTATAATTCTATTAACAGCCTGTAATAGCGAAAAAAAGAAAAATCCTAATATGGACAATCCGTTTTTTGCAGAGTTTAATACACCATTTGGTGCTCCAGCATTTGATCAAATTCTCCCCGAACATTATAAACCTGCATTTGAGGAAGGCATGAAGCAGCAGATGAAAGAAATAAATGAGATTACTGCTAATTCTGAAGAGCCTAGTTTCGAAAATACCATTGTGGCTTACGATCGTTCAGGAGAGATGTTGAGAAGAGTAAGCCCGGTTTTTGGAGGCTTAAGAGGGGCTGAAACTACTCCCGAATTGCAGGAGTTGGCATTGGAAGTTATTCCAGCATTAACTGCACATTCAAATGAAATAAGATTTAATCAAGAATTATTTGAAAGAATTAAAATAGTTTATGAAAAACGCGAAAGTCTTAATCTTGATAGAGAACAAATGATTCTGGTTGAAAAGATTTATGATGATTTTGCAAGAAACGGTGCAAATTTGCCTGAGAATGATCAGAATAGACTTAAAGAAATAAATGAGAGAATTTCTTTAGTATCATTACAGCTTGGAGAAAATTTATTGGCAGAAAATAACAGTTTTAAACTCATAATTGATAATGAAGCGGATTTAGTAGGATTGCCAGATGATGTAATATCAGCAGCAGCAGAAATTGCTGTTGGCGAAGGATTAGAGAATAAATGGATTATAAATTTATCGAAGCCGAGTTGGATTCCGTTTCTTACTTATTCAGAAAAGCGTGATCTGAGAGAAAAAGTATATAAAGCATACATTAATCGTGGGGATAACGACAATGATAACGATAATAAAAAACTTTTTACTGAGTTAATAGTTCTTCGACAGGAACTTGCAGGATTACTCGGGTATAGAAATTATGCAGAGTATTTTATTTCAGACCAAATGGCTGCGACACCTGAAAATGTTTATGACTTTCTTTATAGGGTATGGGAGCCTTCATTAAAAAGAGCGAAATACGAACGTGATTTGCTTCAGAAAATTATGGATAGAGAAGGTAAAGGAACAAAAATTGAAGCCTGGGATTGGTGGTATTATTCTGAAATATTAAGAAAGGAACAATACGATCTTAATGAGGATGAAATAAAACCATATTTTACTCTAGAAAATGTAAAGAAAGGCAATTTTTTACTGGCTGAGAAATTGTTTGGTCTTACATTTGAAGCTCGCCCTGAAGTTCCTGTATATCATCCCGAAGTAGAAACCTATGAAGTGTTCGACCATGATGGGACCTCTCTAGGATTACTTTACATTGATGCTCATCCTCGTGAGGGTAAAAGAAGTGGAGCTTGGTGTGGAACATATAGAAGTGGGTATTATGATAAAAATGGAAAAAAAGTAACTCCGATTGTGACAATAGTTATGAACTTTACACGTGCAGCCGGAGACAAACCTGCAATGCTAAGTTGGGATGAAACTACAACCTATTTTCATGAATTCGGACATGCTTTGCATAACTTTTTTGCTGATGGAAGATATTTTCGTACCAGCAGGTCTGTGCCAAGAGATTTTGTAGAGTTACCTTCTCAAATATTAGAAAATTGGGCAGGAGAACCTGAACTTCTGAAGGAATATGCACGTCACTACCAAACTGGCGCAGTTATACCAGATGAATTGGTTAAAAAAATAAACGATGCAGCTTTGTTTAATCAAGGATTTATCAATGCCGAATATATTGCAGCAGCAATACTTGATATGGATTGGCATACATCTGAAATTACTTACGGTAATGATGCAAATGAATTCGAAAGAAAAAGTATGCAGGCAATTGGTTTAATTCCAGAGATAGCACCCCGGTATAGAACAACTAATTTTTCTCATCTTTTCTCATATGGATATGCTGCTGGTTATTATGTTTATCGTTGGGCGGGAGTTCTTGATGCAGATGCATTTAACGCGTTTAAAGAATCTGAAGACCTATTTAACAAAGAATTGGCAGATAAATTTAGAAAATATATTCTAGCAGAAAATTCTAAATACATGGGAATGGAAGCATACAAAAACTTTAGAGGTCAAGAACCGGAAATAGAACACTTCCTTAAAAGGAGCGGATTATACTAATATTATCACGATTATATTATTTTAGCGAAAGTCGGTCTGAAAATATTGGCTTTCGCTTTTATAATTTAATTTAACCTCGCAAAGCACAATAAAAATGGGAATGTATTGTTAAAGAAAGGAAAATATTTGATGATAATTTTAAAAAAATATCCTTTTGTTTCATTATTTTAGCAACCAAATATAGCTTGTTTCAGTTTAATTAATATTAGAATATTTTTATGGGATTGGTTGATAACTTAAATAAGATTCAGTCAAAGTTGTTAGACGTAAAAGTGAAAATTGTGGCGGTGTCTAAAACTCAGCCAATAGACAATATTATTGAACTATATAACAGCGGACAGAGGGATTTTGGAGAAAATAAGGTACAGGAACTTGCCGCAAAATATGAAGAATTGAAAGATTTTCAAATTGATTGGCATATGATTGGTCATTTGCAAAGGAATAAAGTCAAATATATTGCACCATTCGTTTCTATGATACATTCTGTTGATAGTTTTAAGCTGTTGGTCGAAATTAATAAACAAGCAGCCAAAAATAATCGTATAATAGATTGTTTAATTCAATTCTATATTGCGGATGAAGAATCTAAGTTTGGTTTTAATATTGATGAGTGTTATGAAATGTTAAACTCCGAAGAATATAGAAATTTGAAGAATGTTAATATCAGAGGAGTTATGGGTATGGCGAGTTTTACTGATGATATGCACATTGTCAGAGAAGAGTTTAAGAATTTGAAAAACTACTTTGATTTATTGAAAAATGATTTTTTTTCAGCAAATGAATCTTTTTCAGAGATATCGATGGGAATGACCAATGACTGGGAAGTAGCAGTTGAAGAAAAATCAAACATTTTAAGAATTGGGAGCCTGATTTTTGGAGAGAGAAATTATAATTAAATGTCTTAATAAATGCATAGATTGTTTTTAATATTGTTCATGATTTGTTTTCTGAGAGTTTTTGATGCAACTTCTCAGGATATGCCTGTACATGAGCAATATATGCTTGATTGGACACTTGTTAATCCGTCTTTTATGGGATTGTCTGAATCCACACACATTAAACTCATGCATAGGGAACAGTGGACAGGGATTGAAAACAGTCCTAGAACATCCATGTTGCTCTTCAAAAGAAGACTAAGTGAGAGAACTGGAGGAATTGGAGGATATCTTTTTTCTGATAGAAATGGTCCTGAGTACAAACATGGATTTCAACTTTCATGGTCATTCCAGGCAATGATGAATGTAAAGAGATACGACAGACTTGTTTTGTCGTTTGGTATGTCGCTAAAAGGTCTTCTTCATCAGCTTGATGAGAAACAACTTGGGCAAAATGTTTACGACCCAATAATTGATTATACTGTAAAGTCTTCATTTGTACCGGGAGCAAATGCCGGAATGCTAGTGTCTTATAAAGATTATTTTGCAGGAATCGCATTTGACAATTTGTTACAATATGTCGATAAAATGTATAACACATACTTGGAGCCTGTACCGCCGATACTAATGAATATTCATAGTGGTGCAATTTTTGAAATTATTCCTAGAGTTCAGGTAAGACCCTCTGTTTTATATAAATCTTCATTTACCGGTTTACATCAGATGGATTTTAATGTAAAATTTCAGCTTTTTTCAGGTAAAGAAATTCGGTCAGTTTATATAAGATACGCTAATGAAGCATGGCTCGGATTATCATATAAACAAACATTGGATAGAGGTAATGTCTCAGCTTTAGCACTTTGTCCATCCTTTGGATTCTCAATGGGTAATTTTACATTTGGATATCTTTATGATTTAGGTTTAACTACATTGCAGATGTATCACTATGGATCACATCAAATATCAATCGGCTATAGAATATTTCCAGATCAATATGTAAATTGGGGAAAACATCATATACCTTTAATTTTGGAGGATTTTTAATATATGAAGTCTGTTAAAATCATATTTTTCTTTGTTTTGATGCTTAGTGTCAATAATATTTTTTCTCAGCAAAATCAAAATAAAAGTGGACAAGATTGTAGTAACTATATAGACTTATCGTGGGTTAAAACAGGTGGAAGTACTATTAGCGATGAGGCTCTCGATTTAGCTGTTGATAATGAAGGAAATATCTTAGTTACTGGATATTTTCAAGGGCAATTAAACTTCCATGGAAGTATATACAATGGACATACAGGAAAGGATTTGTTTATTGCAAAACTTGATCCTCTAGGAAATCTTATTTGGATTAGAATTGCAGCAGGGTCTGGAAATATTTTTGGAACTGGAATAGATATAGATAATGTTGGTAATGTATATATTACAGGAACATTCAGTGAACATTTCGATTTTCTAGGTGAGTTTTTTTCTTCAGTAGGAGGTACAGATATTTTTCTTATCAAACTTAGTGCACAGGGAGAATACATATGGGGAACAACATTTAGTGGTTTCTACAATGATTTGTCCGGAGGAATAAGTGTGGATAATGACGGAAACATTGCTGTAATAGGATCATATTATTCTTCATTGTATCTAGGCGGAGTAAGCTTGGTTAGTAATGGAGGCAATGATTTTTATGCCGCTAAATTTAACTCTCAAGGAGTTTTAATGTGGGTGTCGACAGATGGTGCCCAATTAGATATATATGGACGAAATGTTACAACAGATCATTTAGGAAATGTCTATGTTAGCGGAGAGTTTTCAGGCACATTAGTGATGGGCTCAGAAAGCATTACAGCAAATGGCGTTTTCGACATTTTTCTTATAAAATACAACGCAAATGGAAATGGTGAATGGATTATGTCTGTAGGTTCTGCCGGGAATGTTGATAAAGCCGGAGACTTGGCATGCGATATTTTTGGAAATGTATATGTGAGTTTATATGCCGACCAGCCGGGTGTTCGTGCTACAGTCAGAAAAATTTCACCTGCTGGTACAGTAATGAATAGTTTTAGTTTCGGCAATAATTCTAGTTACCCAAATGGAATCTTTGTAGATAATAGTGGTGATTTGTATTTGACTGGTCACTTCAGTGGGTCAGCAAACTTTGGTGATGGTTCTGTATCATCAGCAGGTGGTACAGACTTCTTCTTAGCAAAATTTGATAATATCGGAAATTTTCAATATAAATATACAGCAGGAAGTTCAGGTGACGATGGGGGGACTGCTGTTGGTGTAGACCACGAAAGTAATATTATTGTTTCCGGGTTTAATAATAATTCTATCTATTTCGGAGGAACTCCATACCCGTCACAAGGCGACAAAGACCTTATGATTGTTAAGTTCGAAAGATTTTTTAGTGTAGCAGAAGTCATGGTTTCTTCAATAAATTGTGATCCAGAGAATATGTGTGTAGAACTAAATGTTACCGGAGGTATTGCTCCATACACATACTTGTGGTCAGATGGTCAAACCAGTGTTCAAGCCTGTGGATTAAGTCTTGGGAATCATTCTGTGACAATTTATGACAGTGACGATTGCTATATTGAACATGAGTTTGAAATCGTATTTCCAGAACCTCCACAAATAAGTCTTCCACTTTCTGTAAATATATGTCCTCATGAAGATTATTTGTTACAAGTAAATGAGGGATTTGTTTATTATAATTGGAATACCGGTGAAAATGCAGCTGCAATTAGTATTAGTGTCCCAGGACCTTATTCTATTACTGTTACAGACATTAATGGATGTACTGCCAGCGCAAGTACCAATGTAAATATTTATTCTGAACCCAATCTATTGGTTAACGATGTGGAATATATTTGTCCTGGTGAGGATATTTCATTTAGCATTCATGGTTTTTCAGAGTATTTATGGTCTGATGGAACAAGTTCGTCTACATATACAACATCATCTCCTGGCCAACATTGGGTTAGAGTTTTTGATAATACATGTTATTTTTATGATACTATAATGATAATACTATATCCGCAACCATTTGTAGATATTGGAGATGATTTTACGATGTGTACAGGCGATACTGCATTCTTTGATGCTGGTGAAGGTTTCCTATCTTATTTATGGCACGATGAATCATCATCTAGATATTATTCAACAAATATTGCTGAGTTGGTGTCAGTAAAAGTTACTGATATTAATGGTTGTGAAGCTGAAGATGCTGTAGTTGTAAATTTAATGGATGCACCATATGTTTATTTAGGTCAGGATACTACTATTTGTACCAATAATCCTGTTCAGCTTAGTCCGGATGATGGTGGTGGAAATACCTATTTATGGTCAAACGGCAGTACCGATTCATCAATCTTAGCATATAGTTCAGGGAATTATTGGGTGCAAGTAACAAACTCGGCAGGCTGTATGAGTACAGACACAATGTTTTTAAGGATTTATCCCGCTATCAGTGTGAATATAGGTCAGGATGTTGAATTTTGTGAAGGGGAATCATATACCTTTTCGGTGGATGATATATATGCTTCATATTTATGGAGTACAGGACATACTGATACAAGTATAACTGTATTTCATACTACTGTAATATCGATTACTGTTACGGATAATAATTCTTGTGCTGCAACCGATTCAGCATTTGTGGTTGAACATATAGTGATAGAACCTTTTCTTGGCGAAAATATGACAGTTTGTGAAGGAACAGATATTATTATTAGCCCTGAAAATTCATATAAAGGATATGCCTGGAATAATGGTAGTGCCAGTAGTGAACTAACTATTACAGAATCAGGAGTTTATTCTCTAACTGTAATTGATTTTTCGGGTTGCACTAGTTCTTCTTCAATTAATATACAGATTGTTGAAAATCCTGTGATTGTACAGGTTAATAATAATCCGGGTTATGTGGAAATTATTGCAGACGGTGGTTCTGCTCCACTAACATATAGTCATCAGGATACCGATGTTTGGAAGGAATCTGGTGTATTTACCGGTCTTCGTATTGGTTCTTACGTTTTTACTGTAAGAGATAAGTATAATTGTTTTGATCAGGTTGAAATTGAAATTGAAGGTTTTATTGATATTCCTTCCTTTTTTACTCCCAACGGCGATGGTTATAATGATGTATGGGAAGTTTTCGGAATATTCAACTATCCCACAGCAGAAATTCAAATCTTCGACAGATATGGTAAGAAATTAGCAGAGTTCAACGGCACTAATTTAAGGTGGACGGGCAGATATCAGGGTAAACTCTTACCTTCTGATACTTATTGGTATGTTATTAGATTAATGGATGGTAGCGAACCTATCGTTGGACCCATAACTCTTAAACGATAATTCCAATTTGATTTATTATTTGAATTATCTCAATATTGATTGTTATATAATTGGAATTTCCTTGAGAGTTAAACACCTGCATACGCATAAATCATTCTTTTTTGATCTATTCTAAAACATTCCAATTTATTTAATGCTAATTGTTAATATTAAAAAACTCCCCAAATACGGAACTTTAGGGAGTTTAAGATAATAGCAATAAAATATTACAAATTCATAATAAAATACTGCAGTATTTTCTGAATATTTGGACAAGTTTCATGTCCACCTGGATGGTTATGAAAAGTAGTAAATATTATAGAGCCTCCCATTTGAGTTTCACAAGGACCAATGTCATCTCCATGTGCTTCGTGAGCCGGCCATGCACTAATTGGAATAGTTATAGTTTGTGCATTCTCAGGATTACCCGGAGGATAATGGCAAATTGTCATCCAAGTTTGATGATTGTTTTTATTATTTAGATTTAATCCTGAAGTCATATATGTTCTTATAGCAAGAGGACCATATCCTCCCTCACTTTGATCTTCAATAAGCACTTCCCATATGTTTCCCATATTTTCTATAACTTCCCAACTTCCTAAATCATACTCAATGTCAATTGTATTTGATTGTAATAAAGTTGCTATATCTGAATTTATAACGCTTGCATTTATAATTGTAGTGGCAGCTCCGATACGTCTAGTACAAAGTTGTTCCCATGGAATGAAACCTCCCGGACGTTCCGGACAAGATTTTATTTGTAAATCAGACATTCCTGCTTGTGTTCTGTTCAAGTCTTTATTATAAGAATGAACTCCAATTAGAGAATTTACAGCCCAGTCTGATACATACAAACTTCCTCCCGCTAATACAAAATCTTCTAGGTTATTCCATATATTCTCATTTAATCCTGATTGTTGGAATCCGCAATTAAGAAATATTGCTGCATACTCTTGTAAATTCGAATAATCATTTAAATCGCTTAATTCAAGCATGCTTGCAGAGTAACCCAAATCATCAATAATAATATCTTCGATTGCGTCGTAGGCTCCCTTTACATAAGCAAGATTGGCAACTTGTATGAGTTTTAAATTCATATCATATACTTCAGTTACAGCATCCTGAACAATTGTTACACTGAAAAATGACCTAAAAATGTTTCCTTTCCCAGACTGAATGTGTAAAGTTTGTTCTCCTGCTGGAGCAACCAATGAAAATTTGCCGTCATATCCTGTTTTAGTTATATAAACGTCCTCTTCATGTAAGACAAAAACATTAACAGCAGGAATAGGGTGATTGTTTTCGGAGAGCACAATACCCTTAATTAACCCTAGAGGAATCAAGTCGAGTTCATCTACGTCTTCTTTTTTACAACTAGTAAATACTATAACAAATGCAGCAAAGAAGATAATAAGAATTGAATAAATTAATAGTTTTGTTTTCATAAATAATGGATTTAGGTTTATATCGATAAATTTATGAAACTTAAACATTGTCAGTTATATAAAAGAAAACTATTTTTAAATTATTATATGAATAGTTATATATTATATATTTAGTTCTGTTTATTAAAATAAAAACAGCTAAATAAGTAATATTTATTTTCTATAATAGCTATTCAATGAATTATTTTAGTTGATAAATTTATATTCGAAGTTTGTTTATTTCTTACTTCAATTATAAATGAATAACTTCATTATGTGCAGCCGCTGCAGCTTCCATTATTGCTTCAGAAAGACTTGGGTGCGGGTGAATAGTTTTTATCAGATCCATACCTGTTCCTCCGAGTTTTTTTGTTACTATCATTTCAGAAATCATTTCAGTAACATTGTCACCGATAAAATGTGCTCCTAATAATTTATCTGTTTCAGCGTCAAAAATGAGTTTTATAAAACCATCTCTGCTTCCTGCAGCTGCAGCCTTACCTGAAGCCATAAACGGAAATTTTCCAATTTTTATTTTTATGTTTTTAGAAATCGCTTCCTGCTCAGTAATGCCCATAGATGCAATTTCTGGTACTGTATATACACAAGTTGGAATATTTGTATAATCTATAGGTTCTGGATTCAGCCCGTAAATCTTTTCAACACAGCAAATTCCTTCAGCAGATGCAACATGAGCAAGAGCATGTCCGGGAACTATATCGCCGATAGCATAAATTCCATCTATATTTGTTTGATAGTATTGATTAACTTTAATTTTACCATTTTCAGTTGCGATACCAGCTTCTTCTAAACCAATATTTTCAATATTTGGAGTAATGCCCACTGCTGATAAAACTATGTTTGCAATAATTTCAGATGTTGATTTTTTGTCGGTGTACTTTACGATGCAATTGTTATCATCACTGATTACATTTTCAACTTTTGCACCTGTTATAACTTTTATCCCAGCTTTCTTGTATGATCGTTCCAGTTGTTTGGAAACTTCATTATCCTCTAGAGGAGCAATATTATCAAAGTATTCGATAATCGTTACTTTTGTGCCCATAGAATTGTAAAAATATGCAAACTCGGTCCCTATTGCTCCTGATCCAATTACTATCATTGATTCCGGTAATTGAGACAAACTTAAAGCTTCACGATATCCTATTATATTTATTCCGTTCTGTTCTATTCCTGGCAATTGTTTTGATCTTGCACCGGTGGCAATAATGATATTCTCGGCAGTTATAATTTGTGTAGAACCGTCGGGATTTATTACTTGAACTTCTCCTTTTTTCACAAGCTTTCCATATGCATTTATAATTGTGATGTTATTCTTTTTAAACAAAAAACCTACACCTTTACTCATATTCTCAGCAACTTTTCTGCTTCTGCCAATCACTTGTTCAAAATTAGGCTTAGCTTCGCCGTTAATGCTTATCCCATAATCGGAACTATGCTTAAGATAATTTAAAATCTGCGCACTCTTCAGCAATGCTTTTGTTGGAATGCAACCCCAGTTCAGGCAAACGCCCCCTAATTCAGCTTTTTCGATAACTGCAACTTTTTTCCCAAGTTGAGATGCTCTTATTGCTGCTACATAACCTCCAGGTCCACTACCAATAACTATAATATCAAAATTCATTGTTTTATTTTATAAGTTAATACCGTAAAAATAATACTATTATATGATTTAAAGAAATTCTTATAATCAAAAATGGCTTTAATAAAGCGTTTTAATACTATCATTTTAATAAACAAATTTAGGTCTATCCTTGTTTATATTCTGAAAATTGATATTTTTATTGTAATATTTTAATAATTTGTATATATTTGCATAGTATTGGTTAATGTCCTAAATTTTTTAAATATGAAAAGAAGCGTACTTGTTCCGTTTGATTTTAGTAATGAAGCAAATTTTGCTTTAGACCATGCATTTGAAATCACAAAAGTGTCAAAAATTCCTATACACTTATTGTATGTTGTGAAAACTGAAAAAGACATTGAAGAGTGGAATCATGAATTGCAAAAAGTTGCAGATAGATTTTCTGCATTACATGGAAATTGCGAAGTTGTTGCAGTTGTTCGAGCAGGTAATCTATTTAAGAAAATATATGAATATGGTATTGAAGCTAATGCTTATCTTGCCGTTATGGGTACTCATGGTTTGAAAACCATAAACAAAGCAATGAAAGTTATTAAGAAATTTGTAAAAATCCCTTTTATTCTAGTTCAAAGACCTGTTAAATATGGTGAGTATGATAAGGTTTGCGTACCTATTGACTGGGATAAAAAATCGAGAGCTAAGTTTTTATGGGTAAAATATTTATCTGATTTATTTGAAAGCCGAGTTTATATACTTTATCCTGAAACAGATAATATTGAAAGAAAAGCGGCAATTAACGCAAACCTGAAATTTGCAGGATCAATTTTCGAAAAAGAAAATGTAGATTTTGAAGTGAACTCATTACCAGAAAATGACTTTGCAGATAATATGTATGATTTTATGAGTGAGGTTGAACCTGATATGGTTCTATTAATGACTGATAAATACAAAGAACACATTACTAAACTTAAGAGAGCTAGAAATCTTGAACTATACAAGAACATTCCTATTATGTGTGTAAATCCTAGGACTGACATAGTAAAGGTTGGAAGTTTTAATTAAGAATAGATTTTACTTAAATTCTTTAATGTTTATTAATTAGAATTATTGCTTTTTCTTAGTGTAATGGGATAGTAGTATTCTGAGTTTAACGAAGAAGAGTAACATTTCCTTTTTTCTCATATATCTGACCATCCAGACAGCGAGCTTTCATCATATATACAAATACATCAGTTGATAGCTTAGCTCCTTTATATGAACCATCCCATCCGTTACTGTATAGATTATCCGTTTCAAAAAGCACCTCACCCCATCTGTTAAATACTGCGAAATATAATTCTGTGAGCATACCAATAGGGAATTTTACCATAAACTCGTCATTTATTCCATCCCCATTTGGCGTAAACGCATTTGGAACAAAAATATATGGTTCTCCGCATAAAATTTCTTTTACAAATATTCTTACTGTATCTATATTACTGCAACCCATTGAGTCAATTACTCTTACAGTATATAAAGTAGTCTCGTATGGAGAAGCTACAGGATTTTGCAAATTATTATTATTTAAACTATTTGATGGAGTCCAAATGAAGCTGCTGCTGTTAGGTGCACTTGCAGTTAGGTTACTTGATTCTCCCATAAAAATAATATATTTATCGGCATCTGCACTAACAGGAGGAATATAGTTCAAATTGTTTATAGTAAAATTCTTTGTAATTGAACAACCATTATTATCTGTTAGTGTTAAATAATAATCCCCCTCACATAAACTATTTACATTACCTGTTTGCAAATCATCAGACCAATTATAGTTATAGGGGGGTGTTCCTCCAAAAGGAAAAATTCTTATGCTACCATTACAAACATTTGAACATATCATATCATTATAAGCTGTATCTGCTAGTAATTCTGGGGGCTGAGAGAGATATATCTCTGAAACATCCTGACAAGATCTACTATCAGTTACTGTTACTTGATAAATTCCGCTTGATAGTCCTGAAATTGAATTAGAGTTGTCTCCTGTACTCCAGTTAAATTGATATGGATAGTTCCCACCACTAACATTTACTCCTACTGTTCCGGTCTCATTAAAACAAGGTATCGGCATTAGCTGTGTAGCAGTTGCGATAAGAGAATCTGGTTGATGAATCCACATTTGTTGATGGGTAACGCAATTTTCGGCATCTATTATTGTTACAATATATTGCCCTGGACAAAGATTAGAAATTGCGGATGTGTTCATGCCATTCGACCAGAAATATGAATACGGTTCTAGTCCAAATTGAGCCAAAACATTGATATTCCCGTCACAATAACCGTAACAACTAACCATATTAAAATCTTCGACAACAGAAATCAGTGTGCCGGGAGGAGGCATATAAATGCTGTCAAGAGTTTGACAATTATTTGAATCAGTCACAGTTATATAATTCATACCAACCAATAGAGTATTGTTATTTTGCTGTGTTCCTCCATAACTCCAGTTATAAGAATAAGAGGGTGTGCCGCCAATCGCATTAATTGAAGCAGATCCAAATCCTATCCCATCACATTCGGGTTCATGGACATTTGTAAAATTTATTAATAGTTCTGGTGCTTGAGTAATTGTTAATGAAGTAACAGCCGTACAGCCTATAAAATCTGTTACAGTAACAGTGTAGGTGCCTGCGCAAAGGTTATTTTGGGTAGCTCCGGTTTGACCTGTATTCCAATTGTACTGATAGGGAGATATTCCGTTTGCACTTATATTTGCCGAACCGTTACAATCATCATAGCATAAATTATGAGTTAATTGGGGGCTTGCAAATGCTAAATCATTTATTTCGACACTTACTTGTGCTGAGCTAGTACAACCATATTGATTTGTAATTGTAACATAAAATGTTGTATTATTTGGAGGAGCAACTAATGGAGAATTTGTATTTGCCCCTGAAATTATATGTGCTGCAGGACTCCATACATAAGATAACTGATCTTGAGGGTTATAGTTAGTAACTGTCAAATTTACATTTCCACCTTCACAAATAATATGATTTGGAGTTACAACATAGTTAAATTGATGAACACTTACTGTAACTTGTTCAACAACAAAAGTATTACAGATATTCTCTCTTGCTCTAACATAATAAGTAGTAGTAGCATTTGGAGAAACTATCAAATTCTGAGTAGTTGATAAAATATTCGAAAAGTTTGAGTTATTAGACCATTGCCAAGAGTCAACTTGAGAATTTGTCCATGCTGTAATATTAAGACTTTCACCTGGGCAGATAATCGTGTCATTTGTGACAAAAATATCAATATCAGGTTCATACATATTAACAGTCTGCCATATACTATCTATACAGATTCCACTAGCTATCAGTAAATATTCTGTTGTTTGTGATGGATTTGCAACAGGATTTTTAATAGAAGAGCTACTGAGATTTGTTGGAGGGATCCATTGGAAACTCGTTCCTGCAGGGTAATTTGTTTCCGGACCAATAATAACATTTTGTCCCGGACAGATTGTTTCTGGGGCTAATACTGTTGATCCTGGTTCTATTACTGTAATTATTCTGGAAAGAGTATCATTTATATTACAACTAAGAGGATCATTGACTACTAAAGTTACGGTAAAATCTCCACCGCTGGTATAAGTATGTGTAGGATTAGTTGCAGTAGAGGGTGGACTTCCGTCTCCGAAATTCCAACTTACGACATTACCCTGTGAGTTATTATTAAATTGAACTGTATATGGAACGCAACCCGCTGGTACAGGGTCGAAATTTGCTGCAGCAAGATTTTCAATTATTCTGATTTTAAAAACCGCATTATTGCAATTAGTTGAATTATTAGTATTTGACCAAGCTCCTGGATTTGGATTTGTAGGGAATTGCTGGCAACCTCCACAACTAGCGCATACAGACTGGATAATGTGTCCTTTGTTGTCGAAACGACTAGTTCCACCGTCAACATGATCTCTTCCTGAAGCACTGCAAGACGGATATCTTAACTCTCCAAAAAATGAAGCATATTCTAGTTGACTCGCGTCATCACTTAATACTAGAACATAAAAGTCCATACCGTCAGTCTGAGATTGTATTGCATCTGCTGTAACTTGCATCCCTTTTGTCCCGAAAGTATCATCCCAAGTATAATATTGAGAATTAGCATTGTAATACATAAAAGGCCAATCTCTACCCCAGCCGGCAAGGTAAATTCTGTCACAAACATCAACGGCAAATGCAGTAATAGAAATATTAGGTTTCCCGTTTCCTGTTCCAAAAACTGTTGACCAAACAACATTTGTAAGATTAGGATTAAATTTTGTGATAAACTGTCCACTGTTCGGAATAGAATACCCAGCGTTCTGAATTAATGTGTTTCCTGTTGCTTTTGTTTGACCGCATATAAAAACATTGTCGAAACGGTCTGTCCTGACGAAAAAGGCATTATCAAACCTATTAGAACCAAAAAAGGTACTTGAAAGTAAAGTGTTTCCGTTTGTACTTATTTTTGAAACGAATGCATCTGTACTTCCTCCATTATGTGTTGTGTTGTATGCTCCGGGTGTAGTAGGGAAGTTATGTGATACAGTTGCCCCAGCAACTAAGACATCGTAATTATCATTTAAGGCAACACTAAAAACAGCATCGTCTCCGGTACCACCGATATATGAACTCCAAATCATTTGTGAAAGGTCCGGACTCATTTTAAATACAATACCCTCTTGCCCTCCATTATTATTCGGTTGAAAACCAGGATAGATTCCCTGCGAAAAGTTTGTGGAAAAAGTAGTAGTTCCTACATAAACAAAATTCTTGCTATCAACAATTACTTCTCCTCTGGCTCCATCTCCATAATTGGCATATAATGAATCATTTCCATGTTGCTTCACCCAGTTAATGTTTGTAATAGGGTCGGGATGAGTGTAATGAATTCTAAAATTTAAACCGTCATTTGAACTACCACCAACATATGTCCCTCCCAATAATTGATTCCCATTTTCGCTTATTTTTGCAACAAATATATCCACACCGTATGGAAACGCAATTACATTATCATAAACAAGACTATCGCCACCAAGAAAATATGTTCTGAATGCATTCGAAGATACGGGAAAATCAGAAGAACCTGTGGTTCCCATTATTATTAAATCATTATCTTCTGTAACTACAAGGCTATGTGGCATCTCCTGTCCGGTTGTGCCTCCAAGGTAGGTTGCGAATAAACGCTGAGTTCCGGTTTCATTATATTTGATTATGCCGATATCGCATCCGTTTGGATACCAATTTGGATTTTGAGGATTAGGGTAGGTGCCTCCGGCAAAATTTATTTGGTAGGCTCCGGTTGATGTAGGATAACCTACAGCAAAAACAATCCCTCCCGAATAAACATTGTCATTATAATCCCATGTCGCGGTAAATCCCCAATTATCCCCGGTTGAACCAGTGTAGGTAGAAAATACAAGACTCGGGTCAATAATTAACTCTTTCGTTTTATCCCAAGAGTCAGGAAATTCAAAACTCAGGCGATTTCTTCTTAATACATAATTACATTTTACTTCTTTTTTTGTTCCCTTTATAATCTGATATGCATATGGTTTTATTTCCGTAATGGTGTTAACACTTGTAAAAAGTTTTAGATTTCCATGTTCAAGATACAAATTGTCAAGTCCTTCAAATTCAATCTGTATTTTTGAAGGATCTGCGCCGGGTTCTACAATAAAATCATACTTTAAGCCATTATCATCATTATAATACTTTAAATCAATACCATTATATATATTTTCATATTTGATTTCTCCAAACTTTCTAACATTTGATGCCCACTTCAATGGATTATTACCTATGAAATAGTTTTCATAGTCCTCTGTAATTATAGATGATACAATTTTTGGGTTATTATTAGAATTTCTAAAATGAGCTTTAAATGCATGAAAATGCTTAACTAAGTCGAAGTTTTCCCATTCATTTTGATGATGTGCTACAGAGTACTGCATATCTGCATCATTAAAAAAATTATAGGTAATACAGTTATTTTCAAAAAAAATAGCTCCGTTATTAAGCTTAATTTTGTATTGAACATTCTCGTGCCATTGTCCTTTATTTTCAATAAATTCAAACTGAGCAAATAAAGGTAAAGACATTACGAGTAAGAACAAAAAACACAATAATCTGCATATGCAAACTGAAATTTTCATTATGGAAAGAATATAATTAAAAGAGCAAATTACAAAAAAACTATTGGATAGACAAATTTAAATATTAAATCGTTGTTTTTATGTAAAAATCAGAAACTTAACAAATCAACTAGGAGGATATTCTTATTTTTTTATTTTGATAATAATACCATAGTCCTCCAATTACAAAAGCTAATCCAATACCTAAAGGATACGCTATGGATGGAGAAAGAGATAAACCTCCGTTAATGTGTGGGGCTATTAATATATAGGTGGTACAAATAACGGTTAAAAAAAGTGCTGGAACTGATAATATCCAGTGAAATTTTTTGTTTATTGCCAAGTACATTGCAGCTGTCCATAGTACTATTGTTGCAAGAATTTGATTCGAAATGCCTACAAACTTCCAAATTGTGGCAAATTCTGAACTCAACTTAAAAGTTAATAGAGCACCAATAATAAAAATTGGCAATGAAACTAAAAGTCTGTGTTTAAGTTTCTTTTGGGGGAAATTAAGAAAATCCGAAACTGTTAATCTCGCACTGCGAAAAGCTGTATCTCCACTGGAAATGGGGCATATTATGACTCCGATTATTGCCAAAATTGCACCGGCTTTACCTAGCCAAGTATTACAAATCTCATTTACAATCCATGCTGGGTCTTGCGAGGGATTTGTTAGGGTGTAATTTAATCCTTCAACATCTCCGAAGAAATTCATTGCAGCAGTTGCCCAAATTAAAGCGACTATTCCTTCGGAGATCATAGCCCCATAAAAAGTGAACCGAGCATGATTTTCATTCTTTAGGCATCTTGCCATCATGGGAGATTGTGTTGCGTGAAAGCCTGATATTGCTCCACATGAAATTACTATAAACATCATTGGAAACAGTATGTTTTTTTCAGGATTTGAATGATAGTTTTTAAAGTCGACAACACTTAATTCATGCATCTGAATTTCACCTGTGACATTGCTGAAAATCATTGCTGCCGCAATAAAAATTGCCATTAAGATTAATATTGCTCCGAAAATAGGATATATTCTCCCAATAATTTTATTGATTGGTAAAACAGTAGCAAGTAAATAATATGCAAAAATTCCATAAAGCCAGTAACTTAGTCCTCCATTAGTAAGAGTGTCGAGCAATTTAGCAGGACCTGCAACAAACGCTACACCTACAAAGATGAGTAATAGTAGTGTGAAAATTCTAAGAAATTGTCTTGGAATATTACCAAGATATTTTCCAACCAATTCAGGTAAACTTGAACCATTATGTCTTAGCGAAAGCATTCCTGAAAAATAATCATGCGAAGCTCCTAGAAAAATACATCCAAGTACAATCCAAATATAAGCCATCGGACCGTAAGTCGCACCCAAAATTGCCCCGAAGATAGGACCTAATCCTGCAATGTTTAGAAATTGAATCATGAAAATTTTCCATGTAGGCATTGGAATATAATCAACACCATCTTGTTTGCTTAATGCCGGAGTAACTCTATTTATATCAGCACCAAAAAGCTTACTGATATATTTTCCATAAGTAAAATATGCTGTAATCAATAAAGCTATGCTTATTAAGAATGTAATCATACTAAAACATTTTTATTAAGTTTAGTAATTCTTCTTTACTATAAATGCATGCAATGAAATTTGGGGTTTTTAAATCTGCGTTCAGATTGTATGTAATTTCGGTGAAGTCGTTGAGATTGTATATATTCCCACCCGCCGCCTTTAATATGGCATGTCCTGCTGCTATATCCCACTCTTTTATTGAGCCAAGACGTGGATAGAGATTTGCACTACCTTCAGCAATTTTGCATATTTTTATGGAACTGCCAGTATGCAAAATATCAGTTTCAGGAATTTTCTCTTTAATTTTATCAAGGAAATTTTCTGTTTCCTTATTCATATGTGACTTACTTGCAACAACAGTTAATTTACTTGTATTTTTATAAGGAAGTCGAACAGTTTTTTTGTTTTCAAAATTAAATTTATATGCGCCTAATTTTAAATGACCATAATAGAGAGTTTTATCTACCGGTAAATATATTACTCCTTCAATAGCTTTATTCTTTTTTATTCTTGCAATATTTACTGTGAATTCGTTTTCACCGCTAACAAATTGTTTTGTTCCGTCGAGTGGATCAATTAACCAATATTCTTCATATAGTCTTCTGTCAACAAAACTCTCATTTTTTATTTCTTCGCTTATTATTGGGATGTTGTGTTTTGTCAACTCATTGATAATAATGCTGTTGGCTGCTAAATCTGCCTCAGTTACAGGAGAATAATCTTTTTTTAAAAAAGTTGAAAAATTAGTTTTGAAATGTTTCATTATTTCTTCTCCTGCGGCAACGGCGAGAGTACATAATATTTTTTGGTAGTTATTTGTCAAAGTCAAGATTTTTTTATGTTACCTGCAGATGCTTGGTCTGTTGGCATTATAATCATATCATTTATGTTTACATGTGCAGGCCTGCTTATTACAAAAAGAACAGCTTCTGCAATATCGCTTGCTAGTAGAGGAGAAAAGCCCGTATATACTTTTTCGGCTCTTTCAATATCTCCATGAAATCTTACTTCAGAAAATTCAGTTTTTACCATTCCTGGTGCAATTTGGGTAACTTTAATTCCATGGGGAAGTAAATCTTCTCTCATCGCTTTTGTTAATGCGTCAACTGCATGTTTTGTGGCACAATAAACGTTTCCATTTGGATATACTTCTTTGCCAGCAATACTCCCAATATTTATAATTTGTCCAAATTGCCTTTCAACCATATTCGGAATAATTTCTTTACTGATATATAGCAGACCTTTCATATTTGTATCTATCATTTTTTCCCAGTCGCTTAGCAAGCCTTTATCAATAGGATTTAGCCCTGATGCCAGTCCTGCATTATTTATTAGAATGTCAATTTTTTGCCATTCCGGAGGTAAACTCTTAATTGCCTGTGAAACTTCAGACTGATTTCTTATGTCGAAATTCAGTATATATACACCTTGATTCTGTCTGGATTCAATTGCTTTCTGAACAGCTAATAAACGTTCTTTTCTTCGTCCGCAAATTACTATGCGATAATTGTTTGTTGCCAATAATTTTGCACACTCTTCACCTATTCCGGCAGTTGCACCAGTAATTAGTATTGTTTTAAGACTCATAATAATTTATTTTTCGTAAAATTATTAAAAGCAAACTTTATATCCTAATACAGATTGTGTTAAAATTATTATTTTTTATTGTAAATTATTTTTTTTCAAGAAGTACGACGTTTTCGACATGATGAGTGTGTGGAAACATGTCAATAGGTTGCACTTCGATGATATCGTACATGTCTGAAATCAAGGAAATATCTCTTGCCTGGGTTGCAGGATTACAACTGACATAAACAATTTTTCGAGGAGCCGTATTACGTAAAACATCAATCACATTTTGATGAACGCCTGCTCGTGGAGGATCGAGAATAATAGTGTCGGGATATCCGTTTTCTTCGACAAATTTTGTATTGAGAATATCCTTCATGTCTCCTGCAAAGAACTTTGTATTATTTATCCGGTTCATTAGTGAATTAAATTTTGCATCTTCTATTGATTCCGGAACACTGTCAATGCCGACTACATGTTTGAAGTGCGAAGCCACAAAATTTGCTATTGTGCCTGTTCCTGTGTATAAATCATATGCTATCTCTTCCTTGCAAGGTTTTGCAAATTCGAGAACTTTTTCATAAAGACTTATAGCTTGGTCAATATTTGTTTGAAAGAAAGATTTTGCACCGATTTTAAACTTAAGCTCATGAATATTTTCAATTATAAAATCATTTCCTTTGTAACAGATTACGTCTAAATCATAAATAGAATCGTTCTTTTTTGTATTTACAACATATTGTAGTGAATCAATTAGCGGAAATTCATTGTTTACAAAATCCATAAGATTAGTAATCTTTTCTATACTATTTTCTGCAAACACAATTATTACCATCAACTGACCGGTAGATGTGTTACGTATGATAAGGTTACGCATGAAACCTATATGCATTCTATTATTATAATACTCGTAACCGTCAGCTTTAGTAAACTCTCTTATTTTATTTCTAATTTCATTTGATGGGTCTTCTTGCAGATAACATTTTTCTATATCAATAATTCTATCAAACATACCTTGTACATGAAATCCAAGACCTTCTAAAAATCTACCGTTTTTGTCAATCATTGGCTCATTTTCCTCAATCCATTTTCTGTTTCCGAAAGTAAATTCTAGTTTATTTCTATAAAACTTATCCTTGTCTGCTTTAATTATAGGCTTTATTTCTTTGAAATCTAATTTTCCAATTCTTTGAAACTGATCAATTACTTGTTTATACTTATATGCAAGTTGTTTCTTGTAAGGAAGCATTTGCCATTTGCATCCTCCACATCTGTTGAAATGTGAGCAAAATGCATCAGTCCGCAATTCTGAAAATTTGACGAATTGTAAAATTCTGGATTCTGCGTAAGATTTTCTCTTCCTCGTTATTTGAACGTTTACAATGTCGCCGGGAACTGCACCTCTAACAAAAATAACATAATTATCGTGCTTTCCAATTGCCTGTCCCTCTGCTGCAATATCCGTAATTTGCAGATTCTCTATTATCGGAAATTTTCTTTTTCTCACTAGCTCAATTTTTTGCAAAAATACAAGTTTTTATTCTTTATGAATATAGTTTTCAATATTTGTTATTATTATGATTAATACTATTTGGTTTTTTTTATAAAATTATAAGCGAATATGTAAAACATCAAATAATATTTTACTTACTTTTGTGCGTAAACTATTTAAATAATTCTTATGGATAATTCAAAATTTGTTAAGCCAGGTTTGTTTTTAAGTGTAATTGCAATTATTATGTCTGTTATAGCAATAATCTTGAGTTTTACAGGAAACACAAGTGGTGAGACCGAAATTGCAAGCGGTGATAAAACAAATAGACAAGTGGTTGATTCTTTAGACGAAGTTCGTATCGCTTATGTTAATATTGATACATTACTTCTAGAATACAAGCTTTCAATAAAATTAAATGAAGATCTTCTGACTCAGCAAGCTAAATCACGTGCTAATTTAGAAAATCAGATTAAAGCATTTGAGAGAGACTATAATTCATTTATGGAGAAAGTAAAACTTGGTAGCTTTATGTCTCAGGCTAGCATGGAGTCCCAGCAGAAGGAATTAATTGATAAACAGCAAAGACTTGAACAACTTGATAGAGAATTGTCAGAAAGTCTAATGATCAAGCAAGCTGAAATGAATGAGCAGTTGTATGATACAATAATGAATTTTATGAAGAGTAATTATCAGGATAAGTATTCTTTGATTCTTGGTAATGCTGCAGGCGCTGCCATTTTGTATGCCATGCCCGAAATGGACATCACTCGCGAGGTTGTGGATGCTCTTAACGAACGATACGAAATGCGTCAGAATAAGCAAAAGGATTGATGTTTTTCGCAGAGAACTATTTTCAACGATATAAAACTTATCCAGAAAAAATTAATATAAAGCCATTAGTAGGAACAGGATTAATCATTGTAATTCCCTGCTATTTGGAATCTAATATTTTTGAAACAATTGAATCTATTAGAAAATGTAAACCACCGGATTGTAAAATCGAAATTATTGTAGTTGTCAATTCCTCTGTCAACGATACTTATGATATTATTTTATTTAATAGAAACACTTACAAGCAAATACATGAATATAGCAAGGGTGTTAATTCTAATATTTTTAGAGTTTATGCTATACTTATTGAAGGCGTTGAAAAGAAATTCGCTGGTGTTGGAAATGCACGTAAACTTGGAATGGACGAGGCAGTTAGGAGGTTCGATTTTCTAAGTAATCCTAATGGTGTGATTGTTTCATTAGATGCCGACAGTACTGTTGATGAAAATTATTTGATAGAAATCTACAGACATTTCAATAGAAATATTACTAGTTCATTGGCTGTATTACAATTTAAACATGATTTTAATCCTCTGGCATATAATCATGAAATAATCAAAGCTGCTAAAAAGTATGAGTTGTATCTGCGTTATTTTAGACTATCGTTGGTGCTTATAGGATTTCCGTACGCATTTCATACAATAGGATCATGTTTTGCAGTAAGAGCATCAGCATATATTAGGGCAGGAGGGATGTCGCGCCGACAGGCAGGTGAAGATTTTTATTTCATTCACAAACTTGCTGAAACCGGTAAATGCAACGCAATAAATAAAATCTTAGTATTTCCATCACCACGTATATCAGAAAGAGTCCCTTTTGGAACAGGACCAGCAATTCGCAATATCCTGGAAGAACGGAATTATTATGTATATAATTTTAAATCTTTTCATACTTTAAATCGTTTTTTTGATTTATTTGAAGAGTTATACAAAAAATTGGATGAATCTTTAAGCAAAGTCCCAGATGAAATAGTCAATTATTGTGGTATGGATTTATTGAAAAATACGGTTAAAGAATGTCTAGCCAATACATCAGATTATAGCACTTTCAAAAAACGTATGTTTAGCAAATATAATGCATTCTTTGTAATTAAATTTCTTAACAGTCTGCATGATAATTCATTATATGAAAATGTTGAAATTGAGCAAGCTAGTTCAGACCTTTTAAGTTATCTCGGCATAGAAACTAAATCTCTGAATCTTACTACCTTACTTGAGCAAATTATTAAGATTGATTTGGAAATGTAATAAACGTATCTAAATTTTTACGAATTGTCCGGTGATACTTCTAGAACAATTTGATAAGTCTTCAGCAGTTCCCTCAAAAACTAATTCTCCTCCATTTTCTCCTCCTTCAGGACCTAGGTCGATAATATAATCTGCAAATCTGATTACTTCGGGATTATGTTCAATTATAACCAAAGTGTGCCCCTTGTCTCTGATTCTTTTAAACGACTGTAGTAATTTGCTTATATCATGAAAATGCAGACCAACTGTTGGTTCATCAAATACAAAAACTGAAGCTTGTGCTTTTTCCTGACTAAGATAAGTAGCAAGTTTAATTCTTTGACTTTCTCCTCCACTAAGAGTATTTGAACTTTGACCTAGTTTTACATATCCTAAGCCAACATCAATATAGTTTTGCAATATCTTTGCAATCTTATTCTCTGTTCTGTTATCTGAGCTTGAAAAGAATTCAACAGCTTCATTTATAGTCATTTCAAGAATGTCATAAATGTTTTTTTCTCTATGTTTAATATCTAGAATCTCATCTTTAAAACGTTTTCCTTCACATGCTTCACAAACGAGATAAACATCCGCCATAAACTGCATTTCAACTTTTATTTCTCCTTCGCCTTGACAAACTTCGCATCTGCCACCGGCAACATTGAATGAGTAATGAGAAGTTTTGTACCCATTAATTTTCGATTGGTTTAAATCAGCATAAAGTTTTCTGATTTCATCGTACGCTTTAATGTATGTAGCAGGATTTGATCTTGATGATTTCCCAATAGGATTTTGATCTACATATTCAATATCTTTTACAAGGTGAGTATCCCCAATTATGGAAGTATGTTCTCCTGTTTTGTCTGCAGCTTGCCCTAAAATACGTTTTAATCCGGGAAAAAATATACCCTTGATAAGACTAGTTTTTCCTGAGCCACTAACTCCTGTTATAGCGGTAATTATCCCAAGCGGAATTTTGACATCAATATTTTTTAAATTATGAAGCCTTGCCCCTTTGATCTCTATATAATTTCTCCATTTTTCAGGATTATTATTTCGTATATTTTGCAGTTCTCCATTTATATATTTGGCAGTTAGGCTCTGTCCTTTTGAGATTAATTGGCTGATACTTCCTTCAAATATTATTTCTCCACCAAGATTTCCTGCCCCCGGACCTATGTCCACAATATGGTCAGCGGCACGAATAATTTCTTCATCATGCTCAACTACTACAACTGTATTGTTTTTATCACGCAAACTTTTTAAAACATGAATTAGATTAAGCGTGTCTCTAGGATGAAGCCCAATACTAGGTTCATCCAAAATATATAAGGATCCTGTTAGTCCTCCTCCAAAAACTGATGCTAATCTTATTCTTTGTGATTCACCACCAGACAGACTAACACTTAGTCTATTTAAACTGAGATACCCTAAGCCAACATCTAATACAGTTTTAAGTCTATGATTTATCTCTTGCATTAGCCTTTTAGATACCTCTTGGTCATGTTTACTTAATTTTATATTCTCAAAAAATTCACTCAGTTTAAATATACTGAGATCAACTAAATCACCAATTGATGCATTGTTGATTTTTACATATTGAGCTTCTTTCTTTAAACGTTTACCTTTACATTCGGGACAAGTAGTCTTTCCTCGATAGCGAGATAACATAATTCGGTATTGAATTTTATGCTTTTTATTCTCAATATAATTAAAAAAGTCATTTATGCCGGATAAATCATTATGTCCATTCCACAATAAGTCTCTTTCATCGCTACTTAATTGATAATAAGGACGATGTATGGGGAAATTATATTTAACTGCGCATCGAATAAATTCTTTTAACCATTCCTGCATTTTTTCACCTTTCCAGCAAACAACAGCTTCTTGGTATATGCTTAGACTTGTATCAGGAATTACGAGTTCTTGGTCTATTCCAAGTACTTTTCCGTAACCTTCACACAACGGGCAAGCGCCAATTGGATTGTTGAAGCTAAACATATGTTCTGTTGGCAATTCAAACTCAATACCATCTGCTTCAAATCTTGCTGAAAAAGTTTGAAATAAAAACTCGGGATGTTCTGAATGTACACAGCATTCTCCTTTGCCCTCAAAAAATGCAGTCTGTATAGAATCTAATAATCTGCTTTTCAAGGTATCATCTTTGCGTGCCTTGATTCTGTCAATAACAATTTTTAATTCTATTGTATTTTTGTGATTATTGTTTTCAAGCAGTTCTTCAGTTTTTATAATACGATCTTCCAATAAAAATCTATTATAGCCTTGTTGTTTGAGTAATTGTAATTGATCTTGCAAAGGCTTTTTTTTATCTGGAGAGTATCTGAAACATATAATTACTTTTGTGCCTTCAGGCAAGGAACTTATATATTTAAATACGTCATAAGTACTATGACGTTTTACTTCTTTCCCTGAGATTGGAGAATATGTTCTACCAATTCTTGCAAACAACAATTTTATATAATCATAAATTTCGGTAGTTGTACCTATTGTTGATCTTGGATTTCGGGATTGTACTTTTTGCTGAATAGCTATTGCTGGTGGAATGCCATCAATAAAGTCCACCTCAGGTTTATTTAATTTTCCTAAAAATTGTCGAGCATAAGAGGATAAGCTCTCAACATATCTTCTCTGTCCTTCGGCATAAAGAGTATCAAAAGCTAGTGATGATTTGCCGGAACCTGAAACCCCTGTAATGACGGTAAGTTTATTATGAGGGATTCTTAAATCTATGTTTTTTAGATTGTTGACTTTAACGCCCTTAAGGTATATTGAATCGTAGTCTTTATGCATATCTATTTTGGTGAAAAATGCAAAATTACTTAAAAAATACCTTTTTATAAAGCAATCAGATAAAGATTAAAAAAGAAATAGTTAAGTTGGCAGTATTAGTTTACTGAAAAAGGTTTAAAGCTAATTCTTAGTAATTTACATAGTATGTAAGTGTGTCATTTATAGGACATTTTAGCTTAACATCATTCATAATTGTATTATTGCCTTTATAAATGATAGTAGAAATATTAAGGCTATCACCACCGATTGAAGGACAGATTATAAATTCATTTACATTAGTGCCGTAATAATTCCGCCAATCATTATGACAGCAGGATGAACAAAATTCATTATGTATGCTTGATATTCGAATCATTAGTCTATCGTTATCATTAACCGGAGAATTATTCTTTACTCTTAGTTTTAAAACTGAAGAATAAGCCATTTTTTCATTTATTTCATATTCAGCAATATAATCTATAGGATTCAAATCAATAGTTTTTGGAATAAAGTTTTCCTTTATAAAGCTAATTCGGTATGATATTATTGAACGGGGTTCAAATATTATTTCATAAAATCCATTAGCATCCGTGTAAGTTTCCGCAATCTTAAAATATGTTGTATTAATAGAACCTGAACTTACTCCATTGGCTTCTAAAATAACTTTAACATCTTGTATTTCATTTCCGCTCAACAATTCTGTTATAATGCCTCGCATTACATTATCCTTATCCTTTTTGCAACCAATAACGGAAAAACTTAAAATAAGTGTGAATAATAAAATCATTTTTTTCATCAGATAATGTTTTGTTGCATTAAAAATATGTTTTACTTTTACTCAAGATTACAAACTTATTAAATTATGAGCATACTTAGTCATATTGAGCCCAAAAATGTATGGTATTTTTTTGAAGAAATTACCAAAGTTCCACGAGAATCAAAAAAGGAAGAAAAAATAATCAGTTTTCTGATAGATTTTGCCAAAAGTCATAATCTGGAGTATAAAAAAGATAAAATCGGAAATGTTTTGATAATTAAACCAGCCTCAAAAAACTGTGAAAACATGGAAACCGTAGTACTTCAAAGTCACATGGATATGGTTTGTGAGAAAAATGCAGAAACAATCTTTAATTTTGATAATGATGCAATAATTCCTTATGTTGATGGAGAATGGGTTAAAGCTAAAGGAACTACTCTCGGTGCCGATGATGGAATAGGTATGGCTGCCCAGCTAGCTATACTTGCTGATTCAAGATTAGAACACGGGGAAATAGAGTGTTTGTTTACTGTAGATGAAGAAAGTGGACTAACCGGAGCATTTGAGATTGAACCGGATTTTTTCAAAGGTAAAATTCTATTGAATTTAGACTCTGAAGATGAAGGAGAAATTTTTATAGGGTGTGCCGGTGGTATAGGAACAGTCGCGACTTACGAATACGAAAAGGAAGAGGTGCCTGAAGACCATGTTGCTTACATTATGACTATTAGTGGACTTAAAGGTGGACATAGTGGGGACGAAATTCATAAAGGGCTCGGAAATTCTGTGAAAATTGCAAACAGATTTTTGTTTTATATTACTAATGAATTTGAAAGTTTATTACACAAATTTAACGCAGGGAATAAACATAATGCTATTCCTCGTGAAGCGGAGTTAATCTTTACAATTGACAAGAATTCTGAGTCTGAATTGTTGGATTATTTTGATAATTTTAACAAAGAAATTAATAACGAAATTGGAATATTAGAGACAGAATTGAAAATTACTTTAAGTCCTGTTGAAATTCCCGAATATGTAATTGATTTTGATACTCAGGTTTTAATGAGTTATGCTCTTTATGCTTGTCCTAGCGGAGTTCATGCTTGGAGTAAACAAATTGAAAATTTGGTGGAGACTTCATCAAACCTTGCATCAATCAAATTCACAAAAGATAATAAAATTGTTATTGGGCTTAGTCAAAGAAGTTCTCTTAAATCCGGAATAGAGGATATTACAAATATGGTTGAAGCTGCATTTGAACTAGCTGAAGCTGATATTGAAACCTCAGGCGCATATCCTGGTTGGGCGCCTAATAGAAACTCTCAAATTTTGAAAATTGCGGAAGATACTTATTTTAATTTATATGGAAAGAAACCTGCTGTAAAAGCTATACATGCGGGACTTGAATGTGGATTATTTTTAGAAAAATATCCTGATTTAGATATGATTTCTTTTGGTCCAACATTGAGAGGTGTTCATTCACCTGATGAGAAGATTAAGATAGATACAGTAAAATTATGGTATGATCACCTTATTGAAATTTTGAAATCAATACCATTGAAAAAATAGTAACATATATTATATAATCTAATTAACCCAATTAACCAAATTAATTTAATATATAAATTATGAAAAAGATATATCTAATAAATGTATTAGTGATTAGCTTATTATTGTATTCAGCAGGCAGTTTGTTTGCACAAGAAGAATCTCCAAAGTATGGAATAAACTTCTCGGGTTATGTAAAGAATGATTTTTACTATGATTCACGTCAGACTATTGATGTTAGGGAGGGCCATTTATTGCTGTTTCCTGCAAATGTATTACCTGATGAAGATGGCAAAGATATTAATTCTCATCCAAGCTATCATTTTGTTTCAATTCAAACAAGGTTAACAGGAAAGATTACTGCTCCCGATGCATTTGGAGCAAAGACAAGTGGTATTATTGAAGCAGAATTTTTTGGAAATACTCAAAACACAATAAATGAGTTCAGATTAAGACATGCTTTCATGAAATTAAACTGGACAAAAACAGAATTATTAATGGGACAATATTGGCATCCGATGTTTGTGACAGAAAATTTCCCAGGAACAGTTTCTATTAATACTGGTATAGGTTTTCAGCCATTCTCTCGAAATACTCAGATTAGATTATCATATCAAATAGGAAACATTAAATTTATTGGAGTATGTTTTGGAGAACGTGATTTCCCAACTCGGGACGCAAATGGATCTCCAAATGTTGCTATGGTTAGAAACTCTATAACCCCTCATGTTCACTTTCAAACTCAATATATTAAGAAAAATGAAGAAAATGGTAATGAGTTTATTGCAGGTCTTGGAGCCGGATATAAAACTGTTATGCCTCAAATTGCAACTTCTGAAAATTATTATTCTGAGCAAACACTCGGATCTTTATCTGCATTCGGCTATGTGTCGCTTAAAACAAAACCTGTTACTGTAAGGTTTGAAACAGTTTATGGCGAAAATATGACTGATGTGCTTTTCTTCGGAGGCTTTGCAGTACTAAATGTTTTGGATGAAATTAAAAACGAATTGTCATACGCCTCTGTTAGAAATGCTTCTTTTTGGACAGATATTAGTACAAATGGCAAAATTTGGCAAGCAGGTTTGTTTGCAGGATATAATAGAAATCTTGGCACAGAATTCAAAGTAGTCGAAGGACCTTTTGGTTTAGCACCAAATATTGCTTCTTTATACAGAATGTCGCCTCGTGTTATGTGGAATTCAGGAAAAGTCCGTGTTGCGTTTGAGGTAGAATATACTGTGGCAATGTATGGTGACGGGACATATAACAGATATGCAGTTCCAAATAATCCAAATGAAGTTGGCAATCTTAGATTTTTAATCGGCACATATCTTTTCTTTTAAAAGAAATATACTTTTTTTTTGTGATTAAAGAAAAAACGTTATTTTTATAAAAAATTATCATTGTTATATTATCTTTTATCTAAAATTTCTGTGTTATGAATTTATTTGTTGCTAACCTCAACCCAAGAACTAAACCTTCAGATTTAACAGATTTATTTTCGATGTATGGAAATCTTGAATCTGTTAAAGTAATTATGGATCGTCAAACAGGACGGTCAAAACGCTATGGTTTTGTAAATTTTATAAATGATGAAGATGGTCAAAAAGCTATTGAAGCTTTAAATAATACCGATTTTATGGGCAATATTATTGTTGTAAAGATGTCGGATTCTAAGTAAAACGACTTAGTATTACATTGAATCTTAGTTTTTTTAATCAATAGTACTCCACTCAAATAATATAGGTTCAACGGTATAACCACGTTTTCGTAGTAGGTTTATAACGCCTTTTTCGCCTGGTAAATGAGCCGCTCCAATTGCATTGAATGTACTTTGCTTACGAATAAACTTATGAATATTCTTTGCCATTCTTATGTTTCTGTCGATCAAAAATGCCTTATTAAACTCTGCAGGTAATGCGGTATCTTTTGTTAATTCATACATCTTGTCAAGATTGCCGCTAAGGTATGCCTCTATTAGTTCTTCAAGTTTGTTGCCAGTGCTAGTAACCGTATCGGTTAGACCTTCTAATAGCATTTTAACCTGATCTTCGAGTTTTATTGCATCAATTGCATTTATTTGGTCGCTGAACTTTTCTATTCCAAGACATAATTTATTCTGATTCCTTGCTTTATTTAGCAAATACAAATCGAGGGCATCTGCTTTGTCTTTAGCCATTTCTAGTTGCATCAACTGACTTGAAAGAAAAAAAGGTTTCATCTTATTAAAGAGGAGCAAGGGCTGTCCTGTCTTAGCTCGAACGATGCTGTCTAATAGTTTAAAGTCTTCTGGGGTTAATAGTTTATCAAGGCTTTCATTCTTCATGTACATAGCATCTTGAACTTCTTTCATATCAAGTTCATCCATTAGTATTTCCATTGCATATGCTTCGCAACTATTAAATGCACTTAATACTTCATCAGGAAAAGCAAACACTCTAGCGTCTTGAATGTGAATAGTTCCATATAGATAGGATGGAGATTTGAGTTTTTTTCCGCTGATTTTCCAAAGTACGGTTTGTGAAAAACTCAGAAGGCACAAGCTTGCTAGGGTAATTGTTACGAGTATTCTTTTCATATTATAAAATTTATAAAACCATTTATTAATTTATTTAATGATTAAGTTAAAAAAAAGCCCTCTTTTGAAGGGCTTTTTTTATATGTTAATTATTAATTTATGCAGCTGAAGGTAATTCAAGACCGAATCCTTGTCTTCTGTCTGCACGTTTAAGTTGAAATGCAAGGAAAATAGATATGATACCACAGAAAACTAATACTAAAATAGGAATTTTATAATCATAGTAATCTAGTAATTCATTTGATTGCATAAGCTTTATTAATTCGCTTATTTCTCCACCTGTTAATGTACCGTCTTTAGAAAGACTCTCTGTAATTTGATTAAGGTAGATTTCAGCATCGGAACCAGCAAAAGCTTCATTCTTTTCTTGTATTTGCAGAACTATTTCATCGAGAGTCGCAATTACAGCATCTTTGCCAACTTCGTCTGTTACTTCCAGGCTAACTCTAACACTGTCGATAGCAGATTTTGTATCTGAGTTTACAGGTATTGCGATTAATAATGCGCCGATTCCCCAGAAGAAAAGACCAAGTCCCCAGTTTTGAACTGTAAACATAGATGCATAAGCAGTTCCTAAACGATTTTCAGGAACAATTTTTGCAACTGAAGGCCACATTGCAGCAGGAACCAAAGAGAATGCTATACCAAGACTTAATAGTCCTACATAAGCAAACATCGGATGAGTCCCAAGTGATAATGATAAGTGAGCTGTAATTAATAAAAACGCACCAAGCATCATTAGTGATGCAGCTTTACCTTTTTTATCAACTATACTACCAAAAATGGGAGTAAATATAATTGTTCCTAAAGGAATAAGAGCAGATGTTTTTGGTCCGTTTTTCAGCCACATTCCAATCATTTCCTGATTCATAAATACAATGATGACAAATCCTGCAAGAATCAAAATTCTAGCAATGTTTTTATGAGTGACATTTTTTAGATTATTTGGAATTAGCGTAATTCCAAGTGCAAAAAGAAATACAACTATGTAAACAAATGCATTACCCATTGCTTCGCTACCAAACATAACTACGTTTGCTCCTTCGGGAAGTACATAGCTGAACCCAAATTTATTTACTAGAAGGTCTGGTGCATATTGAATGAATGGGAAAACTGCAGAATAAAAAGCAACACACAATAAAGTAATGTAAAGGAAAGAACTGTTCTTTACAAGTTTTAATAAATCAGAGAATTTGAAGTCTTCATCTGAACTAGCTTTTGCTTGAGCAGCAGTTTCAGGGTTTTTATCAGCTTCAATTTGTGCAAGTTTTGCATCCTGTTTGTCGATTTTGAAATCCATGAATGTGTAAATTACAAACATAATCATTGCAATACCAATTAAAGCAGCAGCAAACGTAACAGCAGGAGCAACTACACCACCCGCAATGTCGAGAGATATAGCAATGGCCATAGCAGAACCTAATCGCCCGAACCCCATGTTTATTCCCATTGCTAGAGCAACTTCGTATCCTTTAAACCATTTAACGATTGTACGCATGACAATCACACAAACAACTTCAAGTCCGATTCCGAAGAAAACTCTACCAAGAATTAATCCCGTAAGAGTATTGCTTTCAAAAATAACACCGGATGCGGTTAAAGCAGAAATTAAGCCCCCCAATGCCGCAACACCGCCAAATGCATAACCTGCTACACGAATTCCCCATTTGTCGAGAATAATACCTCCAACTATAATCATACCGAATACGTTGGCAATAGTAGTTAATCCGATAATCCTTCCAAACTCCTCACTTGTAAATCCATATTGAGATTCCATTAAGTCTTTTAGACCTGAGTAGAAATCTTGAAAATAGTAAGTTGCAAACATTAATCCACTGATTAACAAAAGGACAAGCCAGCGTAAAGCTGCACTGTCACGCATGGTTTTAATACTTTTTTCTGTCATAGTTTTAGTTTTAAAATTTATATTTGAAAGGCAAAAATAGAATTATTTTTTTAATTCCATTATGTTAATTCATATTTTTTATCAGTATAATTTTGATTGTATGGTAAAAGTATTTTAAAGCTTAGCTAAATCTTCAAAATGAATTAATGCTTTTTAACAATAAAAATAGTATTCATGAATCATTTACATTTTTTTATTCGCACTTCTTAGTTCAACATGAATAAAACTTAATTTTTTTTATTCTTTTCAATTACAATCAATATCTAGTCTAGACAAAATGTCAATTCTGCAAATCGTATGGGATTGATATATACCATCGCGCCTGTAGATGTATAAGCATTTTTTTTTAGAATAATGATTTTATATGTTGTATAAAAAAAATGGTAAATTTAGATTGAATATATTTGGTTTATTGCTCATCTGTTGTATATTTGTGGTTTAATATTGTATTATCAATTTTTTAAAGTTTTATAAAAAGCAAGTAAACATTTTATTATCAGTTAAAAACATCAGTATTATGAAAAGATTTATCTTATTTTTTACTCTACTCGGATTTTTTCTATTTTCGGGTACAGCTTTCATGACACAAAAAGCTTATGCAAGTTGTGATCATGCTATTGAAATTACTTCTTTGCCTGTTACCAATCAGGCTTTGGTTTGTGGAACCAATATTTTGAATTCTACAAACGTGCCGGGTAGCCCTTGTGGTACAAGTGCTAATGCTGGCTATAAAAATGGAGCTGAAGCTCTGTATTTTTTTACAACTGGTTCTGCAGGTGAGTATGTGATTTCATACGCGGGTCAGACTTATTCTGCAATAATGGTATATCAGGGCTGTCCTACTTCCGGCGGTGTTTGTGTGAAAAGTGTCGCCACAGCTGCTGATAACAAAGTGTTGACAATTGACCTTGAGGCGTCAACAACCTATTATCTTTGGTTTGATACTTGGCCCAGCCCTGCAAGTCCTTGTCCAGGTACGTTTTCAATCGCAACTCCTCCGGAGCCTTGTGCAGGAACACCTGATGAAGGAATCGCTGCAATAAATATTGATTTTGGCTGTGCTAATGCTGATTTTGTTCTTTCAGCATCAAACCTTACAACTGGATTAGGAATAGAATATCAGTGGATGATATCTTATGATGAATCTGAATGGAATGAAATAGACGGAGCAGTTACTCCTGTTTATAGTACTAGTACTCCAATCGATGCATTTTATAGAATAAGAACAACCTGTACTTATAGTTCTGAGATTAATTATTCTAACACAGTAAGTTATGTTGTTGGAATTGATAACGTATGTCAATGTGCCAATTACCCTATAAGTAGAGCTAACAATGCTGGGGATACAGACTTAGGGAATGTTACTGTCGGAACTTTGAATAATTCAAGCCTTTTTCAAGAGTTGGCTGGTGGTGCTGGTTCAATTGGAGGACGCTATAGTAATTATACAGGTATTGTTGAGGCACCCAATTTTGAAGCAGGTACAGATATTTCATTTAGCCTGACATCTATAAATGCCGGAACCTACAACAATGGTTTCCAAATTTATATTGACTTTAACCAAGATGGTACTTTTACAGTGGATGAAAGAGTTTACTCTTCGCCAACTGGTAATACCGGAAGTCATACTCAAACCGGAACATTTACTATCCCTTTGAGTGCAAGCTTGGGAATAACGCGAATGAGGGTAGTCAGTGTGGAAACAACTTTCCCTGTGGCTACAAATTTCGGTGTTACAACATATGGATATGGTGAAACTGAAGATTATTGTATAAACATTACTCCCTCAACAGCACCTTATCTTGCGGCTGTAAGTTCAATTGATTTTGGTTATGTCCCAATTCAAGAATCTGCCGTAATGAGCTATTTTATCAGTGGAGATAATTTAGATGCCTCAACATTAAATATTAGTGTTGATTGGGAATTTGACTTGGGAATTTGTCCTGTCCTGATTTCATTAACCGAAGATGGAGAATATGCCAAAGATTTACAGATAGACTTTACCCCTCCAAGTTTAAATCCTGTTGAAGTATTTGTTAAACTTACTACTAGTGATATTCCTGATAACTATTTAGAAACAATCTTACATGAATGCGGAGATGCAACATTCGATATTGTTGTGACAGGTTCATCTATTATTCAATATTGTGATGCAGGTTCAAATTCATGTGATGAATATATTGCCAGAGTGCAACTTGCTGATATTGATAACTCAAGTGCTTGTTCTGCTGGAGGATATCATGATTATACTCATATCTTTGCAGAGCTTAAAATAGGAGAAGAATATGAATTAATTATTACTAATGGTAGCCCATATCCAGAAGATCAGTGTGGAGTTTGGATAGATTGGAATAATAATGGTAATTTCAATGATGATGAACCAATAATAGTTAATGGAACACCCGGCAATGGACCCTACACTGCAACTATTATTCCTCCTGCAGATGCATTCATGGGTGATGTTAGAATGAGAGTTAGGATTATGTATACAGGAGCTCTTAGTCCTTGTGGCAACTCATCTTGGGGAGAGGTCGAAGATTATACAATTTATGTTTATCCTCCCGATTGTTACCAACCTGAAATGTTCGGAACAGTTACTGCGCCGGACGGATCATTGATTAATATGTCTTCAGGTAATACATATAATCTTACAATTTGTTCAGGAGAAGAAGTTTCTTCAAGTGCTGCCAGTTCATTAGATGATGATCCAACACCTTGTGGAATTCTTAGAGTACAGACAGTCTATACTACAGATATAAGTACACTTCCTGCAACACAAACTCTTGATATGCCTTATGCAATTGCATCAATGACTGATCCAACTGTTATCAGCCCACAAAATCTTGATGGCGAAGGTCCTAAAGAAATTATTTTTACATCAATAATATATTATGATGTGAATGGAAACGAAATGCTTGATGATGAGGATGTAGCAGGCGAACCTGTTGTTCTTGTTCTAACAGTTCTTCCAACTCCTGATGTAATTGGTACTGTTACAGGTCCGGATGGAATCGATCAGACTATGCATTCTGGAAATTCTTATGAAATGACAATTTGTTCTGGACAGGAAGTTACTACATTAGCTCCAATTTCAACCGCTGCAGATCCTGCTGTTTGCGGAGAGTTAAGAATTAAAACTGTTTATACTACGGATATAAGTACATTAGCTCCAACTCAAACACTAGATTATCCTTATGCTTTTGCATCAATGATAGAACCACAGACAATTAGTCCTCAGAATCTCGACGGTGAAGGACCAAAAGATATTGTGTTTACTACACTTGCTTATTATGATGTAAATGGAAACGAAATGCTGGATGATGAAGATATAGTTGGAGAAGCAGTAGTTTTTACATTAACAGTCCTTCCTACTCCGAACCACGAAGCTATTGTAAGTGGTCCTAACGGTCAGGAAATTAATATGGTATCAGGCAATACTTACACTTTAACAACTTGTTCGGGAGATGAAGTTACTACATCTGCTGCAGTTTCGACATCATTGGATCCTGCTGTTTGTGGAGAACTAAGAATTCAGGCAGTTTATACAACTGATATTTCTACCTTACCGGCAACTCAAACTTTTGATTATCCTTATGCTTATGCTGCTATGATAGAGCCGCTAACAATTAGCCCTCAAAACTTAGATGGTGAAGGACCTAAAGATATTGTATTTACATCAATAGCTTATTATGATGTTAACGGAAATGAAATGCTTGATGCAGAAGATGTTATAGGAGAATCAATCGTATTCACACTTACTGTAAATCCACTGCCTGAAACACCTGAGCATCATGCAGTAGTTACAGGTCCTGACGGAGTAGACATTACAATGTTATCAGGGAATACTTATTCAATGACAACTTGCTCTGGAGAAGAAGTAACAACTAGTGCCCCGGTATCTATGTCTCCTGCTTCAGATTGTGGAGAACTTAGAGTTTATGCATCATTTGTTACTGATATAAGCACATTACCGGCAAACGAATCTTACGATCTTCCATACACTGAAGCATCTATGATGGAGCCTGTAACTATCAGTCCTCAAAATCTTGATGGCGAAGGTCCAAAAGATATTGTATTCACAAGTTTTGCATATTATGATTTGAACGGCAACGGAATGTTTGATGCTGAAGATATCGCAGGAGAATCTATTATATTTACTCTTACTGTAAATCCACTGCCTGAAACACCTGAGCATCATGCAGTAGTTACAGGTCCTGACGGAGTAGACATTACAATGTTATCAGGGAATACTTATTCAATGACAACTTGCTCTGGAGAAGAAGTAACAACTAGTGCCCCGGTATCTATGTCTCCTGCTTCAGATTGTGGAGAACTTAGAGTTTATGCATCATTTGTTACTGATATAAGCACATTACCGGCAAACGAATCTTACGATCTTCCATACACTGAAGCATCTATGATGGAGCCTGTAACTATCAGTCCTCAAAATCTTGATGGCGAAGGTCCAAAAGATATTGTATTCACAAGTTTTGCATATTATGATTTGAACGGCAACGGAATGTTTGATGCTGAAGATAT
>OBJA01000283.1_pt1 | contig 47261 bp, 34 predicted proteins | sample 1519751 | NCBI WGS metagenome assembly OBJA01 (sample SAMEA3881238, study PRJEB22517) | soil metagenome | biome: lake sediment; feature: soda lake sediment; material: sediment, water from around vicinity | place: India | collected 2013-12-23 | depth 3 m
TTTTTGCTTGCTTGCTTTTGCTACTTTCTGGCTTCCCATTCTTTCAAAGATCGTTCCCCGCGTTTGGGGAGTGCAAAGGTAAGAAGAGTTTTCAAATCACCAAAAAAAATTGTGCTTTTTCAACTTTTCTTTCCACCTGATCATTCTCTCAATTATCGTTCTGCATTTTCAGGTGTTATCCCTGTTTGCGGATTGCAAAGGTAAAGGCTTTTTGTTTGCTGACAACAGGAATTTGCATTTTCCTTCAAAAAAAAAAACCTTTTGGCATCAACTTACTGAAAGTCAATTTTAAAATTAAGAAAATGTTCCGACTTCTTTTCAGGGCGCGAAAGTATCGCAAATGCTGTGCCAGGATATAAAGTCCCACGGGTCAGGCTATTAGCCCCTGGTGAGGGGTTTTAGGCTTACCCAAGGGTGTTTAATAAGGGAAAGGTATTTTCAGTATTTTTCGGCATTACCATCTTCCTCCGGCCCCGCCTCCGCCGAAGCGGCCACCACCGAAGCCTCCGAAGCTGCTGCCACCTCCCGGGGAACCTCCTCCGAAACCTCCTCTCCCGGAGCTGAAATTGCCGAAAGAGCCGCTGCTGCCCCTGTTGGAGTGCGACATCAGCCACAGCAGGGTCCAGAAGGGAATGTTCTTGCCGGGGCTGTAATGCGAGCGCCGACCGCGCGAGAACAGCCAGATCACCAGGATCATAAAAAACAACGGAAACAAAAGGGCAAACACCGAAGGCTCCTGCTCAGCAGAGTATTCCTCAGCAGTAAACTCTCCGGCTGCCAGCTGCATGATCACATTGGTAGCCTGGTCAAGCCCTGAATAATAATTGCTGTTGCGGAAAGCAGGAATGATTTCCTGGTCTACAATGCGCCTGGCTGTAGCATCGGGTATCACACTCTCCAGGCCATAGCCCACGGCAATATGCACCCCGCGCTGACCTTCCCCCCCAACGGGATGGATCAGAATAAGCACCCCGTTCTCCCTGCCAGCCTGCCCTATCCCCCACTGCTCGGCCAGGCGATCGGCATATTCAGCCATGGGATATCCGGCAAGGTCGCTGGTAGTTACTATGGCAACCTGGGTAGAATGTGTATTGCTGTAGCTGGCCAGTTTTTGCTCCAGGCGCTGAACATCCTGCCGAGAGAGCATCTTTGCAAAATCGTTTACCAGGCGGGCTGGCACCGGACGCGAAGGAATGGCCTGCAGGCCAAGCTGCCAACAAAGCAGCCCGGCAATCAGCAGGCTGCGAACAAAAACGGGTGATCTGTAAATGGAGTTCAACATTTATGGCTTGTTTTTCACTTGTTCTTTAAAAAGAAGGGCAGGAAAACCTGCCCGAAGATCCTTTACCCAAAGGAGATTTCATCGGGTAGTTCATTGACATCGTCCTTCTGCCAGGGGAAGTGCTTTTTCAGCTCCTGCCCTGTCATCAGGATGCCCTGGCTAAGGCCCTGGCAATATTCTTGCTTTCGGAAGTATTCCAGTATCTGATCCTTTACCTGCTCCCAGAAATGGGCCGGCACCTTCTCGTTGATGCCTGAGTCGCCCAGGATGGCAAGCTTATGGCTTTTCACGGCCAGGTAAAACAACACCCCGTTGCGAAGCCCGGTTTTCACCATGCCCAGTTTTTCAAACACGGTGGCTGCCCGGTCCAGCACATCGCCCTGGCATTCATTTTCCATATGAACGCGGATCTCGCCCGATGTGTTGCTTTCAGCCGTTGCAATGGCCCTGGCAATCTCCTGCTTTTCCTTTTCCGAAAAAAAATTCCTTGCTGCAGTTCCCATATTAAAACTCAATTACCGGAGCCCTTTCAGCCCCTGCCTGTGCCTGGAATGTTGCCTTGCGCTCGAAGCCGAACATCGAGGCGTAGATGTTGCGCGGGAAGGTACGGATATTGGTGTTGTAGTCGCGCACCAGCTCGATGAACTTACGGCGTTCATTGGCAATGCGGTTCTCGGTTCCTTCCAGCTGGGCCTGAAGCTCCAGGAAGTTCTGATTGGCCTTCAGATCGGGATATCTTTCCACCACCACCATCAGCCTGGACAGGGCAGATGACAGGTTTTGCTGTGCCTGCTCGAACATCTGCAGGTTCTCGGGTGTCAGGTTGGCAGGATCGATTTGCACGGAAGTAGCCTGGGCCCGGGCATTGATCACACCCTCGAGGGTTTCACGCTCATGGGCTGCATAACCCCTTACCACATTTACCAGGTTGGGGATCAGGTCGGCACGGCGCTGGTAAACATTCTCTACCTGCGCCCACTGCCCTTCAACCGACTCGTCCATGGTAACCAGGGTGTTGTAGGTGCCCCGTATACTTCCATAAATGATCAGGGCCGCAACCGCGATCACTCCGATGATGACCCATTTTCTAGAAATATTGTTCTTTTCCATTTAGTTGTTTTTTTGCAAAATTAGTGATATCCAGCTGATGGAGTGTTAATAAAAGGTAAATTCCCATTAAGCCTGATGCTAAAGACCCTAAGGGTATTCTTTAACCCTTAGGGTCTGATGAGTAATCCACCGCCTTAAATTAAATCAGCTCTACACTCCTTTTAATAAAAGAGGTTAATTTTTCCCCTTTGAGCAGGTTGCGCGATAGCAGGGCCAGGTCGATGAGCTGGCGGATGACCTTCTCGCGGCTGGCTTCATCTTTTTCGCCCGCCAGGCGGAAGATCAACGGATGGTTGCTGTTGACAACCAGCATGTAGCTGTCGGGCAGGTTGCCCATGAAGTTCATGCCACCCCCTATGGCCGACATATCCTTCATGCGGCGCATAAATTCAGGCTGGGTGATAAACAGCGGCTGGCCCGATTCGCTGAGGTTCTCGAAGCTTACCTGGAAGCTTTCCTTATCCACGCACTTCTCGATCAGGGGTTTGAGCTCGTCCTGCTGCTCCTTGCTAAGCTTGGAGGGCATTTCTTCCTCTTTTTTTATCAGCTTGTCGGCAACATCGGCATCTACCCTAAGGTAACTGATATTCTCACCTTCTGATTCAAGCATGTTGACAAAATGGCTGTCGATGGGAGTATCCATCACCAGAACGTCGTAGCCCAGCTCCCGGGCAGGCTCAATATAGGCATGCTGCTCCTCGGCATTGGTGGTATACAGATGAACCACCTTCTTGTCCTTATCGGTCTGGCTATCCTTTATGTGGTTGTGGTATTCTTCTATGGTGAAATATTTACCATCAACGTTTTTCAGCAGGGCAAACTTGCGGGCCCGCTCGCGGAACTTGTCGTCGGAGATCATCCCGTATTCAATGAAAATCTTGATATCGTCCCATTTGGATTCAAAATCCGGACGGTTGTTTTTAAAGATCTCCTCCAGGCGGTCGGCCACCTTTTTGGTGATGTGCCCGCTGATCTTTTTCACATTATGGTCGCTCTGCAAAAAACTGCGCGAGACGTTCAGTGGAATATCCGGTGAGTCGATCACACCATGCAGCAAAGTCAGGAAGTCGGGCACGATGCCCTCAACCGAATCGGTCACAAAAACCTGGTTGCTGTATAGTTGTATCTTGTCACGCTGCACCTCAAAGTTTTTCTTCACCTTTGGGAAATAAAGAATTCCAGTAAGGGTAAAGGGATGGTCAACGTTCAGGTGAATGTTGAAAAGGGGTTCATCAAAGCTCATAGGATAAAGTTCCCGGTAGAAGCTTTTGTAATCTTCCTGTGTCAGCTCCGAGGGTTTGCGCGTCCAGGCAGGTTTGGTATTGTTGATAATACGGGGAACTTCAATGCTCACATCCTTTTCCTCGCCCTTTTCATCTTTCTCCTTGCTGGTTTCGGTGGTGGTGCCAAAAACAATTTCTACCGGGAGAAACTTGCAGTATTTTTTCAGCAGCCCATGAATGCGGGGCTCTTCCAGGAACTCCAGGGAATCGTCGGCCAGGTGCAGAATGACATCGGTTCCACGCTGATCTTTTTCAGTTTCCTCAAGTACAAATTCGGGGCTGCCATCGCACTCCCAGCGAACAGCCTGGCTTCCTTCGCGATAGCTAAGGGTGCGAATTTCCACCTTTTTGGAAACCATGAATGATGAATAAAAACCCAGGCCAAAATGACCGATAATGGCACTGGCCTCGGCCTGCGACTTATATTTCTCAACCCATTCTTCGGCACTGGAAAATGCAATCTGGTTAATGTATTTTTCCACCTCATCGGCAGTCATACCAATACCCCGGTCGCTGATGGTAAGGGTTTTGGCCGATGCATCCAGCTTTACTTCGATGGCCAGTGAGCCCAGGTCGCCCTTCAACTCTCCCGTGGAGGAAAGGGTCTTCAGTTTCTGGGTGGCATCCACCGCGTTGGAGATAAGCTCGCGCAGGAATATCTCATGGTCCGAATACAGGAATTTCTTAATGATCGGAAAAATATTTTCCGTGTGAACGTTGATCTTACCTTTTTGCATAGTGAAATTATTTTTGTATTTGCCAGCTGTTCGTCAAAGCATATGCCATTGGCAATCAACTGACATTTTGGCAACCCGGGATCAGCAACCCGAAAAATCCAAAGCAGGTGGTCTTTTCATCAGAAATATATCCAACAAAATAATAAATATATAAATAATAAAATTTTTTAAAAAAAAGCTTATCTTTGCAGTTCATACGAAATTCCGGGCCAGTTGTAAGCCCGTATGATATTATCTTTCCGCTGGTGCAGTTCCTACAACACCTTTGTCAGCTACATTTTACTTAGAATAATTAATGTCATTTACATCATTGAATTTAATCCCTGCTGTCATGAAAGCATTGACAGATCAGGGTTACAACACTCCCACCCCGGTACAGCAACAAGCCATTCCCGAAATTCTTAAAGGCCGCGACCTGCAGGCCTGTGCCCAGACGGGTACGGGCAAGACGGCTGCATTCGCCATACCTGTAATACAACTCCTGGAAGCTGGCAGCAGCAGGCATATCAGAGCACTCGTACTTACTCCCACTCGTGAGCTGGCCCTGCAGATACAGGACAGCTTTTCAACTTACGGGAAATACACCAGGCTTCGGCAGACCCTTGTATATGGTGGGGTGTCGCAACATCAGCAAACAAGGGCCCTGCAAAGAGGTACCGACATACTGGTTGCCACCCCCGGGCGGCTGCTCGACCTGATGCAGCAGGGCTTCATAAACTTTGAGCACCTGCAGATACTGGTTCTTGACGAAGCCGACCAAATGCTGGACATGGGTTTTATCAACGACATCCGCAAGATCATCAACAAATTGCCGGTACGCCGGCAGACCCTTTTGTTTTCGGCTACCATGCCCAAACCCATTCAAAACCTTGCCAGCCAGCTGTTGAACAACCCAGCAAGGGTTGAGATAAGTCCTTCGGGAACTACCGCCGGGGGAATCCGCCAAAGCATCTACCACACCACGCGGGAACGAAAGCCACAGATGCTGCTTCACCTGCTTGCCACCCAGGGCGTCAAGAATGCCCTGGTATTTACCCGCACCAAACACGGTGCCGACCGCGTAACCAGGTACCTGATCAACCAAAAGGTAAATGCTGCCGCTATACATGGCAACAAGAGCCAGGCTGCACGACAGAAAACCCTTAAGGATTTCAAACTGGGAAGTGTGAATGTCCTGGTGGCAACCGATGTGGCTGCCAGGGGAATTGACATCGACCAACTTTCCCACGTATTTAACTTCGACCTGCCAAATGTTCCCGAGACCTATATCCACCGCATCGGGCGCACCGGACGCGCCGGACTGGAAGGTACCGCCATCGCATTCTGCGACCAGGATCAGAAATCCGAACTGAAGCTAATTGAAAAACTACTGGCAAAGAAAATCCCCGTGGTGACTAACCACCCTTTTTCTTAAAGGGAGGTTGATAAACATCTTAGAGAGACAAACCCGAGGGGCTGTCCTTGTGAATGCCAATGTTTCAATATGAACATTCTGTGAAACCACCAGGGCAGCTCCTTCCACTTTTGACCTCCCGCTCCTGGATTATTCATCGCCCACCCACTTCGGAACAAATAAGCCAAAAGTCGGACTTGTATCGGACTTGTATCGGACTTGAATCAGGCCAGTCCGCAATTTTGTAAAGAGAAAAATGTCTGACCCGGGTTCGGCTTTCTCCGACTGTTTTTTTAACTTGCATCCATCAAAGACCCAAAAAGCCATGAAAGAAGTGATCGGCAATCTTCGGCAGGATCTGCAGGAAAATGTGGATGCAAAAACCATGCAAACCAGCCAGAATTTTTTCAAGGAAAAGATCAGTTTTTATGGGGTGAAGGTTCCTCTGGTTCACAAGATCAGCAGGGAACATTTTAAGGGGATCAGCAAGTTGCCAAAAGAAGAGGTTTTCAGGCTTTGTGAGGAGCTCTGGCAATCAGGCATAATAGAGGAATCCTTTGTGGCCTGCAACTGGTCGTATTATGTGCGCAAGGATTATAAGCCGGAAGATTTTGAAGTCTTCAGTCGATGGATCAATAATTACGTGAACAACTGGGCATCATGCGATACCCTGTGCAATCATACCCTGGGGGAATTTCTCATGATGTATCCTGAATATGTGAAACAACTTAAGACTTTGACCTCAAGCCCCAACCGCTGGATGCGGCGTGCAGCTTCAGTGAGCCTGATCATCCCGGCCCGAAAAGGGCTTTTCCTGAACGATATACTTGAAATTGCCCGCCTGCTGTTGCACGATCCCGACGACCTGGTGCAGAAAGGATATGGCTGGATGCTGAAAGCTGCCAGCGAGGCCAACCAGAAGCTGGTATTTGATTTTGTTGTCCGGCACAAACAGGGCATGCCACGAACGGCCCTTCGCTACGCCATAGAAAAAATGCCCGATGAACTTAGAAGGGAGGCCATGGCAAAATGATAGGGTGGTTTGCAAGCAGGTGTTGCCATTTATTGTGATCATAAAAAATAGCTTTTCTTTTGGTGGCGAATTTGTGGCAAAGGGAATAAAAGGTTAGACCTGACACTTACCCCCAAAGACTAATGACCTGACATCCAACAGCTGGCACACGAAATCTTCACAAAAAAACCCTTTCATTTTACAAAACAATCAATAAAAGTTGTTTCTTTGATGCCCCTGAGCTGAATATGCCATTTAGCTTTGGGGGCCGTGCTAAAAGCTTATTTTTCTAATGTTTGAATTGTGAGAACCTCTTCTACCCCTTTTGGATTTCTTCCCGACGACAGGGAAGTAATGATCTTTCATTTTGCTTGCAGAGACGGATTGCAGCTCAGTATTACCAATTACGGGGGGATCATCACCTCCATAAAGGCACCTGACCGCCAGGGCAATGTAGAGGAGATCTCGGCAGGTTTTCCCGACCTGAACAGCTACCTAAGGCCCCATCCCTATTTTGGTACCATTGTAGGAAGATTTGCCAACCGGATTGCCAGGGGTCGTTTTAACATCGGGGAAGAACAATACCAGCTTTCCATCAACAATGGGGTCAACCACCTGCACGGGGGCGAGAATGGCTTCCATACCCGTCTGTGGAACTACCACCACGAGCTGTTTCCACATTCGGCCTGCCTGACCCTTTCACACATAAGCCCTCATCTTGAGGAAGGGTATCCTGGCACACTCAAGACCATGATCATGTATACCATTTCCGATAGCAATACCCTTGACATACTGTATCATGCGCAAACGGATCGCGAAACCCATGTGAACCTCACCAGCCACTGCTACTTCAACCTCTCGGGCTTCAAAGATGATGTTTTCAGCCATCAGCTTACGCTCAATGCCGATCATTACCTGCAACTCGACGAAACACAGATCCCCACGGGGAAAATGCTGGCCTGCGCAGGCACTTCCTTTGACTACCGCCCGGGTAACCCAGCCCGTTGCATCAGCCAACCCATGGACCATTGTTTCGTGATGAACCCGGCCACCCAGCTCCAGCAGCCATCCGCCGAGCTGTATCACAAAAACAGCGGACGCAAGATAACCATGTTCTGCACCCAGCCTGGAATTCAGGTGTATACCTCCAATTTCCTGGACGGAAGCCTGCAGGGCCACAGGGGAACCTTTTATCAAAAACATCATGCTGTTTGCCTTGAGTCACAGCATTTCCCCGATTCCCCAAACCAAAAAAGCTTCCCCTCCACCCTGCTTAAACCCGGCGAAAGTTACCGCCATACCAGCAGGTTCCATTTTGGTGTGGAATAGTTTAATTCACAAAAAAAATTTTGCCCAAAACCGCTTGAGGCACTCCTTTAGGAGTACTTTGGGCTTTTATCCTTTGGGTTGAATCAATTTTTTTCAAAAAAATTAAACTGCGCCTTTTTTTGTCAGAATTTTTTGTAATATAGCCTACCAGTACAGTACGGTACAGTTGCTGTATACACGACTGATTACTAGCACATTTTACTTTTCAGGAAGCAAAAGAACATTTATGAAAGGTGCCATCATTTCCCTTGATCCCGGATTACCGGTTTCCAAATACCGGCAAATCATCCAATCGGTGGAAGATGCTATCAGCCGGGGCGATCTGAAACCTGGCGACAAGATACCCAGTATCAATGAAATCAGCAGGCAGTGGAAGCTGTCGCGCGAAACAGTAGTTAATGCCTACAATGAGCTTCGCAGCAGGGGCATCATTTCATCGGCACCCGGCAAGGGGTATTATATTGATACTGCCAACATACAGATCACCCGCAACATCTTCCTGCTCTTCGACGAGTTAAATGCTTTTAAGGAGGATTTGTATAATGCATTCCTGGAGAAGCTTGACAGCAGCACGCAGGTGGACATTTTCTTTCACCATTTCAACCGCAAGCTTTTCGACCAGCTCATACTTGACAGCCGTGGCCATTATACCACCTTTGTGATCATGCCAGCCATGTTTACCGGAACCCTTCCATTGCTGCAAAGCCTTCCGGGCAAGGTGATCATCCTGGATCAGCTTCCTGCGGATATGGACGAAGGATTTTCTGCCATTTACCAGAATTTTGAGAAAGACACATACCAGGCCCTTCATTCAGGGGCCCCACTGATCAGCAGGTACCAGAAGTTCACCCTTGTTTATCCCGGGGGCAAGGAGCCCAGGGGGCAGCTTACAGGTTTCGGGAAATTTTGCCAGGAGCAAAAAATCAGCCACCGGGTGATCAACAGCCTGAAGGGTGAGGACATTCAGACCGGGGAGGTATACCTTGTTATTGCCGACAGCGACCTGGTACACATCGTAAAGCAGGCCAGGCTTAAGGGGCTTCAACCCGGGAAAGATATTGGCATCATCTCATATAACGATACCGCCCTTAAGGAAGTGGTGGAAAATGGCATTACCACCATCTCAACAGATTTCAGACAGATGGGACACAGCCTTGCCCGGCTGGCCGGAAGCAAAACCTTGGAAAGGATCGAGAACCCCGCATCACTCATTATCAGGGGATCACTATAAAGAATACATAATATGAAACCCACACTTGTTGTCATGGCTGCCGGAATGGGCAGCCGCTACGGAAAGCTCAAGCAGGTTGACCCTCTTGGGCCTGAAGGAAATACCATTATCGATTATTCGGTGTATGATGCCCTGCAGGCAGGATTTGCCAGGGTAGTATTTGTTATCAGAAAGCAAATAGAACAAGAATTCCTGAACACTTTTGCGGGGCGTTTCCAAGGGAAGATTCCATTTTCAATTGTTTACCAGGAGCTCCACATGCTGCCTGAAGGTTTTACCTGCCCCCCCGGCCGCAGCAAACCCTGGGGAACGGCCCATGCCTTATGGGTATGCCGAAATGAAGTCAAAGAACCTTTCGTGGTAATCAATGCCGACGACTTTTATGGCAGGGATGCCTACCGGATTCTTGTCGACCATCTGGCCGACCACCCTTCACACAATTCCCAAAATTATGCCATGTGCGCCTACCGGCTTGATAAAACTTTATCGGAACACGGAAGCGTAACCCGGGGTGTTTGCCAGGTAAATGAAAACGGTTACCTACTCTCGGTTGACGAGCAATACAACATTCACCGCGACAAGCAGGGGCGCATCATCAGCCAGCTTCCGGATAAGGATATTGTGTTGCAGCCCCAGGTAAGCGTGTCGATGAACATCTGGGCATTCAATCCATCCATCTTTCCCATTATCGAGAACAGGTTACGGGATTTTCTTTCGGGAGCCAAAGACACCTCTGCCGAAATGCACATCCCGGGCCTGGTTGACCAGATAGTCAGATCGGGTGAGGGAAGCGTCAGGGTGCTTCGAAGCGGGGCACAATGGTTCGGGGTAACCTATATCCAGGACAGGGATTTGGTCGCATCACGTCTGCAAGGCCTTAGCAGCAGCGGTGAATACCCCCTTAGACTCTGGGATTAAAACTTTCAATGAAAAAACCATCAACCAGTCACCTTAAATATCTACATCATGAGCAACTTCGCAACGCTTGATTACATCATTTTCATCGCGTACGGTATTCTCATCCTTTCAGTGGGATTATGGGTATCGCGCGACAAAAAGGGTCACAAAAAAAATGCCGAGGATTATTTTCTTGCCGGCAAATCCTTACCCTTCTGGGCCATTGGAGCTTCACTGATTGCAGCCAACATCTCGGCAGAGCAGTTTATTGGCATGTCGGGTTCAGGATTTGCAATAGGACTGGCCATAGCATCCTACGAATGGATGGCCGCCCTCACCCTGATCATTGTGGCCAAGTTCTTTCTGCCCATTTTCATCAAACAGGGACTTTTCACCATTCCCCAGTTTATCGAAAAGCGGTATAATACAAATCTGAAGACCATTCTGGCGATTTTCTGGGTTGCCTTGTTCATTTTCGTGAATCTCACATCGGTACTTTTCCTGGGGGCAAAAGCCCTTGATACCATCCTGGGCACGGGCGACGGCAGCATGATGATGTACTTCATCCTGGGTCTTGCGTTTTTTGCGGCAGCCTATTCTATCTGGGGTGGTCTGGCAGCAGTGGCCTGGACTGATGTGATTCAGGTAGTGCTGCTGGTAATCGGGGGAACAATCACCACCTTCATCGCCCTGAACCATGTGACCCCTGAGGGAGGTGTACTCTCGGGCATCGATCATATTTATAGTACAGCGGGCGAAAAGTTCAACATGATCCTTAGCCGCGACAATCCCCAGTACCTGAACCTTCCGGGCATCGGGGTGCTGATCGGGGGCATGTGGGTTGCCAACCTGTATTACTGGGGCTTTAACCAATACATCATTCAACGCGCCCTGGCTGCCAAATCATTGCGCGAAGCCCAAAAGGGCCTGGCTTTTGCTGCTTTCCTGAAACTTCTGATGCCCCTGATCATCGTGATTCCCGGAATTATCGCCTATGTGATGTTCATGCAGCCCGAGGGAACTGCCATCATTGAAGGAATCCGCAGCGACTTTATGCGCCCCGATGGCAGCATCAATTACGACATTTCCTACCCCTGGCTGATCCGCACCTTCATCCCAACGGGAATCAAGGGCCTGGTAGTAGCTGCACTGACAGCGGCCATTGTTTCTTCCCTGGCCTCAATGCTCAACTCAACGGCCACCATTTTTACCATGGACATTTATAAACCCTATTTTTCAAAAAGAAAAGACGACAGCAAGCTGGTTCCCGTGGGTCGTATCTCAGTGATGGTGGCTCTGGCCATTGCTGTGATGGTGGCTCCCGCTCTGGATACCATGCCCCAGATGTTCCAGTACATCCAGGAATATACCGGTGTGGTTAGCCCTGGTATCCTGGCAGTTTTCCTCATGGGCCTTTTCTGGAAAAAAGCCAACAATACAGGTGCCATTGTGGGGATACTGGCTTCTATCCCCGTTGCCATTGCCTTCAAGGTATTGCCCGTGGAAGTACCTTTCCTTGATCAGATGATGTACACCTGCCTGATCACCATCGTGGTAATTATCATGGTGAGCCTGGTTACGGCCAACGAGGATGAAAATCCCAGGGCTATCCCCCTGCAAAAAGAAACCTTTTTGACGGGTAGCAAATTCAACATATCAGCCTATGCCATCATGATCATCCTGGCGGTGCTGTATGCAGTATTCTGGTAGGAGGTGAGGCCGGCTAAGGCTGAGGCTGATGTTTGAAAAAAAATAAAAGAAAAATCATGTACGAAAAGAAAGTAATACAGGAATTTGAGAATCATTTCGGGGGCGGATGCCGTGTATTTGCCGCTCCCGGAAGGATCAACCTGATAGGCGAACATACCGACTACAATGAAGGTTTTGTGTTGCCCGCTGCCATCGACAAGAAAATCTGGCTTGCCATAGCTCCCTTGAAGGGAGGTGTGGCAAAAATCCGGGCCCTGGATATGGACCAGGGGGTTGAGTTCAGCATCCATGAGCCATACAAGAAATTGCCGCATTGGGCCTTTTATCCCTACGGTGTGGTAAAGGAGTTGCAAGCAGCCGGGTATTATGTAGAGGGGTTTCAGGCGGTATTCACAGGCGACATCCCGCAGGGAGCAGGCCTTTCGTCATCGGCGGCCCTGGAGAGTGTTTTTGCCACGGCACTGAACACCTTGTTCAAACTGCAGATCGACAAGCTAACACTTGCCAGGATCTGCCAGCTTGCCGAGCATCATTATGCAGGGGTCAAATGCGGAATCATGGATCAGTTTGCCTCACTTCACGGCAGGCAAGGCCTGGTCATGAAGCTTGACTGCCGCTCACTGCAACACGAATATTATCCCTCGGATCTGGATGGCTGCACCCTTCTGTTAGCCGATACCCGGGTGAAGCATTCTCTGGCGTCATCCGAATACAATCAGCGCAGGGCACAATGCGAAGAAGGGGTTCACATCCTGCAGAAACACATGCCCTCGGTGAAGAGCCTGCGCGATGTAACCCCGAAAGATATTGCACTTTACAAGGCCCTGATGCCTGCAGAGGTAGCCATGCGTTGCGAATATGTGACAGAGGAAAACCAGCGGGTACTGCAAACCACCCAGGCCCTTGAGGCAGGCGACCTGAGGCGGGTTGGCCAGCTGCTGTTTCAGTCGCATGAAGGCCTGCGCCGAAAATACCAGGTAAGCTGCCCGGAGCTTGATCTTCTGGCCGATACCGCCCGGCAGATCCCCGGATTGCTGGGAGCACGAATGATGGGAGGAGGCTTCGGAGGTTGCACAATAAACCTGGTTGAGAAACAGGCCCTTGATCAAGCCCGGGCAAAACTATCGGAGGCCTACGAAAAGGCTTTCGGCAATACCCCCTTGTTCTACCAGGTCAATACAGCAGAGGGAGCCTCAGAGCTGACATGAAAACAGGATAGTTCTTATATTATTTATTACTGGTAAGCGGATTTGCGAGTGAATGTGGAGAAGGAGCCTGCCTTGCGGGCTCCTTTTTTTATTCCAGGCTGATCTTTTCCAAAAAGAACCTTAAACCGCTGCCTGCCTCCTGATCAGGAAGCGTCACCTGCAGGGTTTCCAAATCTTCAGGATGCAGGGGCCTGTGGTTTTCAATGCCTGCGAACCAGGGTTTAAATTCGGGATACGGCCTGGGCACCATGGCAAACCGCCCGGGACGGTGATCAGCCAGCGGCAGCTGATAGTGATCCTGGCCGCTTTCCAGGGTCAGGGGCCAGGTGAACACATTCCCCCCATTATCGATCAGGCTGATATGAAGAATTACAGGCCGATCCAGGCTACGCCCCCTGACCACCAGATGTTCCTTTTTCGCCAGATCCTGCCTGCGGCCGGAAACTTTGTCCCTGAAGCTAAACTTAAAGGTGTGGACGTGGGTGGAGTCAGGCCCATCCTGGCTAAAGGGCACCTGCTCAAGATCATAGAAAAGCACGGCATTGTTTTCACCGGCAAGGGGCCGCAGGTTGATGTCCCTTTCCCAGGGAATCATGCTGCGCTCATGGTCTTCCAGGGCCTGCCAGATCACAACAGGCTGCGGGGGCTCAACAAAATGCATCCTGTAAGGCTCCCGCAGGTAAAAATCCCAATCGAATGGCCGGCCATAATCACCGGCAGGAAAAGTCATCAATCCTTCATCAAGATCCAGCAAAATGAAATAACTGACAATGCCGTGTAGGGTATATTCAGCGGGAATAACTGCCTCATAAATGTCTTTCCCCAGGTATGAAGCCACAAATTGGCTTCCCCCTTGCTCAGAATATAGCACAACCCTTACATCCCCTGGCCTCTGCGGACTGATCACCTCGAAAAGCACTTTAGCTTCTGTGCCTGCAGAAAATTCCAATGGAGTGAGGTTCTTCACCAGGGTTTGCTGCAGGTTGGATGCCGGGGCCACGAACTCATCCAGGCGGATGTTCCGGTAAATGCTGCCGGGCTTGATCGTTTCAGGGTTTCCCTTTGCCTGCAATATATAAACCCCTGGCAAGACCATGAATCTATTTCTGCTTACCTGTGGCTGGAAGTTGTTTCCTGCGTTGATGGGGCTGATCAGGAAGTTTTCTCCCAGGCCGGGCAGCTCAAGCTGCATGGCCCTTTCGGTATGGTGAACTGCGGCCACCTGCCGGCGGGGGCTCACCCTGCCATAAGGGTCAGAAAGCCAGTGGGCATCAGGCATCACCTCAAGCCGCCAAACCCCCTCCTGAAGCCTGTCAAGGAAATATGCTCCCTTGCCATCATACTTCACAAGAGGCGAATTGCCATAACCGGTAACCTCTCTTAACTCATCAAGCCTGGCAGGAACAGAACGGGTATTGTTTGAATAAAAGAAGCGCTGATCCGACACCAGCTCCACCAGGTCGGAGGAGTAATCAATGCGAAAGTTGCCGAAGATATTGTTCCCGGGGTAAGGTCCCGGATCGGAATACCTGGGCATTTCACGGAAAACAGCAGAAGCCACCTTCAGGCTGATGGCCTTTTGCGGGGCATAGGGCAGGCTCATGTAATGGGTGCCGTAGTTGGTGTTGTAGGGGGCCAGGAACATGGCATCGTAATCAAAATGTGCCGCAAGCTGCATACCTGCCTGACGAAAACTTCGAGCCATAGCAGGATACATATAGTTTCCCTCAACATCAGCTGCATCAAATTCATAAACCAATTTGGCCTTTTGCTGAAAATCGGGGTCATTGCCAAAGGGGATAAAATACTCGTTCACATGCGGCAGAAAGTTTCCGTTTATCTGCCGGTTGGCTACCAGCCCTGCAGGGTACCACTGAAAGGTCCCCCCCTGCACATTGGCCTCAAGGTAAGCCCTGTACAGGTGAATGCTGTGGCTCATGTTGTAAAAAATGGGTGTAGTGGTGCCGGTTGACCGCATGGCATCCACCATACCGTTGATAAACCCGGTGACCTCCTCAACTGTTTCCTGGTGATGGGGCTCGTTGCTTACCTCGAAGGCAATGATGTAAGGCTCATCTTTATAGGCGATCCCCGTATAGGGATTCACATGTTCCAGAAACTGCGACAGGTAGTTGTGCTGGGCCCTGATGCAGGCCGGTTCAACCAGACATGCTTCTTTGCCATATCTGTGCGAGAAACCTGGGGTGGGGTAATCAGGCTCGGGCCAGCCATTGCCCCAAAAGGCAATGGGGGTGACCACGAATTTCATCCCACGCTTTTTCATCTCGCTGACCGCAAAATCGAATAATCTCAGGTGTTCGTTCTGCAAAAGATTTCCCAGGGTATCAGATATCTCGGTATCCCATACATGCACACGGTACAGATCAAGATCCAGACGTGCAAAATGGTAAAGGTCCTGTTTGATAGCCTCCTCATGCGAAACACCCAGGCGTTGGGCCATGCGAAAAGCATGGGCAAAGGGAGTTGAGTAGTTCACCCCGAAGCCATGGATCTCGCTGTGATCGCTCCTCCAGCGAAGCACACCCTGTTGATCCACGTATGATTGAGCCCCGGCAATACTGCAACTCATTATCGGTAATAAAATCATCGGGATGATTCTTTTCATGTTTCTGCCCCTTCTTTTTAATATGTTAATAAAATTAACATTTAATCATTAATTTTTATATATTGCTCCCATTAAATAACTGAACATGAAATCTATATTGTTTTTCCTGCTTTTGACAATTGGTATAAGCATCGGGGCTCAGGCACAGCCATTTACGTTTGGAAAGATTTCCCCTGATGAAATGGATCTTGCAGTGCATAAACAAAAATATCCTGAGGATTTTGCAGTGATGAAGGCAAACAATGCTATCTGCAGGTTTGAATGGGATCCTACAGATAGGAGGTTTAAAATTGTGATGGAACACAGCTACCGGATCATCATTCTGGATGAGCGGGGAACCTGGCTTGGAAATATTGAAATTCCATTTCGTATCAGAAAACGCACCAGTGAAACAATCACCCATTTTGATGCTTATGTATACAACAAGCAGGGAAATAAGATCAGCCGCGAGCGGATAAAACAGAGTTCCGGAATACGCGAAAAAACCAGTGATAATTACAATACCCTGAAGTTTGCCCTGCCTAATGTCAGGCCGGGAAGTGTTATAGAGGTAAGATACCGCTTGCATTCGTTCTTCCTGGAAAACCTTCGTCCATGGAGGTTTCAGGATTTTTTTCCTGTTGAATACAGTGCGTTTGAATTGCGGCTGCCAAATGTTTTTCGCTACAGGAGGTTTAGCCGGGGGATTGCCCGTTTCCAGGAATCAGCAAGCAGCTCCACAGAAACTATGTCGATCCAGCTGGAGGAAAGCCGTGCAAATATGCTGCAAAAAACGGAACGGCTGGTAACTTTCTCGACCACCAACTTCAAGTGGGTGGCCCGTGATGTGCCTCCTTTTGTAAATGAACCCTTCACTGATAATCCCATAAATTATTTCTCATTCATCCGCTTTGAGTATTTTGGGGAGGAATGGCCCAACAGCCCCCCCCGATACATTGCCCACACCTGGGAGGACGTAAGCAGAACGATCTATAAGGATGAAGATTTTGGGGGTTTCCTCAATAATGCTTACATAGAAGCTTATAACCACTTCCCAATAATAAATCCGGAAGATGAATTTTTCAAAAAGGTGGATCAGGCCCTTGAAGCAATCCGAACAAAGCTCAGATGGAATGGTAGTACAAGCTGGTGGGCCAGCCGTTCGGCAGCAGAGGTTCTGGAAACAGGGCAGGGAAATTCAGCGGAGATCAACCTGCTGCTTTGCGCACTTTTGCAAAATACCGGGCTGGATGCCCAGCCAGTTTTGCTAAGTACACGCGACAACGGGGCTATACAATATGAGAGCCCATCGCTGTTCCAGTTTGATTATATATTGGTAGCTGTAAAAGACGATGATGACAAGATGGTCCTTCTGGATGCAACAGACCCTGATCTTCCGGCAGGTGTTATTCCACAGAGGGCTGTCAACGGGCAGGGCCGAAGGATCAGCAAGGATACCTCCTCATGGGTTGTTCTTGAAAACCCGGGAATGATACATCAGAAGAAAATATACTCCCTTAGTTTACAGAAGGATGGCAGCCTGAACGGAGAATTCCAGTTTCAGCATCTAAGTCTGGGCAAACATTTTATGCAGGCCAGGCTAAAGGAAATGGGCCAGCAAGCTGTATTCTCTTCCCTTGAAAAAGAGCTGAAAACCAAAATACTGGAACCAACGGTGGTAATTCCCCAGGACCCTGATATGCCCCTGATCATTTCCGGGAAAATCAATTTTGCGGACTTTGCAGCTCCTATTGCGGGTGAATGGTACCTGCAGCCCCTGCTGTTTGAAACCTTAACCAGCCATGACTTTCGTTCCGAAGATCGACAATTCCCTTTGTTTTTTGAAAACAGATCTTTATCTGAAATAGAGATGAATATCCACCTGCCCGAAGGGATTCAAGTCGGCAAGCTTCCCAGTAATCAGATTATCCGCTGGGGAAATAACCTTATTTATGATTATAATGCATCAGCTGAAGATGGGATTTTGAACCTGTCAGCAAAGACAATGATTGCTGTACAAAGGGTTGAACCAAGATTTTATCCCAATGTCAGAGATTTCTATACCCGCAGCATCAATAAAAACCTGGAGCAGATCATCCTGAAATGATTTAACTCCACAGATGTCCACAACTAAGAAGAAGAAACCCACAGAATTGCACAGAGGCTTTGGGAAAAAAGACCTACCACCAGGCCTCCAAAAGCTCAAAACCTCACAAAGAAGATTCTTTGTGAACCTCTCCTTCCTTCTCTGTATCTCTGTGAAACTTCCTAAAATGAGACCTGTCACCTCACTCCGTCATATACGACACCGCCACGCTGCCTTTGCCCACGCTGATGGTTACCACGGGAGAGAGCTCCATGATAAACTCGGGTTTCTGCCCGGTGAGTTTTTCCAGCTCTCCGGCAAACCACTGTGCCGTTTCGGGATTGGCCGCATGGGTGATGTTGTATTTCCAGAGTTTTTTGTGCTGCAGGTCCTTTTTGATGATCTTCATGATCATCTTCAGGTTTCCTTTCTGGCTGAAGGCCTTTTTCAGCAGTTCGGCTTTTCCCTCCTTACTCATGGCAACGATGGGGCGAAGGCCCAGCAATTTTCCGACAAAACCTCTAGTGGCAGAAACCCTACCCCCCTTGATAAAAGAATCCAGGGAGCGGATGCCTACCAAAACCCGGGCATTGTCTTTCCACTGCTCAACCTGCTGCATGATCTGCTCCTGGGTCCATCCGTTTTCGATGGCTTGGGCAATCCGCATGGCCACCAGGCCAAAAGTGCCGCTCAGGTGCCTTGAGTTGATCACATCAATACGCTTGCCACTTTCCCCGGCAATACTCTGGGCAGCCTTCAGGCTGTTTGCCCAGGTGCCGCTAAGAGCAGCCGACAGGTGAAGCGCAATTACCGAATCGTAATGTGAGCAAAGGTAACTGAAAGTATTGTTCAGGTCCTTGATAGAAGGTTGCGAGGATGTGGGATAGTCAGCTGAGGTCTCCAGCATTTCAAAGAATTTGTCCTGGGTGATGGTCACCCGGTCGAGAAATTGCTGTTCACCAAAAAATACATTTAATGGTACCACGTGAATTTGGTGGCGGTCAATGATTTCAAGGGGCAGATCGCAGGTTGAATCAATAACCAGGGCAATATTGTGTTTGCGGTTTCGGGCAATCTCGTTTTGTTTGTACATGTCGTCGACCTTCTGCGAAATGATGCGCCCCCTGTCAGCCAGGGCTGCAAATACCGCTGCAGGTTCGTTGGTATGGATATGCATGCGCATCCGGCGGGGAGGCCCGGCAAGAACCAGCGAATCACCCATCGATTCAAGGTATTCTTTCAGTGGCTGGTCAACAGGATTCTCAAGCGACAGGAAAGCCTCGGTACAATACCTGTAAAGGGTATTCTCATGCTCGGCAACAATGACCTGTGGAACTTCTTCCTTGCGCGTGGTAATGCTTAGGATCTTTTTCAGGGTCTCCTTCTGGAAAAATTCGGTGATCCCTTCCAGGAAGATCACGAACCCTTTGGCCCCGGCATCCACAACATTTGAAGCGGCAAGCACCTTGAGCATCTCAGGCGTCCGGGCAAGTGATTCTTTTGCCTTTTGCAGGGATTCTTTCAAAAGCAATTCGAAACTCTCGTATTTCTCGTGTATCAGGTAAATAAACTCGGCCCACTCGCGCAGTACCGTGATGATAGTTCCTTCCACGGGATTGGAAATTGCCTTATAGGCATATTCCACAGCTTTTTTCATTGAAATGGCAAAATCCTTCAGAGTAAGGTGTTCGCTGTCGGAAATCTCATTGCTGAAGCCATAAAGGAACTGGGCAATGATAATGCCACTGTTGCCCCTGGCCCCCACAATGGCCGCCTCGGCTATGGCCGCAGAAGTTTGTTTGATGCTGTGACTGGGTACTGTATTCTCGACAATAGAACGGAATGTGGAGGCAAGATTGGTGCCAGTATCTGCATCAGGCACCGGGAAAACATTGATGCTGTTGAGATGTTTCTGGTTCTCAAATACATTGTATGAGCCAGCCAAAAAACTGTAATACAGCTGTTTCCCATCCAGTAGATGTGGTTGTAATGCGCTCATCCGGAGGATCTTTTACAATTGGTTTACAAACATGAACAAGTTTCGGGCTACTACAGGCCGATGGCCTGCATTGCCCCTTTCCGCAAAAGTGAAAAGGGGTACAAAGATATCGCTAAATTTTTAAACACGTGTATAATATAGCAATTTATCTCTAGAAAATGGAAGGATATCTTTTAGGATTGAATTCGCTCATGATGGAATAGATCTTATCAAAGACATCCTCAGCATTGGGGTTGGAAAAATAATCCCCGTCGGTGCTATAAGCAGCCCTGTGTTCACGGGCAGTAAGGGTTGAGGGTTCGGCATCCAGAAAACGGTATCCTTTTTGTTCCTCCAGCACTTTCTGCATCATAAATGAGGTGGCTCCCCCGGGAACATCCTCATCAAAGAACACGATCTTGTTTGTTTTTCTGAGCGACTCCACGATGGTGTGATCCAGGTCGAAGGGCAGCAACGACTGCACATCGATCAGCTCAACGGAAATGTCGAATTCATTGAGCTGGCGAATTGCTTCCTGTGCGATCCTCACGCAGGAGCCATAGGTAACCAGGGTAATATCGGTTCCCTTGTTAAGTATCTCAGGTTTACCCAATGGGATTGTAAATTCCCCGATATTGGAAGGCATTTTTTCCTTCAGCCTGTATGCATTCAGGGGTTCGATGATCAGGGCGGGATCATCGCTCTGCATCATGGTATTGTAAAAGCCGGCTGCCCGGGTCATATCGCGAGGCACCAGCACATGCACCCCGCGGATGGAGTTGATCACCATGCTAAGGGGGCTTCCCGAGTGCCAGATCCCCTCAAGGCGGTGGCCGCGGGTGCTGATGATCAGCGGGGCCTTCTGCCCCCCTACCGTGCGGTACCTTAAGGTAGCCAGGTCGTCGCTGATAACCTGCAAACCATAGAGAATATAATCGAAATATTGAATCTCGGCAATAGGTCTTAAACCCCGCAGGGCAAGCCCCAGCCCCTGCCCGATGATAGTGGCCTCGCGGATGCCCGTATCGGTTACCCGGTGCTTACCGTATTTCTTCTGCAGGCCCTCCAGAGTTTGATTCACCCCCCCGATTCGGCCAACGTCCTCCCCGAAGATCATGGCCTCGGGGTATTTGCCGAAGATGTGATCGAAGTTGTGCACCAGGATCTCCCGTCCATTGATCATGGGAGCATCGGCTGAGTACTCAGGTTTTACCTCCCTGATCTTCAATGCCGAGAAAGGCGTCTGGCTATACAGGTGCGAATTGTAGCGCGCATAACTCTCCTCCTGTTCCCTGCCCAGCCATTCCATTACCCGGTTCTTCAGGGGCATCTCGCTGGAACAGTCATGGCAGATCAGCCTTAGGATCTTTTTGCCCGTGGCAATCACGTCCTTTCTGATGGGCTCCTGTATTTGATTTAGTTCACCCAGGTATGATTCGATTTGCCTGGTTTTTATGCAATGGCAACCTTTGAGGTTCACCACCTGGTTGAATTCCTCGCGCTTGATGCGAATGGGTTTTTGAAAGTTCTCCCATGCTTTTTTGCGCGCTTCCCTCACTCGGGTTTCAGCCATTTTTTCAATTTCCGCAAGCTGGTCTTCCCCGGCAATGCCTTCGGCCAGTATCCACAGGCGCATTTGATGGTTGCAGTCGAACTTCTTTTCCCACTCCAGGCGCTGGCTGTCCTTGTAGCGCTCGTGGGAGCCACTGGTTGAATGGCCCTGGGGCTGGGTCACTTCAGTCACATGAAACAGCACAGGTACATGATCGCGGCGGCAAATCTCAACCCCTTTGCGGTACATCTCCACCAGCCCGGGGTAATTCCAGGCCTTTTCCCGGAAGATCAATATGCCCGATTCTCCCACCTTCTCGCGTTCAAAACCTTTCAGGGCAGCTGATATGTTGGATTTTGTGGTTTGGTATTCAATGGGTACGCTGATGCCAAAGCCATCATCCCATACCGATATGGCCATGGGTACTTTAAGGACAGCAGCAGCATTGATGGTTTCGAAGAAGTGGCCCTCGCTGGTGCTGGCATCGCCAATTGTGCCAAAAGCCACCTCATCACCTCCTCTGCTAAGGTGCCCCAGGTGCTTCAGTTCCTCCTGGCGCTGGCGGAAAACAGCCGAGGCCTGCGCCAGGCCCAGCAGCCTGGGCATCTGCCCTGCTGTTGGGCTGATGTCGGCCGAGGAATTCATCTGGTTGACAAGCTCTTTCCACTCACCCTGATCATCAAGGCTGCGGCTGGCAAAGTGATTGTTCATCATACGGCCCCCGTTGGAAGGATTGGCCCGGAGATCCGTATCACCATACAGCATGCTGAAGAACGATTCAAGGGTGAGCATACCGGTGGCCAGCATGAAGGTCTGATCGCGGTAATAACCCGATCGCCAGTCGCCTTTGCGGAAGGCTTTGGCCATGGCCAGCTGGGGTACTTCCTTGCCGTCGCCGAAGATGCCAAACTTTGCCTTTCCCGTGAGAACTTCCCTTCGGCCCAGTATGCTGGCCTGCCGGCTCTGGCAAGCCAGGCTGTAATCATCAAGTACCTGCTGGATATATTCTTTGGAATGAGAGGTTTTTGGCGCGTTCATACAACATGTGGTGTGATAATGGATTTGATGGCAAATGAAGGTACGTTAAATTACTCTTCTTAACAAATGCTTTTTAAAGCAGATTGTTCAATCATAATAAAAAAAACTAAATAGTACGGCCGGCAGGCTATTTCAGGAACAAAAACAAAAGGCCCTTATGGTTTGATAAAAAACCATAAGGGCCTTGCAGATCCTAAGGGTCCAGTTTAACTTCCGGGATGAGGCAATCAGTTGTTGTTTCTCTGGCGGTTTTGCCGGATCACCCGGGGGTGGCTGCCCCAGCGAACATCCATCACTTTTTCAAGGTCGGGGTCCAGTACCACGATGCGGTCATCGGGTACCAGCAATTCGATGTACACCCTCTGGGCTCTCCAGCCATCGCGGGTGTCGAAGGAATATACCGGGTCGAAATAAATGAGCGAGTCCTTCTGAAGGAAATCATACTGAATACTCCTGGCCAGGTCTCTGGCTTCCAGGCTGGTGCTTCCCCTTGATTCGCGGGTGATGATCATCTTTGCCTGATCAGAACGCGATGGGCGGATGCGCAGCCTGGGAAGGCCCTGCCCCTGCTGCCCCTGGGTAAAATGTACCATGTGCCAGCCTCCCCAGCGGTAGGAGTCGCGAATCTCCAGGTTTTCGGCCTGCATCTCAGGATTCAGTTCAAGGTAAAGATTGGGCCAGGCTGAGGTTTGCAGAACAGTTTCTTCTGCAAGATGCTGCTCAACGGAAAAATTCCTGGCAGTATTCAAACCCACGAAAACAGTGAGTGCAAGCCCGATGATCCATAGCAGGAAGGTAACCAGCCCAAAATACCTGATGCGGCTTTCAAACCCAAATACCAGCCTAAGGCCCGCGTAAATAAAGGCAATCAGGGGAATGCCCAACACCAGCAGGATACCAACTATTGCCAGATTGATCATCCATGAGGAGGCAAAAATCATGGCAAAGAACGAGTGTATTGAATAGATCTGCCATGGGCCGAAAGGCAGGTTCACGGGTACATGACCCAGGAACAGGGAGAAGATCAACCCGATCAGCAGGAAGATGCCCACGAAAATGAATGCTACCCCGATGAGTATGGCAATGATGCGAAACACCACCCGAAAAAAAGCCCCAAAGGCCATTCCTACTGACTCCAGGCCGTTTTCAAGGCTGCTCCGGTTTCCTTTTTTTTTTAAGTCTTCCCGGGTTTCGTCCGAGAGATCACGAATGTTTTTTTTTATATCATGCAACTCCTCCTGTATGGAGCGGTGGATGTTGGATATGTTGACCTTTTCTCCGCGCATCTCCAGCTTCTCGGCCGTGGTGCGCGCTTTGGGCACCACGATCCACAGGATGATATATACAAGGGGGCCGAATCCATAGAAAAAGGTGAACACAATAAATGCCACACGTATCCAGGTGGGATCAACATTGAAAAAGGCACCCAGGCCTCCGGCCACCCCGCCCAGGTATTTGTTGTCGGGATCGCGGTAAAGCCTCCTCTGGGTTCGCTCCCAACTGCCTGTGGCAACAGCAGGCTCCTCGGCGCTTTCCTCCCCGCGAATCTGCCCGGGCTCACCAAGCTGACCGATTACCTGCTCAATGTCTTTCAGCGTGATCACCTGCTTGCTGGCAGATGTCCGGTCCTGAAGCATTTCGGCTATGCGGCTTTCTATATCCGATAAAATTTCATCGCGGCCTTCATCCTGAGTAAAATGACGCCTTACGTGATCAAGGTACCTGTTGAGTTTTTCATAGGCATCCTCATCAATGTGGAAAACTAGGCCGCTGATATTGGCTGTGAGGGTCTTTTTCATGGTCTTCACATTATTTTGTTGATAACAAATTTAAACGTTGTGTTTGATTTGGTTATAAAACCTTTACTTTTTTTAGGTGGTGGTACGGGCTACGGCCTGAACCAACTCTTCCCAGGTGTTTCGCAATTCCTCCAATACCCTTTGCCCCAATGGAGTTACCACATAGTATTTGCGGGGAGGACCGCTTAGGGATTCCTCCCAGCGGTAATTCAGCAAACCGTCGTTTTTCAAACGGGTCAGCAACGGATATATGGTGCCTTCCACCACCAGGAGCTTCGACTCCTTTAACAGCTGGATCAGCTCCGAGGCATAGGCTTCCTTGTTGGATAAAAGCGATAGGATACACAGCTCCAACACCCCTTTTCGCATTTGCGCCTTTGTATTTTCCAGGTTCATGACAGATTTTGTTTTATTTCTTCAGCAAAGATAAATCAAAAAATAGTACCATGCAAAACAAAGTACTAAAATTTTTAAATTATTTTGCCATACATGGATACCTGTCAAAAAAGCTACCATGTAAGATCCTGAAATTGAAACAAATGCCTAAAAAACTCACAACAAGCAATTTAAATAAAATTTAATTCATATCATATTATTAACAAGGTGTTTGGATTAATTTTTGTGGCTTTCCCGATGCAACCATTTTGAAATAAATCAAAACAACATGAAAACAAGGTTTTATTCAGTGATTCTCATTCTGATTTTCTGTTTTGAAGGCCGGGCCCAATCTCCCGTCCAACAGGACATACTGGATGTTGCCAGGGGGCAGCTTGCTTCTTTTTTGCAGCGCATTCCCCCGGGGCAGGAGGAGCATTTCGGCTTCCGGAAACGCAGCGACTTTCAGCAGGCAGTGCCAACACAGGTTTTTAAGGCTTTTACTCCTGACAGCTGTTTTTTCAGCGACAGCCTGCTCGGCCAAAGGAATTGCATCATTGATTCGCAGGAATGGCTGGTATTGGTGGAGCATCAGGGCAGCCCGGCAGTAATGCTTACTGTTGCAAACCATGATCAGCATCCACGGGTTGTAGCCATGGGAGCAAGGGAGATGGCCCGTCAGCTGCATGCCCTGGTCAGTGAAAATCATTTTCCTGAAAAGCAAGCCAGCATCCTGCGGGTGTATCCGCTGCAGATTGATTTTGTGCTGTATGGCAACCTGGCTGCCGGGGAAATTGCCGGGTTCAGGCAGCTTTCTGCCCGGTATGATCTTGCTGAAAAGCAATCAGTTCCCGAAACTTTTGAAGATTTGCTGCCCTGGCTGAAAGAACAACTAAGGCACATTCGGAAGGACAAGCCATGAAACATATGAAACGATATATACTGATCAGCCTGCTGTGGGCCGCAAGCCTCAGCCCGGCCTGCCAGGGGCAAACCCTTGCTGTTCCCCTGTGCATCCAGGAAAAGAGCCAGTGGTGCTGGGCCGCTGCCTCACAAAGCATTCTGGGCTACTATGGCCTGGATCACTCCCAGTGTATGATTGCCGAATACACCCGGACAGTGGCCACCTGGCAAAACTTTGGCAACATTCACTGCTGCAGCGGAGCCTGCAATTACTGGAATTACCTTCAGGGCACTGCCGGTAGTATACAAGATATTCTCATGAATTTTGGGCAGATGGAAACCATATGGGTTTCTTCATATTTAACCCAGACTCATATACAGGCGGAGATAGCCGGCAACAGGCCTTTTGTCATCCGCTGGGGATGGACCTCTGGTGGAGGCCATTTTGTAGTTGGCCATGGCATTGATCAGGACTACCTGATGTACATGGATCCTTTATATGGCTTTAAGATAGCCGACTATTCATGGGTAGTGCAAAGTGCCAACCATCAGTGGACATCTACCCTCACCCTTGACCGTTCGGTGAGCAACAAGGCACCGGAAATACAAGCAGCAGCAATTTCCATATTTCCTAACCCGGCATCCGGACAGCTGAAAGTGAAACTTCAGACAGCCACCAGCGAACCCCTCCTCATGATGCTGTGGAACCTGCAGGGGCAGCTTGTCAGGGGCTACAGCGCTCAGTCAGCAGCCGACCAGATTGTCAGCCTGAACCTTGAAGGCATCCCGCCGGGAATCTATACATTGCAGGTGCAGACGAAAGATCCTTTTGTACCCGTCAAAGTAATGGTGTATTAAGCGTTTTGCTCTCCGACAACCCGCAGGGTCTCCTTTTTCGGACAATCCCCAGGCTCCCCTTCCCCTGACAACCCCCAGGGCCCAGAACCTGCGACCTTTTTTCCACAGCAACCCGATACTGAAGCTCGCATCGGCCCCGGGTCCTCCCCGTATTAAACTCGCACCAAACTCGCACCAAATTCGGACTAAATTCGGATTAAATTCGCGAAATCGCGAATTTGGTCCGAATTTGATACGAATTTGGTGCGAGTTTGGTGCGAGTTTATTACGAATTTGCCCGGGAAATGCTACCCCCAACTTGCAGCTCAGGGGCAAAAAAAAGTGGCCTGAACCAAACATTCAGTCCACTTTTAAAATGAAGAATGCTCTTCACTTTTCTTAAGTCTTAATTCTTAATTCTTAATTCTTAATTTTAATAGTTTTCCTTCCACTCCTCGAAATAAGCCTGTGGGTGACGGCAGGTTGGGCAGTTTTTCAGGGCTTTTTCCCCTTCATAGATATACCCGCATTTGCGGCAGTACCACTTGATTTTTTCCTCACGCTGGAAAACAGAATTGTCCTGGATCCGGTTCATGAGCTTCAGATACCTTTCCTCATGGTTTTTTTCGGCAGCTGCAATCAGCCTGAAGGTAGTGGCAACCCTTTTGAAGCCCTCCTCCTCGGCAATACGTGCAAACTCCGGATAAAGCAGGCTCCACTCCTCGTTCTCTCCCTGGGCTGCGTGAAGCAGGTTTTCCTGGGTTGAGGAAACCTTTCCGGCCGGATAGCTGGCAGTGATCTCTACCATGCCTCCTTCCAGATAGCTGTAGAACATTTTGCCGTGCATGCGCTCCTGGTCGGCAGTTTCCATGAAATATCCGGCAATCTGCTCATAACCTTCCTCGCGGGCAACTTTCGAATACATCTCGTAGCGGCGGGCTGCCTGGGATTCGCCTGCAAACGCTTTCAGCAGGTTCTTCTCGGTTAGGGTTCCCTTAATGCTTTTCTCTTCCATATTGTTTTGGCTTTTATAATTGATCTCCGTTTACAGGAGGACAAAAATAAGAGAAAACAGGTTTTCAAATTGCATTTGAACCACGTTAAGGTATTTAAAGTCTTAATTTATTTTCAATTTAAATAAGGATCAGCCTGGAAAGTAGCGGCCACAAATAAAGGGCGCCAACACCCCCTTTGTAGCGTCTGTAAAGGAAGCAAGGATTCCCCCCTTGAGACGCAAGGCATTGCGTCTTTACGGGAGCTGATTCAACGTTTTTTTCAGCATCTTCCCCAGGTAATGTATTGATACGCAAAGTATTGTGTCCCTGCCGGAATTCTGTTATAACTCTCAGAGCCTTTCAATTTCCTCCCTGGTAAGCTCAGTATACTTTTCTATGATTTCAATGGGCAAACCATCATTCTTCATCTTACGGGCAATGGCTTCCTGCTTTTTCCTTTCCCCTTTTTCAAGTCCTTTTTCAAGTCCTTTTTCAAGTCCTTCTTCGAGTCCTAACTCACGTCCTTCTTCCTTGGCAGTATCCAGGGCATTTTTCAGGTCGCGGTATTGTTTGAGGTTATCCTGGTATTCCATTTGTTCCTGGGGATTAAATTGTGCTATTTCTGCCGTTTTGAACAATTTCTCAAAAATGCCCTCCCGAAGCTGATCGGGCAGGCGATCCAGCATAGGAAGGTTCTTTAAGATAAACAACCATTTCTCATAACGGTTCGCCAGCTGATCAATGGGCTTGTTAAATTTAGGCATTTCCAGAAAAATAAACATGAATTTGTCGTAGAATACCTTGTGGGTGTCCACGTCGGTAAGCTTCACGTTGTAGCGTATCTTTTCAGGATCATCTCTTTGCTGGTCAGACACAAAGTCAAGGATGGCAATGGTGTAAACCTTCTTCAGCTCAAAGTTCCAGTCTTTGCCCTTTGCCACCTGCTCGCGGATGGGGAAGGTGGAGTAATACAGGGCACGGTCCTTGAAATACAGCTGCCGGGTTTTCTGCATTTCCACGATAAAGCGTTCACCTTTTTCATTGGTGCAGTAGAGGTCAAAGACCACCTTGCGCTCCTCGGCCGATTCCGGCAGGCTCTCTCCCTTCAGGTAAGTCAGCTCCCTGATCTCCCCCTGCTCCTCGCGCAGCAGCTCATTCAGAAAGTCAATCAGCAGATCCTTGTTTGGCTCCTGGCCAAAGATCCTTTTGAATCCGAAGTCGGTAAAAGGATTGATGTACTTTTCCCGGAAGGGTTTCATGGGGGGATGTTTCAAACAAAGATAAATAATATGCTACTAATTATAAGGTGGTTACAATTTGTTTTTTTAAACTGCCACTTCTTTATATTTAGAACACCTGAGGATAGAAGCTCAAGTCTTTAAGATTCTCCCACGGATTTAAGCACATAAGAAGAAGAAGAAATCACAGATCCTAACAGACCAGTGTCCACCTGTTTTTCCCGGCACAGTTGTTAATCTTCCCAAAAAGCCAGGAAACCTGCAAACTGCGCAAGGGTTAGAGTTCCCTGAAAAGGGTTTGTGAACGGTCGGGGCCCAGGCTAACAATCCAGACAGGCACCCCGACAAATTCCTCTATGGCTTCAACGAAGCGGTGCAGGTTGTCCGGCAGTTCATCATAGGAGGCTGCCTGCCTTAGGTCGGAATTCCAGCCCTGGAATGTCTGGTAGACAGGAGTGAGCTGTTCGGACTCAAATCCTGTGGGAAGGTAGTCGATGATATTGCCCTTGTACTGGTAAGCCGTGCAAGCCTTCAGGTAAGGAAAGCCTGTAAGCACATCGGCCTTGGTCATGATCAGGCTGGTCACGCCATTTATCATCACGGAATATTTAAGTGCCACCAGGTCCAGCCAGCCACAGCGGCGTGGTCTTCCGGTGGTGGAGCCAAATTCATTTCCGATCCTGCGCATCTGGTCGCCGTCGGCATCAAAGAGTTCTGTAGGGAAAGGCCCGCTGCCCACCCGGGTGCAGTATGCCTTGAAAATGCCAAACACCCTGCCGATGCGCGAGGGGGCAATGCCCAGGCCAGTACAGGCTCCGGCAGCAATGGTGCTGGAGGAGGTAACAAAAGGATAACTGCCAAAGTCAATATCCAGCAATGAACCCTGTGCTCCTTCGGCAAGAATGGAAATCCCGTTTTGCAGGGCCTTGTTCACAAACAATTCGCTCTCGATCATAGGCAGGGAGCGGATCATCTCAAGGGCCTGCATCCATTGCTGTTCGTATTGTTCAAACGACATGCCTTCCAGTTGCAGGGAATCCACCGGGAAATCAAGGGCCTGCACCAGGCGCATATGACTGTTTTTCAGAGCCAGGTAGCGGTGCAGGAAAGTCTCGCTAAGGGCATCGCCCAGGCGCAGCCCGCATCGGGCGACCTTATCGGTATAGGCCGGTCCGATGCCTTTCAGGGTGCTGCCTATCTTGTCCTTGCCTTTGCTGTATTCATTGGCCGCATCCAAAAGCCGGTGTGAAGGCAGGATCAGGTGAGCCTTCCCGGAGATCACCAGGTTCTGGCGAACCTGCTCCATGGTAAGATCCAGGGAGTCGATCTCTTTTTTAAAGATCACGGGATCGATCACTACCCCGCTACCTACCACATTGGTGGTTGCAGAATGAAAAATGCCCGAGGGGATGGTATGCAACACATACTTCTTACCACCGAATTCAAGGGTATGCCCTGCATTTGGGCCACCCTGAAAGCGCGCCACTATCTGGTATTCAGGGGTTAGCACATCCACAACCTTACCTTTGCCTTCGTCACCCCATTGCAGGCCCAAAAGCACATCTACCTTATTGTTCGGATTCATCACAGATTTTCTTGTTCATAAAAAAAGCCGCTAAAAACCGGCTTTTATTCATGTTCAAAATTAGGATTTTTTGACCACAGTACCAATGATTTTCACAACGATCGCTTCAATTTTCCTTCTGCGACTTGCATTCATTGCACAGTCCATAGAAAACAAAGGAGCGGTGCGACACCCGGAAGTTCATCAACTCCTCCACCGAGTTTTGTATTTCCTGCAGCCGGGGATCGCAAAACTCATACACCTTACCACAATCTGAGCAGATCAGGTGGTCGTGCTGCTTAAACTTGTAGGATTTTTCAAACTGGGCCACATTCTTGCCAAACTGGTGCTTGAGCACCAGGTTGCAGTTCTGCAAAAGATCGATGGTATTGTACAAGGTAGCCCGGCTAACCCGGTACTTGTTGTTTTTCATTTTGATATAAAGCGATTCTACATCAAAATGCCCCTCGGTGAGATAAATCTCCCGCAAGATGGTGAACCGTTCGGTGGTCTTGCGATGCCCGTTGTTTTCAAGATAGGAAGAGAATATGTTTTTAACAGCTTCATATACTTCCTGATTCCCTTTTTTACCTTTGGTATCCATAGCTTTTTTTATGGCTGAATGGCTCAAAGATATAAAATTTATTTGTTATTTGTACTCTTTATAAATAAAACGGGCTTCCCTTTATTTATCAGGCATTTTAGCCAATACGGGTTACTTTCTGGACCCCCTTTATCTTTTTGAGTTTTTTGATCAGGTTGTTCAGGTGCTGGGTATCATGGATATATAGCATGACAGTACCCTCGAAGGTACCGGCATTGCTATCGAAGTGGATGTTGCGGATGTTCACGTTGTATTCGCTTGAAATGATATTGGTAAGGTTTCGCAGCAGCCCCACGTCGTCGATGCCTACAATGCGGATGCCCGAAAGAAATGCGATGTTCTTGCGGGTGATCCATTTTGCCTTGACGATCCGGTAGGCATATTTCGACATCATCTGCATGGCATTGGGGCAATTGTTTCGGTGAACCTTAATGCCTTCGTTGATGGTGATGAATCCAAACACATCGTCTCCCGGGATGGGATTGCAACAGGGAGCCAGGGTATACTGGAGGTTTTCCATACTATCGCCAATGAGCAGGGTATCCGGTTTTTCCTTGAGCTGCTGGCGAATGGGATCCATTGCTGAAACCTTCTCTACCACTGCATCCCTTGTGCGGGTAAAGGGTTTTCGCAGGTAAGACAAAAGGCTACCCTTATCGGTATCCGACTGGAAATTTTTAAGTTCCTTCTGGGTTATTTCGCCCGTGGCCACAGCGAAATAGAGGTCCAGGGGAGCAGGCAGTTTGAAATAATCGAGCAGCTTCTGGATTGATGCCTGGTTGTGCTCGATCTTGAGTTGTTTGAGTTTGCGGTCAAGAATCTCCTTTCCTTCTTCGGCTTGTTTCTTGCGGGCTTCCTTCAGGGAGGCCTTGATCTTGCCCTTCGCCCTGGCGGTAGTTACATATCCCAGCCAGTCGGGCTTTGGGTGTTGCTTGGCCGAGGTAATGATCTCCACCTGATCGCCGCTTTTCAGCACATGGCTCAAGGGGACCAGCTTGTGGCTAACCTTGGCTCCCAGGCAATGATTTCCCACCTGGGTATGAATGGAGTAGGCAAAATCAAGGGCTGTTGATCCCTGGGGAAGGGTACGCAGCTCGCCCTTTGGGGTAAAGACGATGATCTCGTCAGAGAACAGGTTCAGCTTAAAGTCGTCAATAAAATCAAGCGCATCGGTTTCGGCAGTTTTCAGTATCTCGCGTATGCGCCGCAGCCATTTGTCGATACCACTTTCGCCAGCTTTTGATTCCTTGTATTTCCAATGGGCTGCATAACCTTTCTCGGCAATCTCATCCATTCGTTTGGTACGGATCTGTACCTCTACCCATTTACCCTGCCGGCTCATCACGGTAGTATGCAATGATTCGTAACCGTTGGCTTTGGGCGTAGAGATCCAGTCGCGCAGCCTGTCGGGGTTTGGCCGGTAAATATCGGTCACAATGGAATAGGCTTTCCAGCAATCGGCTTTTTCCCTGGTTTCCGGGGTGTCGATAATGATTCGAATGGCAAAGATGTCGTAAACTTCTTCAAAGGGGATCTCCTTTTTCTGCATTTTCTCCCAGATGGAGCTGATCGACTTGGTGCGGGCAAGTATCGAGAAGTTAAGACCCTCGTTGTTCAGCGCCCGGCGGATTGGCTGGTTAAAGGAACTGATAAAGCGGTTACGTTCTTCTTCTGATTCTTCCAGCTTCTGGAAGATGGTATTGAATATTTCGGGTTCGGTATATTTCAGGGCAAGGTCTTCCAGCTCACTTTTTATGGCATGGAAACCCAGCCTGTGGGCCAGGGGTGCAAATAGATACAGGGTTTCGTTGGCTATTTTCAGCTGTTTCTTTGGAGGCAGCGACTCCAGAGTACGCATATTGTGCAGGCGGTCGGCCAGTTTGATCAGGATCACCCTGACATCGTCGGAAAGGGTAAGCAGCATTTTGCGGAAATTCTCGGCCTGCACCGAGGTTGTCTGGTCAAAGATGTCGGATATCTTGGTCAGACCGTCGATGATGCGGGCCACCTCTTCCCCGAAATGCTCGCAGATATCCGAAAGGGTGTAATCGGTATCTTCCACCACATCGTGCAGCAGCGAGCAGATCACACTGGTTGCCCCCAGGCCGATTTCTTCCACAACAATACGCCCTACGGCTATTGGATGGAAGATATAGGGTTCTCCGCTTTTGCGCCGGTGGTTCTTGTGGGCTTCGGTGGCAAAATTAAAAGCCTTGCGGATCTTCAGCCGATCGTCCTTTCCCATTGAAGGGCGGCAGGAGGCCAGGAGATTCCGGTATTGCTTGATGATCTCTTTTCGTTCCTGTTCGAATGCTATTTCCTGCATGTAAGCTGATAATTTATAACAAGCGTTCTTTTGACTACAAAGATAGCTGAAAATAAGATGTTTTGGGCAAACTCCGGCAGAATCTCTGCGGCAATGGTTGTCTTAATTTGCCGTACTTAGCTGATGGTACAAGGAGGTGACAATACCATCGGATAGGCCTATTTTGGGGACATAGATCTTAGTGCTGCCTGTCTGCTTTAAGATAAACTGAAAGATTTCAGCAGCGGGGATGATCACATCGGCTCTATCGGGTCTCAGCCCCATAAGCTCCACCCGCTGTTGCACCGAGAAGAAAGCCAGGTGCTTCAGGGCATAATCCAGGTTTTCGGCAGGCAATATACTTTCGGCCAGACGGCCATACAGTTTGTTGATCTTGTTGATGTTGCCTCCCGAACCCACCAGCAGCAAATCCTGGGATTCATTTTGATAGGGTTTCAGCCACTTTTCCAGGGAATTCCACTCCCCCTCTTCCACCTTGTTGTTCAGCAAGCGAACCGTGCCAATTTTGAAAGAAACAGCCTGCTTCACATTACCGTTTTCCAGGACGGATATCTCAGTGCTCCCCCCTCCTACATCCACAAACATCACCAGCTTGTTTTTCCGGGCCAGCTTCAGGGTATTAACCTTGCTTACCAGATCAGCTTCATCCTTTCCATCAATGATCTCAATGTTTATCCCGGTTTGCCTGGACACCTGATCAACCACCAGCTGCCCGTTGGAGGCCTCGCGCATGGCAGAGGTAGCTACAGCCCGGTAAGCCTTCGGCTGATAAACTTCCAAAAGAAGCTGAAAGGCGTTCAAGGTTTTGATCAGCTTTTGGATCTTTTCCTCCGAAATCTCCCCCCTTGCAAATACATCCTCCCCCAGGCGCACCGGGATGCGCACCAGGGAGGCTTTTTCAGCAATCACCAGGCCGTTTTGGTCAAACACATTGGAAACCAGAAGGCGAATGGCATTTGTTCCGATGTCAATAGCAGCTAAGAGCATAAAATGCGTTTTTTATGAATTTCTTTTTTTAAGATAATCGTAGAAAGCCATCTGGCTTCTTACCGGGGGCTCATCAGGCCTTGCAACGTGCTGGTTCAGCTGGTTTTCATCCAGCAGCCGGGCTTTCTGATTGTCGGCCCATTGGATCTCGAGCATATCGAGCAGCTCCTGTTTCAGCCCGGGATCAAGAACCGGGCATCCCACCTCAATACGGCGGTCAAGGTTTCGGATCATCAGGTCGGCCGATGAGAGGTATACCTGCTGTTGCCCCAGGTTGTGAAACACGAAGATGCGCGAATGCTCCAGGAAGCGGTCTACTATGCTGATCACCTGAATATTTTCACTGATACCCGGGATGCCCGGAATCAGCACACAGATGCCCCTTACGATCAGCCGGCATTTTACCCCGGCCGAGGATGCCTGGTAGAGCTTTTTCACCAATGCCTGGTCCATGAGCGAATTCAGCTTCAGAAAGATCTCGGCAGGCTTGCCTTCGCGCGCGTGGCGGATCTCGCGGCTGATCAGCCTAAGCATCACCTTTCGGGTATGAAAGGGCGAAACCACCAAATGGCGGAAATTAACCAGCGAAAGCATAGGCTTTTCAAAAAGGTCAAACACCTTTTCCACCTCCCGGGTGATGACCGGATTGTTGGTCAGCAGGCTTTCATCGGCATACAAACGGGCAGTTTCTTCATGAAAATTGCCGGTGCCTATGTTTGCATACAACACATTTTTTTTATCCTCCTTTCGCCGTATCAATATCAGCTTGCTGTGAACCTTCAGCCCGGCAGTACCGTGGATCACCTTCACCCCTTCTTCCTGAAGTATCTGCGACCAGCGAATATTGGCCATCTCATCAAAACGGGCCTGCAGCTCCAGAAAGACAGTCACTGATTTCCCATTCCTGGCAGCATTGATCAGGGCGTTGATCACCCCGGAATCTTTTGCCACCCTGTAAAGAGTCATTTTCACGGATTTCACCCTGGGGTCGATGGAAGCTTCCCTTAACCAATCAACAATATAATGAAAAGATTGATAGGGAAAATGCATCAGGATGTCTTTCTCCCTTAATACCGAAAACATGCTGCGGTTTGATTCCAGCTCTCTGTGGGGCAAAGCAGGCAGGGGTTTATATTCAAGATGGGGCCCTCCCAGGTTGGGGAAATGCATGTAATCGCTGAAGTTCTGGTAGCGCTCCCCGGGAATGATGTTTTGCTTTTCGGTGACCTTCAGGCGGGCTACCAGCAATTCAAGCATGTGGGCAGGCATCTGCCGGTCGTATACAAACCGGACGGGTTTGCCCTTTTTTCTTTGTTTGAGGCTCTCTCTGATGCGTTCCATGAAACTCCTTGAAATATCCGGATCGATATCAAGCTCTGCATCCCGGGTAAGGGAAATGGAATACGCCTGGTAGACATCATAATGATAAACAGGAAATATCTCTCCCAGATTATGCCTGATTACATCATCCAGCATCAGGATGAAGTTCTTGTTGTCCCGGGAAGGCAAAATCAGAAAGCGTGGAATGATATTCGAGGGAATCCTCACCAGGGCATAGTCGGGCTTTACATCCCCAATTTTCCTTTGCATGTAAACGGCAAGGTAAATTGCCCGGTCCTGCAAAAAGGAGGACCTCTTAAAGCTTTTGATCATCACCGGGAACAGATGGGGCTGAACCTGATCGCGAAAATAGCGTGCCACAAATTCACCCTGCTGCTTGTCGAGCTGTTTTTCATTGATAAGAAAAATATTCTCCTGCTCCAACTGTGTTAGGATATCACTGTATATCTGGTTAAAACGCTTCTGGCATTGGCGATCAATTTTTCTTATCTGCTTTAGTACCTCCTGGGGAGAAAAATCAAGGGTATGCGAATCTTGCTGTTCCAGGTCAAGCAGCCGGCGTAATGAAGCTACCCGCACCCGGAAGAACTCGTCAAGGTTGTTTGAAAAAATTCCCAGGAAACGCAGCCGCTCGATTAGGGGAACAACCGGGTCGGCAGCTTCCTGGAGCACTCTTTGGTTGAATGACAGCCAGCTGATCTCGCGATTGATGGTCTTAACTTTCATGTCAAGGGTGGGTGTTCATGGCCTGCTTGCTTCTTGTTGTATGCAATCAGCATGAAAGGTAAACATCAAAGATACCGTTTGGTTTCCGAAAATTAGCCCACCCTAATGGTTTTTTGAAGGACACCTCATCATTAGATACCCTATCAGGTGCTTTTTTTCAGATGTTCAGGATAGGTGATAAAGTTTATTTTCTTTTCTGCAATCAGCAGTTCATTCCAATGTTGGGTAAAAAACGATACACTCACCACGGCAGAAGTAGGCAGGTAATCGAGGGACTGGTCAAGCAAACCGTTAACAAATTGGGTAAGGGAAGGATTATGACCTACCAGCATGACATGATCCTTATTATCGGGCAAACCAAAAACCAGGCTCCACAAACCCTCGGCTCCCTGGTGATAAATATGGCTTTCTATCTTTATGTTGTGCCGGGGATAGTTCAATGCCCCGGCCAGGAGGCTGGCGGTTTCAAAGGCACGGACCGCATGGCTGGAAATGATCAGATCGGGACTTACTGATTGCTCCACCAGAAAATCGGCCACCTGCATAGTGCGCTGCTCTCCTGTTGCTAATAACGGCCGCTGGTAATCCTTCAGCTCAGGGTCTTCCCAGGATGATTTGCCGTGTCGGACTATATACAAGGTTTTCATTTGTTTTCGGAATGCCTTAAAGGGTTGCTAGAGAATAATTCAAAATTGGTGAATTTTTCTGATATTTTACCATTTTTTCTTACAAAAGCTCATTTTATTTATTCATAATAAACAAACATTAAGCCAAACACTGCTCGCCGGAGGGTAAAAAAAAGAGGCCGTAAAGGCCTCTTCAGAATTCTTTTTGCGCATGGCTGTTTAATAAGCAAACAGGGGAAAGTCCATCATCAGCTCGTTCACCTTCTTGCGTACTCCGGAGATGACATTTTCATCATCTATGTTGGAGATCACTTCATCGATCAGCTCGACGATCTTCACCACATGCTCTTCTTTCAGGCCGCGGGTGGTAACTGCGGGCGTACCGATCCTTATCCCGGAAGTCTGGAAGGGGGAGCGGCTGTCGAAGGGAACCATATTTTTGTTGATGGTGATATCGGCCAGAACCAGGGTGTTTTCAACTTTCTTGCCAGTGATATCCGGGTACTTCGAGCGCAGGTCGATGAGCATCAGGTGGTTGTCGGTACCTCCCGATGTAACGTGATATCCTTTGCTGATGAAAGCCTGGGCCATAGCCTGTGCATTTTTCATCACTTGCTGGCAGTACTCCTTATAGGAGGGGTTCAGGGCCTCACCAAAGGCAACTGCTTTGGCAGCGATCACGTGCTCCAGGGGGCCGCCCTGGGTTCCTGGGAATACCGCGCTGTCGAGGATCTGCGACATCATTTTGATCTCGCCCTTAGGTGTTTTCTGCCCCCAGGGGTTCTCGAAATCTTTGCCCATCAGGATCATTCCACCTCTAGGCCCTCGAAGGGTTTTATGGGTGGTGGTGGTAATGATGTGGCAGTGCGGCAGGGGGTTGTTCAGCAACCCTGAGGCAATCAGCCCGGCAGGATGTGCGATATCGGCCATCAGCAGGGCACCCACCTTATCGGCCACCTGGCGCATGCGCTGGTAGTCCCAGTCGCGTGGATAAGCGGAAGCACCTGCAACTATCAATTTCGGCTTTTCCTCAAGGGCAATGCGTTCCATTTCATCGTAATCGATGGTTCCGGTTTCTTTGTTCACACCGTAAGCTACCGGACGGTACAGGATACCCGAGAGATTGACGGGTGCCCCATGCGAGAGGTGGCCACCATGGCTAAGGTCAAGACCTATAAAGGTGTCGCCGGGTTGCAGGCAGGCAAGAAATACCGCTGCATTGGCCTGGGCCCCGCTATGACTCTGGACATTTGCCCACTCGGCACCAAAGAGTTCTTTGGCCCGGTCGATGGCCAGCTGTTCGGTTTGGTCTACTATCTGGCAACCACCATAATACCTGCGGCCCGGGTAACCTTCTGCATACTTGTTGGTCAATACGCTGCCCATAGCCTGCATCACCTGCTCACTGACAAAATTCTCGGAGGCGATCAACTCAACACCATGCAACTGACGTTGTTTTTCCTGTTCAATCAGCTCAAATACCTGCTGGTCTCTTTCCATAATAAACTGGTTTATATTTTCAGGGATTAATAACTTAATATGCCTCAAAATTAAGCATATTTTCACAATTCTAAACGGATACAATCTTTGAGGAAAGTGCTATTTTTACAGGCTAACAAATTTCTTCCATCATTCACTTATACCATCATGAAAAAAGCATCTTTAATCATCCTTTCCCTGATACTGTTTACCCCTTGGGTAAATGGAAATGAAAGGATTGTCATTTCCCGGTGGTTGCAGGCCGGGCCACTGGATGCCCCATATCCGGCCTTTCACCAGGTACCCAATACCCAGGGAAAGACCTTTGCCCACTCCGAACTGCTTTCCTTCAATCACCTTGACCTGAAAGATTACTTCCCGGTCAGTGGCATGAGCCTTCCCTGGCTGTGGGGGCAAAACGGCAGCTGGAGCCCGGTGGCTTCCGATGAGAACGGATATGTAATGATTTCAGGCAATATAAGCGGCCAGCATCCCAGGGTGGCATACCTGGCCACCTATGTGCGAACCGACAGATGGCTGGAAACCAAGCTGGAAATCAAAAGCCCTTACCTGCTTGAAGTGTGGCTTGACGGGAAACGCATTGCAAGCAAAAATACCCAGGAAACCGAAGAAAATACAATCGGCAGGATCAACCGCGAGCTGAAACTTACCCGTGGAACCCATCTTCTGGTGATCAAAACACTGCTTCCTCCAGCAGGCAACCTTGACTGGAAGGTGATGGCCAACCTGAGCATTTCAGAACCCTATAAGCTGGCCGACCTTTCTCCGGATCTAAACCCCGATAATATCAAAAACATAAACCACATCCTTGATGGGGTAAAGATATCGGGCATTGAGCCTTCAGCCGATGGCAAATATTACCTGGTTCGGTATACTCAGTCGCTTCCCCCCACCGATCAGAGCGAGTCATGGGCTGAGGTAAAACGAATGAGCGACCGGCAAACCATTCAATCCTTCCGCCATTCGCGGCTCTCGCGCATCAGCTGGCTGCCCCGGTCCAACGTGCTTAGTTACGTAAGCAACACCAATGGCAAATCGGCCATTCACTGGCATCACATCGAAACGGGCCAGCACCGCATACTGATGGACGATATTGACAAGTTTGCAGGCCTGCAGTGGTCGCCCTGCGAAACCTACTTCATTTATACCCTTCGCGAAGATGGCCAGGGCACCGATGGCAACCTGCGACAGATCCTGGGCATGCGCGACCGCCAGCCCGGCTGGCGGAACCGCAGCTTCCTTTATAAATACGATTTGGCTACCGGCATCAGGACCCGCCTTACCTACGGCAACAATTCAACCGATTTGCAGGACATCAGCCCCGATGGCAGCAAGATACTGATCGGGCTCAACTATGCTGATTACACCCAAAGGCCTTACTCGAAAAGCGACCTGTTTCTGATGGATGTGAAAACCCTTAGAGTAGATACCCTGTTTCTGGCCCAACCCTGGGGATTCTCGGCATCCTTTTCGCCCGATGGCAAAAAACTGCTTGCAACAGGCGGACCCTCCTCTTTCAACGGGGCGGGCATCAACCTGCCACAGGACCTGATCCCCAACAATTACGACCGACAGGCTTACATTTATGACCTGGCAACAGGGGAAACCCACTGTATCACCCGCGATTTCAACCCTTCCATAGCATCTTCCCACTGGCATGCTCCCGACAACAGCATCTACTTCCTGACCAACGACCAGGATTGCCAGCGCATCTACCGCTATGACCTGCGAAGGGCAACCTTCTCACTTGTGAATACCGGAATGGATTATATTGCCAGCATGAACATCACCGCTTCGGCCTCGCGGATGATATTCCGGGGGAACCATCCCAACAAGCCTTCTGCTTTCTACCAGATGGATCTGAAAAACCAGCGAATATCTCTTCTTGAAGACAGCGAAAGCAAGATATATCAGCATGTAAGCTTTGGTGAGGTAAAAGACTGGAACTTCAAAGCATCCAGCGGTGTTGAGATCAAAGGGCGCTATTACCTGCCTGCAAATTTTGATCCGGACAGGAAATATCCTGTGATTGTTTATTATTATGGAGGCACCAACCCGGTAGGCCGTACCTTTGGTGGGCGTTATCCCTTCAACCTTTGGGCGGGCAATGGCTACGTGGTTTATGTACTGCAGCCCAGCGGGGCCACCGGCTTCGGGCAGCAATTCTCGGCAGCCCATGTCAACAACTGGGGGATCACCGTTGCCGATGAGATCATCGAGGGTACGCGACAGTTTCTGCAGGCACACCCCTTTACCGATGCCACGAAAGTAGGCTGCGCGGGCGCTTCCTACGGAGGGTTCATGACTATGCTGCTGATGACCCGTACCGATTTGTTTGCCGCGGCAATTTCGCATGCGGGCATCAGCTCCATCAGCAGCTACTGGGGCGAGGGCTTCTGGGGCTATTCCTACAGTGCCGAAGCAACGGCCGAAAGCTTCCCCTGGTGCAGCCCCAACATTTATGTGGGCCAGAGCCCCTTGTTCCATGCCGACAAAGTTACCACCCCCCTGCTGTTGATCACAGGGGACAGCGACACCAACGTTCCCCCGGGTGAAAGTATACAGATGTATACAGCCCTCAAGATCCTCAATCGCCCCGTGGAACTGGTGATGGTAAAAGGCGAAGACCATCATATTGTGACTTACAACAAACGCATCGAGTGGCACAACACCATCATGGCCTGGTGGGACAGGTACCTGAAAGATCAGCCCCAGATGTGGGAAGACCTGTTCCCGCAGCAAAATTATTAGAAAATCCCTCAGATAAAAAAATAGGATGCGCCAGTATGGCACATCCTATTTTTTTATCTGAGCGTAAATACCCTGATAATGTTAAAGCCAAAGAAAATATCCGCCTTTGCCCAATTGCCGGTGGCCTGGGTGAGAAAGCCCCTTTCGAACATGGGCTGGGCATTTGAAAAATGCAGCTGAAACACGTGACCTCCGGTATCCAGGTCAACCCCTGCCGAAAAGGTATTTCGGAACAAAAGCCCCGCGGTGGTATTCAGCCGGTAGAAGTATTCCGAATTCAGGGTGACCCAGTCGCCCAGGCGGTATCTGGCTCCTGCTCCCAGGATAAAGGAATGCCGGGGTGGGCCTGTTTCAGCTACCAGGGGCTGATAAACCCATGAAGGAGAAAGCTGCAGGCTGAAGCTGCGCGAGAACCTGCGGGCAATCAGCAACTGGCTCACATAACTCAACCGGTCGGAAAAAGTCAGTGATTCCTGCCCAGCTCCCCAGCGTTGCCCCCGAAGGGAAACCCCCGAAAACCAGCTCAGGGTAAGGGGCGTGCCTTCAGGATTATGCTGCTGCCGCAACAACTTGTATTTAAACGAACCATCGAAGGTCTTTTCCAGGCTGCTGCGCCCAATGTAAAAGGCCAGACGCTCGTTTACCCCGTATTCAAACCCCAGGCGCATGGTAGCATGATCAAGGCCCCAAAGCTCATGCCCTCCCAGGCGGATACTGCCAAAACGGTGTGAGACAATAAAGATCATGTCGCCCGGGAAGGGATTTTCAATCGAATGACCATGAATGATGCGGGTGGAGAAGAAAGTACCACTTACATATTGGGTTTGCAGCGTGTCTTCTTCCAAAATATCCATCAGCTGCTGGGAAGCAGCCGGAAAACTCATCAGCCATAGAAAACAACAGCAGGCCAGGGCGCGATGTCTTTTCATCTTGTATGAAGGGTGTTGGTTTTGCCCGATATGCAGTAAATAAACTTCCTGAAGAATTTACTCCCGTTCTGTGAGGTTCAGGTTGACAGTCACCTCTATTTCTTCAGCAATATTCCTTACAAACCTTAAAGGTATTGAAATATTATAATCTTCCGGACGGATCATAAAAACACTGCTGGCAATGATCCTTCCGTTGCGAAAGCTAAGACTGCCTGTTTCACGGATCCTGCGGGTAACATCTTTAATGGTCAGGTTACCTTCTACAGTTACCGCCACCTCCTCATTTTCGCGCTCTTCCAGGGCTGTTGTCTCAATGATCCTGCCTTCAAAGGTGGCATTGGGATAAAGGTGTGATTCCACGAAGTTGTCGTTGAAATGTTCCTGCATCAGGGCTTTTTCAAAGGAAAATGCACGCATGATCACCCGGAATACAAACTCACCAGTTTGTATATCCAGGGCACTGCTCACCTGGTTATTGACAGCCTGGATGTTTTCAAGGGGTGCTTCAGAAAAGAAGCTGATGGTACCGTTTCGGGTAATATATACCTGGCAGCTGGCCGACCATACCGCCAGAAAGAATATCAGGGTCAGTATAAACGGTTTAATACTTTTCATGACTGGGTATCATCGGGCGGCTGGTCTGCCGCCCATTCAATAACACAATGATCCAGGATCACATCGCTGCCTGTGAAGCCAGTGACAAGGCCGCGGATGATCACTCCCTGCCCTGGTACCAGCTGCAGAGCCTGTTGCTGGTAATGTTCCAGCATGGTACACCTCACACCGGCCTGGCCGAATATCCCTTCGTCAAAATAAAAACCCACAATCACCAGGTCGCGGGGCTGTTCAACCTGCGACAGGGCCCCCTCAATCTGTACCACCGAACCAATGTATTGCTGGTGAGCGGCTTCCTCGTTGGTGATAAAGGCGGTATACAATTCACCTGCCGAAAGGGCATGCTCAGCTGGCATGGCCTCATAATCGGGATGTGGCTTTTGGTAAACCAACCAGAAAAACAATACGCCCACTACAAGCAGAACCATTAGTGCGCCCAGAATGACTGCGATCCATGTTTTCAAAGGCTTCTGTTTTTGAAAAAGGTAGATCAATTTAATGAATTCCTGCCTTTTTTCAAAATCATCAAAAAAACATATGATCCACTGCTGCAGCTATTAAGGAGTGTTTCCTCCAACAGGGTGTTATTCTTCGGAGAATTCAATGAGCATCTTGCGGTAATAATTAAATACGTTGGAGCGTGACACGTAACCCTTGTATATTCCCTGATCCACCACTGCCATGTTCCACAGGCCCGAATCGCGGAATTTTGTCATTACTTCATCCATGCTGTTGCCCGGGCTGACAGTAGCCTTGGGCTGAAACATCAGGTTGCGTACCTTCAGGGTGTCGTATTTTTCACGATCAAACATAAGTTCACGCACATCATCCAGGGTAACAATCCCCAGGAAGTGATTCTGGGAGTCAACCACCGGGAAGATATTGCGGTTGGTGCGGGCGATCACCTTTACCAGTTCACCAAGGGTTTGATCCGGGGAAATGGTGTTCAGGTTGGTTTCGATAACCGATTCCACATTCAGCAGGGTAAGAACTGCCTTATCCTTATGATGGGTCAGCAGCTGACCTTTCTGGGCAAGTTTTTTGGTGTACAGCGAATAAGGCTGGAAATACACAACCGTCAGGTAAGAAATGGAAGATACGATGATCAGGGGAATAAACAACTCATAACCTCCAGTGATCTCGGCTATCAGGAATATGGCAGTCAGTGGGGCATGGATAACCCCGGCAATCAACCCGGCCATTCCTACCAGCGAGAAGTTATATTCTGATATTTTAAAGTTGCTGAAAATGTTCATCAGCCTTGAAAACACAAAGCCGGTGATCCCGCCCATAAACAGGCTTGGAGCAAATACCCCGCCAATGCCCCCGGCCCCGGTAGTGAGGGAGGTTGCAATGGCCTTGAAGAAAAGAACCAGGATCAGGAACCCAACAAGTATCAGGCCTGATTCATCGGTAAGGTGCCCCAGGGGGCTGCCGATGAGCAGCTGATGGGGTTGGCCCGAGAGCATGCTGCGCATGGAATAATAACCCTCACCGAAAAGGGGTGGGAAAAAGAAAATCAGTATTCCAAGCAGCACACCTCCTATCAACAGGCGCCTGTAGGGGTCCCTGATCTTTTTCATGCGGTTTTCGATTCGCCCGTTCATCCAGGCAAAATACAGGGAAACAGCCCCGGTAACAATTCCCAGCATCACATAAAAAGGGATGTGCCCATAATTGAATGCTTCCCTCAGGGTAAAGTAAAACTCTATTTGTTCGCCCAGGAAGATGGCCGAGAAAATGGCTGCAGTTACTGTTGCAATCAGCAAAGGTATTATAGATCCTGTGCTAAGATCCAGCATCAGCACCTCCAGGGCGAAGATCATCCCGGCAATTGGAGCCTTGAAGATGGCTGCAATGGCTGCTGCCGAACCGCATCCCAGCAGAAGGGCTGTGCGCCTGAATCCAAAGCGGGCCTTCTGGGCCACGTTCGACCCTATGGCTGCACCCGTAGCCACAATGGGGGCCTCCATTCCTACTGAGCCTCCAAGGCCCCCGGTAAAGCTACAGGCAATAATGGAGGAATAGGTGTTGTGAAGCTTCATCACCGCCTTGTTGCGCGAGATGGCATACAAAATCTTGGATACCCCATGGCTGATGTCGTCCTTTACAAAGCGCCGCACATAGATCACCGTGATGAGAATACCCACCAGGGGCGACACCAGCAAAAACCAGTTTTCCATATGCCTGCCCGGCAGGGTCCGTACCCAATGCTCCAGGTAGTGAACAGAAGTTTTCAGCACAACGGCTGCCACCGAGGCCAGAAGGCCAATGATCACACAAAGGATCAGGGTGAAATTCTTGTCGGAGATATTCTTTTGCCGCCAGATAAAAAACCGGTCTGACCAGGGCTGTGCTTTCATTGTCCTATTGGAGGTTCATCTTAAAACTAGGGCAAATATCTGAATAATAAAGGGTTTAAAAAAATCAGTTTTCCTGATTTTGCTCAAAAAATTGTTGCACGATCCTGGCCTTTGCCTGCCCCACCACCTGGGATAGCTCCTGCAGGGAAGCTTTTTTTATCCCGGTTACCGATTTGAAGGCATGTAACAGCTTCTGGGTTGTTTGAGGACCAACGCCTTTTATTTCGGAAAGCTGTGATTTGAGGCTGCCCTTCTGGCGGCGGTTGCGGTGATGGGTGATGCCAAAACGATGGGCTTCATCGCGCAGCTGCTGTATCACCTTCAGGGTTTCGGAACGCTTGTCAAGATAAATGGGAATGCTGTCGCCCGGGAAATAGATCTCCTCCAGGCGCTTGGCAATACCAATTACAGGGAGCTTTCCATGCAAACCCAGTTTTTCAAGGGCATTGGCAGCAGCATTCAGCTGGCCCTTGCCCCCATCGACAATAACCAGTTGGGGAAGTGCTTGATTTTCGTCCAGAAGACGGCGGTACCTTCGCATTACCACCTCTTCCATGGATGCATAATCATCGGGGCCTTCCACGGTTTTGATGTTGTAATGCCGGTAATCTTTTTTTGAAGGTTTTGCATTTCGGAATACAACCATGGCCGCAACAGGATAGCTGCCCTGGGTGTTGCTGTTGTCAAAACATTCAATATGCACGGGCAGCTCATTCAGATGAAGATCCACCCGGATTTTTTCCAGAAGGCGGCGGTTGTGGCGCTCGGGGTCAACAAGCTCCTTCTGCTTGAGCTTTTCCAGCCGGTAATATTTCACATTGCGCTCTGACAATTCAAGCAAGCTCTTTTTATCGCCCCGAAGGGGAACCACAAAACGAACATCCGGAATGGGGATGTTGGGCTTGAAAGGCACGATAATTTCCCGGGAACTGCTCTCAAATCGTTGCCGGATGCTGGTGATGGCCATCTCCAGCAATTCCTCATCGGGCTCGTCAAGACGCTTTTTGATCTCCACGGTATGGGATTGCACAATGGCACCATTCACAATCTTCAAAAAGTTCACATAACCATGATCCTGGTCGCTGATAATCGAAAACACATCCACATTGCTGATCGAGGGGTTCACCACCATCGATTTGCTCTGGAACTTTTCGAGCAGCACGATCTTTTCTTTCACCAGGTTGGCTTTTTCAAATTCAAAGCGGGAGGCAAACGCTGCCATCATTCCCTTTAAATGGTTATTTACCACCCCCAGGTTTCCTTTGAGAATTTCCTCCACCTGGCCGATGGTCAGGCAATAATCTTCCAGGTCCTGCAAACCCTCGCAGGGCCCTTTGCAGTTACCGATATGGTATTCAAGGCACACTTTGAACTTGCCAGCTCTTATGTTTTCGGGGCTCAGGTTCAGGCGGCAGGTGCGGTACTGAAAAAGCTGGCGGATGAGGTCAAGCAGGGCATTCATCATTTTCACCGAGGCATAGGGGCCATAATATTTGCTGCCGTCGCGCACCAGGTTACGCGTGGGAAAAATTCTGGGAAATGGCTCGTTTTTGATGCATATCCATGGAAAAGTCTTATCGTCTTTAAGCATCATGTTGTAACGGGGCTGGTACTTCTTGATCAGGTTATTCTCAAGCAGAAGGGCATCCAGCTCGCTATCGACAATGATGTGGCTTAGGGAAGCAATACGCTTGACCATAACCCTGACCTTCCCGCTGTCGTAATGATCGCGGTTAAAGTACGAAGAAACCCTTTTTTTCAGATTCTTCGCCTTGCCAATATAAATAACCTGCCCCTGTTCATCAAAGAACTGGTACACACCCGGCTTATTGGGAAGAGTTTGAAGCAATAAGGATATCTGATCCCAATGCTTGTTATCGGTTTTGCTCATAGATAGAAAAAACAACTCATCACCACAAAGTTGGTGAATTTTAGGGAATCTTTCCAGAGGTTATTGGGTTATTGCGTTATTAGGTTATTGGGTTATTTGTGAAACCGCTGGTTCCTGCTTTAAACTTCCTTTACTCCCGGTCAGATAAGGTAAGCCCTGAGTAAACCTTGTATCGGACTTGTATCGGAGGGGAGTAAGCCATGGGCCGGGGAATTTTTTGTCCGACACGAACAAAATCTTGTCCGACACGAAGGATTTTTGTCCGACCGAATGGATATTTGTACCTGTTGGGTTGTTTGGTTATTAAGTTATTGGGTTATTTGGTTATTAGGTTATTGGGTTGCTTGGTCATTGGGTTGTTGGTTATTAGGTTATTAGGTTATTAGGTTATTAGGTTATTGGGTTTGTGAGTTATTGGATTACTTGGTTATTGGGTTATT